>Ga0335075_10006903_pt1 | contig 17515 bp, 17 predicted proteins | sample Lox_Sample_24_FD_206723 | JGI IMG/M metagenome (GOLD analysis project Ga0335075, IMG submission 206723) | Soil microbial communities from Loxahatchee National Wildlife Refuge, Florida, United States - Lox_Sample_2.4 | ecosystem: Environmental > Terrestrial > Soil > Wetlands | place: USA...
GTCAGCCACGGTTGCCTCCACTATCTGAGTTCCAACATCACTCAGACTAGCCGCGCAGCCTGCACTAACCAAGCACCCTCACAATCGAGTCGTGCACCCCCGTACCGCTCCACCGTTCTGGACACAGATGCCCTGCTCACGCAGGGGAAACATGGGCACCTATATCGCCCTTTCCCTCCGGGCCGTGCCTGGTATGGGCTATTCTGGCCGTCTTGACCGCTTGTCGGATGCGGCCTGGGGATTTCCGTATGCCGACGCCCGCACCGCAACGTTGGAGTTTCATGGGATCGCGCGGCCGGTCCATCCGGCTACGAATCTACTTCCTGGTGGCGATCCCCTTGGTCGCCGTCGTCGGGTTGCTCGCGTACGTGGCGAGCACCTCGATCAGCAACGCAGTCAACCTGGACCGGACACCCAACCTGATCAACGCCACGGCGGTGCCTGCCGCCATCTTCGGCAACTACCTTGAGGCCGAACGGACCGCGGCGGTGGTCTACCTGTCCCAGCCCACCCCGGCCAGCCTCAAGGCCTACCAGGCCGCCATCGCCAGCACCAACGAGCACGAGGCGGCGTTCAAGGCGCAGATGGCCGCGCCCGCCACGGTGAGCGGGGAGACCCCGGCCGAGGCCGCGGCGGTCAGCGCCGTCGTGGGCGACCTGAACAAGCTGAATTTGCTGCGCTCCGGCGTGCAAGCCCAGGCGCTGACCCCTCTGGACGCGCTGAGTGCCTACAGTCAGGGCCTGGCGGCCGAGCCCAAGCTGTTCTTGGCCGAGGCCGACAGCTTGACCGTCACCCCCCAGTTCGGCCAGGCCATCGGGCTGATCGCGACCGTGCAGGCCAGGGAGGAGCTCGCGCAGGAGGACGCGCTGCTTTCCGGGATTCTGGCCCGCGGGCGGATGACGACGGCCGAGCGCGCGGCGTTCGTCCAGATGGCGGCGGCCAGGCAGGCCGAGGCCCAGTACGCGGACTACATCCTGAGCCCGGCCAACCTGGCCATCTACAACGCCAAGCTGGCCGGGTCCGCGGCCATGCAGCAGGACCTGACCAGCACCGAGCAGGCGATCGCCGCGGGCACGCCGGTGGCCAAGCTGCCGGTCACCCAGGCCCAGTGGCAGGACGTGGCCGGCACGCTGCTGACCGATGACTTCAACGGCGGCGTTGCGGTCGCCAACTCGATCCTGGTCGCCGACCACCAGATAACCCACTCGGCTTGGGTCACGGTCGCCGTCGCCGGCGGCCTCGGCCTGCTCGGGCTGCTGATCACCATTGTGCTCGGCATACTGATCGGCCGCGGCATCATCCGCGGCCTGCGCGGGCTCGAGAGCTCGGCGCTGACGCTGGCCGAAGGCCAGCTGCCAGACGTCGTGGGGAGGCTCCGGCGCGGCGAGGACGTGGACGTGGCCGCCGAGGCACCGCCGCTGCGCACCGGCCGCCGGGACGAGATCGGCCGGGTCGGCCAGGCCTTCGACCTGGTCCGGCAGACCGCCATCAGGGCCGCGGTGGACGAGGCCAGGTTGCGGCGCGGCCTCAACGACGTGTTCCGCAGCCTGGCCCGGCGCAGCCAGTCGCTGCTTCACCGCCAGCTGACCCTGCTCGACCAGATGGAACGGCGCGCCACCGACCCTTCGGCCCTGGACGACCTGTTCCGCCTTGACCACCTCACCACGCGCATGCGCCGCCACGCCGAGGGCCTGGTCATCCTTTCCGGCGGGCCGTCAGGCCGGTCCTGGAGCAGCCCGGTCCGGATGATCGACGTGATGCGCGGCGCGATCTCCGAGGTCGAGGATTACGCCCGCGTCTCGGTCGCCACCCGGAGCCAGGCCGCGCTGGCCGGGTCCGCCGTGGCCGACGTCATCCACCTGCTGGCCGAACTGGTCGAGAACGCCACCACGCTGTCGCCGCCTTACACGTCGGTCCGCGTGGGCGGGGACACGGTGGCCGCCGGGTTCGCGATCGAGGTAGAAGACCGCGGCCTGGGCATGAGCCCCCAGCGCATGGCCGAGCTGAACGAGCGGCTGACCAGACCGCCTGAGTTCAACCCGTCCGACAGCGAGCAGCTTGGGCTGTTCGTCGTGGCCCAGCTGGCCAAGCGGCACGGGATACGGGTCACGCTCAAGGCCTCCGCCTACGGGGGCACCACGGCCGTGGTGCTCATCCCGCAGCACCTGGTGGTCACCGACGAGGCGTTCCGGGCCGGGCTGCCGTCCGGCGATGCCCAGGCCGGGCTGCCGTCCGGCGATTCCAGGGCCGGGCTGCCAGAGGCTTTCCGGCCGCGATTGCCCGCCGCCGGCTTGCCCGGTGATGACGCGCCCGTGGCCGGCTTGCCTGGTGCTGGCTGGGGCGGTACGGGGCGGCCCGGCGACGTCGCGGCCATCGGGATGGACCCGTACGCCTCGCCCGCCGCCAACGGCAGCTACGCCGCCACGGAACCAGCCTGGCCGGCCAACGGTGCCGAGCCCGCCAACGGCGCCCCGCTCGTCAACGGTGCGGGTACCGCCGCCGACGCCTGGCCGACCCTCGACGCCGGGGCAGCGCCAGCCGTCGAGGCGGGTGCCGCCCCGTTCGAGACCGGGGCCGCCCCGTTCGACGTGTTCCTGCCGCTCCGCCGCGGCTGGGGCGGCGGCGAGTCGCCGGTGCCCGCCGAAGACCAGCCCGGCTACGAGGCCGACCGCGGCGCCCAGCCCGGCTACGCTGCGCAGCCGGGCTACGAGGCCGACCGCGGCGCCCAGCCCGGCTACGCTGCGCAGCCGGGTCCGGACGCCGCGCCGTACTCGGACCAGCCTGCGCCGTTCTCCGGATGGAACGCCCCGGCGGGCCCGGCCACGCCGATGACCCCGGTGGCCTCGCCCCGGCCTGGGAGAACCTCGGGCCCGCCGTGGGAGCTGTCGCGACAGACCGGGCCGCTCCCGGCGGTCCCGGCCGAGGACGGCGCAGAGGCGCAGGCGCCTGGCCTGGACCCCGGTGACGACGTGAGCGGGCTTCCGCGGCGGGTCAGGCAGGCCAGCCTGGCGCCCCAGTTGCGCGACAACCCGCCGCAGCGCCAGACCTCGGCCACCTCCGGCGCCCTGGGCGCCAGCCCCGCTGGCGGGATGGGCGCCGGGCAGGCCGGCGGGCAGGCCGCGGAGCCGACGCCGACCGAGATCCGCCAGACAATGTCCGCGTTGCAGCGCGGCTGGCAGAAGGGGCGGTCCGCGTCCGGAGCGGACGGCGAGCCGCGACCATTCGGCGACGGGGGCCCGGAGTCGGATGAGCCATGGGGAGAAACAGATGGAGTATGAGGTCCGCGCGCCGGCTCCCGGCCAGCTCGACTGGCTGCTTGACGATCTAGTACGCCGGGTCGCGCACATCACCAAGGCCGTCATCTTGTCGCAGGACGGGATGGCTCTCGGCTCCTCGGACACGCTCGAGCGCGACGATGCCGAACACCTCGCAGCTCTTGCCGCCGGGTTCCAGTCACTGGCCCGCGGCGCCGGGCGGCATTTCGGCGGCGGCACGGTCCGGCAGACCATCATCGAGATGGAATCGGGGTTCCTGCTGGTGAGCGCGGCCGGGAACGGGACGTGCCTGGCCGTCATCACGGCGTCAGGCGCCGATCTCGGCCTGGTCGCCTACGAGATGGCCATCTTGGTCAAGCGGTCCGGAGAGCACATCCGGGTCAACATGCGCGAGGCCGCGCTGCGCGGCTGGGGCTGAGGGCCACAATGCCATCCCACGATGAGCGGTGGCTGGACGCCGAAGCCGGGCCAGTGGTGCGGCCGTACGCCCTGACCCGCGGCAGGACGAGGCACACCGGTGAGTCGTTCGATCTGGTCGCCACGGTCGTGGCCACCCGCACACCCGAAGATCTCGCCTTCGCTCACTCTGCCTTCTTCGAGGCGGCCTCACTGGCGCCTGAGCACATCAGCGTGCTTCGGCTGGCCCGGCGGCCGACGACGGTCGCGGACATCGCCTCGGACGTTGACCTCCCGCTCGGGGTGGTCCGTGTCATCCTGGCCGACCTACGGGAGCTCGGCCTGGTCGTGATCAGCACCCCGGTGGTGCTGGCGGAGCGGGTAGACAAGCACACGCTGAGGGAGGTGCTCAATGGTCTACGGGGGCTCTGATTCCGCCGACAGGAATCGCCAGTACCGCGCCATCAAGATCCTCCTCGCCGGCGGGTTCGGCGTAGGCAAGACCACACTGGTCGGCGCCGTGAGCGAGATCAGGCCGTTGCGTACGGAGGAGCCGCTGACCGAGGGCAGCCTGCGGACGGACAGCACGTCGGGTGTCGAGGGCAAGACCACCACCACGGTCGCGATGGACTTCGGGCGGATCAGCCTGCGCAGCGATCTGGTCCTGTACCTGTTCGGCACGCCGGGCCAGCAGCGGTTCTGGTTCATGTGGGACGAGCTCGCCATCGGGGCCCTGGGGGCGGTCGTGCTGGCCGATACCAGGCGGCTGGCCGACAGCTTTCCCGCGATCGACTATTTCGAGCGCAGGCAGATACCGTTCATCGTCGCCCTGAACTGCTTCGACGGCGCCCGCAGGTACGACGTCAACGACGTCAGGCTCGCGCTGGACCTTGAACCGGGCCTGCCGATCATCCTGTGCGACGCGCGCAGCAAGGAGTCAGCCAAGGAAGTGCTGATCGCGCTGGTCGAACACGTCCTGGAGACCGCTTCGGACGAGCGCCTGTCAGGGATCGCATAGCACCTGTCAGGGATCGCGAAGCACGGCCCACACGGCTTTGCCGTGCCCCGCGATGGGGCTCCAGCCCCACACGTGGCTGAGCGCGGCGACGATCTGCAGCCCGCGCCCGCTCTCCCCGCCCCAGTCCGGCTTCCTCGGGATCGGAGTCTCGTTCCCTGGATCGACCACGGCCAGCATGACCTCGCCCGCGCGCCGCAGCAGGCACAGCCGCAGCACCGTCATCGAGGCGCCCGGGCTGGTGTGAGTCAAGCCCGCGCGGGTTCCGTGCAGCACGGCGTTGACAACGAGCTCGTCGACGATCATTTCCGCGTCGTCGGCGAGCGCCTCAAGGCCCCAGCACGTCAGCATCTCGCGGACGAACCGCCGGGCGGTCCTGGCCTCCTCCGGCCGGGCGCTCAGGGCACGGGTGGTGACGGCCGGGGTCTCCCACCACGCGGAGGGCACGGGCAGAAGCTGCGGCATTCCGTCAGGAACCGGAGGCCAGGGGACGATAACTTCCTCGTCGTCGTCCCCGCTACCAGTCGCGACACTGAGATGCGTCAACGCAATAGCTTCCTGCTCGTCGGGCGGAAACCCCTTGCCCATCACGGTGGTATTCGCGTGCTGAGAGACATGCTGCCTGATACAGTGTGCATATGCAAGGCCAAATGCACGTTCATTCGCATCGTGCACAGGTCTCCGTTTAGGCGCACGGGGAGACAGCAGACAGTCAAAGCGCGGCAAGGCACTTGCTAACCAGTTGTTAACTAGAAGATCACGGTAAGTGAAACTTCACAGGGCTTAACGCGTTTTAAGGCTGTCGGAAGGGGATAAGGATGCTCATGACCTACAACGGCATGCCCGCGGGCGAACTCGGCGACGTCCGCTGGCAGAAGAGTCAGCACAGCAACCCCAACGGCGCCTGCGTGGAGCTGGCCGCGCTGCCGAGCGGCGAGATCGCCATGCGGAACTCACGTTTCCCAGTAGGCCCGGTCCTGGTCTACACTCAAGCGGAGATCGCCGCATTCCTGGCCGGAGCCAAGGATGGCGAATTCGACCTGCTTCCGGTCGAGGCCGGCCACCTTACTAGCCAGTAACAACGCTGTGCCCGGCGTGCGGCGGTAGGTTGGTTACGAACCAGCAACCATGCCGCTCGTGACCTGCGGGAACACAGGGACATCAGGACTTTCTTTGAATTGTCACTGATCCCTCTTTCGCGGGCATGAGATCCCATGGGAGACTGGTCCACACCCGCCAGACTTACGGCGAGAGATGCGAGGAGCGCCGATGGTCTCATCCGAGGACTCGGCCTGGGATGTCCCGTCGAGCATATTTGGCACGCGCGCGAGTGGGCCGACCGTCCAGCGCCTGGTGCTCGGCAGCCAGCTTCATCGCCTGCGCGAATCTCGCGGGATCAGCGCGGAGCAGGCCGCCGAGGCCATCAGGGGCTCCCACTCGAAGATCAGCCGGATGGAGCACGGCCGGGTCGGCTTCAAGGACCGCGACGTCAACGACCTGCTCACCCTCTACGGCGTAACCGACAGCGAAGAGCGAGCCGCTCTGCTTAACCTGGCCCGCGAGGCCAACACGCCGGGCTGGTGGCACGCCTACTCGGACGTCCTTCCAGCCTGGCTTGAGCCGTACGTCGGCCTCGAGGCCGCGGCGTCGGTCCTGCGTACCTACGAGGTCCAGTTCGTCCCCGGCCTGTTGCAGACCGAGGAGTATGCGCGCGGGCTGATCCGCCAGGGCGCGGCGGCGAGCGAGGACGAGATCGAGCGCCGCGCCGAGCTGCGGCTCAGCCGCCAGGAGATCCTCGGCGGAGGCAACCCGCCCCAGGTGTGGGCCGTCGTCGACGAGGGCGCGCTGCGCCGCCCGGTCGGCGGCCGGGAGGTCATCCGCAGGCAGCTCGAGCACCTGATCGCGATGACCGACCACCCCGCGATCACGATCCAGATCCTGCCGTTCACCGCGGGCCCGCACTCGGCCATGGGCGGTCCGTTCACGATCCTGCGGTTTGCCGAGCCAGACCTGCATGACGTGGTGTACATCGAGCAGTTGACCAGCGCGCTTTACCTGGACAAGTCGTCAGAGGTGGACAGCTACCTCGAGGTCATGGAGCAACTGTGCCTGCAGGCCGAGCCGGCCGGTAACACCGTGAAGATCCTCAACCAGATCCTGGCCGAGACGCCCTGACCGGCTAGCTCTCACCCGATCTCGAGGACCTGGAAGGACTCGGCCAGGCGCCCGTCGGGCAGGCCGCCCAGGCCGGCGGCCCGGGTGAGCCGCATCCTCAGGCGCTCCTCCAGGTCGTCCATGTGACCGGTCTGGCTCTCGTGCGCGCGCAGCGCGGCGACCTTCCGGCCGAACGTGGCGGTCACGTCGACGTAGAAGGTCGGCGACGGCGAGCCCGCGATCCAGACTTCCCGCACCTTCCACGCGGCCAGGCCCTCCCGCTCGCGAAGTTCGGGGAAGGCGAACGGGTTGCGTGCATCGGGGTACACGGCGTCGAGGGCGGCCGAGCCCACGGCACGATGGTCCGGGTGACTGATCCCGACGCCGGCGTAGTTCCGCTCCGGGCTTGGGCAGACCACCCGGTCGGGGCGGACCTGCCTGATCACCCGGGCCAGGTCGCGGCGCAGGCCGAGCGTGGCCTCGACCCGGCCGTCCGGGTACCCGAGGAAGCGCACGTCGTGCACGCCCACGCACTTGGCCGCGGCGATCTGCTCAGCCCGCCGCAGCGCAGGCACCTCGGCGCGGGGAAAGTCCTCGTCGAACCCGCCCGCGTCGCCGTCGGTCACCACGCAGTAGATCACCTCGATCCCGGCATCGGTCCACCGCGCGATCGTGCCCGCGGAGCCGAAGTCGATGTCATCAGGATGCGCGGTGATGGTCAGGATCCGTGCGATCTCAGCGTCGTCGGGCACGCCCGCCATCATAACCGCAGGTCCGCGCCGGTACGTATCAGTCACCCTCGCTCGCGGGTTTCCGGTGGAAGCTCGGCGGTCAGGCCCTATTACGGGTGGTCGATGTCGACGTGACTGCTGACGGCTGCGGCGATGGCGGCCAGGTCGCCTTCGTCGGAGCTGACGACGAGGTCGCCGCGCCGGAGGGCGCCCTCGACGACGGTGGCGTCAACGACGTCGGCGGTGCGGGCACGGCCGGCGAGGGTACCGGTGGCCCGGGCCCTGGCGCCGTCCAGGCTCTCGACTTCGCATCCGGCCAGGAGCCGTGCGAGCTGAGCCTGGCGGGGAGTTCCCCGCCAGCACTTGGCCACCACGGGAGCCGGGACTGTCGGCACGATGCGGCGGAGCAGCAGAGCACGATGGCGGGCCCACATCCGTCGCTCGCTGCGTTCGGCCGCGATCAGCGCCCCCGAGTCGTAGGTGACCCCGGTCACGCGGTCCGCCGGGTGCCCGATGACCGGATGATCCTGGCGGCCCATTCGTCGGCATCGGTGATCTCGTCCTGGGTGAAAGGGCCATGCTCGGCCTCATACTGGCTGACCGCTTCCAGGCCCGCCCGGATGATGAATTCCTTCCGTGCGGTCTGGGCAATCCAGGCGCTGTAGCTTATCCCGGCTTGCTGAGCGGCGGCGGCGATCTCGGCGTCAAGCTCGGGGGGGATCGATATGGAGCGCTTCCTGCGGACGGCCATAATCCGACGGTAGCACAGGGGTACGACAGCCGGAGACCCCCGGCAGCCCCGCACGCAACGGCCGCTGTACCGACCCGTGTTACTCGTCAGGGACCAGGGTGGGGGTGGAGCGGGTCAGGGTCCGGCCCCTGAAGTAGTCAGGCTGGGTGAACCGCAGGTAGAGCCAGAAGACGAGGCCGAAAAGCGCGGACAGGAAGACGATCACGAACACGCCGCCGACCTGCCAGTGCAGTCCGGGAACCGTGAACGTGGTGTAGCTGTTACCCGTGTTCACGTCGTAGTCTTCCCACAGGCTCCAGGCGCCGAGGAAATACATGATGAGCCCGCCTGCCAGCGGGATGATGCCGCGCATCCACAGGTTCCTGGCGCTGCTCAGCAGGGTCCTGCGGTAGTACCAGAAGGACGCGAAACCGGTCAGTCCGTAGTACAGCGCGATGTAGACACCGCAGGACGTCACCGCGTCGGCGATGACGTTGCCGCCCGATATGTAGTTCATCCCCGCGTAAAGCAGGATCGAGATGCCGCCCATGACCAGCGTCGACACCGTCGGGGTCAGGTGCTTGGGGTGAATCTTGGCGAAGGACTTGGGCAACGCCCCGTAGGTCGCCATCGACAGCGTGGTCCGGGCGGTGGGCAAGATCGTGGTCTGGGTCGACGCGGCGGCCGAGGACAGCACCATCAGCAGCAGCAGATGGCTGAACACCGACCCCACCGTGCCGCTGCCGAAGACCGCGGTGCCGAGGACCGAGATCACGTCGCTGGCGTGAGCGGGGTTCAGCAGGCCGATGCCCTTGGCCCCGATGCCGGAGAAGGACTGGGCCGCGAAGATGACAACCGCGTAGGTGACGAGCAGGATGACGGTGGACAGGATGGCCGCACGGCCGGGGGTCTTGCCCGGGTCCTTGGTTTCCTCGTTCACCGAAAGCGCGGTGTCCCAGCCCCAGTAGATGAACACCATGAGGATCAGGCCGCTGGCGAACGCGTTGAAGCTCGACACATCGAACGGGTTCAGCCAGCTCATGCTCGGGTGCAGCGAGACAGCCGGGTGGTGCCCGTCGCCGACCCTGATCAGCGCCACGACGGAAAACACGAGCAGCATGCCGACCTCGATGGAAAGCAGCGCCTTCTGGAAGTTGGCCGATACTTCGATGCCGCGGTAGCAGATGTAGGTCATCGCCACGATCCACAGCACGCCGACGAGCAGCACCCAGCTGCTGGCCGGGTTGCTACCGATGCCCTTGGCGTTGAACAGCAGGAAGATGTACTGGCCCGCCACCTGCGCCAGGCTCGCCATGACCAGGACGTCGGCAACCACGATCCCCCAGCCGCCCGCCCAGCCCAGGCGGGGGTTGAACGCCCGGGTCGCCCAGGTGAACGTGGTGCCGCAGTCGGGATCCGCCTTATTCATCTCGTTGTAGCCGATCGAGCAGAACAGCATCGGCACGAACGCAAGCACCGCGATCGCCGGGGCCTGCAGCCCGACAGCGAGGACGATGAACGCCAGGGTGGCCGCCAGGCTATAGGCGGGCGCAACCGACGCGGTGGCGATGACGGTGCTCGAGATCAGGCCCAGTGCACCTGTCTTGAGGCCCTTGTCCAGGGCTTGTTCCGTTGGCTGGGTCTGTGAAGAAGTGGCCATCCTCACCCTCCCGCAAGTCAGCCGGCCGCGTCACGAGCGCGGTGCCGGGCGCTCCGTGACTAGATGCTAGGTCAGGCTGGCCAGAACAACGGATCCAGCAGCCAGTTAGCTACGGTTCTAGCATATATTAAGCTGCTTGGCAACGATTTCAGTTGTGTAAGATGAGGCTAACAACTGGTCTCGTCGCCGGGCCGACACGGGAGAGAGGATCGGCCTCATGCGCATACTTCTTGTGGGCGCGGGCGGGGTGGGCACCGCGCTGGCCCGGATCGCTGCCAGGCGTCCGTTCGCCGAACTGGTCATCGCCGACTACGACCTGGCCAGGGCCCAGCACGCGGCCGCGGCGCACGACGGGTACGAGGCGGTTCAGTTGGACGCCAGGGACGAGCGGGCCGTGACCGAACTGCTCACCACGCGCGGCTGCGACGTGCTGATGAACGCGACCGACCCGCGGTTCGTGATGCCGCTGTTCCGGGCCGCTCTCGCGGCGAGCACGCACTACCTGGACATGGCGATGTCGCTGTCGCACCCCGACCCCCAGGCGCCGTACCTGCGGACCGGCGTCAAGCTTGGCGACGACCAGTTCGCGATCGCCGGGCAGTGGGAACAGGCAGGGAAACTCGCGCTGGCGGGGATCGGGGTCGAGCCCGGGCTCTCCGACGTGTTCGCCCGGTACGCGGCCGACGAGTTGTTCGGCGAGATCGGCGAGATCGGCGTGCGGGACGGCGCCAACCTCACGGTGGCGGGGTACGATTTCGCGCCCACGTTCTCCATCTGGACCACGATCGAGGAGTGCCTGAACCCGCCGGTCATCTGGGAACGGGACCGCGGCTGGTTCACCACCGAGCCGTTCAGCGAGCCGGAGGTCTTCACGTTCCCGGCCGGGATCGGCCCGGTGGAGTGCGTGAACGTGGAGCACGAAGAGGTGCTGCTGATACCGCGGTGGATCCCGGCGCGGCGGGTCACGTTCAAGTACGGGCTCGGCGAGGAGTTCATCGGCGTGCTGCGCACCTTGCACAAGCTCGGCCTGTCCCGGACCGATCCGGTCCAGGTCGGCGCGGCAAGCGTGTCACCGCGCGACGTGGTGGCCGCGTGCCTGCCGGACCCGGCCACGCTCGGGGACAAGATGAGCGGGCTGACCTGTGCCGGCACCTGGGTGACCGGGACGGGCCGCGACGGGGCGCCGCGCGAGGTGTACCTGTACCACGTGGTCGACAACGCCTGGTCGATGGCCGAGTACGGCTCGCAGGCGGTGGTCTGGCAGACCGCGGTCAACCCGGTGGTCGCGCTTGAGCTGATCGATTCCGGCGCCTGGTCCGGCGCAGGCGTGATGGGGCCAGAGGCGCTGCCGCCACGGCCGTTCCTCGACCTGCTCACCGAGTACGGCTCGCCCTGGGCCTGCGAGGAACGCACCGCCGCAGGCGGATGAGAGGCAGCCGCGGGCGGATGACAGGCACCACCGCGGGCGGATGACAGGCACAGCCGCGGGCTGCTGACCGGTACGCAGCGATCCCAGCGAATTTTTTTCTGCCTCCGTCCGGGCCGCAGCCCGTGTAGTCACGCTGTTCCAACACTGGTGGACGGGCCCGGGGCGGGGCATGAACCACGGCCCGTTCGGCCTGAACAAGGACGGGACCTGCTACGGCGCGGCAGCGGGTCTGGTGCTGCGCTTGGCGGCGTCCTAGGTTTGGCATCTAGGCACATCTGCCCAGGTCGGCGAGGAGGCCGGATGACCAAGGTCAGCATGACTATCGACGGCGTGCGGTACGAAGACGAGGTCGAACCCCGCATGCTGCTCGTTCATTACCTGCGCGAGGTGGCGGGGCGGACAGGGACGCCCATCGGCTGCGACACGTCGAACTGCGGCGCTTGTACAGTGCTGCTGAACGGGCTGTCCGCGAAGAGTTGCTCGGTGCTCGCGGTGCAGGCCGACGGTGGGGAGATCACCACCATCCAGGGGCTGGCGGACGGTGAATGGCATCCGCTCCAGCATGCCTTCCACGAAGAGCACGCGCTGCAGTGCGGGTACTGCACGCCCGGCATGATCATGGCCGCGGCCGACCTGCTGCGCGACAACCCCAATCCGACCGAGCAGGAGGTCCGCGAGGGGCTCGAGGGCAACCTGTGCCGCTGCACCGGATACCAGAACATCGTCCGCGCGGTGCTGCGGGCCGCGGGGGGGTCTGGGGGGGTCGTCCCCCCGAGGCGTACTGAGTCGGAGGGGGTTGCGTCATGACGGTCACGACCGAGATCGGAAAGGCCCGGGCCAGGAAGGAAGACGCCCGGCTGGTGACCGGGCAGACCAACTGGACCGACAACATCAAGCTGCCAGGGATGGCGCACATCGTGTTCCTGCGCAGCCCGATGGCGCACGCGCGGATCACGTCGGTGGACGTGAGCGCGGCCCGGGGCGCGCCCGGCGTCATCGCCGCGTTCTCCGGCGCGGACTTCGCCGACGAGCAGGGCAGCCTGCCGTGCGCGTGGCCGGTGACGCCGGATATCGTCATCCCCAACCACCTGCCGATGGCCATCGAAGAGGTCCGCTACGTCGGCGAGATCGTGGCCGCGGTGGTCGCGCGCGACCATTACGCCGCGGCCGACGCGCTCGAGCTGATCGACGTCGACTACGAGCCGCTGCCGCCGGTGCTTGACATGGAGGCGGCGCTGACCGAGGGCACGCCGAAGGTGCACGAGGCGGGCAACAAGTCCTTCGAGTGGGTCTTCACCAACGGCGACGTGGACGCCGCGTTCCGCGACGCGCCGGTGGTGATGGAGCGGACCTACCGGCAGCAGCGGCTGATCCCTGAGGCGATGGAGCCGCGCGCGACCGTGGGCGCGGTGGTGGGCGACGAGGTGACGCTGTGGTCCGCCACCCAGGTCCCGCACGTTCTCCGGTTCCTGCTGGCGGCGGTGCTCGGCATCCCCGAGCAGAACCTGCGGGTGATCGCGCCGGACGTGGGCGGGGGGTTCGGGTCCAAGCTCCAGGTCACGGCCGAGGAATTCCTGACCGTGCTGATCGCCCGCAGGCTGGGGCGGCCGGTCAAGTGGACCGAGTCGCGCAGCGAGGGCAACCTGGCCGTGCACCACGGCCGCGACCAGATCCAGCGGATCAAGGTGGCGGCCGACCGGGATGGCCGGCTGCGCGGCCTGTCCGTGGACCTGCTGGCCGACATGGGCGCGTACCTGATGCTGGTCACGCCGGGCGTTCCGCTGCTGGGCGCGTTCATGTTCAACGCGATCTACAAGATGGACGCCTACTCGTTCAAGTGCACCGGCGTGTTCACCACCAAGGTGTCGACGGATGCCTACCGCGGCGCGGGGCGGCCCGAAGCGACCTACGCGATCGAGCACGCGATGGACGACCTGGCGGCCGAGCTCGGCGTCGACCCGCTTGAGCTGCGCAAGCGGAACTGGATCACGCACGAGGAGTTCCCGTACACCACGATCGCCGGGCTGACCTACGACAGCGGCAACTATGAGGCGGCCACCGCGAAGGCGGTCGAGCTGTTCGGGTACGACGACCTGCGCAAGGAGCAGGCCGAGCGGCGCGCCTCCGGCGACCCGGTGCAGCTGGGGATCGGCATTTCGACGTTCACCGAGATGTGCGGGCTCGCGCCGTCGCGGATCCTGGGTCAGTTGGCGTACGGCGCCGGCGGCTGGGAACACGCGGCCATCCGGATGCTGCCCACCGGCAAGGTGGAGGTGGTCACCGGGTCCAGCGCGCACGGCCAGGGGCACGAGACGGCCTGGAGCCAGATCGTGGCCGACCGGCTCGGCGTGCCGTTCGAGGACGTCCGGGTGCTGCACGGCGACACCCAGGTGGCGCCGAAGGGCATGGACACCTACGGGTCGCGCTCGCTGACTGTCGGCGGAATCGCCGTGGTCGGCGCGTGCGACAAGGTGATCGACAAGGCTCGCGCGATCGCGGCCGGCCTGCTCGAGGTCTCACCCGACGACCTCGAGTGGACCCCCGGGCGGTGGTCGGTGCGCGGCGACCCGGACCAGAGCAAGACGATCGCCGAGATCTCGCTGGCCACGTTCGCGGCCCACAACCTGCCGGACGGCGTGGAGCCCTCGCTGGACTCCGAGGCCACCTACGACCCGAACAACTTCTCCTTCCCGCACGGGACGCACCTGTGCGCGGTCGAAGTGGACACCGAGACCGGGCAGGTTTCGATCCGGTCTTATGTCGCCGTGGACGACGTGGGCGTGGTGGTCAACCCGCTCATCGTCGAGGGCCAGGTGCACGGCGGTATCGCGCAGGGCATCGCGCAGGCGCTGTACGAGGAGGCCGTCTACGACGCCGACGGCAACCTGCAGACCACCACGCTGGCGGACTACCTGGTGCCCTCGGCCGCCGACCTGCCGACGTTCGTCACCGACCGGACGCAGACCCCGTCGACGACCAACCCGCTCGGGGTCAAGGGCGTCGGCGAGGCGGGCACGATCGCGTCCACGCCGGCCGTGGTCGATGCCGTCATCGACGCGCTGCGGCCGTTCGGCGTCAGGGACATTCAGATGCCGTGCACGTCGGAGCGGGTGTGGCGGGCAATAAACGAGGCGAAGGGAGCGGCGCGATGATCCCGGCGAAGTTCGAATACATGCGGCCTTCGTCGCTGGAGGAGGCGTCCGCGGCGCTGGCCGCCGACGGCGAGGCCAAGGTGATCGCGGGAGGGCAGAGCCTGATGCCGCTGCTGCGGCTCCGGCTGGCCTACCCCAGCCTGCTGGTGGACATCGGCGGCCTGGGGTCGCTGTCCGGGGTTTCCGACCGGGGCGACTCGCTCGTGATCGGGGCGCTGACCACGATCTACTCGCTGACCAGGGATCCGCTCGTCCGCGGGCACTGCGGGCTGATCGCGGCGGCGGCGTCGACCGTGGCCGATCCGGCGGTCCGGCACCGGGGCACGATCGGCGGCTCGCTGGCGCACTCCGATCCGGCAGGCGACCTGCCCGCCGTGATCACCGCGCTGGACGGCACGCTGATCGCGACCGGGCCGGACGGGGAGCGGGAGATCGCACCGGGCGAGTTCTTCGTCGACTACCTGACCAACGCGCTGCGGCCAGGCGAGATCCTCACCGCCGTCCGGGTACCCAAGCTCGGACCGGGCTGGGGCTTCCACTACGAGAAGTTCCAGCCGACCGCGCAGGCATGGGCCATCGTCGGCGTGGCGGCCCTGGCCCGGCGGGATGACGGCCACGTGGCCGAGGCCAGGATCGGGCTCACCAACATGGGCACGGTCCCGGTGCGGGCACGCGCCGCCGAGGCCGCGGCGGCCGGGGTGGCGGCGTCGGCCGAGGAGCTGGCCGGCGCCGCGGCGCACGCCGACGAGGATGCGGACCCGCCTGATGACCTGCGCGCGGCGGCCGACTACCGCCGCCACCTGGCCCGGGTACTCACCGGCCGGGCGCTGGCCGCGGCCGCCGGCGTCGGCTGAGCCCCGGCCTTCGGCTGCCTGAGCTTGGCCTGGCCTTCGGCTGGGCCGGCGTTCGGCTGGTTCGGCGTGCGGCTGGGCTGAGCGAATGAAACTGGGCTTTCACCTCGTTCTAGCGTGGTGGAAGCCCAGTTTCACTTGATATCCGCCCCATGCCGGCGGCGTTTTTGGTGGGTTACCAGGGTAGCGGGCATAATTCACAGGTCGAATCGATCCAGAGAGAAGTGACTCGCCGATGGCCATGGAGCTCGATAACTCCTTTACCGTGCCCGTTCCGCCCGACCAGGCCTGGGATGTACTCCTGGACGTGGAACGGATCGCGCCGTGCATGCCCGGCGCGACCGTCGACGAGGTTGACGGCGACGTGGTTCACGGCCGGATCAAAGTCAAGGTCGGCCCGGTCTCGCTGACCTACCGCGGAACCGCGAAGTTCACCGAGCGCGACACCGATAGCCACACGGTAGTGGTGGAGGCGTCGGGCAAGGAAACTCGCGGCGCGGGCACCGCGTCCGCGACCGTCCAGGCGTCGCTGGCCCCTGACGAGTCGGGGACCGTGGTCACGATGCACACCACGATGAACGTGACGGGCCGTCCGGCTCAGTTCGGCCGGGGCGTGATGGTCGAAGTGGGCGGCAAGCTGGTCGAGCAGTTCGCGGCCAACCTGGCCGCGCTGATCACCGCGGGCGGCGGCGCCAATTCGGGAACACCGGCCGACACTGCCGCTCCGGCATCAGGGACTACCGAAGCGTCCGGGAGCTCCGGGGCTTCCGTGGCTTCCGGGAGCAGTGCCAACGGAGCGGCGGCGCGCGGTGGTGTCGTAGGAGCCGGGAACGGCGCCGGGACCCCGGTGAGCACCGCGGTGCCGGTCGAGCGGACGGCCGACGGCCCGCAGGAGGACTCGCTCAACCTGGTCAAGCTGGTCGGCCCGGCCATCCTCAAGCGCGCCGTCCCAGTGGCCGCGGCAGCGGCGGCCCTCGCGGTGCTTGGCCGGTTCTTCTGGCGCCTTCGGCACCGTCGGGCCGGCAAGGCCTAGCGGAGGTGGAATTCTCCGAGGTCGTGCGGCACCGGCACATGGTGCGCACGTTCACCGACGAACCCGTCTCGGCCGACAGCCTGGACCGGATTCTGCACAACGCCGTCCGAGGGCCGTCCGCCGGGTTCTCCCAGGGCCAGGCGTTCCTGGTGCTCACCGGGGAAGACCTGAAGCGCTTCTGGGAGGTCGCCGGGGCGGCGGCCTCGGACACGGTGACGACGGCGCCGCTGGTCATCGTGCCCATGTCGTCCAAACGGGTGTACCTTGACCGCTACGCGCTGCCCGACAAGGGCTGGACCGACCGGGACGAGAGCCACTGGCCGGTGCCGTTCTGGCACATCGACACCGGCATGGCGGGGCTGCTGATCCTGCTCACCGCGGTGGACGAGGGGCTCGGCGCGCTGTACTTCGGCATCGTGCCCGAGGCGGTGGGGCCGTTCCGCGAGGCGTTCGGCGTGCCGGACGAGCACGAGCCCATCGGCGCCATCGCCATCGGCCATGACGCCGAACCCGCCCCTCGCGACCTGCGCGCCCGCCGCCGTCCGGCCGCAGACGTCATCCACTACGGCCACTGGTAAGCCACCAGCCCCACCGCGCAGATCAACGGAGTCAGGCCGAACGGCCTGTGGTTTCACTTTCCAGGACCTCGGTCAGCCAGACCGTGGCGGATTCTGCTGGTCAGGGTCGTCAGTGTGTGACCGGCAGGAGTAGGGCGTCCGCTGTCCGCCCGCTGCACTATCGCGGCCGTTATGTCCGCCTGGCCTGGTTCCTGCGGCAGCTGTGACGGTTGATGCGTGGCCGAGGCGATCACACGCTCACTGTGGCCTCGATGGCCGGTCGGCGACAGGCCGGATGGTGGCACAGTTGCCACGCAGGTGTCTTGTGAGGCCTGCGTGACACAGGCCCATTCCCTGGCGCGTGCCGAGTGGGGCGTGTGGCCCCCCAGCCCCGTCTTGCGGGGCGGGGGGGCCACACGCCCCGAACGTCGACGCCACACCCCGGCGCGTGTGCAGACGGCCTGGGCTTCTGGGGCTGAGGTGGCTGCTGATGCGAGCATCCCGGACAGTTCCCGCGATCGCTGGCCGGGCA
>Ga0335075_10006904_pt1 | contig 17514 bp, 17 predicted proteins | sample Lox_Sample_24_FD_206723 | JGI IMG/M metagenome (GOLD analysis project Ga0335075, IMG submission 206723) | Soil microbial communities from Loxahatchee National Wildlife Refuge, Florida, United States - Lox_Sample_2.4 | ecosystem: Environmental > Terrestrial > Soil > Wetlands | place: USA...
AATGCCGCATCGAATGCCGACGCAAGGACTTGGCCTTGCGGCTTTAGCTCCCCGTCTGGGGTTTCGGGGAAGCTGTTTGGATCGGCACACGACAGGACGACTGTGCGCTTGCTGGCACTGACCTCACACTTGCCGTTGCGGATTCGGATCTTCAGGCTCGGAGCCGATTCTGTTTTGACGAGTTGGCAAAGCTCCTTCGCCGGGACGAGCGCATCAACATCGCTGTCGATGGGCTCTCCGACAAAGGGGATGAAGATTTGCAGACGGTTGTCCAAGTCGGTCGCGGTCAACTCCAGATGGCCTTTTGCAGCGCGCCATCGCAAGTTTTCCAGCACCGGCATAGTTGCTCGCTTCGGCACGACAAGGCAGAGCCTTTCGAGCGCCGATTTGAGCGGATTGGTGTTGATTACACTCATAGCAAAGACTCCTTTTGTGGATTCCGACACCCGCGCGATTGCTCGCGTGGACGCCGTTGTGGTTGATCAGGGTTTGTGGGACTGAGAAAGGGTTTGTGGGAGTAAAAGCGAAGGCGTGAATTACGCGATTTTAGGCCGCCGTTGCCGTATCGGGCGGCAGTGGACTGCCGGCGGCGAAACTTGATGGCTCGAAGGCGCGGTGCAGTGCGTACTGTGTCAGGACTTCCAGCTCGTAGAGCTGCAGGGTTGAGAGTGCGAAACGTTCCATCGCGCCGTTGTGCTCGAACTCGGCGAGGACTTGCCCGTCATTTCTTCTCCGCAAGCTAAGCTGATTGACCTCTCCTCCAAACTTGAGAGGAATCGTCTTTTCCTGATTGATGGCGCGGCGCGTGAAGACGGCGAGCGTCGCCAGATCATTGGCTTTGCTGATGACGAACTCTGAGCGCCAAAGCGGAACCTGCACCTCGAACCGCAGACCGTGGCAACAGGCACTTAGGGTCACGCTCACCGAAAGCTCGTCACGAAGCAGCAGATCGATCTGTTCGCAGGCAAATAGCGCGCGTCTAGCCAACGAGTGCATGGCCTGGACTTCGCCGGGATGGAGGTCGAAGCGCGCCACGCGCTTTGCCTCGTCGCGGACCGCAAAGAAGACCCGCAGCCGGCCTTGGTCCACCTGCTCGTAGACCAGAAACTGGGAAAAGCGCCCGTAGATTTTGTTCTTCGACGCGGCGCCATTCGAGCGAAACAGATCCTCTTCGCCGCAGATGGTCTCGTCGAAAGGGCTGTGCTGCTCGGCAGACTCGGGTGTCTTCCCGTCGTGCAACTGGAACTGCTCGATCCGCCGCTCGACGGCCCGCAAGATGGCAAGCAAATGGAGCTGCTGCTCGACCGAGTCAATGCGGGTTTCGAGCGCAACCGATTCGCGGCGCGGCGTCTGAGCCGTTACGGATAACGTCAGCCCACAACCGCCCGCTTCGCCTTGGACCCGACCGTATTGATTTGCGATAAGAGTGTTCATGTCTTGTTCTCCAGGAGCCTCACCTCCTCTGCCACAGCAGGGGTTTCACGTGCAGGCTCCGTAGTGATTTCAAAGTGGGTAGGACGCAGTGTGGGCAGAATCTCTTTGGGTACGACCTTATCTGTGGGAAGAATCAGGGCGCTGAGCGAAACGGTGCCTTGCTTGCCTTGTAGCTTGATCGTTCGAACGCTGCGTCCAGCTTCGTCCGCGTCCGCCAAGCGCGCATGATGGAGCAGGTTGTAGAGGTTTATATTCGGCGGCAACACGATCCGCTTGGTCGAGAGATGGTCTCGGGCCAAGCTCACTGCCACCGGCACGACGACTGCGGCTTTTTCGCCTTCGACATAGACCTGTGCGCCAGGAACGTTCACTCCCATGGCGCCGTTTGTTATCAACTCCTGGAGCGCTTGAAGAAACAGGCTGACCTTGCTATCGGGCTGGGCAGCTATGGCGGGCTGGGCCTTCTCGACGCTGGCTTGATCGGCGCGGCTGACTGCCTGCGAAAGCGGACTTGCGGACTCGCCGCTGTGCCCGTCCGAAAGACAAGTCGCGAGATGCACAAAGCGCGGCAGGCCCAGAAAGGCGATGTCCGCGCGGGAAAGGATGTGGTGCATGAGGAAGCTAGAAAGCTTCGCATGAGCACCGTGCTCCCGCTCAGGCCGCCAGCTTGCGACGGGAGTCTTCGTGCGCCTACCGAACTGCGCATAGGGTTCATCCAGCGGGCACCATGTCTCCCCTTTGCCGCGCACCTCTAACTCAAACAGCTTTCCCAAGTCATGGCACAGAGCGGCAATAAACGTGGCGTACTGCCAGCGCGGGCGGTTGTGGGAACTACGGAAGCTATCCACACTTCCGTCTGGCCGCTGCTCCATCTTGATACCCCCTTCGAACTCCTCCAAAGCCTTGAGCGCAACTTCGAGCGAATGCCGGTATAGCCCACCGGGCTCGGCGTGATGGTGCGCGGCGCTGGCTGGCAGATCGCCCACTGTTACGGCAAACCTTTCGAGCAGCCTTTCAGCCAGCGCCCGCGCCTCCATGTTTAGTGAGAGCCAGTAGAGAATCTGTTCCGACATGGCTTCAACTGACTGCATGACTGCCTAACCCGTCCTCACTGGGGACAGGTAACCCGTCCCCGATCCCGTCCCCGTTTACCCGTCCCCAAGGACGGGTGGTAACGGAATGGTTAAAGGAATCTCTACCGTGACTCCTTGGGCCGGAAATCTCGGCGGAGATCCACCGTTTTTCTCCTTGCCCGCCCGGCAGCGGTAACCACCTACGCCGCAGCCGAGGCTTCCGCCTCGGCTGGCTTCGGCGGCTGCGCCGCCATGACTGCTCGCAAGGCGGGTACCCCGCCGCTTTTGTTCAAGACGCTGACCACCGTCACCGCGATCTCCGACATGAGCGTTACCCCGTGGGGCTTGTCGTCCCAGACCTCGATGGCGTAATTCGTACCGCCGCTGTTCTCCGGGTCCAGCACCAGCAGGTTGGTGACGTAGGTCTCCTTCCCGCTGGAATTGACTTTCCGAGTCGAGCACCTCAAAACCGTTCCGGTAAGTTTCATGGCCTAACATGGCCTCCTCGAATCAAGATTGGAGTGGATGACAGGCTCGTGGGTCAGGGTGCGGATGTTAGGGGTGGATGTGGATACCTTGTACAGACTCGCAGGTTCAGCCGCGCCCTTCGAGTGCCCGATCACCCTAGAGTGCCGCGCGGCCCTTTCATAGAGCCGCTGGCGAGCTTCCGAGGCGACCGCCACGATCAGCGTTAACCGTTCGCCCGCTCTCGCGCGGCATGGTGCAAACCGGGTTATGAAGTGCAGCAATTGCAGAAAGGCGGTCCAGTGCTGACGGTCAACCAGGGCAACGGACACCCCGCCATCGTGAGCATCCAGGATGAACTCCTCCCAAACGTGCGGCTGCCCGCCCCGTTGAGGCAGCAATTGCCGGGAGCATCCGACCTTGGCTAGCGCCGCGATCTTTTCGTCATGCTGAAAGAAGAAATCGGCGGGCCATCTCTGTGCTTCCAAATAGAAACTAACTGTTGCCAGCCGCCAACGCACGTCGTGGATGGTGTGGGGCTTCCGGGCGCGCGAATCTGCTCCAGCAAGTCGCAGCGCCGACTTCGTGATCTGAAAGACGACCGGGTACTCCGCAACCCGTCGCAGAAATCCAAGTCGCTCCAGGCCCGTCAGCAGTGCCAGCGCCTGTGACGGAGAATTGGCTAACCCCATTTCTTGCGCTTGTTCGACCGTGCAGTAGCCACCGAGTCGCGCGATCCTAGTCAAAAATCTGTCCGTGCCGTCATCGACAAACGCCACGCGCTCCGAAAATCGAATAGCCATCCTTGTCCACACTCCGATGTCGCGGTAGTGGTGGATCAGACTCACCGACGCAGATTGTGTGAGACAAGACATGGCTAGAACTGTGTTGGTGCGTGGACGACCAAGTTGCGTGCGCTCGCGGCCGCGAGCGTACCGAGTGTCAAAACGAGCGGAGTGGGCGGCACGGCTACGGGCGCAGTGATCCAGAGCAGGACCAGAACCGGAGTGAATGCCAAACCCGCCAGTGCCAGACTGAAGCGCATCGGCGAATGCATTTTTACCAAGGCTTTCTGATTGGACCGTGCCCATCGGCCTTCGAGAAACCCTGCGATCGTGACGATCAGGAATGCCGGTGTTACGTACCACAGCATGAGGGACCGGAGGATCATTAGTTCAAGCGCTTGCCACATCCTTGCTGAAAATTTTTGGCGGAGTGGCTGTGGCAGCCGAGCGAAAATGCCCGCCGTATAGGCCGGAGTCACGCATTGCAGTTGGCCTAGTTCCGAGTCAGGCAGCACATCGGTGGCGGTTATCCAACTCTTCTTGATCAGCGTTCCGCTCTGAGCATTGGAGACGAGCCTGGCTACCGACGCCAACAGCAACAGCAGCGCACCAATCCAAACGAGTTTCATGCCGCTGTCTCCAGTGGAAAGCGGTGCTTTGGTTCAGGCATTAGTGGAAAGCGGGTTTTGTAGGTCTGTCCGCTCGCGTACAGGAAAGCGTGTCCACGCGGCAGCTTGGTCAACCAGTCTTCACGTACGAGGTTCTCGACGACTTCGGTCGATTGCTCAGCAAAGGTCGCGTCGAACGCCAATCGATTCCGAACAGGTTTTCCTGGAAGCACTGGGCGATAAGAGGCCGACTCGCGCCTCGTCAGCAGCGGCCCTTGTCCCGCGATATCAGCGAAAGTCTTGGCCGTTGCGTGGTCTGTCGCTCGGAACCAAAGTTTGGTGTTTGTGTTATCGAGAATTTGCTGCGCACCGGCTGGTCCAACCCCGCTCACGAGGTCCGCTACGCTCTGGAAGGCGAGCACTGCCATGAGGCCTTGCCCGCCGGCCTGCGCCAGCAAATCAACGAATCCCGGAAACGCGAGCCTGCCGACTTCGTCAACGATGAGACGAATGGGTGTCTTTTGAGGTTCGTAGGCGTAAGCGCGCCCGATGAAATTCAGGAGGTCTTGCAAAGCCAGCATGCCAATTGCATACGCGGTTTCCTTGACGATCATCGAGCCCATGAACATGTACACGATTCGCTTGAGCCGGATAGCTCGGTCCCAATCGAGTTCCGGCGTCGTAACCGACATCAGGTTTCTGAAGTCGGGCGTGTCGAGCTTCGACAACATGGGCTTGAGCGAAGAGACCATTTTGTCGTAGTGGTCAGGCGGATGCTTGATGAGGCCCTGAAGGTATTCGCATTCCGGCGTGTGCTCGGGAACTTTGGGCAGCAGATCTTCGAGACTTCGATTCACCTTTGCATATCGCGCGATCTTCGATAGCAGCGGGCGCTCTCCTGCCAGCAACATCGCTTGGGCAATGACGTTGATCACTTCCCAAGCAAACGCCTTGAACGGCTCCGATTGGCCCCCGCCGGGCAGGAGACCGGAAAGCCGATCAGGCATTTCCATCCCGAGCACGAAATTGTGCAGCGGGTTGTACGTGCACGAGATGTGGGGATAGGCCAGTGAGAAGAACTGAAAATCTTTCTGACGGCCAGCTCGGACGGCGGCATCGTAAGCGCGGTGGAGACCGCTCAAATCACCCTTGGGATCAATGAATATGACCGCTTCCGTGCCGCGCTCGATCGCCTGTATCAGATCAAGCTGCAAGTAATACGTCTTGCCGGTGCGCGTTGCTCCCGATACCAGCATGTGACCTTCGAGGTCGCTGACGGGGAGGAAAACAGGAGCTTCCTCACGCGAGCCAACAGCGTGAATCGCGGCAACTCCGCCAGAATCGCCTGGCTTCCGCTTGCGCACGGCAAGCCTCTTGCGATCGCGTTCTACGGCCAGCACCTCGTTGGCGTGTTGCGAATCCCAGGCGAAGCCGTGGCCGAAATATTGCATTTGACTTTGCTGCGGAATATGAGACAGCACTAGAGCGCCAATCTCGCTAGGTAGTTCTCGTCCCAGTTGCTGCGCTCCGCGCATCAGGGCAACTCCCACGAATGCGAGGCCGAGCCAAAGCCCTTCCCTGTGCGTCAAGAACAGCCGATCAGGCGCAGCCAGTGACAAACCGGCAAGCAATGCCCACGCGACGACCAAGTAAGGAAATCGCTGCAAATGAATTGAAATCGATGAAGACATTGAGTCCTAACCAGCCCGCTGCAGTAGCAGGGCTACATTCCCGGCGGCGCGGTCTATGTCCTCGCGCGTTTTCAAAAGCACGGGCAGGGTGTCCGACACGACGTCAGCACTCAATTCGCTGGCTCCGAGGACACGCAGCGCATCGATCCAGTCGAGGGATTCACGAATTGCGGGCGGTTTTGTCATGCCCAACCGTCGAACTGCAGCGGTGAAGCGCGCCACCTGTAAGCTCAAGCGAGATTCGCTCTCGCGCGAGCGAATGATGATTTCGGCTTCTAGTTCGGGCGTTGGATAGTCCATCCAGAGCAGGAAGCAGCGACCGCGCAGCGCTTCCGTCAATTTCCTTTGAGCATTGGAAGTCAGGACTATCACCGGGCGGTGATTTGTCGCGACAGTGCCCAACTGAGGAATCGATACTTGGAAATCAGAGAGGATCTCTAGGAGGAAGGCTTCGAACGCGGGACCGGTCTTATCCACTTCGTCGATCAGCAAGACCGCCGTGGTTTCAGATTGGATTGCCCTCAGAATCGGCCCTGGAACGAGGAAATCTGTGCTGTAGAGCCGTCCTTTCAGCTCAGACCATTCCTGCTGAAGACCAGGCGTCGAACTATGGTGAATGAATTCAAGCGCTATCCGCTGAAGAGGCTCATTCCACTGGTAAAGAGCCTTGGCTTCGTCGATCCCCTCGTAACACTGCAAACGAATCAACGGCATCCCGAGAGCTTCCGATAGAACCTTGGCGACCTGAGTTTTCCCTGCTCCGGGAGGCCCTTCAAGAAGCAGCGGTTTCCCTAACCGAAGCGCGAGATATATGACTTTGGCCACTTCCGGTTTTGCGACATAGCCGTACTCCATCAGGAGCTTGTGCAGCTCGCTGGGCGAGGAGACGCGCGGTTCGATTGTGCTACTGATGTTCACGGGTTCTTTCCGGCGCCAGTCTTCGTCTCAGCGAGTTGTGCCTCTAGGGCCTGGATGTAAGCTGTTTGCGCTTCGATCAAGGCGTGGTCGGACGGTTGCTGCTGTTCCGCAGTTGGAACGGCTTGGGGACGCTGCAACGCCGCGGTTGCAGTCCGAATCGGCATGCCCGAAATGGTCAGAGGCTGTAAGAGAAAAATTGTTATCGCCTGATGTGCATCGACCGCGACAATCGGAACACCAAACGGCTGCTGCCAGCGATTGGAAAGCTGGCTGCCTTGAGATGCCACTTCTGAGGCCATTTGGTTACGGAGATAGTCAGACTGAGAAAATGGCTGGTCCAACGAACCTTGGCCGGCGAATTCGGTTGCGACTACTGCCGCGCCAGTTCCGATGCGCGCAGCGCCAGCAAGTACGGGATTGCGCTTTCCTTTGACCTTCCCAACCAACCCCGCACTGCCATCCTTCATCAGCGCCAAGCCCGAAATCTGCATTTCGCGATCGTTCGGCAGTACCACTGAGGTGAACCGCACATTCACTCGGTTTTTCACCGCCCCAGCGGTCTGTCCGATGACCCGAGCGCCTTCGGGAATTACTGTCGTGTTGCCCAGTTGAATGGGTCGATCCACCACAGCCACAACCGGAGATTCCAGTCCGCTGCTGATGGCATTCGTCGTATGCGCGATAATTTCTGTGCCCACTGGAAGGAGAAGCCCTTTCGGAGCCGATGTCGGCGCAGCGATGTTCTGCTCGAGAACGGTACTGGCTGACGGATCGTCTACAAAAACGGTCGCCGGTGTGCCGAGCTCGTTCGATCCACTCTGCACGCCGGGTTGCGCGGGCGAGTCCCCAAATGAAAAGCGATGGGAAGAGGTAGTTTGAATCGCTCCTTTTTTCGTGGTGGTACTCGCTGTTCGAGCATCCGCACTTGCATCTTGACCGGCAAGCTCGCCCTCGGTAATCGGCGGTTCGGCCGGGGAAGTGGCAATGCTGTTCTGATGATTACCCCCGACGAGTCCGGTCGGCTGACGAAAATGACTAGGTACCACGCTTTCGGGTTTAGAGAGCAGGAAAAGCACACCCGTCGCGAGCAGCAGCAACAGGCCAGCGGACATCATGACCGGAGCTGCCTTGAGATGCGACATTCCCCGCTTCGATTGGGAAGTGTTTGATGCCTGGAAGAGCCCTTGGAGCCTTCTTGCGAATCTCCCGAATCCACTGAGTGGCTCCGTGCTGCGAATCTCTTCGAGGGCTTCCGCTGCGGGATCCAGCGCTTGCCCATCTAGTACCGCACCATTCTTCTCGGGCTCGACGACTGCGGTTTTGTAATCTTTCTCCATCGCCGTTCTATCCTTATTCAAGACGGTACCTTGCGGGCTTATCGGCCATCGCGCGGTTTGAAATCGAGAGCACGACCTGCTGATCGGAGTCGTGAACCGGAGGGTTGAACTCGACCAGACACGAGGCGCGAGCGCCTGGAGCAAGCTGCTTGGGAGAGACAATCGATCGGATCACTTCCACCGGGTCTACTTTTGCCGGCGCCTTCTTGCGATCTTTCTGATTGTCGTTGGCAGTGACTAGGTTGATTTGAGGATCTTCCAAATCAATGATGCCCGAGGATGTGTTCTCCACATCGAAAGAAACCAGCGCCAGCAAGCCCAGGCGTTTAACGCTGTAAAACCGCAGGTCAAGGCCGCCGGCGGTCACGCCCGGCTGCGACTTCGGAGTTTTCTCAACCTCGCCAATCATTTTCTCCGTAAGCTCTGAGCGTTCCTGGTCGCGGAGTTCGTTCTCCAACTCCTGTTTTGATATTGGCGGCGGATCAGCTTTCTCGGGGTCAACTTTGTGTGGCGCAATCGGAAGTACGTAGTCGATGGAATACGCGGTGTCCGCGAGCTTTCCAGCCTTAAGGGTGATGTCAACCACACGACCCGAGGCCATGTACACGAGCATGTTGGTTTCAACAGGCGGCTTGCCCTTCGTTGTTGGCGCTTGGATTTGTTTGATGATCGCGTAGTGCGGGTCCGTCTTGTCGGCCTCGGCCAGAAAATAATTGCTGTCGCCTAGTGCAATTCGTCGAATCGAATCCGCCTTTGGGAACTCCACGAAAATCGCAAAATGAGGCTCGGTCGAAATCGAATACGGATAGCCCAGCGGAACGACTCCCTTGTCAGCGCTTGACGGTTGTGTGATGGCGGCTATCGTGTGTGACTGTGCGAGACAGGCACAGCAGCCAGCGCCAACGAGCAGGACCAGCACAGCGAATCGAGCAAGATTTCTCATTGCAAAACCTCTTCTTTGTAATCGGCGATTTCCAGGCCCGTCCATCCGTTGGCTGCGGCGCGAGGGACAGGGGCCAGCTGGATCGTGTATTTCATCAGGAGATTTTTCTCGTTCTCTTGACCGTTAACGAGCGTGGTCATCCGCTTTCGTCCGAACACGATCACGGTATAGGGGTCTCCCGAAACCAACTCGGCCGATTTGACCGTCAAGGTGGAGGTCAGATTGTTTTCCGTCACGGTATCGACGAAGCTTTCTTGATTAAGCTGCATCAGCACATGCTGGCGAAGGCCGTAGGTCATTTGGTTCAGCGCCAAAATGGTGTCACGCTTGACCGTCAGAGGGTCGATATTCACAAATCGATTCAGGAACGTATTCACGAACGCCAGCTTTTCCGCGCTGTCCGGCTCCTGCTGAGCGGCCGTCTCGGCAACCTGAACACCCGATCCAGCGAGTGATGAAACCTGACCGTCTTGTACCCGCAGAAGGACGGGAGGTCGCAGTTGCGCAAGGATTGCCGATACGAGCGCAACCAGCGCGACGCCGCACGCAACCAGCGCCACTCGCGAGGCGCGGCGCGCTTGAAGCGCCAGGTGGGTGTAGAACTCGGTGTAGTCACCAAGCTCAGACTTGGCCTTTCGAGTTTTCTCAAGCGTCAGCGTAGTCGTCGCCATGCCTCACCCTTTCATGTTGTTTCTGGTGGCGGAAGCGCTCGGAAGTCTGTTGGCGGTGGAACAGACGTTGTTTCCCCGCTCCGACTTCTCGCGAAATATCCGATGGCTTGAGGGACGGTAACCGCCGCCCCTCCCGTCGCATACGCCATGGCCGCAGAGGCGCCAGTCTGGGCAGTCCGGTAGGTCATGTAGGCCAGCCCGGCCGTGACCAGTTCCGACACTGCGCTGCCGGCTGCGCTCAAAGCCCCCCTGGTTATGTATCCCGTCAAACGCGGAATTTGCGTCAGCAGAATAGCCAATAAGATGAGCAGGATCGCCGGTACGAGGTTTACGACCGGGCCAGCGAGGAAGACCTGTAACAATGCCCCGGTGAACAGCGCAAAGACAATGCTCCAAATGGCTGGCCACAGAAGAACCTGAAGCAAGGCTTTGACGTATGTATACGTGACTACCGTGAGCTGCCGACTCGGAAGAACTGCGATCAATAGCGGGCCGAAGATGTAGAGCAGAATGATAGCTAGGGCTTGCGCCACGACCAGGCCGAGGTACGCGAGGACTAGGATGATGGCAGCAAGGAGCGTCAGCAACGTAACGATGCTTCCCGACATGTTTGCAGCGAACGCTAGCACGGTGCCGAGGCTCGAAAACTGCGATTGAATTTGCTGGAAGAAGGCCTGGAAGCTGTTCGGGTCCCCAAAACGACGGGCCAATTCGGAACTCAATTGGTTGAATTGATCGAAGAGACTTCGATAATCGCCGAGAATGGCGAGTGTGATTCCAAAGCGGGCCATGATGCGGAAATAATCTTCTTCGGGTGAATCCTGAAAGAACGATTGCAACATGCTGAAGGTGAAGACGGCCGCAGCGAGTGGGAGAGCAATTCCGATGATGAGCGGCAGATATTGCTCGGCACGGCCCCAGAGCCCACCTAGAGCCGCCAGAAACCGGCTGATGCTTCCCAAGTCCATCACTGCCCCCTCAAATCCCCGATGCCATACGACAGTTGCATGCTACCGACCAAGTTCGAAACGGCGCTAACTTGGCCTTCCCGAATCTGCTCCTGCTCTTTCTCAATGGAGTTTTCGCGCGCAATGTTCAGCGCTTGAAGCCTCATCAGTTCTCCCGTCAGTCTTTGGTTGTAAGCCTGCGAGCGCAGCATCGCCCCGTTTGCCGCGGCGGAGAGTTTTGCTGCGCCGCCCGGACTGGCTACCGCCGCGTCCGACTCGATGTCGTCCGCATCGAGGTCCTCCTGCTGGGAAACTAATTCCGCGCGCGAGGCTTCTAGTAAACCTAGGGTCGCTGTGGCATCGGTGGCATCGATCCTCTGTTTGCGTTCGAGTGGGAAATCCGTAGTGGGGGCCGTGCCATAGGTTCCTTCGAGATCGCCCCGGAGAATCGCTGGGTCAACGAGAGCGCTATTGAAGTCACGCTGGAGTTGCTGGAATTGAGGAAATTCGCTGCCGACCGTCTGGTTCAAGACTCCTTCAAGCTGTCGGCCACGCACCAGCCTGATTCCGTTCTGAACGCCCGCGTTGACGCGACTGTATTGCTGGACATACAGCCCCAGCGTGTTCAGTGTGCCCTGCGATATGCCAATCTCTTGACCGATGCGAACAACTGCTGTCCAGTCAATCACTGGCACGGTGCCGATAAAAGCGCGCGCAGTGAGTGGCACCAGCAGAATGAACGCGGCCGCCACAAGTAAAACCGCTGATTTCTTATGACGCAGTCGCATAGATTTCCTTTCGCTTTGGCGTTGTTGCCAATCCCTTGGGATGAGCCATGCCGAGCCGGTAGATGATCTCCAGCGCGGAGAGTTCGGGATGCTCCTTCGCAAACTTCTGTCGGAACTCCGTCTCAATCGGATTGCTCGTGCTCGCCCAATAATCAAATGGCGTGGCGGTCAGTTGGATTACCGTGCTCGATTCCGGCAGATTCGCTACCAGCAAGTAGCTCTCAGCGAAATGGCCCGGTACGTTCCGAAGTTCTTTGACCACCTCGACGGCTGGCTCGGAGAGATGCAGCACATCGCGCAGTCGCGAGAGTTCCCCCAATTGGGCGCAGATGAACTTGGCCTCGGTGTTCTGCAGGATAGCGAGTCCTACGGTATGCGGTGACTCGGCGGTCCCTACGAAATCTTCGATTCCCTGGCTTGCGGCCACGATTGAGCCGTAGCGTTTCCTGGCAGTGCGGAAGGCGTTGAGAATCTGCGAGCCGAGCACCGGATCGGCAAGCATGGCCCAAACTTCGTCGAAGACCGCTATCGTGGGGCGAAGCTTGCCGTCCGCGTCCTTACGGCCGATCTGTTGGTCGATTGCTCGCGCAATGGTGAAGGCGACAGCCGCTTGCAATTCGGGCGACTCTTTCAGGCCGTCGATGTCATAGCAAATGATGTCTTCGGCCTCGGCGAGTTCGGGGCTCGTTTCACGGTCGAACAGTTGCGCGTACACACCCTCACCCGTCCAGCGGTTGAGCTTCAAAGCAATCAGGTGTGCCAATTGCTCGATGACGGCGTTCTCAGCAGGGTAGTGCTCCAGAGTCCATTGCAGATCAGAGAAGCGCGGCGTTTTGCCGATGGCCAACAAGCGGTCGTACGTCATTCGCACCGCCTTCTCCAGAAAATTCAGCGTTACAGCATCGTCGGAGCCGGTCTTGCCAGCCATGTGAGCCGCAAGTGACGCGACCCCTGCAATCTGCGCCGAGTCGTTCTCGGTACCTTCATGTTGGAGGTCCCAGGGGTTCTTCACCAGATTTGTGTGGAGGCTAATTTCTCGGTACTGCCCTCCAAGCAGCTCAACCAGAGCGCGATAGTCAGCACCTTTCGTGACAATGGCGATCCGTGGATTTAGTACCTGCAACTGAAGGAGGAGCTGCTTTATCAGGAACGATTTTCCCGAGCCAGTCTTGCCGGTGAGTAGCATGTTTCCATTGGGAAGCTCGGGACTGAACGGATCGAACCGCAGGAAAGTCCCCTCGCGCGTCCGGCTCAGAAAAGCTGGCTTGCCCTGGGTTCCAGCCCAGGGAATCTCAATCGGAACGAAATCGGCGGCTTGCCCGGATAGCAGCGTAAAATCACGGTTCGTCTTGCGTACTGCGTGGGCGCTGGGAAGAAACGCAATGAAGGTGGGCAGCAGCGCCGTTTCTTCGCGATAACCACGCGCTCCGTTCACGTGCCCGAATGCCTGCAAGACAGACTCAACTCGCTGCGCCAGGTCTTGTTCCGCTTTTTCACGTTCAGCCGAGGTTCGCGCCACCACTGAAGTCGAAACAATTACCGCCAGCTCGATCTCGACAATCCGTTGCGATGACGTGACGGCGGACGCCAACGTATCAACCGTGTCCTTCTCGAGCGCGGCCGCGTGGAAGTCTCGACGGCGGCTACCGTCTTTCCGCAGCTGGAAAGCCAAGCTCTTCTTTAGGAGTACGCGCAGCTTGCGAACCTTCGCAGCTTGATCGGGGACGCGTAGGTTAAAAACGATCTCGGATGAGAAATCAAGCGCCATCAGTGGTCGGACCAGCGATGCAAATGTGGCTTCCGGCAGTTCCGAAAGTGTTACAACGGCCTTGAAGATTCCGCCGAGATCGAGGAAGCGCGCTCCCTCGAACCAGTCCGTATTTATCAGCGACGCGCATCGCGTTTTGGTTTTCGGGACCTGCCGATCCGCTGGGTTCAGTGCGTGATAGACCAGTTCGACGAGTTCGGCTTCACTGAGCCGGCGAATCGGAGTGATGGCTTCGAGTCCAACGCGGTACGTTTCGAAGACCTGATTGAACTCGGCGACCAGACGGCTGTGCTCGTTTCGATTCCGCTCGACGAGTCCTCTCGTGCGGCCTTCATTTAGTGCGGCTCGCAAAACGGCAGGGAGCTTTCCGAACCCGTCCTGTACAAGCCCTCGCCAGAGAGCCGCGGCAAAACGCGACGTGGCAGAGCTTGTGTCCCACGTGTGTTTTGGCTTCCAGGAGAGGAGCGCGAGAAGCCTGATCGAGCGCGCGTGGCCGGCATCGATGGCTGAGCGCCAGAATGAAATACGGTTTTCTTCGAGCCAAGCAGCGGGCGAATTTACGCAATTCCTCAACGCTTTTCGGTCTTCGAGCAGCTGTGGTGCCTCATAGTTAATGACATAGCGGAATTGCAGTTCGATGTTAGGGTGTCGAATGCTTTTCATGAACGCATCGAGTGCGCTGCTCAGTGCTTCCAGGCGATCGGCATCTGCAAACTGCGTGGCGACGCCAGAGCATTCCCATCCGGCACAGAAAGAGCCGTCGCGCCGCACAATCAAGCTGTCGCGGATTTCGGAGATTGGGACTCGCGCAGCGAGCGAGGATAGTTTCACGTCATTCTCCGCCTCGGATCGCCGACGCGCTGAATCGGCGACCTCTGGCAAGAAGACTGCCATCGCGAGGGTCGCAACTGCGAGAGCGCCGATAAGTGCGGCGACAAGATGAATTGCTGAAGCTTCGATCATTGCTCGTCCTCGATTAAGTAAGGCGTGTCCGGACCGCCGCACCGCGCACTATGCGCCTTCGGGCGAAAGTAGTGCTGAATCCACGCGACGAGATATCCACGCGGCTTGCCGTGTTTTGCCCACCGAATCAGCACAACCAACACGACAGCCGAGCCGTAGGTCATCACGGCTGAGACGGGCAGAAATCGGAGAAACACGCGATGGATGTGATCGCCGATCAGCCGCATGACAATCGCCCACGCGATCACAAATCCCCAATCCTCCAGTTCGAGTCCGAAGAACTCAGGTCGAACCGAGAGTGAGCGCGCGACGGGTTTGAGACGAAGTGGCATGAATCAGCCTGCAAAAGTCCGAAGGAGTTGCAGAACTGAGGACAGCAGCAGGGCACCGCCAGCGCCGGCCCATTGCTTACCGCTGGGGCGTTCGCGGGCGATGTTGGCCACTGCCCAGATGACGAGGAACCCAGCGCCGAAAATGCCAAGGCCCTGAGCGTAGCTGAGCGCGTTTGAGAAAAACGTAGTGACTTGATCGCCGCCAATTTGAGCGAAGGCGGGCGAGGCAAGCAGCAGGGTAACAACACTTGTTCCGATTGCGCGAGCGAAGCGACGCAGTCCGATTCGGCGCTTTCGGCGAGCGTACCTCAACATTGACAGTCCTCCTTGAGAACACCAAATTGGAGTCTGCCGGAGCTAAGGAGTTGGGAGCAGAATCAGCAGCAGGGAGGGTGGCGTTCGCTGAGAATCCTGCTCCCGGTTGGTTAAATCAACGCTCTATTTACGGCTCTCGCAGTTCGTTGATCCGAGTCACGCCGCTATGGGCGGAACGTCAGATTCGAGCTGCGGGCCACGGTGGCTCTGCTCTGGCGAGATTCCCTTCTCACTATTCCTAATGCACATCTCGCCGGAGAAAGTTTGCGCATCCAAAGAAGAATTTTTTGAATTTGTATTATTGAGAGCCGCTTGGGTGCCTCGAACGGGCTGTTCTCCCCGGCCAAGGCGGCGTAAGCGGTTGATGGCTCTATACACGCGGAAGTAGAGCGCACGGGCGGACGGCCCGCCTTCTCCGCTGCCCAACTCGTTGCGATGAAAGCCGTCGCAATGGAACTTACGAACGAGTTCGCATTCGCTTGCTGACAGGACGCCCATGCGCCGCGCTTTCGATAGAAGTTGTTCTAGAATAACTGCTTCTTCGAAATTGCGGGCTTGGGTTTCTGGAACGTTCGCGGCAATCTGCTCCAGAGGAAGTGATTGCCGCAGTTCGCCAATTGCCCACCGAAAAAGGCTCTGACGAAACCGTCTCGACAGCGCAGCAGGCAAATGGCCATTGAGAGTCTGCATCTCCGGTGACCTCGCAGTCTCCAGGAAGCACAAAGCCGCCTGTTGCGCGACATCCTCGGGACACAGGACAGGAAATTTTTGGCAGACCTCCCTATAAACCTTGTGGATAGCGGGGGCGTACGCCGCGAGAAGCAATTGCTGCCCGATTTCTTCGGCAGTCCTGTCTGCGATGGAATCGACCAACGCGTGCAGGATTCCGTTCCAAGTCTTGTGGTTTACAGCCTCGACTCGCTCGTGCTCGTGCAACTGCGCGATCACGTCGGCAGGCGAATCGAAGTGGTTCAGAATGGGGTGGCTCAGGGCAAGCGCTTGGAATTGGGTTTGGGCTATTTGTGTGCTTAGTGAATTGAGCAGATTTCGCTCAACCTGACATACGACACAGCAGCAATTGTTCTCCTTTAGCATCAGTATTCGGCTCCTGACGGAGACTCGCGAGCAGCCGGAGAGATGCCTGTAAGCGATGCACGTCAATCCTTCGTGCTTCGATTCCGCCCTGGCAGCCCATTCTGAATTTCCCCGTCATACCTATGAGGCAAGTTTTCGGGAAAAACTCAGAAAAACTTTTCAGAATGTTTTTCATCCGACTCGGTTGGTTTACGTCGGTGGCTTGCTCCTCTGCTTCGCCTAAGACACCCGGCCCTGCTCTTCCGCGGGCCTGGGCTACCGTCGAGATACAGGCATTTCTTACTTGAGGGGTAATCGCTTCCGAACAAATTCCCCAATGCGTTCGGCGGCGGGAGGATCTTGGTTCGCGAGCACAGCCACCACATACCCAATTCGGGGATAGATATCCAACTCGCCGTTCATTCCCGGAGCGCCGCCGTTGTGCCCGTATGACCGCAGGGCGTCTCGGCGGTCTACGAATCCGAATGCATACTTCGTCCCTTCTCCGATGGAGACTTTGCCACTTGTGAGCATCTCCGTGTATTTCGCATTGAGCAACTTATGTGCTTGCAGTGCGTCGGCGAAGCGCAGGAGGTCGGTGACCGTCGAGTAGCCACCGCCCGCCGAGGTGCCTCGGTAAGGAAGCGTATCGGTGTTCGGCCGAAATCCGCCGCCCGGTCCTAGGTTCGTATAGCCGACCGCGCAGCTTGCCGTGGCTTCCTGTATTCCGAAGAGAACGTGTGCATCGCCCGAAAAGGGCACCCCATGCTGCGACGCGCACTCACGCCACGCCGTTTCGCGTCCGCAGGACACATCGGAATCTTCTATCGCAATGAAGTTCGAGGTCTCGTTGACACCGCTCTTGCTAGCTATGGACTGAACCGAAACCTTTGCGTCACGACCCCTCACTTCTACACGGCTGTCCAAATTGTGGCTAAATCGGACTTGCTTGCTGTGGTTCCCGCGGGGCTGGCGGACCGTTTCAGCGAATCGCTTGGCTTTCAGGTATGGAAAATGCCTGTGCGGATGCCACCGTTGCATATGCGTTTGCTCTGGCATCAGCGCACGACCGAGGACGCCGGACTGAATTGGATTCGAAAACTGATCGCGTCCGAAAAGCGCATTAGGACCGAAGCTAAATTGGCTGAGCCGGGCGCATCAAGATGAAGTTGAAGCGCGTGCCGGAGGCCACAAGACCGTGGCGAGCACTCAGGTCGAACTCTGCCTCAGGCTAGCAAGGATTTCCAGGTACCGGTCGAAGCACGGCGAACAGCAGGTCAAGTGTTCGCTGATCTCCGCGTCGCGCGCCTCAACGGGATGTTCCGCCATGCGCTGGAGGTCGGAATCCGCTGGACAGCCAATTCGTTGAGGATTGGGGAAGGCTTCAGAGAGATAAGACCTG
>Ga0335075_10006905_pt1 | contig 17514 bp, 16 predicted proteins | sample Lox_Sample_24_FD_206723 | JGI IMG/M metagenome (GOLD analysis project Ga0335075, IMG submission 206723) | Soil microbial communities from Loxahatchee National Wildlife Refuge, Florida, United States - Lox_Sample_2.4 | ecosystem: Environmental > Terrestrial > Soil > Wetlands | place: USA...
CTCTTGAAGGTGCCCACGCGAAAGACATTGACGTCGACGCCGAGCTTCTGCAGCAATCCCTTGAAGTAGAGGGAGTAACGGCTGTAGCCCTCGATCATCACGAAGCCGGTCGGATCGAGATAGACCTTGTCGGCCTGGGCCGCGAGGTAGAACTGGTCCTGATCGAATTCCGTGCCGTAGGCGATGACCGGCTTGCCGCTGGCGCGGAACTTACCGATGGCGAGCGCGAGCTCCTCCAGCATCGGCTGCCCGGCGCCCTCCATCTTGTCGAGGTCGAGCACCAGGACCCGGATGCGTTGGTCCGTAGCACCCGCACGGATGGCATCGACCAGGTCCCAGAGCAGCGTCTCCTTGCGCTCCTGCCCCTGGGCGTTCTCGATCGCACGCTGGACCGGATCGCCGCTCAACTGCTCGACGAGTTGTCCTTCGGGGCGGACGACGAGCGCCGCCGTATCCGGCACGCTCGGGCCCGACGAGCTCACTGCCCAGACGATGACGCCGAAGATGACGATGAGCAGGAGGAAGTGCAACACCTTGCGCAGGCCATCCAGGCCGCGCCATATCCCTGACAGGATCGCCCGCAAGGTGTTCATGCCATGCGCTTCGCGCGCGGCCGTCAGATCTTCTCTTCGATCCTGGCCGCCTTGCCTGACAGGTCGCGCAGGTAGTACAGCTTGGCGCGGCGGACGTTACCGCGGCGCTTGACGGCGATGTCGCTGATCGCGGGGCTGTAGGTCTGGAACACGCGCTCCACCCCCTCGCCGTGCGACATCTTGCGGACCGTGAAGGAGGAATTGAGGCCGCGGTTGCTGCGCGCGATCACCACGCCCTCGTAGGCCTGGATGCGCTCGCGGTCGCCTTCGACGACCTTCACCTGCACGATCACGGTGTCGCCCGGCTTGAAGTCGGGGACCGCGCGAGTCATGCGCTCTTTCTCGAGTTGTTGGACGATCTTGCTCATTTTCGCATCCTCAATCTTTCATCTCGCGCCGCCCCTGCGGCGAGAAATTCGCTCAATAACCGCTGCGCCTCGGCCGTCAGCCCCTGGCGCGCAATGAGATCCGGCCGCCGCAGCCAGGTGCGTACCACCGCCTGCTGCAATCGCCAGCGGCCGATGTCGGCATGATTGCCCGACAATAGCACCGCCGGCACCGCCCGGTCCTCGAACACTTCCGGCCGCGTGTAGTGCGGCCAGTCGAGGAGCCCTTCACTGAAGGAGTCCTCACCACTCGAGCGCTCGTCGCCGAGCACCCCGGGCAGAAGCCGCGCCACGGCATCGATGACGGTCAATGCCGGCAGCTCTCCACCCGAGAGCACGTAATCGCCTATCGACAGCTCGCGGTCGATACCGAGCTCGATCACGCGCTCATCCAATCCCTCGTAGCGACCCGCCACGAGCAGCAGGCCGGGAAGTCCCGACAGCTCCCGCGCCACGGCCTGGCTGAAAGGCTGGCCCTGCGCCGACAGGCACACCCGAGGACTTCCCTCGGGCAACCGCGCCTGCGCCGCGCGAATCGCCGCCAGCATCGGCTCCGGCTTCAGCACCATCCCGGGGCCGCCGCCATAGGGCCGGTCGTCCACCGTGCGATGTACATCGCTCGTATAGGTCCGCGGATCCTCCGCGCCGACCGCCAGCAGTCCACGCTCGAGCGCGCGGCCGACGATCCCGTAACGCAACGCTCCGGCGATCATCTCCGGAAAGAGCGTGACGACCTCGATCTTCATGGAGCCGCCTATTCGAGCTCCGCCGGCCAATCCACCAGGATCCGGCCGGCGGCAAGATCCACCCGCCGCAAGTGCGCCGGATCCGCCAAAACCCAGTGCTCCTTGCGGGACGTCCCCGGCGTTGCCGCCGCGGCATCCTCTCCTCCCGCGACCACCATCACCGCGCCGGCAGGGGCGTCGATGAAATACGCTACCTTGCCGAGGGCGATGCCTTCGAGGTTCTCGACCTCGAACCCGAGCAGGTCCGCGCGGTAGTACTCGCGATCACCCGTCGGCGGCAACTCAGACCGCTCGACCTCGACCCACGCGCCGGTCAGAAGCGCCGCGGCATCGCGGCTCTCCACACCCTCGAGACGCGCCACCAGCCGCTCTCCCTGCAGGAATCCTTCGAGGAGGCGGAGCTTCCTGCGCTCGCCGCCTTCCCGCCGCAGTGCCCACTCGCCGTACTCGAGCAGCGCCTCGGGCGGCTCCGTGTACGAGGACACATGCAGCGCGCCGGCGAGGCCGAAGGGAGCTCCAATCCGGCCGAGCTCCACCCAGCGCACCGGCGATGCCTTAAGCGGCCGCCTGCTTCCGGTACGATGCGACGAGCGAGCGCACGCGCTCCGAGGGTTGCGCGCCCTTGCCCACCCAGTAGTCGATGCGCGGCAGGTCGAGCTTCAGCTTCGTCTCACCGCGATGCGCGATGGGGTTGAAGTAGCCCACGTGCTCGAGGCTGGGTCCGCCCTGGCGCTTGCGGCTGTCGGTCACGACGACGTGATAGAAGGGCTGATTTCGCGCCCCGCGCCTCGTCAGGCGAATGGTCACCATGTTTCGTTTCGCTCTCGATGGTTGCTGAGGCGGTCCCGGGGAACCACCCCAAAAAAGAGCGCGGATTCTACGCGGTTCCGGGCCGGCTTTAAAGTCGAAGGTAGGGTTTTACCGTCCGGGAGGCATGCCGGGCGGCAGACCACCCTTCAACGCCCCCATCAGCTGGCGCAGCTGGCCGCCTTTCATGCTCTTCATGACCCGCTGCATCTCCAGGAACTGCTTCATCAGGCGATTGACGTCCTGCACCTGCACCCCCGCGCCCTTGGCGATGCGGCGGCGCCGGGAGCCGTCGATGAGGCCCGGCATGCGCCGCTCCCGGGGGGTCATGGAACTGATGATGGCGATCTGGCGGCGGAGCTCGCGGTCGCCCTGGTCGGGGGACATGCCTTTTGCGGTCGCGGCGACCGGCAGCTTGTCCATGAGGGCGCCGAGGCCCCCCATCTTCTGCACCTGCTCCAGCTGGCTCTTGAGATCGCTGAGGTCGAAGCCCTTGCCCTTGACGACCTTTCGGGCCAGGCGCTCGGCCTCCTTTTGGTCCACCTGCCGGTGGACCTGCTCCACCAGGCTCACCACATCGCCCATGCCGAGGATGCGGGAAGCCATCCGCTGCGGGTCGAAGGGCTCCAGGGCCTCGGTTTTCTCGCCGACGCCCAGAAAGACGATCGGCTTGCCCGTCACCTGGCGTACCGAGAGCGCGGCGCCGCCGCGCGCATCGCCGTCGGCCTTGGTCAAGATGACGCCGGTGAGGTCGAGCGCGGCCCCGAAGGCCCGTGCCGCATTCACCGCATCCTGGCCGGCCATGGAATCGACGACGAAGAGGCGCTCCGCCGGATGCGCCGCCCGGTCGATCTGCCGCACCTCCTCCATCAGCCCCTCATCGACATGCAGCCGGCCCGCGGTATCGACGATCAACACGTCGAACACGCCGCGCTTGGCCTGCTCCAGCGCTGCGCGCGCAATGTCGGCGGGTGGGGACTGCACGTCGGCCGGGAAGTACTGCGCATTGACCTGCGCCGCCAGCCGCTCGAGCTGAAGCATCGCCGCGGGACGGCGCACGTCGGTGCTCACCATCAGCACCCGCTTGCCCTGCTGCTCCGTCAGCCAACGGGCCAGCTTCGCCGCGGTGGTCGTCTTGCCCGCGCCCTGCAGGCCTGCGAGCAGCACGACGAGCGGCGGCTGGGCGCGCAGGCTGAATCCTGCACGCTGCCCGCCCATGAGCTCGACCAGCTCCCGGTGCAGGATCCCGATGAACGCCTGCCCCGGCGTGAGGCTCTGAGCCACCTCCGCGCCCACGGCCTTGGACTTCACCGCATCGATGAAGGTCTTGATGACGGGCAGGGCGACATCCGCCTCGAGAAGCGCCACCCGCACCTCCCGCATGGCCTCACCGATGTTCTCCTCGGTGATCCGCCCGCGGCCCCGCAGGGTCTCGAGGGTCCTGGAAAGACGCGCACTCAGGGTATCGAACATGAGTGAAGTATATTGGACGCCGGCACACGGATGTGCCCCGCCGCCGCAGGTGGCGGAGTTTCGAGCAAAAACCACGCTTTTTGCTCGAAACCGCGCCGGTCCGGGCAGGATGCCCGGATCCGGCGCCTGCAACGCGAGGAACCTAGATTGAACGACTCACCGTCCTCTCCCGTGCTCCTCATCGTGCTGATTGCGCTGCTCTCGATCATCGCGTTCTCCTCCGGCACGGAGGTCGCGATGCTGTCGGTCAACCGCTACCGCATCCGTCATCGGGCGAAGGCGGGGCAGAGCACCGCCAAGCTCCTGGAGCGGCTGCTGCAGAAGCCGGAGGACTGGCTCGGCGCCAACCTCGTCATCCTGGCCGCCGCCAGTGTCTTCGCTTCCGCCACCGCGACACTGCTAGCCGAGCGCACGCGCTATCGCCACGCGGTACCGGTCACCGGCTTCCTGCTCACGGTGGCGGTGATCGTCTTCTGCGAGCTGGCGCCCAAGATCTACGCTGCCACCTACCCAGAGTCGGTCGCACTCAACACCGCGCGCATCTACCGGGCGCTGGTGCTCATCGCGCGGCCCTTTCTCTGGGTGACCAACAGGATGGCGTACGGTCTGCTGCGCGTGGTGGGAATGGTGCGCTCCGAACCGGCGGCGCAAACGCTGAGCACGGAAGAGCTGCGCACGGTCGTGGCGGAAGCGGGCCCCCTGATCCCTGCCCGGCACCGCCAGATGCTGCTCTCCATCCTGGACCTGGGTCAGATCACGGTGAACGACATCATGATCCCGCGGCAGGAGATCGCGGGCATAGATGTCGAAGAGGCGTGGGATGACGTCCTCGAGCAGCTGCGTCAGACGCCGCACACACGCCTTCCGGTCTACCGCGGCGCCCTGGACAATCTGGTCGGCATCCTGCACATGAAGCGCGTCGCGCATGAGCTCGCCCGCGGCACGCTGACACGCGAGCGGCTGGTCGAGATCGCCGGCGGCCGCGAGCCGTACTTCGTGCCGGAGGGCACGGCCCTCAACACGCAGCTCGCCCACTTCCAGCGCAACCGTCGCCGGCTCGCGTTCGTCGTCAACGAGTATGGCGACATCGAAGGGCTGGTGACCCTGGAGGACATCCTGGAGGAGATCGTGGGCGAGTTCACCACCGATCCGGCCACGGTGACGCACAAAGACATTCATCCGCAGGGGGCCGGCGTATTCATCATCAATGCGAGCGCGACGCTGCGCGCGCTGAATCGCGCACTGCAGTGGCAGTTGCCCACCGATGGACCGAAGACGCTCAACGGTCTGCTGCTCGAGCGGCTCGAGACCATTCCCTCGCCCGGGACCACGGTGAAGGTAGGGCCTTACCAGTTCGAGGTCCTGCAGATCGCCGACAACGCGATCAGGACCGTGCGCGTGCGGGCCCCGTCTGAGATGCTGAGCCCGGCGAGCTCCGGCTGAGCGCGGCCTCGAGCCCCTCGCTCACGCGCGCGACGGCGATGACCTCGATGCCCTCGAGGGGCTTGCGGGGCGCGTTCTCGCGCGGCACGACCGCCAGCCGGAAACCCTGCTTCTGCGCTTCCCGCAGGCGCTCCTCGCCGTAAGCGACCGGCCGCACTTCGCCGGTCAGCCCGATCTCTCCGAACGAGACGAGAGAGGCAGGAACCGCGCGATCCGCGAGGCTGGAGGCGAGCGCGATCACCACGGGCAGGTCCCACGCCGTCTCGTCGATCTGCACCCCACCCACGGCGTTGACGAAGACATCGTGCTCCTGCAGCGAGACCGCGGCGTGCCGACTCAACACCGCGAGCAGCATCGCCAGGCGGTTGGCATCGAGCCCCTGCGCGATGCGCCGTGGGGCGCCGAAACGCATCCGGTCGACCAGGGCCTGCAGCTCGATGAGCAACGGCCGTCCGCCATCCCGCATCACGGTGACGATGCTTCCCGCCGCAGGCTCCGGCGCCCGCGCGAGGAAGATGGCCGAGGGATTGCGGACTTCCTTCAGTCCGCCCTCGGTCATGGCGAAGAAGCCGAGCTCGTTCACCGCGCCGAAGCGGTTCTTGGTGGCGCGCACGATGCGAAAGCGGCTGCCGGCTTCACTCTCGAAATAGAGCACCGTGTCGACCAGGTGCTCGAGCACCCGCGGACCCGCTATCGCGCCCTCTTTGGTCACATGGCCGATGAGGATGACGGCAGTGGCGGTCGCCTTGGCGAAGCGGACGAGCTCCGCCGTGCATTCCCGCAGCTGCGAGACGGCACCGGCACTCGCGGTGACGGTGCCCGACTGGACCGTTTGGATCGAGTCTACGACCAGCAGCGCCGCCTGCCCGGCCGCGGTCTGCTCGAGAACGGATTGCAGGTCGCTCTGCGCCAGCACTTCGAGAGTGGCCGCGCTGATGCCGAGCCGACGGGCCCGCAGGCCAACCTGAGAGACGGACTCCTCGCCGCTGGCATAGACTACGCGCCGACACGTCGCCACATGCGCCGCCACCTGCAGCAACAGAGTGGACTTGCCGATGCCGGGATCACCGCCCAAAAGAGTGACCGAGCCCGGAACGATGCCGCCCCCGAGTACGCGGTCGAGTTCCCCCTGGCCGCTCGCCAGGCGCTCGATGGCCGCTTCCTGGTCGGTGACCAGGGGCACGGGAGTCGGCGCCGTCGTGCCCGGCCCCCCGCGGCCTGGACCGGCCGCCCCCGGCGCCGGCCGCCGCACGACCCGTTGCTCCAGGGAATTCCACTCGCCGCAGGCCGGACACTGGCCCTGCCATTTGAGGGTCTCACCCCCGCAGGCGCTGCAGACAAAAACGGAGATCGGACGGGGCATGAATGCGGTTCACGTATCGGTTGGGCCGGGTTGAGCTAGGATGCGCGCCGGGGGAGGACCGGATGACCGGTTTGTGACCAGGCACTCGGACTCAACCGACGGCAATGCTAGCTTATGCCTGCTCCCCTGGGAGACGGGATGGTGATGCGCGTCACGAAAGAGCAGGCCAGAAGCCGTCTTTTGGCCGGCGACCGGCAAGCGCCGCAGGCGACTTGCCGTAGACAACGATATTAGAGAGCCAAAAAGCGGCGGCATGAGCTTAAAAAGCAAGTTGCGCATCGTCGGACTCACCGATACCGGTAAGGTCCGCGAGCACAACGAGGACACCATCGCCATCGACCCGGACATCGGCCTGCTCGTCCTCGCGGACGGCATGGGCGGCTACAACGCGGGCGAGGTGGCGAGCGGCATCGCTGTGAAGACCATCGTGAGCCTGGTGCGCGAGCAGCTGGAACGCGAGGACCTGAACGTGCACGACCGCGGCTCGAACCTCTCGCGCCCGAGCATCGTCCTGCGCGACGCCATCCACCGGGCCAACAAGATCATCTACCAGACCGCCCGCAGCCAGCCGCAATGCGAAGGCATGGGCACGACGGTCGTGGCTGCACTCTTCTTTGACAACAGGGTCACCATCGCCCACGTGGGCGACTCGCGCATGTACCGGCAGCGCAATGACAAATTCGAGCAGGTGACCATGGATCACTCGCTCCTGCAGGAGCTGGTCGACCGGGGGTTCTATTCCGCCGAGGAGGCGCAGCGGGCGGCGAACAAGAACTACGTCACCCGCGCCCTCGGGGTCGAGCCGAGCGTCGACGTCGAGATCCAGGAGGTCCCGGTGCAGAAGGGCGAGGTCTTCATGCTCTGCTCCGACGGGCTCTCGGATATGGTCGAGGACGACGATATCCATTTAACCATAAGCACCTTTGGTGCTAATCTTGATAACGTTGCGAAGCAACTGATTCAACTGGCGAACGATAACGGGGGCCGCGACAACATTTCCGTGCTGATGGCGCACGTGCTCGATGCGTTCCCGGCCCGCACGCGCATCTTCGACAAGATTCTGGGTTGGTTCGGCTGACACGGCGAGGCGAATAACATGGCAAGGTTGGTCTTGAGCCTGGACGGCCAGGTTATGGCGGAATACAACATGAACAAGGAGCGTTATACGATCGGCCGGTTGCCGGATAACGACATCCGCATCGACAACGCGGCGGTGAGCGGCCACCACTCGCTGATCATCAACATCCTCAACGACTCGTTCCTCGAGGATCTGAACAGCACCAATGGCACCTACGTCAACGGCAAGCTGATCAAGAAGCACGCGCTGCAGCACGGCGACGTCATCACCGTCGGCCACCACCAGCTGCGCTTCGTCGAGGACGACGAGCAGCAGGACGAGTTCGAAAAGACCATGGTCATCCAGCCCTCGGCCCGGCCGGTCGAGAAGCTGCGCACCGCGGTCGGCCAGGCGCAGGTGATCGATGGCGAGCCGGCTCCGGCCGCCGCGGCGGCAGCCGCGAGCCCCGCCGCCACGCAGACCGGCAAGAGCCGGATCGCCGATGCGGCAGCGCTGAAGAAGGCGAAACTGCAGGTGCTGTCCGGCGCATTCGCGGGCCGCGAGCTCGAGCTGACGAAGGCACTCACGACGCTCGGCAGGCCGGGCGTGCAGGTGGCGGCGATCACGCGCCGCGGCGAGGGCTACTTCATCGTGCACGTCGACAGCGGCAAGGCGGACGACTTCCCACTGCTCAACGGCTCACCGATCGGCGCGCAGGCGACCAAGCTGAGCGACAATGATGTCATCCAGCTCGCCGGCGTGAAGATGGGGTTCTTCGTCGGTTAGCCTTGGCCGGCTTGCTGGCTTGCTTTCGGACGGCGCACTGATTCAGGTCAGCGCAGCTCCAGCGGGACACGCTGGCTGACGGCGCAGAGCAGCTCGTAGGGAATCGTGCCTGCGTGTCGGGCCACTTCCTCCACCGGCAGCCCTCTTCCCCATAGCACGACCGGGGTGCCGACCTGCACTCCGGCGAGCTCGGTGACGTCCACCGCGATCATGTCCATCGACACGCGGCCGCAAAGCGGCGCCCGGCGTCCGTCGATGAGGACTGGCGTTCCGTTGGGAAGTCCGCGGGCTAGTCCGTCGCCGTAGCCCGCCGCGACGATGGCAACCTGCGAATCCCGCTGCGCCTGCCACGCACCCCCGTAGCCGACCGTCTCGCCGCGGGGCACCCGGCGCACCGCTATGACCGATGTCTCGAGGCTCATGACGGGCTGCAGACCCAGTTCCGCGCCGCTGCGGTCGGCGAACGGCGAAGCGCCGTAGAGCGCGAGGCCGGGGCGGACCCAATCACAACCGAGGTGCAGCTCGCTGAATATCCCGGCCGAATTGGCGATGCTGATGGCGCAGTCGAGGCCGCGGGTCGCTTCCCTGAAACGGGCGACCTGCTCCGCCGTCATCGCGCTGTGCGGCTCGTCGGCGCACGCCAGATGAGTCAGGAGGCGGATCTCCAGGGGCGCGGGCTCGAGATTGCGCAGGCGCTCGAGAGCGGCGGGAAACTCGCTCGGCCGAAAGCCCAGGCGGTTCATGCCGGTGTCGATCTTGACCCAGAGCACGAAGCGATGCGGACCGGGGTCTTCCTCCAGGATCTCGATCTGCAGGGCGTCGTGCACCACGAGGTCGAACCCGTAGCGGGCGGCTTCGAGCAACTGCTCCGCCGCGAATACGCCCTCGAGCAGCACGATGGGCTGGCTGACGCCCTGGGCGCGAAGCGCCAGGCCCTCCTCGAGCCGTGCCACCGCGAACGCGTCGACCTCCGCCAACGCGAGCGCCGTGGGCACGAGTCCGTGGCCGTACGCGTTTGCCTTCACGACCGCCATGATCCTCGCGCCCCGGGCACGCTCGCGAATGGTCCTGACGTTGTGGCGCAGCGCCCCGGCGTCAATCACCGCCCGGATGAGGCGGCTCACCTGAGTACGCCCTCCGCGTAGGCGTCGGGCGCGTAGTTGGCGAAGCGGGTGAACTGGCCCTGGAAGGTCAGGAGGAAGGTGCCGATCTCGCCGTTACGATGCTTGACGAGATCGATCTCCGCGATGCCCTTCTTGACGGTGTTCTTGTCGTAGACTTCCTCGCGATAAATCAACAGGATCATGTCCGCATCCTGCTCGATTGCGCCCGAGTTGTGACTAACAACACCATCTGACAACCAACTTGATGGTCCCGGCACCGTCAGATCGTACACATCCTCTTCATCGACCTGAGGAACGACATCGACAACGCGATCCCAGAAAAGATCCGATGTGGCGATCCGCTCCAGATCGGGCGCCGACAGCAAGCCGGCGTATTCGGCCATGAGCGCCCGGCTGGGAGCGAATCGAAACTGATTCATCCCTCCATAGGAAATGCCGCGCATCTGCGCCATGACCCTTGTCGTGATGCCCTGGGCGCGCATGCGCACACGGACCGCCTCAAACGCTTCCATTGGAAGCGTATCAACATTGGTATTCCCCTCCACGGTCACCAAACGCTGCGCCAGCACTGCGATCGGGGCCGCACGGGGGCCGAATCCGCCAACTGTTTCGACAAACCGCCGCAGGAATTCCGCGCCACTGACGTCCACGGTATGGACCGGGCGAGTACCTGGAACGCCGAGACTTACTCTGAGTCGCGCGACGATGCCCAACCTCAAAAGGAGAGCGGCCACATCCTGCGCGAGAGCGGCGCTCGAAGTCGAAAAATAGACTCGAGGTTGCGATCGCGCACCCGGCGGCGGAACAGTCACGCTTCCATCGGTCGCCCAGAGGTGTCGAAGGAGGAGCGCGATCTGCTCGTCAGCCAGAGTGAAGACCTGTTCCGGCAAGCGCTTCTCATGCGAGCGCTGGCCATATATTCCCAGCTCTTTCAGCCACTTGCCGACACCAGCAGCCTGCCAGCGGTTGCCATTGCCGCTGATGAGGAGCTGATGCCATTGTCCCCGTCCCGCGTATCGCTTTACGGTGGATCCAAACTTCTCGGCCGCGGCCCATACCGCCTCGCTATTGTGCTCGGAAGCGGTCGTATATCGGAGCGGTTGATGGGTCAGGTAGCTGCCGTCACCCACCAGGTGCCCGAGCAGGATCAGCCAGTGATCCGGCCACCGATTCGGCTGCGACGGCTCGGGGACCCGCCGGGCCAGAGCCACTCGGTCCCCAAGCTTCAGCTCCCCAGCTCTCATCCATCCCTTTCCGGTGAGCACCCGATGCTTCTGCGTGGCTCTGATCGAGCGGCCGCTCGCAAGCTTGATGCTCGCCACCGGGCGTTTGCCGACTTTCCAGACCATGTCGGACCGCGCGGCAACGACGCGCTGTTGCTCGTCCACCGCCCAGACCTCGGGCTGCGTGCCGACGAGGCTCGAAATCGGGACCTGCCGACCGTCGCTGAGCCAGACGAGGGTATCGCCGGTGACGCACTCGCGCAGATCCGACATGACAGGCTTCTTGTTCTCGCGCTGCTCGACCGCGCGGTTCAGCTGCGAGAGTGCGATGACGGGAACGGCGAGCTCTTTGGCGAGAACCTTGAGACCGCGCGAGATCTCGGCGATTTCGGTGGCGCGATTCTCCTTCGTGCCCGGCACCTGCATGAGCTGCAGGTAGTCGACCACGATGAGATCGAGGCCGTGCTCGCGCTTGATGCGCCGGGCCCTGGCGCGCAGCTCAGTTGGAGTCAGGGCCGGCGTCTCATCGATGAACACCTTCGACTCCGACAGCTGACTGGTGGCGCTGGTGATGCGCACCCAATCATCGTCGGAGATGCGCCCGCTGCGCAGGCTCGAGAGCGGCACACCGCCGATCGACGAAAGCATGCGCGTGACCACCTGCTCGGAAGGCATTTCCAGGCTGAAGATGGCAACGGACGCGCGCGTCCCAAGATGGACCGCGGCGTACTCCGCCATGTTGACCGCGAGCGTGCTCTTGCCCATGGAGGGACGGCCGGCGACGACCACGAGATCGCCGGGCCGCAGGCCGCCCGTGATCCGGTCGAAATCCGTGAAGCCCGTGGGCAGCCCGCGCAGCTTGTCCGGATTGGCGTGCCACTCGTCGATCTGATCGATGACTTGCGGCAGGATGTGGCGCACCGCCGTCGCGCCCTGGCGCCCGCGGAAGCCCATCTCCGCGATCTCGAACACCTTCTGCTCGGCGCGGTCGACCAGCTCGCGGGCCGTCTCGCCTTCGTTGTTGAAGACGGCGGAGGCGATTTCCGTGCCAGCCTGGATGAGCTGCCGCAGCAGCGACCGCTCTCTGACGATGTCCGCATAGGCGCGGACGTTGGCGGCAGTTGGTGTATCGCGCGCGAGTGAGCTGACGTAGGCCAGCCCGCCGACGGCTTCCAGCTTCGACGTGCGCTCGAGCTGCTCGGATACCGTGACGACGTCACAGGCCTTGCCGGCGCCGGCCAGGGCGCCGATCGCTTCGAAGATCAGCCGGTGGTCGGCACGGTAGAAGTCCTCTTCGCGGACCGCGTCGGCGACCTGATCCCACGCACTGACGTCGAGGAGCAGTCCGCCGAGGACGGCCTGCTCCGCCTCGATGGAATGCGGCGGCGTGGGGGCATCCACCGCGGTGACCGAACCGCGCTCGCGGCGCGCTTTGGCGGGACCGGCCACCGGTGGGATGTTCCTTTTCTGTCAGCCCGGAGGCTTACTCTTCCGCGACGATCGTCACTGCCAGCGGCACGTCGATGTCGGCGTGCAGGTGCAGTGCCACCGAATGCTCCCCTACCGTACGCAACGGTCCATTGGTCAAGCGCACCTCGCTGCGCTGCACCTTGAAGCCGGCCTTCGAGCAGGCTTCGGCGATGTCGCTGGTGCCGATCGAGCCGAAGAGCTTGCCTTCGGTGCCGGCCTTGGCGGTGATGACCAGCTTGAAATCCTTCATCGCCGCCGCACGCTCCTCGGCCGAGGAGAGGTGCTCGCGCGCCAGGCGCTCGAGCTCCGAGCGGCGCGCTTCGAAGCGCGCGATGTTGTCGGGCGTGGCGAGGGTCGCCTTGCCCTCGGGCAGCAGGTAGTTGCGTCCGAATCCGGACTTCACCTTCACGCGATCGCCGATATTGCCGAGATTGGCGACCTTCTGCAGCAGAATGATTTCCATCGCGCCGGCCTCAGTGCTGATCGGTGTAGGGCAGCAGCGCCAGGAAGCGCGCGCGCTTGATCGCGACGGCGAGCTGGCGCTGGTAGAAGGATTTCGTGCCGGTGATGCGGCTCGGGACGATCTTGCCCGTCTCTGACACGTAACCCTTCAGAGTGCCGAGATCCTTGTAATCGATGTGCGTGACGCCTTCGGCGGTGAAGCGGCAAAACTTCTTGCGGCGCGAGAAGCGGCTGCCACCACCACCACCGCCGCGGTCGCCACCGCGATCACCGCGATCACCACGGTCACCGCGATCGCCACCATTGCCGCCGTTGCCGCCCATCGGGCTGGGTGCTCTGCTGTTCATGAGTGTTATTCCTGTGCGTTCGCTTTACGCGTTGTCCAGACCGCCATCCCCTTCCGCGGGAAGCGCGGAAGACTCGTCGCGAAGGCGCTCGCGGCGGCGGCCACCGGCCTCGCCTTCCTCGTCGGCCGTCTTGGCCATCGGCGAGGGCTCGGTCACCGCGGAGTCCATGTTCACCACCAGGTGGCGAAGCACCGCATCGCTGAAGCGGAACGCGCCCGTCAGATCACCGAGCGTCTTCTGATCGCACTCGATGTTCATGAGCACGTAGTGCGCCTTGTGCACCTTGGCGATGGGATAGGCGAGCTGGCGCCGCCCCCAATCCTCGAGGCGATGCACGCGGCCGGAGCCGGCGGCGATCATGCCCTTGTAGCGCTCGATCATGGCGGGCACCTGCTCGCTCTGATCGGGATGGACCAGGAATACGATTTCGTAGTGCCTCATGTGTCCTCCTCACGGATTGAAGCCGCCCATCGCGAGGCTTTTGCGGGGTGCGGCAAGGAGATGCGGCCCGCCGGAAGGCGCGGACAGCCCCCTCGAAAGGGGGCGCGCAGGATACTGAAACTGCGGCAGGACTGCAATGAGCGCTTCAGGCCTGGCGCTGGCGCACCGCCTCATAAAGGAGCATGCCGGCGGCCACCGATACGTTGAGGCTCTCCACCGCCCCGAGCTGCGGCAGGCGGACCATCCAGTCGCAGGTCTGACGGGTGAGCTGCCGCAGCCCTGCCCCTTCGGCCCCGAGAACCAGCACCACGGCGCCCTTCAGATCGACCTCACGCGGCTGCTTGGCGCCGCCGGCATCCGCGCCGACTACCCATAGACCGGCATCCTTGAGGAGCTTCAGAGTGCGAACGAGATTCGTGACCGCGACCACGGGAGTGGTCTCGGCTGCCCCCACCGCCACTTTGCGCACGACAGGGGTGACGTGAGCCGCCCGGTCACGGGGTACGATTACGGCGATCGCCCCGCAGGCGTCAGCCGTCCGCAGGCACGCACCGAGGTTGTGGGGGTCCTGCACGCCGTCGAGCGCCAATAGCAGCGGCTTCTGCGACGCCTGCGCAGCGGCCTGCACCGCCTCGATCAGGTCGTCCTCGCTCCAGGAAGGCAGCGGTCGGATGTCCGCGACGACGCCCTGGTGGGCGACATCCCCTAGCTTCTGCTTGAGGATGTGCGCGTCCACCCTCTGCACCGGGATCTGCTGGCGGCGGGCAAGCTCATCGATCTCGCGAGCCCGTGGATCGTCGCGGCGCTCGGCAACCCTCACCGCCGTGACCCGCTCCGGATGCTTCTGCAGCATCACCCGGACGGCGTGCAGACCGTAGATGGTCTGCGAGCCCTGCCCCTGCGGTCGGTCCGAATCGGAGCCCTTCACGACTCGGCGGCCAGATCGAGGTCCACCAGGCCCTCGATGGGATTGACGCTGGTCACGACGACTCTGATATGCGACCCGGTGCGCAGCCGCCTTCCGGTCCGCCTGCCGCGCCAGCCGTGGCCATGCTCTTCCATCTCATAGTCGTCATCGCGCAGGTTATCGATGTGCAGCAGCCCGTCCACCGACACATCGAGAATCTGGACGAAGCAGCCGAACTCGACGACGGTGGTGATGAGTCCCTGGAAGGTCTGCCCGATACGCTCCAGCAGATAGCTGCATTTCAGATAGGTGGCGACGTACCGGTCGGCCTCGTCCGCGCGCTTCTCGAGCTTGGAGGTGCTCTCGCCGAGGCCGGCGAGTTGCGGCGTCTCGTAGCGCACGCTGGCACTTCCTTTGGCGCCGATCAGCGCCTTCAGGGTCCGGTGCACCACCAGGTCGGGGTACCGCCGGATGGGCGATGTGAAGTGGGCGTAATGCTTCAGGGCCAGGCCGAAATGGCCGATGTTGGCCGGCTGGTAGACCGCCTGCGGCATCGCACGGACGATCAGCGATTCGATGAACGGCCGCTCCGCCGTGTGTCCGAGCCGTCGCGCGATGGCCTGCAGGTCCCGCGTGGTGACGGTCTCCGGCAGATGTGCCTCGATGTCGAGCGCCCGTAGAGTGCTCGTCAGCCGGTCGAGCTTCTCGCTGTCCGGCTGGCCGTGTACGCGATAGAGCGAGGGCGTATGCGTCTTCTCGAGCTCCTCGGCCACCGCCACGTTGGCCAGGATCATGCATTCCTCGATCAGGCGGTGGGCGTCGTTGCGCGTGCGCAGCTCGATGCCTTTCACGCGCTCGTTGGAGTCGATCACGAACTCCGCCTCGGCGGCATCGAAATCGAGCGCGCCGCGTTTGCTGCGCGCCTTGTGCAGAGCACGATAGACGTCCACGAGGACCAGCAGCGGCTCTACGAGCGGTCCCAATTGCTCGCGCGCCGCCGGACGGCCTTCGAACAATGCGGCATTTGCCAGCGTATAGGTCAGTCGTGCCGCCGAGCGCATCACGGCCGGATAGAACCGCGCCGATTTCAACACGCCCGTCTTGCTGATCACCATGTCAGCCGCAAAACACAGCCTGTCGACCTTCGGGGCGAGCGAGCAGAGGTGATCGGACAGAGCGGTCGGCAACATGGGCAGCACGCGCGTCGGGAAGTACACGGATGTGCCGCGCTCCAACGCTTCTGTATCGACTGCCGTGCCCGGCCGCACATAGTGACTGACGTCCGCGATCGCAACGATCAGCCGGAAGCCCGCGGGGTGCGCCTCGGCATAAACGGCGTCATCGAAGTCCCGGGCATCCTCGCCGTCGATGGTGACGAGCGGCAGCTTCCTGAGATCCTCCCGTCCCTCCGCCTCGCGCGGGTCGACATGGTCGCCCCAGGCCTGCGCCTCACGCAGCGCGTTGGCCGAAAACTCGTGCGGCAGGTCGAAGCGCGCGATCGCCGCCTCGGTGGCGAGCTCCACGGGACGATCCGGATCGAGGCGTTTCTCGATCCGGGCCTGCGCAGCCTTCGCCGCGCTTTCGTGCCGCGTGATCCGCGCTATGACCCAGTCGCCATTGCGCGCGCCGTTGAGCGCGTTTTGCTCGATGGCACACCGCAACTGGAGCCGTCTGTCCGCGGCGCTGACCCAAGCCGTGCGGCCCAACACCTCCACGGTCCCGAGGAAGGCGCTGACGCCGTGCTCGACGACCTGCTCGACGGCGCCCGACCATCGGTTGCTGGCGTCGCGCGAGAGCCGTACGCGCAGACGATCACCGTGCATGACGCCGCGCATTTCCGGCGGCGGCAGGAAGACGCTGTCCTTCATGCCTTCGACCCGAAGAAAGCCATAACCGGCGCGGTGGGCGCTCACCTGGCCTTCGACCACGCCGCCCGCGTGAGCACCGGCCGATGGCCCGCTTTCCGACCGCTGCGTCCGGGCCGGGCGGCCGCCCTGTACCGCACGCGTCCCCTGACCCCTGCGCCGTGAAGCAGCGCTTGCCGCTTTGCTTGCGCCGTCACCCTGAGCAAGGGCTCCGTGTCCGTCGCCCCCGCTTCTGGCATGCAGCGCAGCCGGAGCCTTGGGATGGGGGCCGGACTTGCGATCCCGGCGTCCGAACTTGCCTCTACGCGCTTTCAATTGACAGCTCCCGACCCCCTGCGTAGATTGCGCGCGCCCGCAATGGGCATTCCGGTCGTCCTGCCCGGGTGGCGGAATTGGTAGACGCACTAGTTTCAGGTACTAGCGGGTAACACCGTGGAGGTTCGAGTCCTCTCCCGGGCACCAGCGGCCATCCAAGGCCGTCCATCGAAGTCCATACGAATCTATAACTCACTGATTTCTTTCTCTTTTAGTTCCAAGAACAGACTAGCGGCATCCATCCCGATCTATTGACAGGACGGTGCTTCGAGGGGTAACTATGGGGGCAACTTCCGATTTCGGTAGTCCCGGTTACCCCCATGCTTACCGATACCGCTCTCCGCAAACTCAAGGCTAGCGAGAAGCGTTACAAGCTCTACGACGCGGGCGGCCTGTTTCTTATCGTAAATCCAAACGGCTCGCTCTGGTGGCGGCTGAAGTACCGCTTTGGCGGGAAAGAGCGCGGTATCAGCTTGGGAGTATATCCCGAAGTCACGCTCAAGCGCGCTCGAGAGAAGCGGGACGAAGCCCGCCAAATGCTGTCCGACGGGCTAGACCCGAGCAAAAAGCGAAGAGCAGACAAGCTCTCGGCAGGAATCACCTTTGAGCTCGTTGCCCGGGAGTGGCTGGGTCTGCACGCTGGAAAGCTCAGCCCCGCAACGTTGGCAAAAGCCCGCTGGATGCTCGAGACGTTTGTCTATCCGAA
>Ga0335075_10006906_pt1 | contig 17512 bp, 17 predicted proteins | sample Lox_Sample_24_FD_206723 | JGI IMG/M metagenome (GOLD analysis project Ga0335075, IMG submission 206723) | Soil microbial communities from Loxahatchee National Wildlife Refuge, Florida, United States - Lox_Sample_2.4 | ecosystem: Environmental > Terrestrial > Soil > Wetlands | place: USA...
GAATGGCTTTGCCGGGTCGATCAGTCTCCTGATCACCGGCGATGAGGAGGCGGCCGGGATCAACGGGACCAGAAAGGTGCTCGAATGGCTCTCGGCGCGCGGCGAGGCGCTCGACGCGTGCCTGGTCGGCGAACCGACCTCGGCCGCCACCCTCGGTGACATGATCAAGATCGGCCGGCGCGGCAGCCTGACCGGCCGGCTGACCGTGCATGGCGTACAGGGCCACACCGCCTATCCGCAGCTCGCCGACAATGCGGCGCATCGCCTGGTGGCGATGCTGCGCGAGTTGACCACAGCGGAACTCGATCAGGGCTCGGAGCATTTCCAGCCCTCGACCCTGCAGGTCTCGACCATCGATATCGGCAACCCGGCCGCGAATGTGATCCCGGCCGAAGCGCGTGCCGTCTTCAACATCCGCTTCAGCGACCGCTGGACCGGCGAGACCCTGAGGCGCTGGCTCGGCGAGCGGCTCGATGCGGTCGGTGGCCGCTATGCGCTCGATGTGACGGTCAGCGGCGAGGCGTTTCTCGCCACAACGGGTGCGGTCAGCGGCGTGCTCAGCGAAGCGATCCGGCGGGTAACCGGCCGGCTGCCGGAACTCAGCACCACCGGTGGCACCTCGGATGCCCGGTTCATCCACAATTATTGCCCGGTCGCGGAGTTCGGTCTTGTCGGACAGACGATGCACAAGGCCGATGAGCGGGTTGCGCTCGCCGATCTCGCCGCCCTGACCGAGATCTACCGCACCTTTCTCGACCTGTTCTTCGCCCGCTGCTGATCCGGCGACGCGGCCTCGCATGACCGGCGCAGGATGGCAAGCGGAGCTGCGATCGGCGGTGATCGGCAGTCTGCGCCTCGCGAAGGGCGACCGCCGTGGCCTCGCCTGTTTCGAGCGGACCGAAGAAGGCTTCTGGCGGTCATTTGCCGCAGGCGTCCTGTGCTACCCGTTTTATCTGGTGCTGTTGGCGTTGCGGGTCGGTGCAGCGCAGCGGGAAGCGGCCGGCGTCGTGCCGATCGTGGTGATCGAGACGATCGCTTATGTGATCGCCTGGGTTGCATTTCCGCTGATCATGCTGTCGGTGCTCCGCTGGATCGGCCGCGAGCATCGTTTTTTCGATTTCATGGTCGCCTATAACTGGTGCCAGCTGCCGCAGAGCGTCCTGTTCGTGCTGATCGGCCTCGACCAGGAAAGCGGCTTTCTCGGCGATCCGATCAGCCAGATCGTCGAGGTGGCCGCCGGCATCGCGGTCCTCATCTATGAATGGTACATCGCGCGGGTGGCGCTGGAGACGAATGGCGGGGTGGCGACGCTCGTGGTGGTGATCGACCTGGTCCTCGGACTGGTCGTCAGCCGCGCCGCCGGCAGTCTCTATTGAGGCCCGGCCTATTGGGGGGCCGGCCTATTGAGGGCCTCGCCTATTGAGGGCTTGGCGCCGCGCCCGAGGCAGGATCGTCGCCATGGTATCGGGCAAACGGATCGGGTTGTCCGGCCGCCGGCGGGGTCAGCTCCGGCTGGGGCGAGGGTGTCGCGGTCTGCCGGGTCGCGGTCTGCCGGGTCGCGGTCGGCGTCCCCGGCGCCGTCAGCCGGTTCAACAGCGCGTCGAAAGCCTGCGTCTGGGATTGGCCCGAGGCCCGCATCTGGTCCGCAGGCGGTGGCGTCAGGCTGTTGACGACGTGATCTCGCGGCAGCGACCGGTCGGGTCGATCGGCGCGCATGCGCGGATGGCGTGATCCCGGCCGCGCCGGCTCCTCCCTCGCGACGCGCCGCATCGCCATATCCTGGCGGATCCGTGCGTGAGCCGCGGCCGATCGCTCGCGGACCGGCGGCCGTGCGCGCTGTGGCCGGTGCTCCGCCACCGTGCGGGTCACCGCAGGCTTGGCGGCTGTGGTGCTCGCTTGGGCCGGGCGCTCGAACGAGGAGTGATGCCCGGATATGGCAGTGCCGCCTGTGGGCTCGCGGGCTTCCGCATGCCGCGCGGCGGGGATGATGCTGGTCACTCTTTGATGCGGTGCGGCGGGCTTGGCCGCCGGCGGTGGCGGAGCAGCGGCGATCACCGCCGGTGTCGCGGCATGTTCGGGAAGAGCGGCCGGCGACGGGATAGCCGGCGGCGGGGTGTGCGCCGCCTCGGCCGGTGACGTCGCGGCACGCAATGGCGGTGCCGCCGCCGGTGCAGGAATGACCGCGGCAGCGCTCGAGGGCGGCGGACCGGCGGCGGGTGCGGCCGGCGCCGACCCTGAGGAAGCCGACGCCGGGGAAGCCGACGCTGGGGAAGCCGACGCCGACGCTGCCGGCAACGTCGTAGCTATCTCATGGCGCTGCGGCACGGCGAGCTGCCAGAAGCCTGCGCCGATCAGGGCGGCAACGGTGGCAGCGGCGATCAACCCGACGAGCGCGATGTGCGAGAGTGTGCCGCGATCCTGTGGTGCTGCCGGAGCCAGCCGCGAATCGGGTGCGCCCAGCATCGGGGTCGATCCCGGCAGCGGTCGTCTCGGCGCGAATGGCGCAGGTGCATCCGAATCGGTCTCGACGGGTTCGGCCAGCGGCGCGGCACGGCCGGGATCGGCAAACAACCGGGGTTCGGCGCGATCGGGGCGGAACACCGGCGGCGGGTCGGTCGGCGAATGGGTTCCGCGTGTCATGGCGCGCATCGCTCGCCTCGTGCGTGCTGTATTCCAAAGAGTATCCCCGAGGGGACCTCGCTCGGCGCTGCAATTCTCGCCGAGTCCGCGAATCAACGGTACTTGCACGGTCCGCGATCCGCCCTGCAATCAGTTAATCGAGACCGTTCCTGTTTGGCAACAGCGAGAGGGTCTGCGGTCGTGCCGACGATATGTCATCGGCTAGTCCGGGTCGTTCTGGGAATATCGGATTTCGACCAGATAGAGACCTTCGGCGGGGGCGGTCGGGCCGCCGGCGCGGCGGTCGCGGGCGGCGAGTGCCAAGGCGACATCGACGGGCTGCCACCGGCCGATCCCGACCAGCTCCAGCGTGCCGGCGATATTGCGCATCTGACGATGCAGGAACGAGCGCGCCTGTGCGGCGATGCGAATCTCATCACCGTCGCGGGTGACATCGAGCCGGTCGAGCGTGCGCATCGGCGACCTGGCCTGGCACAGCCGGTCGCGGAAGGTCGTGAAATCGTGATGGCCGACGAGGTGGCGCGCCCCCTCGCGCATCGCTGCGACGTCGAGCGGCGGTGCGATCCGCCAGACCCGGCCGCGATCGAGTGCCGCCGGCGCGCGCCGGTTCAGAATCCGGTAGACATAGCGGCGCTCGACCGCCGAAAGCCGTGCGTCGAAGCTTGCCTCTACCAACTCGGCAGCGAGCACGCTGATTGCCGCCGGCCTCAGATGGTGGTTGAGCGCGCCACGCAGGATTTCGGGCGCCACGCTTCGTGCGAGATCGAAATGGGCCACCTGGCCCAGCGCGTGCACCCCGGCATCGGTGCGCCCGGCACCGTGCACGATGGCGCGTTCCCCACAGAAACGTTCGACCGCGGTTTCGAGCGCCTGCTGCACCGACAGGCCCTGTGGCTGGCGCTGCCAGCCGCACAGCCCGGTGCCGTCATACTCGATGGTCAGCTTGTAGCGGGGCACGGCAGCAAGGTCCCGGGCGGGATCGGATAGCCGCGCAGCAGATCGGCCGCGTCGAGCGGCATGCGTCCGGGCCGCTGCAGCCGGGTGAGCCGGAGCGCCCCCAAACCACAAGCGGCTCCCGAACCGCATGCAATTGTGAGCCGGTCGTCGAGCACCATCCCCGGGGCGGCGGCGCTGTTCCGATGTTCGAGAACCGCGCCGTGGACGCGGATCCGCTCGCCGCGACACTCGAACCACGTGTCGAGCGCACGCACCTGGCGTTCGAGCGCGGTCGACGGGTGGCGCCAGTCGAGCCGGAGTTCGCAGCCGCGGATCTTCGGCGCATAGGTGGCACCGGTGTCCGGCTGCGGCCGCGGCGTGATCCGGCCCGCCGCCAATGCCACGAGGGTGGCAACGATCAATTCACTGCCCAGCCTGGCCAGCGCCTCGGTCAGCCTCGCGGTATCGGTCTGCGGCCCGATCGGCAGCGTCCGCTGCGACAGGATCGGTCCGGTGTCGAGCCCGGCCTCCATCTGCATGATCGTGATCCCGGTTTCATGGTCGCCGGCGAGGAGTGCCCGTTCGACCGGAGCGGCACCGCGCCAGCGTGGCAACAGCGAGGCGTGGACGTTGAGGCAGCCGAGCCGGGGCGCCGCCAGCATCGCCGGCGGCAGGATCAGCCCGTAGGCCGCGACCACTGCGGCATCGGCGCCGAGTGCGGCAAAACCCGCCTCGGTGTCGGGGTCGCGCAGCCGTCCCGGACACCGCACCGGGAGACGATGGCGCTCGGCCAGGAGCTGCACCGGCGAGGCTTGCAACCGGTGGCCGCGGCGCGCCGCGCGCGGCGGCTGGGTATAGACGGCGAGGAGATCATGCCCCGCAGCGATCAGCGCGGCGAGGATGGTCGCGGCGAATACCGGCGTACCGAGAAAGACGAGGTTCACCCCGGGCTCCCGGCAACACCGTCCACCCTAGGCGGGAACCGGGGTCCGGTTGCGCTTCGCCTTGGCCAGCTTGCGCAGGATCATCCCGCGCTTGACCATCGAGATATGATCGACGAACAGGATGCCGTCCAAATGGTCGATCTCGTGCTGAATGCAGGTCGCGAGCAGGCCCGAAGCCTCTATCTCGCGAATCTCGTTCTGGTAGTCGAGATAGCGCAGCCGGATCCGTTCCGAGCGGGTGACCTCGGCATAATGTTCGGGCAGCGACAGGCACCCTTCGCTACCGGTGGTCAATTCGGGCGAGCGCCACAGGATTTCGGGGTTGGCCAGCATCATCGGCTGCGGCGGTTCCCCTTCGCGGGCGACATCGAGGACGATGATACGCTTGGCGACTCCGACCTGGGGAGCGGCGAGCCCGATGCCGATCGCTTGCCGCATCGTCGCCAGCATGTCGTCCATCAGCTGGCGGACCTTGTCGTCGACGGCTGCGACCAGGCGCGCCTTGATTTTGAGGCGCGGATCGGGAGCGGTGATGATCGATAACGGAGCCATGGGACGCTGATCTAGATAGGGGACGTGCGGTGCGGCGTCAATCGAGCGGGAGATCGTTTGACCGGCCTCTGGCGATGCGGCCTCTGGCGATGCGGCCTCCGGCGATACGGCCTCTGGCGATGCGGTGTGGTGCGGTGCCGGCTGCCGAACGAACCGGGCGGGCTGGTGCTCAGCGCTCTTGCGCTGGCCGGGCCCGGATCAGGGCCGCGGTGATTTCGACCGGGTCGTCCTCGGCGCCGGTCAGGAAGTCGACCGCGCGCGTGACCGGAGACAGCAGGCGATCGCCGAGCTCGGCGATTTCGGAAATCCGCACCGGCTGCCGGTCGAGCTCGCTGGCGCAGTTGTGCAGCACCCGTTCGAGCACGAAGGCGACCGTCATCTGGCCCGCCGACAGCGAGGATGCGATGCACCCGCGCGCATAGATCGCAAGCTCGCGCAGCGCCTCGACGCGGCCGAACCGGTCGCGCTGCGTCTGGTATTGGAACTGACGCTTGAGATGGGTCGCAGCCAGATCGACGACCGATCGCGTCAACTGAAGTCTCGCCAGGTGAACAGGGCCTCGAACGGGATGCCGGCCGTGGCGAAGGTTTCCGCGGCGCCTTCGAGCCGATCGACAATTGTGATCACCTTGACGATCGTGCATTCGCGCCGGCGCACCTCGGTCGCCGCCTGCATGACCGAGCCGCCGGTTGTCGTCACGTCCTCGAACAGGATCACGCGCGAGCCTGGCTCGAGCAGCCCGTCGACGCGCTGGTCGGTGCCGTGACCCTTGGCCTCCTTGCGCACGAAGAACCCCTTGATCGGCTTCTCCGGCCAGCTTTTCGCGCACAATGCCGCGACGATCGGGATCGCGCCCGTTTCCAATCCGCCGATCGAGTCGACCGCCGCGCCGGCGATCCGCTCAAACAGCAGATCGGCAATCAGCGAGGCGCCCTCGGGCTCGAAGATCGTGCGCTTCATGTCGAAGAAGAAATTGCTCGACCGGCCCGAGGCGAGGACGAAATCCCGGTTCTGCAACAGCGAGTTGCGACGGATGATGCCAAGAAGCCGGGCCCGCTCGGCCGACCGGTCCGCCTGCATCGCAACCCCGCCTTTTTCCGTCGATCGGCGACTCGAAGCGCCACGCACAAAATTAAGCCCGAACTCCTGCCGCCTGACAAGAGGGGCGTACCGGCGATAGGGCTCGGCCCCCGCAGGCCAATCGCAAGGTGCTGCGGTCCAGCCCCCGAGACAGCGAAGCCGGACCGGGTCCTACGAGATCGGCTATGGTCGGGTGAGCGACTATCGGGCGAGCGGACTATCGGGCGAGCGACCGGGCCGCGGCTTTGACGGTCCGATACGCCGCGTGCGCGCCGCTCAGATAAGCCTCGAATTCGATATCGGATACCGAGCGGCATCCGCTCAGGACGGGTCGAGCACTGTATCCCAGTAGAGATAGTCGCGCCAGCTCTCGTGCAGGTAGTTTGGCGGAAAGGCGCGCCCGTTCTGCTGCAGCATGTGCGTCGTCGGCTGCACCGGGCGATGGCGCGGATACATGCCGCTCTCGCGCGGCAGGCGGTCGCCTTTCAGCAGATTGCAGCTGCCACATGCGGTCACGACGTTGGTCCAAATGGTGCGGCCGCCCCGCGAGCGCGGCACCAGATGGTCGAATGTCAGATCGTGCGACGGGTAGGGCTCACCGCAATACTGGCAGGTGAAGCGGTCGCGCAGAAAGACGTTGAACCGGGTGAACGCCGGATGCCGCGCCGCCGGGACATATTCTTTCAATGAGACGACGCTCGGCAGCTGGATTTCGAGCGACGGGCTGCGCACCCGGACGTCGTAATGATCGATGATGTTCACGCGGTCGAGAAATACCGCTTTGATCGCGTCCTGCCACGACCACAACGACAATGGAAAGTAGCTCAGCGGACGAAAATCCGCGTTGAGCACCAGAGCCGGGCAATTATCCAAGCAAGCTGTCACCGGCAAACCATTCCACAGGCTGCTGACCGCAGGATCGGATAGCACGCGATCGTGACGGCTTGATAACGGATCGACCGGCCGAGGACAAGGTTGGGCGGTGGGGCCGCGGCGTTGGTGTGGGGCGCGGTCTTGCGGCGGCGTCCGGCGGTGTGGCGGCGGCGACTTCGCCGGTCAGCGGGTCGGCACCGGCTTCAGCCCGCGGTAATCGTAAAAGCCGCGGCCGGTCTTGCGCCCGAGCCAGCCGGCCTCGACATATTTGACCAGCAGCGGGCAGGGCCGGTACTTGCTGTCGGCGAGCCCTTCATAAAGCACCTGCATGACCGACAGACAGGTGTCGAGCCCGATGAAATCGGCCAGCTCCAGCGGGCCCATCGGGTGGTTCGCGCCGAGCTTCATCGCCGTGTCGATCGCCTCGACCGAGCCGACCCCCTCATAGAGCACGTAGACCGCCTCGTTGATCATCGGCAACAGGATGCGGTTGACAATGAAGGCCGGGAAATCCTCGGCCGCGACCGGGGTCTTGCCGAGCTTCACCGCCAAATCGCGGGTTAGCGCAAAGGTTTCTTCGTCAGTGGCGATGCCGCGGATCAACTCGACGAGGCTCATCACCGGCACCGGGTTCATGAAATGCATGCCGATGAACTTGCCCGGCCGGTCGGTCGAGGCGGCCAGCCGGGTGATCGAGATCGACGAGGTGTTGGTGGCGACCAGCGCGTCGGGCCGCAACGCCGGGGTCAGCTTCTTGAAAATCTCGCGCTTGACCTCCTCTTTTTCGGTCGCCGCCTCGATCACCATGTCGCAATCGGCGAACAACGCGTAATCAAGCCCGGTGGCGATGCGCGCCAGCGCCGCCTCCTTGTCCTCCTTGTGGATCCGGCCGCGTGCCACCTGGCGGGCGAGGTTGCGCTCGATCGCCGCACGCCCGCGCTGCAGCGGGTCGTCGGCGATATCGGTGAGCACGACATCGAGCCCGGCCAGCGCGCAGACATGGGCGATGCCGCTTCCCATCTGGCCGGCGCCGATCACCCCGATTCGCTGCAGCCGGTCGAGCGGCGCCATAGCGGCGGTCGCCGCTTCGCGATCGGCAGGAGCGGCGGCGCTCACCGGCGGCGCTCGAGCTCGGCGGCGAGCTCGGGAAGCACCTTGAACAGATCACCGACGAGACCGTAATCGGCGACCTGGAAGATCGGCGCCTCCTCGTCCTTGTTGATCGCGACAATGACTTTCGAATCCTTCATCCCGGCGAGATGCTGGATTGCTCCGGAGATGCCGACTGCGATGTAGAGCTCGGGGGCGACGATCTTGCCGGTCTGCCCGACCTGGTAGTCGTTCGGGACAAAGCCGGCATCGACCGCGGCACGCGACGCGCCGACCGCGGCACCGAGCTGGTCGGCAACCTTTTCCAGCAGGTGGAAATTGTCGCCCGACTGCATGCCGCGCCCACCGGAAATCACGATGCGCGCACTGGTCAGCTCGGGCCGCTCCGATTGCGACAGGTCGGCCCGCAGGAATTCGGAGAGCCCGGCCGATCCAGTCGCCGCCACCGGCTCGATCGATGCCGCCCCGCCGGTCGCCTCGCCGGGCGGAAAGGCGGTGCCGCGGACGGTGATGACCTTGATCGGGTCTTTCGACTGCACGGTCTGCAACGCGTTGCCGGCATAGATCGGACGCACGAACGTATCGGCCGAGATGACCGCGCTGATGTCGGAAATCTGCATCACATCGAGCAGTGCCGCGACCCGCGGCATCAAATTCTTGCCGGCGGTCGTCGCCGGCGCCAAGAGATGGATGTAGCCCTTGGCCAGCTCGACGAGAAGCGGGGCAAGGTTTTCGGCGAGCCCGTGCTCGTAGGCCGCATCGTCGGCGAGCCGCACCCGCTTGACACCCGGGAGTTGCGCCGCGGTCTCGGCGACCGCGCGGCAGTCCTGGCCCGCCACCAGGATATCGACATCAGCCTCGAGGGTGTCCTTGGCGGCGATCTCCTTCGCCGCGGCGAGCGCGTTCAATGTCGCGGGCTTCAAGACCCGGTTGTCGTGTTCGGCGACGACGAGGACGGTCATCAGATCACCCGCGCTTCGGTCTTCAGCTTGTCGACCAGCTCCTCGACCGAGCCGACCTTGTGCCCGCCCTGGCGCTTTGCCGGCTCCTCGACCTTCAGCACGACGAGGCGCGGTGACACATCGACGCCGAGCTGTTCCGGCGTCGTCGTCACGATCGGCTTTTTCTTCGCCCGCATGATATTCGGCAGCGAGGCATAACGCGGCTCGTTCAGGCGAAGATCGGTGGTGACCACCGCCGGCAGCCGGATCGACACGGTTTCGAGCCCGCCATCGACCTCGCGGGTGACTTCCGCCCTGCCGTCCGCGATCACGAGCTTCGAGGCGAACGTCGCCTGCGGCCAGCCGAGCAGCGCCGACAGCATCTGCCCCGTCTGGTTGCAGTCATCATCGATTGCCTGCTTGCCGATGATCACGATCTCCGGCTTCTCGTCGAGGATCACCGCCTTTAACAGCTTGGCGACCGCGAGCGGCTGCAATTCGGCGTCGGTCTCGACCAGCACGCCGCGGTCGGCCCCCATCGCCAGCGCGGTGCGGATCGTCTCCTGGCATTGCGCGGTGCCGAGCGAAACCGCGATGACCTCCTCGACGGTCCCGGCCTCGCGCAATCGCAAGGCCTCTTCGACCGCGATCTCGTCGAACGGGTTCATCGACATCTTCACATTGGCGGTCTCGACCCCGGTATGATCCGCCTTGACCCGGATCTTCACATTGTAATCGATGACCCGCTTGACTGCGACCAGCGCCTTCATGTCGTCCTCGCAACTGCCGCGCCGCCTGCGGCGTTCGCCCCGGACGGCCGCCCGATTGTGCACGCACCCGCAGCGAAGGCAAGACCCCGGTCCGACGCACCATACCGGGGCCGTCCCCCGTTTGCAGCGACAAACACTCGCGGCGCTGTTCGGGTTCGTTGCGCCGCGAAGGTGATCCTCATTGCGGTGGCGCGCCCGCTGCGGATGTGGCGTAGAGCCGGGCCGCATCCTCTTCGAGGGCGGCGCGCGAGGCCGGACGCAGATACATCATGTGTCCGCCCGGGTAGACGCGCAGCTCGATATGCGCGCGTGTCGCCGGTGGCAGCGGCAGCTGGCCGATCAGCCAGCGCGACGACAGATAGGGTGCGACGAGATCGTAGCGGCCGTTGGCGATCAGCACCTTCATCTGCGGGTCGGCGATCAGCGCGGCCTCGAGCGAGGCGAGTGGCAGACCGCGTTCGCCCTTGCTGCGCTCACCCTCCCAGTTCCACTGCCGCGACACGTCGCCGGCCAGCACCCGGTAGGGAAGGGTCGTATGGTAATCGAGCGTGCCCGCCGCATAGGCGTTGAACGCTGACCCGAAGGCAGCTGCGATCTGCGGCAGCAGCGGGTCGCCGGCGCCGCGTTCGTCGGCCGGGGCCGGCCGCGCGATCGTGCCGTCGTAAAGGCTGACCCGCTCGCCGCGGCTGCGCAGGATCGTGCGGGCGAAGACATAGTTCGGAACCTGCCCGCGCCAGCGGTGCACGATCTCCCGGCGCAGCCCGGTCATCGCCGCGATCTTGGCGATCAACGGGTCGTCTGGCGGCGGCTGGCCTTGGAGCGCGGCAAGACCGACGAGATAATCGCCGAGTGCAAAATGCTCGACCGCGGCCAGGTCGGGATCGGCGCCGGGGATGCCGAGAGCGGTCGCGACGGCGGCATAGGTCGGTAGATAGAAAGCCGCGGCCAGGAGATCGCGCCGATCCGGGTGCAGCGCCGAAAGATCGAGCGCCGGCGAGATCAGGACGAGGCCGCTGACCCTGACATCGACCTGGCGCGGCAACTCGCGGGCCATCGCCGCGGCGCGGAACCCGCCATAGCTCTCGCCGACCAGATAGACCGGCGAGGCCCAGCGCTGGTGCCGGGTCAGCCACAGCCGGACCACGCTGTCGAGCGAGCCGAGGTCGGCATGAACGTCCCAGAATGCCTTGTCGGGGTTGTCGGCCTTGCCCTCGCCATGGCTGTACCCGGTGCCGACCGGATCGATGAACACGAGGTCGGTGAACGGCAGCCAGGTCGCGGGGTTGTCGACGAGGCGCACCGGCGGGGGCGGTGCGTCGCCGTCGGCCGGGGTCTCGACGATTTCCGGGCCGAGCGCCCCCAGATGCAGGAACACCGAGGCCGCACCCGGCCCGCCATTAAATACAAAGCTGACCGGCCGCGTTGTCTCGGCCGAAGTCACCGCCAGATAGGAGACGGTGAAGATCGAAGCGGTCTCGGCGCCCTTCCGATCGGTCAGGGCGAAGGTCTCGGCGATCGCGTCATAGTCGAGGCGGTGGCCGCTCAGCACGATCGAATGATGCGTCTCCACCCGCGCCGGCAACACTGCGGTCGGCGGGTTGTCGGCCCGCGCCGCGCCGCCGAGGATTAGCAGGCACAGACCGACACACGCCGCTATCCTCGCCATCCGGCACCTCGCGATATGGCGCGGCCACAGTCAAATCCCCAGCCCGCCAAGATGCTTTCAGGTTACACGGGCGGCAAAAGGATGAATACTCCGCGGCCTGCGAATGGCGGGCGGGCGACAGTGGACGGAGGGACCGGATGCCGAATTCTCGTCGGGTGGCGCTGATCACGGGATGCGGCAAGCCGGTCGGCATCGGTAATTCGACAGCGAGGGCGCTTGCCGCCGCCGGGGTGACGGTGGTCGTCTCCGATGTCGTGGCGACCGGGGTCGCCAACGAGCACAATGTTGCCGGCGACACCGACGCGTCGTGGGGCGGCGTCGACAGCCTCGTCGAGGAGCTGGTGCGCAATGGTGCGACCGCGTCCGCGACCCTCGGCGACGTCAGCGTCGAGGCCGATGCCGGGCATATGGTCGAGGAGGTGCTCGGCCGCTATGGCCGGCTCGACATCCTGGTCAACAATGCCGGGGCGCCGCAGGGTGCCGATCGCAACGAGATCGAGGATGTGCCGGTCGAAGCCTGGGACCGCACCCTCGGGGTCAACGCCCGCGGTGCTTTTCTGATGTCGCGTGCGGCGGTGCCGGCGATGCGCAAGGCCGGGTGGGGCCGTATCGTCTGCGTGTCGTCAAAGGCCGCCTTTCGGCCCGGCCGTCACCGCGCCACCTATGCCGCCTCGAAGGCTGCGATCATCGGCTTTACGAAGTCGCTCGCCCTCGACCTGGCACCGTTCGGGATCACCGTCAACGCCGTCTGTCCCGGGCCGATCCGCACCTCGCGGGCGATCAGCACCAACCGGCGCGAATATGGCGACGACCTCGAACGGGGTTTTGCCGAGCGTGCGAAGGCGATCCCGGTCGGCCGCTTCGGCACCCCCGACGAAGTCGCCGCGATGATCGCGTTTCTTTCCTCCGACCAGGCCGCCTTTGTGACCGGCCAGGCGATCGGCATCGACGGCGGCTGGTAGCGCGCCGCTCGCCGCCGGGGTGCTCAGCTGCGGGTCAATTCGCGGCGGACGATGCGTGCGCCCTCCGCCAGCGCCTTGAGCTTGGCGAAGGCGGTCTCGCGCGGCAGGTATTTCATGCCGCAATCGGGGGCCGGGATCAGCCGCTCGGCCGGAACATGCTGTAACGCCGCGCGGATGCGGGCGGCGACCGTCTCCGGCGTTTCCGGCTTCGGGTCGCCCATGCTGATCACGCCAAAGATCACGGTCTTGTCGCCGAGACGGTCGAGATCGGCGAGGTCGAGACCGGGCTGCGCCGCCTCGATCGAGATCTGCGTCGCCGCCGTCTCCGCAAGCTCGGACAGGAACGAATAGCGGTTCGGCTTGTCGCGCGCGACATAGGCATAGCCGAAGCACAGATGCAGTGCCGTCGGGCCGGCGATGCCCTGCAACGCCCGGTCGATCGCCGGCAGGGCAAACCGCCGCGCCTCTTCGGGCCGCGCCTGCAGCCACGGCTCGTCGAGCTGGATCACATCGGCGCCGGCCGCCTTCAGGTCATGCAGCTCGGCATTGACCGCCGCCGCATAATCCATGACGAACTCTTCTTCGTCCTTGTAGTACTCGTTCTTGGCTTGGCGCGACATCGTGAACGGGCCGGGCAGCGTGATCTTGATCGGGTGGTCGGTGTGGCGCCGCAGGAACGCGACATCGCGCTCTTCGACCGGGTGCCGCCGGCGGATCGGGCCGGTGATGCGCGGCACCACGACACTGCCCGAGGAACGGCCGCGCACCTCGGCCGGATGATCGAGGTCGACGCCGGACAGTGCGGTGGCGAACCGGTTCGAGTAGCTCTCGCGGCGGATCTCGCCGTCGCTGATGATATCGATGCCGGCATTCTCCATGTCGCGGATCGCCAGCCGCGTCGCATCATCCTGCGCCTGTTCGAGCCATGGCTCCGCCACCCGCCACAATTCCTGCGCGCGGATCCGCACTGGCGGCAGATGGGTCAGCCGATCACGGTCGATCAGCCAGTCGGGCTGCGGATAGCTGCCGACGACGGTGGTTGGAAGCAAGGTTTCGGTCATCTCGGGATTCCGACTGGCACGCACGCAGATCGGCTTTGAGGTGCTATGACCACAGCCGTTTCGAGGCGATCTCGGCACCCTGCGCCATCGCCGCGAGTTTTTTGAACGAGATGTCGGGATCGAGCTTGCCGTAGCCGGCGAAGGTGCCAAAGCCGCAATCGCTGCCGGCGATCACCCGCTCGCGGCCGACGATATCGGCAAAGCGGCAGATCCGCTCGGCCACCAGCTCGGGATGCTCGACATAATTGGTCGAGGTATCGAGCACGCCCGGGATCAGGATCTTGTCGTCGGGCAATCTGGTTTCCTGCCACACGTTCCATTCATGCGCGTGGCGCGGATTGGCGGCCTCGACGACCAGCGCCTGCGGCTTCGACTTGACCAGGATCGGGGCGACTTTGGCAAACGGAATGTCGTGGTCGTGCGGTCCCTCGTAATTGCCCCAGCAGATATGGATGCGCGCCCGGTCGGCCGGCACGTTGCGCAGGGCGTGGTTCAGCACCTCCACGTGAAAGGCCGCGCGTTTCAGGAAATTCGCTTCGCCGAGGTCCTGAAAGCTGGTGTGGTGGGCCATCGCCAGATCCGGGCAATCGAGCTGCAGCACAAACCCGGCATTCACGATGGCTTCGTATTCCTCCTGCATCACCGCGGCGATCGCCTCGACATAAGCCTCGTGGCTCGGGTAGTAGGAATTAGTCTGAAACACCGGCACCAGCCCCGGTGAGGCCGCGGTCATGAACCCCTCGGTCGCCGGGACCTGGTCGAGCGCGGCGCGCAGATTGACCAGGTCCCGGTGCAGCGGCTCGCGGTCGCGCCAGCTGATCGGCCCGGTGCACATCGCACGGCGGGCGACATTGGCTCCGGTCATCCGCTCGTAGGCGGCGAGAAAGTTCGGATGGTCGCGGGTGTCGAGCCGCGGTTTCGCCGGCTGGTGCCCGGAAAAGCCGGTAAGCCGGTCGGCGATATAGGTCGAATAGCCGGGTTTCGACATCTCGCCGTCATTGACGATATCGACCCCGACCGCCCGCTGGCGGCGCACGATGTCGAGGACCGCGTCACGCACCAGCCGGTCGAGCTCGGCCTGGTCATAGGCTTCGCCCTGGTCCTTCCTGACCAGCATCTGCCGCAATTGCGGCGGGCGCGGCAGGCTGCCGACATGGGTGGTCAGAATGCGGTCCTGGCTCGTCTTCATCGGATCCCCCCGGAAAAGGCTATGCGCTATGTGATCAGCATGCGCCGCTGCGCGCCGGCCGGCAAGCCGTGGCCGAGCCCGGGCGAATTTCCCTCCTCGTCAGTGCCGGCGCACCGGGTCGGCACTCTCATTCCCGGTGCCTTGCACCGATCGAGGCCGCGGTGCCTCGCACCGAGCGAGGCCGCGTCCACTGCCGTGCCGATGGCCGGTCGGCGGCAACCGGCGCCGCGCCGCACGGACTTGACCGCCATCATGCATCGCCGCACTATTTCGAAGCGAATATCGTGGGGCTTGTGATGAAGAAAAAGTTTGACGTTTTTCTGCCGATTGCCATCGTTCTCGCAATCGCCGCGGCGGCGATCGGGGTTGCGCACGCGCAATCCTTCACAGCCTGCAAGGGCACCTTCGCATTGTGCACGATCGCGCCGTGCGATCCAATCCCGGGGAACAACAAAGAGGTGGCGTGCCACTGCACGGTCAATAACGGCTATTCCGCCGGACAGAAGGCGTGCCAGCCGGTCAAGCAGACCGCCGCGGGCGAAGAGATCAGGTCGCGCTATTACCCGGTCAAAAGCTACGCGGTTTGCTCGAACGACCGAAGCTGGGCATGGTGCTTGGACAAGACTTGCATCATCGACAAGAACAATCCCCGCGCTGCGACCTGCCGGTGCGATGCAGTCAGCAATCTCGGCCGCTACGTCATCGTCACCAGCGCATACACCCCGGCGACGTGCACCACCGGCGTGATCTCGTCCGCCACCGTTCAGCAGATCACCCAGGTTACCGATTTTCTAAAGACCAAGAGCAAATCGCTGCCGCCGTTCCCGATCCGGGTCCTGAACGAGAGCAAATAGCGCAAGGTCTCGGCAGCATCGTGCTGACTGCCGCACCGCACCCGGCAACGGGACGCCGCCCGCCGGCAGGAATCGCGGTTGACCGCCGGGCCTGACATCTTTAGTTTACTTATGGTTAAGTATGCGCGAGCGCGAACACGCGCGGAGGGTTCCGGCCATGAAGCTCAGCACCGACCGCATCCTGACGACCCATGTCGGCAGCCTGCCGCGCCCGCCCGACCTGCTCGAATTCCTCGAGGCGCGTGAGGTTGGCAGGCCAGTCGAGCAGTCGGCGTTCGATGCCTGCCTGACGGATGCCGTGCACGAGATCGTGCGCAAGCAGATCGCGGCTGGGATCGACAGCGTGTGCGACGGCGAGCTCGGCAAGATTTCCTACACCTTCTACGTGCGCCACCGCCTCTCCGGCATCACCGCCTTTCGGGGCGGCGACGGCGACCAGCCGCCGCAGAGTGCCGCGCATCTCGATCTCTTGGACCACCCCGATTTTCACGCGCGATCAAACCAGCGGCGCGGTGCCGCGTGGTTCACGCGCGCGGCGGTACCGTGCTGCACCGGCCCGGTCGCCTATGAGGACCGCCGGCCGCTCGCGGTCGATCTCGCCAATCTCGGCGAAGCTTGCGCCGCGGAACAGCCGGTCGAAGCGTTTATGAACGCCGCCTCGCCGGGGGTGCTGACCAAATTCGTCCCCGACCGCTATTACCGCGACGAGGACGCCTATGTCGAAGCCCTGGCCAATGCATTGAAGGAAGAATACGAGGCGATTCACCGCGCCGGCTTCATCCTGCAGATCGATGCACCCGATCTCGGCTCGGCCCGCCACAACCAGTACAAGCATTTGTCCGACGACGAATTCCTACGCATCGCCGAGCGCAACATCGCCGCCTTGAACCACGCGACCGCCAATATCCCGCCCGAGGCGATGCGCATGCATCTGTGCTGGGGCAATTACGAGGGGCCGCACACCCACGACATCCCGCTTGCGAAGACGATCGGCGTCGCATTGCGGGCGCGGCCGGCGGGGTTGTCATTCGAGGCGGCCAATCCGCGCCATGCCCATGAATGGGAGGATTTGCGGGATGCCAGGATCCCCGACGACAAGGTGCTGATCCCCGGCTTCATCGATTCGACCACCAATTTTGTCGAGCATCCGCGGCTGATCGCCCAGCGCATCGGCAATTATGCGGCAATCGTCGGCCGGGAGCGGGTGATTGCCGGGGCGGATTGCGGTTTTGCCACGTTTGCCTTTATCGACAATGCGGTGGCCCCTTCGGTGGTGTGGGCGAAGCTCGCGGCATTGGCCGAGGGTGCGCGCATCGCCAGCGACCGGCTGTGGCGCTGAGAGATAGCGAACGAGCGGGCGGACGGAAATCGAACCAGAGAGCACGATCGCGACTATGCCGCAGGAACGGGAGTTCGATTACATCATCGTCGGCGCCGGCTCGGCCGGCTGCGTCCTCGCCAACCGGCTCAGCGCCGACCGGCAGTCGCGGGTGCTGCTGCTCGAAGCCGGCGGCAAGGACAGGAACCCGTGGATCCACATTCCGGCCGGGTTCTACCGCAACATCTACCACCCCAAGATCACCTGGCAGTTCGAGACCGAGCCGCAGCCGCAATTGGCCGGACGCCGGATCCCGTGGCCGCGCGGCAAGGTGCTCGGCGGGTCAAGCTCGATCAACGGGCTCATTTACATCCGCGGGCAGCGCCAGGATTTCGATCTGTGGCGCCAGCTCGGCAATACCGGCTGGTCCTATGAAGACGTGCTGCCCTATTTCCGGCGCGCCGAGGATCAGGAACGCGGCGCCGACCAGCATCACGGCAGCGGCGGCCCGCTCAGCGTCTCCGACCTGCGCGCCCGCCATCAGCTGCACGATGCATTCATTGCGGCGGCGGAGCAGGCCGGCTACCCGCGCAACCACGATTTCAACGGCGCCGAG
>Ga0335075_10006907_pt1 | contig 17511 bp, 13 predicted proteins | sample Lox_Sample_24_FD_206723 | JGI IMG/M metagenome (GOLD analysis project Ga0335075, IMG submission 206723) | Soil microbial communities from Loxahatchee National Wildlife Refuge, Florida, United States - Lox_Sample_2.4 | ecosystem: Environmental > Terrestrial > Soil > Wetlands | place: USA...
TGAGCGAAGTGCTAGCTGCCGGACAGCTGGCCCAATCGGATCGGCTGCGTCTGGTAACAGGCCGCGTCCGCGCCGGTTTTCGTCTCATCGGAGGCGTCGGCTGCAACGGTTCGACGCGCTCGCTGATCGTGCTGGGCGGACAGGAATTATTTCACCGCGAAGAAGTACGGCAGGTGCAGCCGCGCCGCCGCCTGGAATCGCGGGCCATCGACAGTTTTCTCGATCTGGCCGAAGGCGACCTCGTCGTCCATGTCAGCCACGGCATCGCACGCTATTGCGGTATGCAGCTGATCGAGAAAGATCCGAGCCGCGACCGTAAGGGAGCAGCAGCGAAGCATGCCGAAGAGCACCTGATCCTGGAGTTCGCCGCCGGCGTCCGCGTCTACGTACCGGCATCGAAGATCGATTTAGTGCAAAAATACGTCGGCGGCGCCAAGACCGAGCCGGAGCTATCGAAGTTCGGCGGCACCAGTTGGCAGAACCGCAAGGCGCGCGTGCAAGCGGCGGTCATGGATCTGGCCAGCGACATGATCGGCTTGCAGGCGCTGCGCGAGGCCGAGCCGGGAACCGCTTCCCCGGCCGACAGCGAATGGCAGGCCGAGTTCGAGGCGTCGTTCCCCTATAGGGATACGCCGGATCAACTAACGAGCATGGCCGAGATCAAGGCCGACATGCAGAGGCCGCGGCCGATGGACCGCCTTCTCTGCGGCGATGTCGGCTACGGCAAGACGGAGTTGGCCGTCCGTGCCGCCTTCAAGGCCGTCGATAATGGCCGGCAAGTCGCCGTATTGGTGCCGACAACTGTGCTGGCGGAGCAGCACTATCGTACTTTCAGCCAACGCCTCGCCGAATATCCGTTCACTGTCGAATGCCTCAGCCGCTTCCGTTCGTCCGGCGAACAGAAACGCATCGTCGAACGTCTGAAAAAAGGCGGTATCGACATCATTATCGGCACGCATCGGCTGGTCAGCGCCGACGTGCAATTCAAGGATCTCGGTTTGGTCATCATCGATGAAGAGCAACGCTTCGGCGTCGAACACAAGGAGCGTCTGAAACATCTGCGGCAAAAGGTCGATGTGCTGACGATGACGGCCACGCCGATCCCGCGCACGCTGCATTTGTCGCTTTTAGGCATCCGTGACATCTCCAATTTGGAAACGCCGCCGCCGGATCGTCTCGCCATCGAAACGCGCATCGTTCGCTTCGATCGGCAGTTGATCCGTCATGCCGTTCTGCGCGAGCTGAACCGCGACGGCCAAGTCTATTTCGTGCATAACCGCGTGCAAAATATCCACGAAATCGCCTCTCGCTTGGAGCAAATCGTGCCAGAGGCGCGGCTGGCCATTGTTCACGGTCAGATGGCCGCGGACGAGTTGGAGCAGGAGATGCTGCGTTTCGTCCGCCGCGAGGCCGACATCCTCGTGGCCACGACGATCATCGAAAGCGGCCTGGACATCCCCAACGCCAACACCATTTTCATCAACCAGGCCGACCATTACGGCCTCGCCGACCTGCATCAGCTGCGCGGCCGCGTCGGCCGTTACAAGCATCGCGCTTACGCTTATCTGCTGCTCGACAGCGACCGCACCGTGACGCCGAACGCGGCCCGCCGCTTGAAAGCGATCGAGGAATTCACCGAATTGGGCGCCGGTTTCAAGATCGCCCTGCGCGACTTGGAAATTCGCGGAGCCGGCAACATTCTCGGCACGCAGCAGAGCGGCCACATCGCCGCCGTCGGATACGAGCTGTACTGCCAACTGCTCGAAAACGCCGTGCGAACGCTGAAACAACAACCGCTGCGCACACCGCTGGACGTAAGCATCGATCTGCCGTGGACCGCTTACTTGCCGCGCGACTACGTGCAGGGACAACGCCAGCGCATCGAAGTATATCGCCGGCTGGCGCGCGTGCGGCGGCTCGATCGACTCCATGATTTTCGACAGGAAATGCGCGACCGCTTCGGCCCTCTGCCGGAGCCGGCCGAATGGCTGATGCGTCTGGCCGAATTGCGATTGCTGGCGGCGCAGTGGAAAATCGCATCGGTTCATTTGCAGAAATCCGCCGAGGTTGGCAGCAGTGCGGTAGATGCGGTGTTCGGCTACCGCAATTCGCGCCGCATTCAGGAATTGGCGGCACGCAGCGATGGCCGGCTGCGCATTGTGGATGATGCTAGTGCGTATTTCCGACCGACAGGGACGGAACTGGAGCCGGTGGCGTTGTATGCGACGATAAAAAACTTACTGAGCCGAGGCTGATCGCTTGTGAAGTATGCAGCAGCACGGTAGGATTCAGAACATGAAGCCAGTTGAAGATGATGTGCTGCGTAAGGTGAGAGCAGTACATGAGGCATATGCGCGGTTGCATCATTTCGATGTGCGCGCGATGGTGGCGGACCTTCAAGCGCGCAACTTGGCCGATGATTGGCCCGTGGTGCGTCGTTCTCCTCGGCATTGTCGAATCGCGGCGCCCGCGGTTGCGCCGGACAATGCATTGCAACAAGCTGGCCGCGCGATACAAGGTTAGTCGAGCTTCGGCGCCGTGCCCCGCGCGAGCCGGCTGCTGAGCTTTAGCGTTCGGAGAGACTTCTGATGGGGCTCGACTTCACAGCCTTGATCCGCTACGGTGGCCCGGCTGAGGATGCTCTCCAGGCAATCGCCCTCCTGAAAGGCGGTGAAGAAGATCCTGCACTAGCAGAGGTGATCGCGTGCGGCCTGAGAAATGACTTTGCCTTCGCCAAGAACCACGCTGAGAAAGCCTCCTGGCGATCCTTGCACAACTGGGAAGAGAGGCTTCCGGAACGGCCGTGCCTCCCTTCCCTGGAGGCGAGCCTCCAGTTGCCGTCCGATTTCTCGCTGACCTTCGGGGGTGATACAGTTTGGGTATATCATTCACTGCGGTGGATCTTCTTTGTAACCGAGAACGAGTGGCAGCGCGTCATGCTCGAAGCTGTGAAACGGTTCTGCGGCCTGTTCGCCGCTACGGACTGTATCATCACCAACGACCAGCACCCGGCAGTCGCCGCCTTCCGCCAGGGAGCTGCTTTCCGGGATGCGCTCGCACAGGCGGCGCGGCAGGGCGAAGGAGAAGTGGCAAGGATCAGCGATTTGTTCATCGATAAGGGTTGCTCCGAGGATCTGGTGTTTAAAGATCTAGATGGGACGTACTCCGCGGTACCGTTGTGGGACACACATGGCTACCGGCGTCTCCCCTTCAGCGACTGAAAAACTCGCCGCGATGCAGAGCGTCGCACTCCGGCGTCCCACGCTTCGCATGGGAACGAGGCAAAATCTGCCGAGTCGGCGGCGGTGCCACGGATGTGGTGTTCGGCTACCGCGTGGATTACTTAGAGCCACTAACAAAATGAGCCGTTTATAGGAACCGGAAACATATAAGAGCGAGACCAAGGTTGAAGAAGGCAAATTGCATATCTTGGGTTTTCTCCGTCACGAAGCGCAGCTTGCGAAAGCCGTGCAGCCAGGAGATCGTCCGCTCCGCCACCCAACGAAACACCCCTAATCCGCTGCCGTGTTCCGTATTCCGCTTGGCGAACTTCGGCTCCATCCCACGCTGGCGTAACTCCTCGCGATGCGGCTCGGAATCATACGCCCGATCCGCGTACAACTTCTCCGGACGACGCTGCGGCTCACCGTCCTCGTCCTGCGGCCCGCAACTGTCCACCAGCGGTAGCAGTTCCTTGACCTCTGGGACGTTGGCAGGCGTGATGTCGCCAGCCAGGGGTACGCCATTGGCATCGACGAGAATGTGCTGCTTGACGCCGGGGCGTCCGCGATCCGTGGGATTCTTGCCGCTGTCCTCAACGCCCTCGAAGGCGCGGGCGAAGGTGCTATCGATGGCCGCCCGCGTCCAATTGATGAGGTGGGCATCGTCCAGGCGTTGGAGCAGGACTTGGTGCAGGCGTGGCCAGACAGCGGCCTCGTTCCAGTCCCGAAGCCGACGCCAGCAGGTCATGCCGCTGCCGCAGCCCATCTCGGCGGGCAAGTCTTCCCAGCGGATGCCGGTCTTGAGGACGAAGAGGATGCCGGTCAAGGCTTTACGGTCATTGAGGGGCTTGCGGCCGGGATAACGGAAGCGTCGCGGTTTGCGTGGCGGTATCAAGGAGTGCAGCGTATTCCAGAGGTCATCGGAGACAAGCGGCTTGGCCATGACAATACCTCCTGGGACGAGAGAATCGATCCAGAGAAATAAAAATGCGAATGCCATGCCGATTGCCTCATTTTGTTAGTGGCTCTTATGCTCCATTTGTTACAGTAATATCGGGGCACGAACGGAATGAAAAACGCTGTCATGGGGAGAATGAGATAATGGTCAAGATAATACTGGATTCGGGAATGCTAGGCCGGTTGGCCCCTGTCGATAGAGCGCTTGAACTCTGTGACCCATCCGGACGCACCGTTGGATACTTTCATCCGGCACCGGGGCGGCCCGAGGAAAAGCCATCCGCACGGTCGCCGTTCTCTGACGAGGAGCTTCAGCGACGCCGGCAACAACGTGCGGGGCGACCTTTGGCGGAAATTCTTGAGCGGTTGGAGCGCTCATGAGATACGCCGTGATCTGGACAGACCCGGCTGAGCAGGACTTGGCAGCGTTGTGGATGGCCGCCTTCGATCGCAATGCCGTGACTTCTGCGGCGAACATCATGGACCATCTGCTCGCCGAAGATCCCGAAACGCGAGGAGAAGAGCGTTTCGACACGGTTCGGAGCTTCGTCATTATGCCTCTGGGTGTGGATTTTGAAATCATCGAATTAGACCGAATCGTTTATGTCCTCAGTGCCTGGCACGTCGTCTCGGAATAATCGTCTTATTGCTGCATCCCCCTTTTGCGCTATCGACAAGCGTTTTTGGGGAGATACTTTAACGGGAGCAATCGATCCGACGATTTTCGCCAGAGGAGCATGCGATGGCCGCCTTCGCTCGTTGCCCGGAATGTGGGCGTCGATTCCGTTTACCGCCGTCCAGCACTAGAGCGCACTATTGTCGCTATTGTGACGCCCTTTTAGAATCCGATGACGACGAAGGAGACGATGATGATCGGCCGTCGTCCCGCCGGACGCGGCGGCAGTCGAACACGAAAACGTTCCTCCTTGCCGGCCTAATCGGCTGTAGCGTGTTATTCGTCTTATGTGCGGGCGGTGTTGGTATTGCGATTTGGCGGTTCGTCTCCCCGCACTCGTTCCCCGAGCAGACGGAAGATTATGCCCAGGCGCGACAGCGCTTCCAAACGAAACTTCTTCGTAAGGGAGCGGCACCGCAAGAGTGGCAAGTCGAACCCGCTCCTGCTGGGGTGCGCGAACTGCCTTACCAATCGGGAAACCTCACCCTCCGCACTTGGGTGAGCGAACCACCGGCCGATGGCAAGCGACGACCGGCGGTCCTATTTCTGCACGGCGGGTTCGCCTTCGGAGCCGACGATTGGGAGCAGACGCAGCCGTTCCGCGACGCCGGCTTCGTGGTCATGACGCCTACTCTTCGCGGCGAAAATGGTTTGCCCGGCTCCTACAGTATGTTCTACAACGAAGTCGATGACGTATTGGCGGCCGCCGAGACGTTGGCAAATCTTTCTTATGTGGATAGCAAGAGAATTTATATCGCCGGACACAGCGTCGGTGGAACGATGACCATGCTCGCCGCCATGACCTCGAATCGTTTTTGTGCCGCCGCTTCGTTCTCTGGTTCGCCGGATCAAGCCGCCTGGGCGCGCATGCAGCCGCCACTGATGCAGCCGCGCGTGGTTCCGTTCAACCGCGCTGACCAGCGCGAGTTTCAGATGCGTTCGCCTTTGGCTTTTCCGCGAAGTTTTAAGTGCCCGCTGCGCATCTATTATGGCAGCCAGGAGTTTTTCTTCGCCGCGAGCAGTCAGACGCTCGCTCAACTGGCTAAGGCGGCGGGACTCGACGTAGAAGCGCTGAGCGTCCCCGGCGATCACCTCTCGATGGTGGAACCGGCCATGCAAAAGGCTATCGCTTTCTTTCAGCAAAAGTAGCCGTGGTGAGAGCCTCCTCGTTCTCACGCGGAGCGTGGGAACGAAGGCAGCTCGGAAAAAAGTGTATGAATCGTCCTCACTCCGGGCACTATACTGAGAAGACGAGTGCGGGACAGCCAACGAAGGGAGTCTCATGGCGAGCCCTCAAACTTCGACAATCCTCCATTACCTGCGTCAAACGGTGCTGCGCCACGATGGAGCGGGCCTCAGCGACGGGCAATTGCTGCGTTCCTTTCTCTATCGCGGCGATGAAGCGGCCTTTGAAGCGCTGGTGCGGCGTCACGGGCCGATGGTTCGCGGTGTCTGCCGTCGCGTTCTGCGCAATCTCGATGATGCCGACGATGCCTTTCAGGCCGTGTTTCTTGTGCTTCTCCGCAAAGCATCCACACTGGCGACGCGCGAAATCCTCGGCGATTGGCTGCACGGCGTCGCCTATCGCACCGCCTTGAAAGCACGATCTGCCGCGGCGCGCCGGCGCATGAAAGAGAAGCAGGCACTACGGAGCGAAGCGATTTACGACGAAGAAGATCGGTCGGAATGGCTGCCGCTGCTGGATGAGGAGGTCGGCCGGCTACCTCAGAAGTACCGTCTGCCTGTAGTGCTGTGCGATCTCGAAGGCCGCACACGCAAGGAAGCGGCGCAACAGCTCGGCTGGCCGGAAGGTACGCTGTCGGGCCGTTTGTCCCGAGCGCGGGCCATGCTGGCTCGGCGCTTGACGCGCCGCGGCGTCACGCTGTCCGTCGCCGCGTTGGCGATGGGGTTGTCAGGCGAGGCGTCTGCGCATTTGCCTTTTTCCCTGATTAGTTCCGTCTGCAAGTCCGCGATGGAATTCGCGGCTGGATCGGCAACGGGGTCGATACCGGTTCACATCGCCGCCCTTACGGAAGGAGTCGTGAAAGCCATGTTTTTGTCGAAGTTGAAAAATGCCGTCGCGCTGGCGACGATCGCTGTCGTCCTCACGGCCGGTGCCGGCACATGGCGCTATGCCGCCGTGGCGGGACAGGCGGAAAAACAAGCCGAAGAAAAGCCCGTTCCCGCCGCTCGAAACGTTCGCCCGGCGGCTGTCCCGAAGCCTCCCATGAGTGTCCCCAAAGACGAAGCGGTTAAAATCGATCTGCGCAAAGGCCGCCGGTTCCAAATCGATCTGCGCATCGAGCGAGAGAAGGACGGCCAGCGCACGTTGGTGGTTTCGCCGCGGCTGCTTGCCCCGGAGGGCACGCCAGCATCAGTCGCACACGGTATGAAGGCGCCGCCTATAAATATCGGGTCTGGCAAAATGGAAGTGATTGACTTGGGAACAATGGTCCAGCTTGTGGTCCGATCGGAGGCGAGAGGTAAGGTTCGTCTCGATATGACAGTAACCCGCTCGGGCCCCATTACCATCGGACAAGACGTTGAGCTGAAGACGAGAATCGTTCGTTTCCTTCGCACAGCTGAACTTGGCCAACCGATCACCGCCACGGTCACGGGCGATAAGGACTCGTCGCCGCTCTACGTGACGGCAGCCGTCCAAGAAGTGGCAAGAGAGACGGACCCGAAAGTTGAAAAGGAGACGGACCCGAACACGAATGCGGCAGCCGAAAAGGAGTTCAAGGCGGCCGAACTCTATCGCCGAATGGGCATGCACGAGTCGGCACGCTTATGCTATCGGCAAATCCGCCTCCGCTATCCTGGCACCATTTACGCCGAACGCGCGAAAAAACGGCTCGCCGTAGAAATTCTGCCGGCCCGCGTCGGACAGATCTTTGTCATCGGCAACAAAAAGATCTCGGATGAGGACATCTTGGAAGAGGTCAACCTGTTCCCTGGCCAGAACCTGACCGAGGATTTACGCCACTCTGCCGAGCGCAGGCTCGCTGCTCGGCTCGACGGTCTTAAGAGCAATCCCAAGATAACCGTGATTGATCGTGAAGGCGATGGAGAGTTCAAAGACCTCCGTATCACAGTGGAAGAAAAATAAGATAAAACGCAGCAGGCGCGCGGCGAAAGGAAGTCATTCGATACTAAAATCCACATCGCAGCGGCAGTGCGGTGTGAAGTGGTCGGCATTGCTCATCTGCCGATAGGCGTCCTGCGCCAGCGCTCCCAACTGCGGCAGCTCGGACAACGGCAGATTGACGCGCTCGCGGTAAAGCAGAATGTCCTCGTCGCCGGAGGCGGATTGCCATTCGACATCCGGCACCCCTTGGGCCGCCAGCGCGAGCAAGCGCTCGCCGGCCGGATCGGCAGGCGCGGACAACACGCACAATTCGGCAGGCTGCACTCCCTTCGCAGAGGGAGCCGACTGAGGCAATTGCGGAGTAGCCTCCTCGAAAAAGCTCGCAATCTCCGCGGCGGCCTCGGACTCGTCGCCGTACTGCTCCAAGAACATCTCCGCCACATTCAGCGCGCCCAGCCGTTCAGTCACGAACTCCTCGGCGGTGCGCCGCATCGCCTCCTCTACGTTTTTCAGCACGTTGCCCCTTGCCAAGCACACGTTGACCAAGGCGGTGAACTGCTTTTTGAACATCGCCTCCATACGCACATCCAGCTCATGCAGCGCATCTTCCTTTAGCTGTTCCTCAAAGTGGGCTACCGTGTCCTTAAGATCCTTGAAGCCGCCCGGATAAAGGTGCTTAACGGCGGACGGGTTGGCTTGCGACGAATCGTCGGCTTGCTCCAGCCCTTGCAGCAGCTCGCCGAGACGGAGGCGGCAAAAGTTGATCTCACGCATCTCATCGGCAAGGTTGCCGCGCAGCGTCAAAAAGACGTTGCCGGCCTGGCGCAGCAACAGACTCTGGTACAGCGTTTTGGGGTAGTTGCGCAGCAGCTCTTGCACTTCTGCGAACGCCGACATTTTTCGACTACCGGAGGAAGCCTTGCGAAGCACACCGGGAACCGCCGCTAGGCGCGGCGCCGATCCGTCGGGCGGAGTAGCGGACGCCAGAAGAAGCAACAGACGGTCGTACAGCTCCGCGGCGCGGCCGGACAACTCGCGCGCCAGCGGTTCGTGATTCTGAAGCGTCTGCTCGATCGAAGCCACCATGTGCCGGCTGGCTTCCTCGGCGCCGGCCAGCCGGAACTCTGGTGCTTCGATGAGACGCACCGGCAGCTCGCCCAACTTCTGCCCCCATTGCTGCACCAGTTTGTTGGCCGCCTCGCGCAACGTGACGACCAAACGGGCAGGCGTCTCGGAAAGGCCGTCATCTTCCGGTTTGCCGAGCAGCTGTTCGAGTTGATCGAGCAGTTCGTCCACCTCCTGCGGCGGGAAGACGGCGGGAGACTTTTTGCGCTGGGCCGCGGCATGACGTTCGAGGAACGGCTCAACAAGATTGCGAAATGCCTCTTCAGGATCTTGGCCGAATGCTTGCCGGGTCATCTCGCCGAGCCGTTCCATCAGCACGCTGGAGCCGAGCTGCTGCTTGGTCCATTGCTCCTCGACCCAGGCGCGCACCGCTTCGCGGATCGGCTTGCTGTCCTTGCTCATCCAGCGCTGGACAAGGCGTTGACAAAGGCGTCGAGCCAGCGTGCGCACCAACTCTCGCCGCGGCCAAGATACCTGATAAAGCCCAAAGGTCTGATAGTAAAGTCCACGCGATTCCCAGGGCGTGCCGGCCATGCCGCCGCGGCCCAGATCGGCGGCCGAGCCTAGCGACGAACAGAGATCGCGCATCAGGAACAGTCCGGCTTCCTCGATCGTCTCGCGTGTGGCCCGCTCGTCGGTTTCATCGGCCAAGGGCAGAAGAATGGAGCGGCTGAAGGGAGGATCGCTGTCCTGAAGAGGCGGCTCATCCCGATGATATTGGGCCATGAAGGTAGTGCCGGGGCGGGCAAAGTAGCGCAGCTCGCTCAGGGCGGCGTAGGCATTACCCAGCGTCAAGGTGCGTGTACGGTTGCGATCGACGTTGGGCAACAGAAACAGGCCAACCGTATCGGGATGCTGGTAGCCGGCCTGCTTGAGCAAGGAGCGGATGGTATAAGCCAAGTCGAGGAACATACCGCTGCCGGTGCCGCCGGCCAAGCTGGTAATCAGGTAAACCCGGACGCGATTGCCGCGCAAACCGAGTCCTGTCTGATTCACGGCCGAGTTCAGGGCCTCCGGGTTCATGCAAGCTTCCAGCTCGGCTTGCAGGCGTCGTGAGATGAGGCGATAGTTATCGCAGAAGGCCAGCCGGCCCAGAGCCCGGACCCCGGTTGTTACCTGCGAGCGCGGAATGCGATAGAGCATGCGCGACGGCAGCCAGCTTTCTACTTCCGGCCGGCCATCGCGCGACTTCAAGTAATGACTGGGACGATTGAGCGGGGCCAGCAGCACTTCAGTCTCACTAAGGCGGGCACCGTCAGCGCCGCGCGTTGCGGAGCGGACCACCTCCGGATCGGTATCGAGAACCATCAGACGCAAATGCGGCAACCGTTCCATGCCGCCGAAGCGCCGGTGCAGCTCCTGGCGCAACCGTTGGACAACGCCCATTCCGAGCTGGCCCACACCGATGACGAGCGCTGGGAACAGAACGCCTTTGCCGATGATCTCCGGCGGCGCCCGCCGTACCTCAGTCGGAGCGGGGATGCTATTCAGACTATCGACGAACCGGGTCATGCCGGGGTGGGAACCGGGCTTGCGACTCTTGCGGAGACAAGCGGTCACCGGCTCATTAAGTTCCAGTTCCTGGTTCTCGTTCCCGGCCTCTTTTGCAGGAACCAGATTGGTTACGAGAGAGGGCGCCGTGGGGCCGGTGTCCGGCATGGTGGCGCGATTGCCGATCAGGATGGCGTCGTCGCGGTTGCCGCTCTTGAGGGTTTCGATCAGGTCGCGGCAAGTGGGGAAACGATCGCCGGGCGTTTTGGACAGGGAGCGGGCAATGGCCGGACGATCGGCGGGCGGCAGCGATTCGACATTGGGCGGCGACTGCATGTGCTGCAAGATCAGCTGGCGGACATTGGTGCCGGTGAAGGGGCGCTGTCCGGTCAGCAGCTCCTGGTAGACGATGGCCAGGCTATATTGATCGCAATAGCGGCTGACCCAGCCGTCGAACGTCTCCGGCGCCGCATAAACCGGCGTGACGCCGCCGGTCATCGACGCCTGCATGCCCTCCAGATCCTTGACCAGGCCGAAGTCGGCGACCTTGATATGATTGTGGACCAGGAACAGGTTCTGCGGTTTAATGTCCAGGTGTTGGAGCTGATACTCGCTGTTCATCAGGTCCAACGCCTCGGCCGTCTCCTCCAGGTAGCCAAGCAACTCCTCGCGCGGAATGCCGGGCAGTCCACTAGCGCGGCACTCCTTGAAGCGATCCCAGAGATTACGGTCGGCCAACTCCATGACGATCATGAGTTGGCCGTCGATAATATCGTAGCGTTCCAGTGACAGGATGTAGGGATGACGAACGGTCTTGACGCGGCTGAGGGCTTTGAGTTCCTGCTCGGCGCGCTGGCCGTCGTCGCCGGCGGCGCCGAGGTCGCCGAAGACGAACTTGATGGCTTTTTGCAGTCCGCCGGGCGCTTCGCACTTCCACACTTCGCCGAAGCCGCCGCCTCCCAGGCGCTCGATGAGCCTATAGCCCGGAAGCGGTTCTGCACGGGATTCAATGAGGACAGCCATGAACGCATCTCGCCGTGGGCCCGGGGGGCGGACGGACAGCGCGCGGCCGCCGTCGAGCCTAGAGTCTGTGAAAACCATAGCTTGCAATGGGCACGCTCGCAAATCGATTAGTTTTCAGTTTTCAGTTTTCGGTTTTCAGTACAAAGAACACTGAACACTGAACACTGAACACTGAACACTGAACACTGAACACTGACGATGCAATACGCCCTCTCGTTGAAGCAACCGTGGGCCGCCCTGTTGGTACACGGACTCAAGACCATTGAGGTACGCCGCTGGCCGACGGCGCGGCGCGGCCGCATTCTCATCCACGCCGCCCGCGTGCCGGACGATCGGCCGGAAGCCTGGGCTCACGTTCCGTCGCAATGGTTGGAGACGGCCCAGCTGCTCGGCGGCATCATCGGTGCCGGCGACCTCACCGATTGCCGCAGTTATCGAACCCTGGAGACGTTTCAAGCCGATCAGGACCGCCATCTCAATGACCCATCCTGGTTCCAGTCGCCGCTGTACGGCTTCGCCTTCGCCAATCTGACGGTTCTGCCGCTTCGCCGCTATCCCGGCTGGATGCGTTTCTTCGCCGTCGAGGAGAACGAGCCGGAAGCGTTAGCGACGGACCCGAACACAAGCCCGAAGCGCAAGCGAGGGAACGCCGACTCGGAGACCTCATGACGCAGCTGCTGGTCAGCGTTCGATCTGCGATGGAGGCTGAAGCGGCTCTGCGCGGCGGGGCGGCGCTGATCGATGTGAAAGAACCGGCGCATGGCTCGCTTGGCCGGGCGAGCGACGGCGTGATTGCGGATGTACTGCGCGTAGTGGCGGGCCGGCGACCGGTCAGCGCGGCGCTGGGCGAAGTGATGGAGAGTGGAAAGTTGCCTTCTCCCTCCATCCAGCTGGACTACATCAAATGGGGACTGGCTGGCTCCGCGAACGGCTGGCAGCATTCGCTGTCCGGAGCAATGCGGCTGTTGGTGGAACAGCTGCCGAGTTGTTCCGCCGTCGCCGTGGCCTATGCGGATTGGCAACGCGCAGAAGCACCCACGCCGGAGGAGGTTTGCTCCTTTGCCATAGAGAAGGCGATGACAGCGTTCCTGATCGATACCTGGAACAAGGACGGCTCGACGCTGTTAGACTGGCTGCCGTTGCCCGCGATCGAACGATTGAGAGAGAGCTGCCGTTCCGCAGGTGTGCCGATGGCCCTGGCGGGATCGCTGGGTCTGACGGAGATACACACGCTGTTGCCGCTGCGGCCCGACTGGTTCGCCGTGCGCGGCGCTGTCTGTCAAGGCCGGCAACGCGGAGCGACGATTGATGAAGGCAAGCTCCGCCAGCTGGCAGATCTTATAGCGAATGAATCCGAACCGCGACCGTAAGGGAGCGGCTGTACAGGGCGGTAACCATGGTCGTCGAATACTCAGGGCAGCACTTCCACGGAGATGTCGGTGAAGGCCGATAGGCGGCTGTCGTTGGTCAAGAAGCGATCACAACCCGCCTCCACCGCCGCGGCCAAATGCAACGCATCCACCGTCTTGAAATTGTGTGTCGCTCGGATGACGGTAGCACGGTCGAAAACCGCCGTCGTGATTGGCACGAGCGTGACATTCGGTTGGGCAAATAGGTTGTCGTAATCGGCTAAACGAACAGCATCCGCCAAGCGAATCGGGAGCATTCGGCACTCCAGGCGTACCAGATCGCTGGCAGCGAGGGTGTCGCCAGCTGCCCACAATGCTCCCAAGCGGGCCGAGGCACGGGCTTTGAACGCGGGACGCCCTCGAAATAGTAAATCAGAATGACGCTATCGCTGTAGACCCGCATCAACGATTCTCCTGGCGGCACTTCTCCAGGTCCATTTCCCGATAAATGCGGTCGATGCGATCCTCGTCTTCTCGCAACCACTGGATGTGAGCCTCCATCTCCACTTCGTTCAGGAAATGGTATCCTGCCGCTTCGCGCTCGGCCCGGACTCGCTGCATGTAAGGCCACCACCCTTCTTGTGTCGCCGCCTCGGTTTGTTGCCGCAGGATGATCGTAACCCGCCCCGCTGGGAGATTCGGCTTCTGGTCCAGCTCCAGGGTGCCATCGGGGTTAAGGGTGCCTTCAACGGTGATTTCGGTAAGGCTCATGGTCCATCTCTCCTGTCTCGGCTATCCCCTTTTTAGCCGAACCGACCGCCCAACGCCAAGTTCTCAGAGCTAACGGAAAAACCTGCCATGCTGTTTCGGTCAGAGCCGGAATCGTAAGCGACGGTTAACTTCCGTCGCTTACGATTCCGACTCGTCAGGTGCCACGAAAATATTTTCCAAAAAAATCAAAAAAACTCGTCCGTTTTTTCCACAAACCGTGCATAGGGATGTAGAGGCGATTGTATCGCCATATGACTTCGCGCACGGTCATCAGCTGACGATTGGAGACACTCATGAAACGCATCGTCCTTTGTTTCGACGGTACCTGGAACAAGCCGGCCGAGGCGGGTCTGTCGGCGGACAAGCGGGTTGAGACGAACGTGTACCGTTTCTTTGATTCGCTGGCGGGGGTAGGTCCGGACGGCGCGGCGCAACAGAGTTGGTACAACGAAGGTGTCGGCACAAGCTGGTGGAATAAGCTCCCCGGCGGCGTCTTCGGCGAGGGACTCGATAAGCACATCCTCGACGGCTACAGGCATCTGGTTAACGCCTATGAGGACGGCGATGAGGTTTTCGTCGTCGGTTTCAGCCGCGGCGCGTATGCGGCGCGGAGCATGGTGGGGATGATTCGCAATTGTGGGCTGGTGCGCAAAGAGTTCGCGGTGGCGAAGGTTTTGGTCGCTTACGGCATCTACCGCACGCGCGACGACGGCCCCGACTCGATCGCGGCGAAAGCCTTCCGCTCCATGTTTGCTCACCCTTTGACGATCCGTTTTCTCGGCGTCTGGGACACCGTGGGCGAATTGGGCATTCCCTTTCACTTCGCGGATCGTCTCAACCATGACTTCTACAAGTTCCACGACACAGCGTTGAGCAACATTGTCGATAACGCCTATCAGGCCATCGCCCTGGACGAACATCGCCAAGCCTATCAAGCCTGCCTCTGGGATCCGCCGGAGAAGCCGAGCCAGACCGTCGAACAACACTGGTTCATCGGCGCTCATGCCGATGTGGGCGGCGGTTATTTGGAGCGCGAACTATCGGACCTGACCTTGCTCTGGATGCAGGAGAAGGCGGCCGCCTTGGGTCTGGGTCTAACGCCGGTTGCCGTTGGCGACGATAATTACCGAGGTACGCTCCACGACTCGTACCGCGATTTCTTGGACGGCTTGTATTGCTGCGAATATCCCCCCTTCTACCGCCGCGTTTTTGCCACGAAATTCGGCAACGAAGTTTTCGATGCCGCGATCGATCGCCGTCGCCAAGACATTGATCTCAATTACCATCCCCAAAATGAGGGCTTGCCGGTAGAAGCGGCTCAGATACTTTCCGTTTCGCGGCCGTAGAACGAGCCGGAAGTGCAAGCGACGGAAGGAACATCCGTCGCTTGCGCTTCCGGCTCGTTCTACGGTCGCGGCTCGGTTTTGTCGGCGCGATAGATGGTGAGGACGCCGTCGTGGCCGGCCGTGGCGAGCATGGCGCCGTCGGGAGAAAAGGCCAGCCAGCGGACGCGGTCTTTCTGTTCGGGCAGGGTCAGCAGCTCTCGACCCGTCGAGACTTGCCACAGCTTCACGATTTTATCGAACCCGGCCAAGGCCAAAGTCTTGCCGTCCGGAGAGAACGCCAGGCAATTCACAATATGGCCGTGACTCCAGACGATGAAGCGCGTTTCTCCCGTGGCAGCGTCCATGAAGCGCACAATACCTTCGCTATTGCCCGTGGCCAGCGTCTTGCCGTCGGGCGAGAAAGCAACGGCCAAGTGCCCATTGGGATTCGGAAACAAGTTTTGACGCATTATCCCCTCTGCGATGTCCCACAAATACAGGGCTTGGGACTCGCTAGCCAAGGCCAGGGTGCGGCCGTCGGGAGAGAAAGCCAGAGACTCGATGTTGCGGCCGGAGAGGATAGGGCGATCCTTTCCCGTGTCCAAGTCCCACAAGCGTGTGACGCCGTCGCGTCCGGCCGTGGCCAAGACTTTGCCGTTGGGCGCGAATGCCAGGGCGTCAACGGGTTTGCCGTGCCCCGGCAGGGTTGCGACCTTCGCGCCTGTGGCCGCTTCCCACAGTTTAACGTTCGACCCATTATCAAAACTCCCGGAGGCGAGAAATTTGCCGTCGGGAGAGAACGCGATACAGGTCACCAGCGACTGATGGCCGCATAGATTCTTCAAGAGACGCCCGCTGGCCGCATCCCAGAGTCGCACGGCGTGGTCGTCTCCTGCCGAGGCCAACGTTTTGCCATCGGGAGAAAAAGCGACTGCCCAAGCCTCGCGGGGCACAGGACCGAACCGGTGGCCGAGCCATGAAGTCGCTTCCGGGGCGCGCGACGCTTGAGCGTAGAGATAGTGCCACTCGAAGCCGCGCGGATCGTCCGGGCCGGCTGAGCGGCCATGTGCGCGGAGATGTTCGGCCAGCTCGTCTAATCGTTTCTTGCTCCAGTGCCGGGCAGCAAGGGCAATGTCATCGGCGTAACGATACTGGCGTAGACGCTTTTCTTTCTGGCGGATCGTTTCCTCTTGCTCTTCGTGCCGTTTCGCCGCTGCCGTAAGATTGACATCGTGCGTTCGCTTCACCTCATGGAGGTGCATTCCGCCGATCAGCAGGACCAGCAAAGCGAGGCAGACGAGACAACCGACGGCCGCCATCCACGGATGACGCCGCAGCCACTTGCCCAACCGTCCCGCTGTCCCGCGCGGCCGCGCGTGGATCGGCTCGCCCGAGAGAAAGCGGCGTAGCTCTCCGGCCATTTCCGCCGCGCTGGGATAGCGGCGCTCCGACCACTTTTCCAGGCATTTCAGACAGATCGTTTCGAGATCGCGCGGTACATCGGAGCGCAAACGGCGTGGCCGCGCTGCCTCTTCAAACAATACCTGATCCAGAGTTTCCGAGTCGTTGGCACCTTTGAAGGGCGGCCGGCCCGTTAGCAGCTCATAGAGGACCGCGCCCAAGCCGTACACGTCGGTGCGCGGGTCGATAGCGCAGGTCCGGCCCTCAAGTTGTTCGGGCGCCATGTAACTGGGCGTGCCCAGCACCGTCCCGTTCGCCGTCTGGCCGCTGTCGCAGTCCATCTGCTTGGCCAGGCCAAAATCGGTCAGCCGCGGCGTGAATTGTTCGCCAGCATGCAACGAGCCGGAAGCGTTAGCGACGGATTCCTTCCCGTCGCTAACACTTCCGGCTCGTTGCGGGATTTGTTCACGAGCATCGAGGAGAATGTTGCTCGGCTTGATGTCGCGGTGGAAGATGCCGAGGTCGTGGACGTACTGCACCGCGTCGGCCAGCACGGCCAGCAGTTCCGCGGCTTGGCGAACGGGGACCGGCGTTGTCTGTACCGCCAACCACTGGGCCAAGCTGCCGCCGCGGCAATACGCCGAGACGAGGAAACACACGCCGTTGGATTCACCCACTTCATGGACAGGGACCAGGTTCGGATGATCCAGACGGGCCGCCGCCCGCGCCTCGCGCAAGAATCGCCGCCGCATGTCCGGCGCCAACAGGGCCGGCATATGAGGGATCTTCAAGGCCACCTCGCGGCGCAGGTCGGGATCAAAGGCCAGAAAAACGATGCCGCCGCCGCCGTGGCCGAGCGTGCGCAGAATCTGGAAACGGCCCACCTTCCCGCCGACGAGGCTGTTGTCCAGCGTGATGTCCTTCTCCATGATCTTGGTGACGGCATCCCCGACCGGAGACCGAGGCCGAAACTGACGCAGGCGTCGCAGGCAACTCAGGGCGCGTTGCAATCGATGCCGCAGCTCGGGGGAGAGTGCAGGATCGGACGCCGGGTTGGCGTCGCGGCCGGCGGTCAACGCTTCGC
>Ga0335075_10006908_pt1 | contig 17510 bp, 14 predicted proteins | sample Lox_Sample_24_FD_206723 | JGI IMG/M metagenome (GOLD analysis project Ga0335075, IMG submission 206723) | Soil microbial communities from Loxahatchee National Wildlife Refuge, Florida, United States - Lox_Sample_2.4 | ecosystem: Environmental > Terrestrial > Soil > Wetlands | place: USA...
CGGCCGGGGTGTTGATCGGGTAGTACGGCTCATCGCCGCGCTCGGCGAAGCGCGAGTACTCGCGCATGATCACTGTCTTGTCCTTCGGGTACCAGTCGCGTTCCGGGTAGAAATGCCGGAATTCGTGAATCCGGGTGAATGGAATGTCCTCGTCCGCGTAGTTCATGACTGAAGTCCCCTGGAAGTCCCCGGTGGTGAGGACCTCCATGTCGAAATCGAGCGTCCGCCAGCTCAGATCGCCCGCAGCGTACCCGAAGTAAGCGTCCAGCGGGCCGGTGTAAACGACCGGCACGTTGGTGACCACGTCGGAGCGCAGCTGGGAGAAATCCGTGTCCAGCCGCACCTCGATGTTCGGGTGATCGGCCATGCCCTCCAGCCAGGCCGTGTACCCGTCGACCGGCAGGCCCTCGAACGTGTCGCTGAAGTAGCGGTTATTGAACGTGTACCGCACCGGCAGCCGCGTGATGATCTCCGGCGGCAGGTCGGCCGGGTCGGTCTGCCACTGCTTGGCCGTGTAGCCGCGGATGAACGCCTCGTACAGCGGCCGGCCGATCAGGGAGATGGCCTTCTGCTCCAGGTTGGCCGCGCGGCCCTCCGGCACCTCGGCGGCCTGCTCGGCCACCAGCGCCCTCGCCTCGTCCGGGGACAGCACCGTGCCGAAGTACTCGCACATCGTGGCCAGGTTGATCGGCATCGGGTAGACCCGGCCCTTGTAGATCGAGAACACGCGGTGCTGGTAGCCGGTGAACGCGGTGAACCGGTTGGCGTACTCCCAGACCCGGGCGTTGGAGGTATGGAACAGGTGCGCGCCGTACCGGTGGATCTCGATCCCGGTCTGCGGCTCCCGCTCGGTGTAGGCGTTCCCGCCGATGTGACCCCGGCGCTCGACCACGAGCACGTGCAGGCCGAGGTCGGAAGCGCATCGCTCCGCGATCGTCAGCCCGAAGAAGCCGGAGCCGACGACCACCAGGTCGACGTTCACGATCTCACCGGCCGCGACGGGTCACGCCAGAATCCGGCCGCGGGCATCTCCGGGTACTCCCACTCCGCGGGCTCCCGTGCCCCGGCCACCGCCGGTTCCCGTTCCAGGGACTCGGTGTAGTGCGCGACGATCGGCCGGTACACGGCACGACGGCACCACCACGGGATCAGCCGGTAGCCCCCGCGCACCAGCACGTTGCGCACGTACTCGGCGGTCGTGGTGAACCGGCGCCGCCGGAACTCGCGCTGCAGCCGCAGTTCGGAACGCAGCAGCCCGGTTCCGCCCCGTCGCTTGAACGCCGCAGGGCCGACCCGGTAGAAGACCAGCGGCTCGGCCACGTTGACCGCCCGCGCCCCGCCGGCCAGCATCCTGGCGAACAGCGCGTAGTCCTCCATCAGCGGAAACTCGCCGTAGCCGCCCGCCGCGAGAACGGCATGCCGCCGGTAGACAACGGTCGGGTGGTTGAACGGATCATGCATCCGGGCATAGCGCTGGATCTGGCCGGGCTCGGTGGGCGGAACGCGCTGCCCGACGATGTCGTCGGTATCGGCCACGAACTCGAGCAGGCCGGCCCCGACAATGTCCGCGTCCGCGATAAGCGGCATTTCCACCTCAAACCGGTGCGGCATCGCCACGTCGTCGGCGTCCATGCGGGCGATCACGTCGAACCAGCTCGCGGCCAGCCCCTGATCGAGGGCGGGCCCCAGGCCGCCGTTGCGCGGCAGCGGGACAAAGGTCACCGGTACCGGGCTGGTGCGCCCGAGCTCTTCCAGGCAGCTGGCGATCTCGTCGCGAACCGGCCCGTCGCGGACGATGACCACCTGGTCCGGGCGGACGGTCTGGTCGTCCACTGCGCTGCGGAACGCTCGGCGGATGTAGTCAGGCCGGTCTCCGTCGTACACCGAGACCAAGAGCGAGAAGGGCTCGTGCATAGCCAGGAGACTTGCCCTCCATCCTTAGTAAAAGCTTAGGGAAACAGGCATGCGCGCAGCAGGACGACGCCGGGATCATGGAACGAGCAATCCAGGTCAGTGCCCCGAAATAACCCAGTTTGTCGTCTGCAGATCGTCGGTCAATTGTACAGTTACGTATCGCACGATGAGCGCTACTTTACGAGGGCTTTAGCGCCGATTGCTAACGTCACTGTCAGTAGCAAGCCTCCTCCCCCGCTTACACTCTGCACGCAGGCGCCACCACGATACGACACGCGAGGTTGCCCGGATGCCTAGGCAAGCCGATAGTGAGTCCCGCAGTATGCCCGGCCCGGGACCCAGGGTCTTCCTGCACATCGGTGAGCCCAAGACCGGCACGACCTTCCTGCAGCAGGTCATGTGGCGCAACCGCAGCGAGCTAGCCGGCCAGGGCGTGGTGCTGCCCGGTCATCACCCGCAGGACCACTACCGCGCCAGCCAGGATCTGCGCGGTATGCCCAAGCTGGCCTCGGACCCGGCCGGATCCTGGTCCGGCGAGTGGGAGATCCTGGCCCGCCAGGCGCAGCAGGCGTCCCGGGTCGCGGTCATCTCGCACGAGCTTTTCTCGGCCGCGGACGAGCCGCAGGCCGAACGGGCCGTCCGGTCCCTGCAGCCCGCCGAGGTACACGTGGTCGTCACCGTGCGTGACATGGCCACGCTGCTGCCCGCGGAGTGGCAGGAGACCGTGAAGCACCGCAACGCCCGGGGCTTCGAGGACTGGCTCGAGGACGTGATCGACCGGGAGTCCTACTCGGCCGACCGGCGGCAGTGGTGGTTCTGGCGCGTGCACGACACCCTCGCGATCCTCGACATCTGGGCCCGGTACGTGCCGCCCGAGCGCATCCACGTGATCACCACGCCGCCGCGCGGGTCGGACAACGGGGTGCTGTGGCAGCGCTTCGCCTCCCTGCTCGGCGTGGACCCGGCCAGCGTCGACATCGCCCGGGCCCGGGCGAACACCTCCCTCGGCCTGCCCGAGATCGAATTCCTGCGACGGCTGAACGAGGTACTTCCCGACGAGGTCCCCGACTGGTTCTACATGTGGAACGTCAAGGAGGCGGTCGCGCACCGGGCCCTGGCCGCGCGGCCCCGCGAAGGGCGCCTGGTCCTCCCGGCCGACCGCGACGACTGGGCCAGGAAGCAGGCGGAGACCCTCATCACCGCCCTGGGCGACTCCTCCTACGACATCGTGGGCGCCCTCGACGAGCTCAGGCCCGCGCCCGCGGCCGAGCCGGCCGAGCCGGGCGAGACGGCCGAACCATCCGCCGAGACGGCCGAGAAGGCCGAGCCGGAGCCGTCCCCCCGGGCAGGCACCGAACCGGCCGACCGGGTCCTGGACGCCGCGGTGCAGGCCGCGTCGGCGCTGGTCGTCAACCAGTACCGCAAGGAGTTCCCGGCGGCGAGGCCGCAGCCAAGTCATGACCGGCAGCGCGGTCTGGTCGCCCGGGTCGAGTCGACGGTCGCGTCCTCGCCGCGGCTCAAGCGGACCGTGCGCGAGCTCAGCAGCCGGTTCCCGGCGGTGCGGCGGCTGCGCATCGAAGCGTGGCGCAGGCTCGAGCGCCGCCGGGCGGGGAAGAATGCCTAGCCTGCCCGGTTCGCCCCGGGTGATAGCGGTCGTGGTCACCTATAACCGGCGGCCGCTGCTGCTCGAGTCGCTCGCCGCGGTGCACGCGCAGAGCCGCGCCGCCGACGCGGTGATCGTCGTCGACAACGCCTCCACCGACGACACCGCCGCCGCGGTGCGCAGGCACTTCCCAACCGTGCAGCTGACCGAACTGGCCCGCAACACCGGCGGGGCGGGCGGGTTCGCCTGCGGCCTGGCCCTGGCCCTGGACAGCGACGCCGACCTGGTCTGGCTGATGGACGACGACACGGTGCCCGAGCCGGACGCGCTGCGGGCGATGCTCGACGCCCGCGCGCGCTACCCGGGGCCGCCGCACCGCCCCCCGGCGCTGATCGCCAGCCGGGTGATCTGGACCGACGGGCGCGCCCACCCGATGAACACGCCGCGGACCAAGCCATTCGCCACCCAGGCCGAGCTGCGCAGCGCCGCCGCGGCCGGGTGCGTGCCGATCCGCTCGGCCTCGTTCGTCTCGGTCCTGGTCGACGCCGGCGTCTCCCGGCAGCGCGGCCTGCCGCAGGCGGACTACTTCCTGTGGAACGACGACTTCGAGTTCACCACCCGGCTGCTGCGCGGAAACGTCGGCCTGCTCTGCCCGGCCAGCGTGGTGGTGCACAAGACCCGGGAATTCGGCTCGACCGACGCCGACCCCGGGCCGCGCTTCTTCTACGAGGTCAGGAACAAGATCTGGACTCTGCGGGCCCGCTCCCCGCTCGCCCCGCTGGAGCGGATCCTGTACGGCGGCTCGACGTTGCGTCGCTGGGCCCGGACGTTCGCCCGGTCCCGCGACCGGCGCGCGCTCGGCCGGTGCCTCGTCAAAGGCGTCGCCGCCGGGGTGCGCACCAGCCCGAGACCGACCAGCCAGGTGCTCGCGTCGGCCGGCGCACCGCCCCCGTCCACGGCGGCGCCGGCTACCCGGACCAGCAGGTATTTCCGGGTAGCCGACTAAAGGCAGGGGTATCATACGTCTGTCGGTGGGGAGAGGGACCGGTAGAGCGGAGCGGGCAGGGGCTTAACTCGATGGTGTTTGTCTTGGCCTTGGGTGCTGCCTTTGCCAACGCTCTGATCAGCGTGTTCCAGCGCAAAGGCATCGAGACCGCCCCCGCCAGCACCACCCTGAGGCTGAGCCTGATCACTTATGCGCTGCGCCGCGGCATCTGGCTGGCCGGGTTCGCGCTGATGATCGTCTCGTTCCTGCTCCAGGCCCTCGCGCTGCACCTGGGCCGCCTGTCCGAGGTCCAGCCGATCCTGACCACCGAACTGGTGTTCCTGGTCGCGGTGCTGGCCGCCTGGTTCGGCTTCACCATCACCCGCCGCGAATGGCTCGGCGCGCTCGCCCTGACCGGCGGCCTGGCCGGCTTCCTGGCCTTCGCCGACCCGGTGGACGGCACGCTGTCGCCACCGCTGTGGGAATGGGCCGTGGCCGGCGGGGCGTGCAGCGGCGCGATCGCGATCGCGGTCCTGCTCGCGCTGCGCGGCCCGCGCTGGTGGCGGGCGGCCATGTTCGGGACCGCGGCGTCGATCAGCTTCGCCTTCACCGCCGCCTGCACCAAGGTGGTGTCCGGGTTCGCGGCCTCCGACGTGGCCGGGCTCTACCGGCACTGGCAGACTTACGCGCTGGCCTGCTTCGGCGCGCTCGCGGTGTTCATGGCCCAGAACGCGATTCACGCCGGCCCGATCGTCGCCTCCCAGTCCACGGTCGTCCTCGTCGACCCGGTAGCCAGCATCCTGATCGGCGTCGGGCTGTTCGGCGACAACCTGCGGACCAGCGGCGCCTGGGGGCCGCTGGAAGCGCTCTCGCTGCTGGTCATGGCGGCCGGCGCGGTCCTGCTCGCCCACTCCCCGCTGGTGGCCGGGCTGAAGGGCGGCAGCGACCAGTACTCCGAGCTGCTCTCACAGCGCTCCCGCAGCGGCGCGATGACCGACGCGACCTGCCCCTCGCCCCCGGCCTGACCGACTTTCCCTGAACGAAGCGGCGCGTTATTACGCGGACGTGCTCGCAGAGGTGTGGTTGTTGGTGCTGGCGAGTCTGGCGCGGACCTGGCCGGCGTCGGGGTGCTGCAGGTCGTCGAGGATGGCCAGCGCCTGCTGCCAGGCCGTCCGGGCGTGCGCCAGTTCGCCTGCGGCGTGGCGGGTGTCGCCGAGGTGGGTGAGGGTGCCGGCTTCAGCGAAGCGGTCGCCGGAATCCCGGTGCAGGCTGAGCGCGTGCTGGTAGCAGGCGGCGGCTTCGGCGAGGTTGCCCAGATGGTGCTCGGCGTACCCCACGCTGTCCCAGGCAGGCCCCTCGATCCAGCGGTTGCCGGCTTCCGCGCTCAGGGTGAGTGCCTGGCGGCAGAACGCGCGGGCCTGCTGGTAGTCGCCGAGAAGCGCGTGATACCAGCCGGCGGAGTTGAGCGCTTCGGCCTCGTTCGCCTGGTCGCCGATGGCCTGGCACAGGTGCAGCGCCTGCTCGGCGTGCCCGAGCGCCTCAGCGTAGCGGCCCTGCCGTTCGGCTGCCAAGCCGAGACCGTGCTGGATTTTGGCCTCGCCGAGGCGGTTGCCGAGCCGCTGGTACAGCCCGAGACTGCTGGCGTGGTGACCACGAGCCTGATCATGGTCGCCGAGGTCGGTGCACGCTTTTGCCAGCTGGCGGCCGGAGAGGGCCTGCGCGGCGGTGTCGCCCAGGCGGGTCGCGGCGGCCAGCGCGATGCGCTGGGTCGCGGCCCATTCCTGCCAGTGCCCGCGGGCTTGCAGGAAGGGCGTTATAGCCCAGGGGAGCTGCCAGGCGTGGCTGTCGAACCCGGAGTCGGCGGCGAGGGCGATGACGGCGAGCAGTACCTGGTGCTCTGCTTCGTACCAGGCCATGGCCTGCGCGTGATCGGCGGGCTGCCCGGCACCGGCGCCGGGCCGGGGCGGGGGGAGGATCACCGGCTCCATGGCCGGGGCGAGCAGGCGGGCAGCACGGGCGGCGGTGTGCAGGTAGTGGTCGAGCACCCGGCCAGCAGCCCGGCGCCGGTCGCTGTCGCTGCCGGTGTGCTGGGCTTGCTCGGCGGCATAAGCGCGCAGCAGGTCGTGGAAGAAGAACCGGCCGGGAACGTGCTCGGCGACTAGCTGCGCGCGGGCCAGCTCGCGTAGCAGGCGGCGGGCGTCGGCTTCGGCAATCGCGGCCAGGCTGGCCGCGGCGGGGACGGTGATGTCCGGGCCGGGGTGGATGCCCAGCAGCCGGAACATCCGCGCCGCCTCGCCGGTGAGCTGCCGGGTGGACCAGGAGAACACCGCCCGCACGCTCGAGCCCGGATCGCCGGCATCCAGCGCGTCCAGGCGGCCGGCCGCATCGGCGAGCTCGGCGGCCAGCGCGGCCAGCGGGAACCCGGGCCGGGCGGCGGCGCGGGCCGCGGCGACCGCCAGCGCCAGCGGCAGGTGAGCGCACATGGCGGCGATCTGATCCACCGCGGCGGGCTCGGCGGCGGCCCGGGCGGTGCCCAGCCGGGCGGTCAGCAGCTGCACCGCCTCACCGTGGGTCAGGACGTCCAGGCTGATCAGCCGCGCCCCCTCGGCGACGGCCAGACCGCCTAGCTGACTGCGGCTGGTAACCAGAACCAGGCTGGCCGGGCTGGCCGCCAGCAGCGGCCGCACCTGCTGCTCGTCCCGGGCGTTATCCAAGACGACCAGCATCCGCTTGTCCGCCAGCAGGCTGCGGAACAGGCCCGCCTGCGCCTGCGGGCCCGGCGGGATCTGTCCGGGCGGCACGCCGAGAGCGTCCAGGAACCCGCGGATGGCCGCTTCCGGCGAGGCCGGGGTGCCCGAAGGGTCAAAGCCGCGCAGGTTCACATACAGCTGCCCGTCACCGAACCGGCCGGCGACCTGGTGGGCCCAGTGCACGGCCAGCGCGGTCTTGCCCACCCCGGCCGTCCCGCCGATCGCCGAGATCACCACCGTTCCCGCCGGCTGAGCCCCGGGCTGGTCAAGCAGCCGGGTCAGTGCCGCCAGCTCCGCCGCCCGGCCGGTGAAATGCGCGACCGCGGCCGGCAGCTGACCCGGCACCGGTGGCTGCTCGGGGTCTTCTGATGCGCCCGACCGAAGAAGTTCGCCGGGGTCCCTGCGCTGACCGCGAGAAAATGCCGCAAGAGCGGAGCGTTCCGGCCCGGTCAGCCCTAACGCATCCGCAAGCATCTGCACTGAGCGCCGCTGCGGGCGGTTGGTCCTGCCCGACTCTGCATCGGCGATGGCGCGAACGCTCAGGCCCGAGCGCTCGGCCAGCTCCTCCTGTGTGAGCTGAGCTTCCACCCTGAGCCGGCGCAACAGCGACCCGAAGTCTGCAGCACGGCCGCGGTGCGATGGCCCCGTGGCGGGCCCGGCTCCAGCCGCCCTCCTGTTGACCGCCGTCACAACACAGATCCTGGCAGCAAGCACCCGTCTCGTACAGGATTCACCCAGTTTGGAGCATGCAAACTTCTGCCGGTTCTGCCGGAACACTTGCCGGTGAATCTTCATGGACCCCGGCTAACCGTCCTGGCAGCGTGGTGTCAGTGGCGGACGGTCAACCGGTACCTCGCCTGGCCAAGGCGCTAGTTCCCGGTCCGCCGCCACGACGCTCTCGTCGACAAACAGAAGGGAAGATCAGTGAGACGGCTCACTCGTTCTGGCTTAGTTGCCGCGGCAGCGGCACTGGCGGCCGGAAGCCTGATCGCGCTGGGCGGCGCCCTGCCCGCCTCCGCAGCTCCCGCAGCGCATCCGGTGACTCACGCGGCATCATCGCTCACCACCTCAGCCAGCAGCTCCCCCCTAGATGGCACAGTCAGCAAGAGCGACTGCAGCCAGAGCTATGACCTGGAGCTGTACTACAGCAGCTACGGATACTGGACCGTCAAATTGACGTTGACTTCGGCCTCCTGCGGCTGGACCTGGGAGGCAGCGGCCACCTGCAGCGGGTACAACTTGTGGGGCAAGGGAGCGTCCGGCGATGGCGACTATTCGGTTGCCGCATGCAACAGCTCGCATAAAACCTTCCAGCACGGCGGCTACCGGGTCGAAATCGACGGCACGTGGTACTACTACACCTTCATCTTTACCTGAGTTAGTCGCTAGTTAGCCTGCTGAGCGTCCAGACACCTCCTGGGCGCTCAGCTTCATTCTGCCGACCACTCTCGCGTCGTTGCGGCAGCTCGACCGGGCAGCAGCGCGGACCCTGGCCGTCAGCCAGCCGCCCCCCGACATGACCGGCCACCGGGCCCTGGGCAAGCCCGCCAAGCCGGTATGCCACGCCAAGCGGGCCGGGGCTGGTCAGGTCGCGTCCACGCTGAGCTGGGCCAGCCGCCTGCCCGCCTCGCGCAGCGTGGCCAGCTTCTTGCTGTAGGAAAACCGGATCTTGGAGCTGCCCAGATCGGGCCGTGAGTAGAAGGACGAGCCGGGCACGGCGGCCACCCCGACCTTGCGGGTCAGGGCCCGGGCCGTGGCGGTGTCGTCACCCATGCCCAGAACCGACGCGTCGGTCATGATGTAGTACGCGCCGGCCGGCGTGGCCTCGGGCCGCAGGCCGACCGTGGCCAGGATCTGCAGCATGAGGTCGCGGCGCTCGAGGTAGTCGGCGGCGAGCTGGGTGTAGTAGGAGTCCGGCAGCCGCAGCGCCACCGCCCCCGCCTCCTGGAACGGCGTCGGCGCTCCCACGGTGACGAAGTCGTGCACGCGGCGGATGGCGTCGGTCAGGTCGGGCGGCGCGATCGCCCAGCCGACCCGCCAGCCGGTGACCGAGTAAGTCTTGGACAGCGCGCTGATCGTGATCGTGCGGTCTTCCATGCCGGCGATGGTGGCCATCGGGATGTGGCGGGCGCCGTCGTAGACGATGTGCTCGTAGATCTCGTCGGTGATGGCCAGCACGCCGCGGCGCTCGCACAGCCGCGCGATCGCGGTCAGCTCCTCGCGGCTGAACACCTTGCCGGTCGGGTTGCCCGGCGTGTTGAGCACGATCGCGCGGGTCCGGTCGGTGAACGCCGCGGCCAGCTCGGCCTCGTCGAACGACCAGTCCGGCTCGCGCAGGGTGACATACCGCGGCGAGGCCCCGGCGATCGCCGCGGCGGCCCCGTAGTTCTCGTAGAACGGCTCGAAGACGATCACTTCCTGGCCCGGGTCGACGCAGCCGACCATCGCCGCGATCATGGCCTCCGTGGCGCCACAGGTCACGCAGACGTCCCGTTCAGGATCAACGTTCATTCCGTAGTGGAGACGGTACTTCTCCGCCAGTGCCTGGCGGATGGAACTCTGGCCCCAGGTGATCGGGTACTGGTTCAGGTCCGCCTCGATGGCCGCCACGGCGGCCCGCTTGACCTCGTCAGGGGCCGGGAAGTCGGGGAAGCCCTGGGCCAGGTTGATCGCGTTGTGCTGCAGCGCGAGCCTGGTCATCTCCCTGATCACCGACTCGGTCAGCGCGCTGGCCGTGGCCGAAGCCCGGGGCGCGCCGTGACCGTCAGCCCCGGCTGCTGCCATGGCTCAAACCCTATAGGCTTCCGGTGTCTGGGACCGAGCAGCCGGCTGCCTGGGGATATCTGATGACTGCTGATCTGGCTGGGCGGCTGCGGGCGATCTGCCTGGCGCTGCCCGAAGTCACCGAACGGCTCAGTCACGGCGCCCCCACCTGGTTTGCGGGCAAGAAGTCGTTCGTGACCCTGTGGGCCGACGGCCATCACGCGGAGGATTTTCCGCACCTGTGGTGTGCGGGCCTGCCCGGAGCGCAGCACGAACTCACCGCTGCCGAGCCGAGCCGGTTCTTCCGGCCGCCGTATGTGGGCGGGCGGGGCTGGATCGGCCTGCGGCTGGACCGTGACCTGGACTGGTCGGAGATCGCTGAGCTGTGCCAGGACGCCTACCGGGCGGTCGCGCCCGCCCGCCTGGCCGCCCGCCTCGACAGCCGGTTACGCCGCTAGTCCATGAGGCGGGCGATTGACCCCGTACCGTTCCATGATCGTGGTTGATTTTGGATGCTATGCCGGAAAAACCGACCACGATCATGGAAGACCCGGCACTAGCTTGTCTACCATGACGACGCAGAGCGGCGAGGCCGGTCAGGATCTGCACCAGGACGCGGCGGACGCGGCGGATGCGCTGGCCGCGCGGCTGCGTCGCGACATGGTCGGCGCGCTCGAGCTGCTCACCGTGTACCTGGGCGAACGGCTGGGCCTGTACCGGGCGCTGGCCGCCGGCGGCCCGGCGACCTCCACCGAACTGGCCGGCCGCACCGGCACCGTCGAGCGATACGTCCGGGAATGGCTGGAACACCATGCGGCCAGCGGGCTGGTGGAGGTCGACGACCCGGCGGCCGGGCCGCTGGCCCGCCGCTACCGGCTGCCACCGGCGCACGCGGCGGTGCTGGCCGATCCGGACGACGTCCGCTACCGGGCGGTCAACGGTGTCGAGATCGCGCGCGCCGCGCGGCAGCTGCCGGATCTGGCCGAGGCGTTCCGCACCGGCGGCGCGCCGCCACCGCTGCCGTGGGCACCGGAGGGCCGGGCCGATTACAACCGGGCGGCATACCTGAACCTGCTGGGAACCCGGTGGCTGCCCGGCATAGCCGACGTCGACCGGAGGCTGCGCGACCAGCCGCCGGCCCGGGTGGCCGACCTGGCCTGCGGCCCGGGCTGGTCGAGCATCGCGATGGCGCAGGCCTACCCCCTGGCCAGCGTCGACGGCTTCGACCTGGATCCGGACGTGATCGGGGCCGCCCGGCGCAACGCCGCCCAGGCCGGGGTGTCCGGGCGGGTGACCTTCGCCGTCACCGACGCCGCCGGGCCGGTGGGGCCGGTGGGGCCGGGCGGCAGTGAGTGGTCCGGCCGGTACGACCTGGTGACGATCTTCGAAGCGCTGCACGACATGGCCCGCCCGGTGGACGCGCTGCGGGCGGCCCGGGGCATGCTCGCCCCGTCCGGCTCGGTCATCATCGCCGACGAGCTGGTGGCCGACGAGTTCACCGCTCCCGCCCCCGAGCTGGAGCGCTACCACTACGGCTGGAGCGTGGTGGCCTGCCTGCCCGGCGCCATGGGCGACCCGCACACCGCGGCCACCGGGGCCGTGCTGCGCCCGGCCACACTGCGCCGCTACGCCGAGCAGGCGGGCTTTTCCAGCACGGAGATCCTGCCACTGAACACCCAAACCTGGCGGTTCTACCGGCTGACGCCATGACCCGGGCGGCGGGCCAGCCGGCCCGGCATCAGGCGCCGAGGTGCTCCACCAGGAAGTCGCGCGCGGCCGACGAGGACGCCCCGAACCCCTTGACGTAGGCGTCGAAGTGCCCGCCCGGCAAGATCACCAGCTTGCGCGGCTCGTTGGCCCGCTGGAACGCGGCGATCGCGAACTCCGACGGGGTCAGGTGATCTTCCCGGGCCACCACGATCAGCAGCGGCGTGGGGCTGATCCACGGCAGGTAGACGCCGGGCTCGTACTCGCTGATCATCTCCATCGTCCGCAGCGTCACCTCGTTGCGCCAGGACGGCGCGCGGGTCGCCCCGGTCTCGGTGAACCACAGCCAGGAATCGGGCGTGGGCAGCGCGGACGGGGCCAGCGGATCCTCGGCCACCACCGGCACCATGGCCGGCGCCGCGCCGTTGAACCGGGCCAGCCGGTCGGCGTCGAACATCTCCCGGAACCCGGCCCGGAAGTCGGACCGCACCAGCGCGTGCACGTTGTCCCGCCCGCTGATCAGTGGCACCTGGCTGACCACGGCCTTGACCCGACGGTCGATGGCGCCGACGACCAGCACGTGCCCGCCGGAGTAGCTCGACCCCCAGACCCCGATCCGCCCGGCGTCCACCTCGGGCAGGGTGCTGGCGTAGGTGACCGCGTGCCGGTAGTCACGCACCTGCGCCCACGGGTCGATCTCCTGCCGCGGCTCCCCGTCGCTGGCGCCGAAATTCCGGTTGTCGAACACCAGCGCGTTCAGCCCGGCCGCCGCGAACACCTCGGCGAACGCGTCCAGGTACATCTCCTTCACCGCGGAGAACCCGTGGGCCAGCACCACGGTCCCGGCCGGCCCGGGCGCGCCTTCCGCCGGGTAGAACCACCCCCGCAGGGTCACGCCTTCGGCGTCGAATTCCACATCGCGACGGGCCATCGGCCTCTCCTCCCGCTCTATCCCGCTCTACCCCTGGCCGCCGAGGCGGGCCTGCAGGCGGCGCATGCCCCGCAGCCACCGCTCCCGGTCGCCGGCCCGCCGCTGCTCGTAGGTGGCCACCTCGGGGTGCGGCAGGATCAGGAAGCGTTCCTCCTGCACGCCCGCGATCACGCTCTGCGCCACCTGGTCCGGCGTGAGCACGCCGTCCACCGAGGCCTGCGGCGTGCCCAGGCCGGTGCGCTCCGGCGGCATCTCGCTGACCTCGCGGTGGCTGGTGGCGATCAGGTTGGTGCGCACCGCCTGCGGGCACAGGCATGACACCCGCAGGCCCCGGTCGCCGTAGGTGATCGACAGCCACTCGGCCAGCCCGACCGCCGCGTGCTTGGTCACCGAGTACGGGGCCGAGCCGAGCTCGGTGAGCAGGCCGGCCGCGGACGCGGTGATCACCAGGTAGCCCTCGCCCCGGGCCAGTATCCCCGGCAGCAGGGCCCGCGCGACGTAGACGTGCGCCTGCACGTTGATGGCCCAGATCCGCGACCACGCCTCGTCCGGCACCTCCACCCCGCCGTCCACGATGATCCCGGCGTTGGAGCAGAACAGGTCGACCGGCCCGAACGCCTCCTCGGTGCGCGCGATCAGCGCCTTGACGTCGTCCTCCCGGGACATGTCCGCCGGCACGGCCAGGGCGCGGTGACCGCCTGCCTCGATGTCGGCCGCGGTCTGGGCCGCTCCCCCGGCGTCGACGTCGGCCACCACGACACCGCGCGCACCCTGCCCGGCCAGGGCCAGGCAGAGCGAGCGGCCGATGCCGCTCGCGCCGCCGGTGACGACCGCAACCCGCTGCTTGAGGTCCATGTTCAGTGCCCCCGCGCCATGGCCCGGGCGGCGTGGTCGGCCCACGCCGCGAGGTCGGGATCGGCAGCCAGCAGGTCCGCGTACTTCTTGCGCGCCTCCTCGCGTTTGGCCGGGATGTACTCGCTCGGCCACAGGCCGGGATGCGGCTGGTAACCCTTGAGCACGTTGCGGGCCACGGTGACCTTGTGCACCTCGTCGACCCCGTCCAGGATGGCCATGGTCGGTGCGCTGGCCCACATGGCCTGCAGCGGCGTCAGGTTGGTCGTGCCCAGCGAGCCCATGATGTGCAGCGCCCGGTAGGAGACCTCGCGCAGCACCTTCGCGCACGTGTACTTGCAGGCCGCGATCTGGGTCCGGGCCTCGCGGGTGCTGGAGTTGTCGATGGTCCACGCGGTCCACAGCACCAGCAGCCGCAGCATGCTGATCTCGGCGTAGGACTCGGCGATCGCCTCCTGCACCATCTGGTGGTCGGCGATCGTCTTCCCGTGCGACTCGCGGCTGAGCGCGCGTTCGCACATCATGTCAAAGGCCAGCTTGACCTGCGCCACGGTCCGCATCGCGTGGTGGATCCGGCCGCCGCCCAGGCGCCGCTGGGCCAGCACCTTGGCGCCGTCCTCGGGCCCGAGCAGATGGTCGGCCGGGACGCGCACGTCGTTGTAGCGGATGTGGTTGTGCAACTGGGGATACTCCATGATCTCGACGCCCGGCGCATCCCCCGGCACCACGAACATGCCGTTGGTACACATCACGAAGATGATGTCGGCCCGGGCCCCCGCGCTGGTGAACCACTTCTCGCCGTTGATGATCCAGTGGTTGTCGTCACGCGTAGCGTGGGTCTGGAACAGGCTGGGATCGGAGCCGCCCTGCGGCTCGGTCATCGAGTAGGCCGAGAAGATCTCCTGGTTCATCAGCGGGTACAGCCAGCGGCGCTTCTGCTCCTCGGTGCCGTAGGCGGCCAGCATCTCCATGTTCCCGGTGTCTGGGGCGGCCGTGCCGAACACCACCGGGGCCGAGCGGTAACGGCCCAGGACCTCGTTGAGCAGCGCCAGCTTGAGCTGGCCGAACCCGGGGCCGCCGAGCTCACGGTCGAGAAACAGCGCCCACAGGCCGCGGTCCTTGACCTGCTGCTTGAGCGGGTCGGCCAGCGCCCTGGCCTTCGGGTCGCGCGAGTAAGCGGCGCCGGGGAACACCAGGTCGAGCGGCTCGATCTCGGTGCGGCAGAACTGCTCGACCCAGTCGAGCTGTTCCTGAAATTCCGGCTCGGTCGAGAAATCCCACGCCACAGGGTCCTCCCAGGCTCATCGGGGTCCGCTGCCGAGCTTACTAGAACGCGATTCTAAAAGGTGCCCCCCGCCTGGGCCAGGCGGCTGATCTGCTGGTTGAGGTAGCGCTGTTGCTGGAGGTTGGTCGCTGCCCGGGCTGCGGCCCGGTATGCCCCGAGCGCTGCGGCATGGTCGCCGGCCTGCTCGAGCAGGTGGGCGCGGACCGCGTGGAAGCGGCGGTCAGCGTTGATCCGGGGGTCGGCTTCGAGCTGCCGGATCAGTTCGAGGCCGGCCCGGGGCCCGGTGATCATGCTGACGGCGACGGCGTGGTTGAGCGCGACGACCGGGTTGTCGTCCAGGCGCAGGAGCACGCCGTAGAGCGCGGCGATCTGGGCCCAGTCGGTTGCCTCCCCGCTGGCTGCCTCGTCGTGGACGGCGGCGATCGCCGCCTGGAGCTGGTACGGCCCGGTCGGTCCGCGAGGAAGGGCGGCGGTGAGCAGCGCGGTGCCTTCGGCGATGAGGTCCCGGTCCCACCGGCTGCGGTCCTGTTCCGCCATGGGAATGAGCGACCCCTCGGGAGAGGTGCGGGCCCGGCGCCGGGCGTGCACGAGGAGCATCAGCGCCAGCAGCCCGCTCACCTCGGCATCATCGGGCAGCCCGGCCTGCAGGGCCCGGGTGAGCCGGATCGCCTCGTCGGCCAGGTCGGTTCGCATCAGGACCGTTCCGGCCGCGGCCGCATAACCCTCGTTGAAGACCAGGTACAGGACCCGGAGGACGGCCTGCAGCCGCCCGGCCAGCTCGCCGGGGGCCGGGAGGGCGAAGGGCATGCCGCTGTCCTTGATCGACCGCTTGGCCCGGGTGATCCGGCGGGTCACGGTCTGCTCCGACCCGAGCAGGGCCCGCGCGATCTCCGCCGCGCTGAGCCCGCCGACCGCCCGCAGCGTCAGGGCGATCTGCGACGCCGTCGACAGCGACGGGTGGCAGCACATGAACAGCAAGATGAGCGTGTCGTCCGCCTCGCCCGGAGGGCGCTCGCCCGCCTGGGCGGCGCCGTGCTCGGTTACCGCCCATTCGGCGGCCGCGTCTTCCCGGCGGCGGCGAGCCTGCTCGGAACGCAACATATCGGTGAGCCGGCGCGAGGCGACCGAGATCAGCCACGCCTTGGGGCTGCGGGGCAGCCCGTCTCGTGGCCACTGCACCGAGGCGGCCAGCAGCGCCTCCTGGGTGGCGTCCTCGGCCAGGTCGAAATGGCCGTAACGGCGGACCACCGCGCCGAGGACCTGCGGCGCGAGGGGGCGCAGCAGGTCCCCGACCTCGGCAGCCGACACCACCAAGCGTCCTTCGCGCTCAGCCCTCGAAGTCCGGCTGGTGGTCGTCGACCGGCCTTACCTCGGCGTAAGCCCGCGCCCGGACGTGCTCGGGGCCGGGGCAGCTGCCCAGGCGAGCGGCGATCTGGGTGGCCCGGTCGAAGCTCTCGCACTCCACCACCCAGTAGCCGGCCAGAACTTCCTCGGCCTCGGCGTACGGTCCGTCGGTGACCACGGGAGCCCCCTCCTTGAACCGGACCCGCCGGGCCTGCGCCGGAGCGCTCAGACCTCGCGTCTCGACCAGCTCGCCCGAGTCCAGCAGCTCCCGGTTGAATGCCTGCATGAACTCCCCCAGCGCCGCCCATTCCTCCTGGGTCCAGGCGGGCTGCGACGAGGGCTGCCCGGTCAGCTCCTGGTAGTGCTGCTGTGAGGCGAAAGTCATGATCATGTACTTCACCGCAGAGTCCTTTCTACCTGGCGGCACCCGTCTGGCGCCTTCCCCCTGGACGTCGGAGCCCGAACCGGTGACCGGACATCACCGCCAGCGTAAGCGGATGTGATCACCGGCCGGGCCGGCGATCGGCCCCGAATTGTCGGCGGCGGGTGGTTGGCTGAGAGCGTGGAACTGGTGAAGCCGCGGGCGGTCAGGCCCGGCGATTGCATCGGGATCGTGTCAACGTCATCGCCGGTGTCGGCGGAGCAACTTGACCGGCTGGCCGGCTACCTCGAGGGCCACGGTTACCGGATGCGGCTGGCCGAGGGCGTCGGCGACCAGGCCGGGCACCTCGCCGGGACCGCGGTCCGGCGCGCGGCGGGCGTGATGAGCATGTTCGCCGACCCCGACGTGGCCCTGGTTCTCCCCGCGACCGGTGGCACCGGCGCGAGCCACCTGGTCGACCTGCTCGACTACGGCCTGATCCGGGCCAACCCAAAGCTGTTCACCGGGTTCAGCGACCCGAGCAGCCTGAACAACGCGATCCTGGCCCGGGCCGGGCTGCCGAACGTGCATGGTGTCACCGGGATCCAGTTCTTCGACCCGACGCTCAAGGACGAGTGGACCGAGGACGAGTTCTGGGCCATGGTGTCGGGCCCGATCGCCGGGCGGGAGGTAGCCGGGGACCACTGGCGCGCGTACCGCGCGGAGGGGCCGGCGGTGTCCGGCCCGGTGGTCGGCGGGACCCTGCCGTCCTTCCGGGCCCTAGTCGGCACCTGCTGGATGCCGTCCACAGCGGGCGCGATCCTGGTCATCGAGGCGTTCATGGACACGTTCGACGACGTCGACCGGGCCCTGACCCACCTGAAGCTGGCCGGGGTGTTCGACGGCATCGCCGCCCTCGTGATCGGGGCACCCGCCGACTGGGAGCGGGAGGACGCGCCGGACGCGGATACCGACGAGCTGATCCTGCGCTGCGTCCCGGACCAGGGCTTCCCAG
>Ga0335075_10006909_pt1 | contig 17508 bp, 13 predicted proteins | sample Lox_Sample_24_FD_206723 | JGI IMG/M metagenome (GOLD analysis project Ga0335075, IMG submission 206723) | Soil microbial communities from Loxahatchee National Wildlife Refuge, Florida, United States - Lox_Sample_2.4 | ecosystem: Environmental > Terrestrial > Soil > Wetlands | place: USA...
GCGCGGACGTACGGACAAGCCAGTCGCCAAGCCACCGCGCGGCACGCATCACGACCACGGCAAGGAGCAGCGCCCAGTACGGCTTCACGTCGGCGGATGTGAGCTCGGCGCGCGAGATCAGCAGAAGCATCAGTGCTGCCACGGGAAACGCCGGGCCGAGGCGGCGGGTGATCCAGCCGGAAGCGGCGACGACCCGCGCTGCTCCCGGCACCGCGCTGCTGTGTGCTCCGCGGCGGAGCAGGCGATCGACCGAGAATGGTCCGGCGCCAAACACGATCAGCGAGACAAGCAAGGCGGCCCAGAACAGCCGTACTTCCGGTGCCACGCCCACAATGGGCAGGAACAGGGCCTGGAGGACCAACCCCGACGCCGCAAATCGAGTAAACAGGCCGATGGCCAGCAGCATCGGACAGACGGTCTGGATGGCGATCCCGGGGTTCGAGCTGGTTATTTCCTGCACCAGCGCCGGCTGCCAGCCGATCATAGCGTGGTTGCCCGGGAAGCCCATCATCTGATGTACCCCGGCGACGATAAACGCCGGCGCCAACCACAAGCGGATCAGCAGCCACAGCCACCGTTCGAGCAACTCCTCCGTGGCGCGGGTGGCGATGCTGACGCCGCTTATCAGACGGAGCATGACGAGCGTCTCCTGCGCAATTGCTTCGTAGGAAGGACCCTTGAGCGAAAGCGTGCGACTCCTGCTCCGCAACCAAGGCCGAAGCAGAGCGACCAAACTTTCCGGATCCGAGATCGCTTTGTCATCCCGCTGCTTACTTGACCACCGTTCAGGAGCTTTCACTTCTGTCCCGGCATACTCTTCGTGTGGGACGCTTCCGTCCGAGCGAGCGCTGCGGCCGCCACGATGGTCGTTACTGCGGCGCTCCCTGGGTGAAGACAACACCAGTTATGGGGTTCCGCTCGCGCGGTTGGCCAATGCCGAAAGCCTATTGTCCCAATGCCTGGACGTGGCGGGAAAGCCGGCTATCTGGAAAAGCGACGCCGATCCGGAGATCGGCCGGGTCGCGGTTTCGATGTCGATGCGCTTGGCCTATAACGTTGCTACACAAAAAGGTGAGCCCGACGCCTTATGCCTTCCGTCGGATGGAAGGCCTATTTCCAAAGTCGGTGTCTATCGCCCTCATCCCCGCGGAGCGATATTTGGACCTGCACGCCGTGGCCTCCTCGTTCCGACCACAACGCAAGAGGCTCACAGCGCGAACCGGAGTAGTCCAGTGTCTCTTGCCGAAGATCGTTCTGGCGGAAGCTTGTGGTCAGTCGGCGTCTTGGACCTGAGCGGTGACTCGCTCTCAGTCCCAAGGGAGCAATTCGCGAAAGCGGGTTTGGGGCATGTCGGCGATGCGGGCGAGAACGTCGGCGAGCCAGGTCCGAGGGTCGACGTTGTTGAGCTTCGCGGTCCGGATCAGCGTGTACCTGGGGGCGGTGCGCCTGGCGCCGAGCTGCGGATCGACGAACAGCGAGGATCTCCGGCCCAGAGCCAATCCGCGCAGCGCTCGCTCGGCGTCGTCGTTGGTCAGGCATATCCGCTCGTCGTCGAGGAGGCGTGTGAAGGCCAGCCAGGGGCTGAGCATCTAATTGATGGCTTTGGCAATGGCGACGTGACGCGAGAGTTTTACGCGCTCGGCGCGCAGCCATATCCGCAGTGCGGCGAAGAGAGGCGCCAAGGCCTGACGCTGCACGCGCAAAAGCTCCGCGGCGCCCGCGCCGTTGATGTCGCACTCGACGGAGAAGACCGCGTCGATGCACGCCACCGTTTCGAGCACGATGGGCGAGATCGGCGGTTTTGCCTCGTCGGGCGCTGGCGGCGAGGTCGGCCAACTCGAAGAACTTGGGCTTCGCATCGCTGCAGCAAAGCGCCTCGACGATGTGCCCCGGCTTGTGCTCAGGCGCATAGAGGCGGTTGTAGCCGCTGAAGACGTCGGCCTGGAGCAGGCCGTTCCAGTTTTGGCAGGAGCGCCCGCGCGAGAAGTTTTGGCGCGTGTGGCTCCTGGCGATAGTGCAACCCTCTGACCGCGCTCTGCGCTTTCGGCTGGAAGCGCGGAATTATCGGCCAGACCGCCGGAACGACGGATGGCGCATTGGCAATAAGAGAGAACAGCATGGAACTTCACGAAATCCGCTATTTCCTCGCGTTGAGTAAAACACTCAATTTCACCAAAGCAGCCGAGGCATGCCATGTCAGTCAGCCGGCGCTGACACGCGCGATCCAGAAAATGGAAGACGAACTCGGTGGCCTGCTGTTCTCGCGCGAGCGCAGCAACACTCATCTAACCCAGCTCGGCCGCCTGATCGAACCGCATTTAGCCTCGGTCGCAGCGCAAGCTTTCGAAGTAAAGCGGACCGCCGTACGTTTCCTCAAACTAGAGAAGGCGAGCCTCGCAATCGGCGTGATGTGCACAATCGCACCGGTGCAGTTCGTGGGTTTCTTGGCTCGCTTCAGAGCGGAGAATCCCGGTGTCGAAGTAACCATTCTCGAGGACGTCCCGGACCGGCTCTGCGACCTGCTGGTGAAGGGCGAACTGGATGTGGCGCTTATGGCCCGCCCCGATGACTTTCCGGAGCCTCTCAGAGCGTCGGAACTTTATTCGGAACGGTTTGTCATTGCCTGCTCCGCGGGTCATCGGTTTGCCGGGCACAGCAACGTCGCGATGGCGGAACTTGACGGAGAGTTCTACCTCTCGCGGATCAATTGCGAGTTCTACGATTTTATTGGCGAACGGTGCCGCGAAAAAGGTGTCACTCTGGTTTACTCGTATCAGAGCGAACGCGAGGACTGGATTCTGACGATGGTCGCGGCAGGGCTGGGCATTTGCTTTCTTCCCGAGTATACGGCCATTTTCCCCGGTGTTATCGGTTGTCCGGTGGTATCGCCCGCTGTCGCCCGCAGCGTCTGCGTTGTCACCGTCGCCGGCCGGCGCTCGTCGCCGCCGGTCAAGGCGTTCCTGAATGCGGTGCGGCGTTATCAGTGGCCATCACCTTCGATCGCCTGCAATCTGAGTGATTGCTCACCAGGAGATAAATCCGCAGCGTGACCAAAGTTGCCGTGCCGGAGCGCGGCGTGGTGGCGTTCCGGTGCCGCTCCACGATCGTTGTTCGTTTACGGAACGATCGGTATAATCCCTGTTGTCCCCGCACAGTCGATGCCGTACCATCTGCTGCGAGCTATACGAGTGTCAACGGCGGAGCAAAACCAGGCCATTGGGCTATGGCGTGACGGACATGAGAAAGGCCCCTGCAGGGGCTTTTCTCATGTCCGTGGCCTCATGAAGCCGGTATCGCCCGTCGTCAATTCCGCTAATCTCCTGACCACGCGCGGGTCGCTTCCGGCCTGTTCGCCGCCTTTCCGGCGCCGCGCCCGGGACTGTCCCAGGCGGTAGATCTCACCATTCATTTTCAGGATGTGAACGTGATGGGTGAGGCGATTGGGCCGCGCGCCGGTCAGCCGTTCCACGCCGAACACGCTCGTCCAATCTTCAAAGGGCAGGTTCGAGGTCACGATGGTGGCACCGCGCTCGTGCCTCTGGCTGAACACCTCGAACAGCAATTCGGCCCCGATCTGCGACAGCGGGACGTAGCCCAGCTTGTCGACGATCAGTAGGTCCAGCGCCGCCAGCTGCCCCTGCAGCTTCAGCAAGCGCCGCTCGTCCCGCGCCTCCATCAGTTGATGCACGAGGCCGGCTGCGGTCACGAACCCGACCGAGAGGCCGCGCTGGCAGGCCGCCAGTCCAAGCGCCAGCGCGACAGGGGTCTTGCCGGTGCAAAGATCGGGCCTGCCCGCATAGAGGTTTGGTTCGCCGACGAAGCCAGGATCGGCCAGAAGAACAAGATCACGCGCCGATGGGCCCGGCGCGGCTCCAGACCGTCTGCCCCGCACGACCAACACACCGCGTCGACCTACATCTTCGGCGCGATCTGTCCGAAGCTCGGCAAGGGCGCGGCCCTCGTGCTGCCCCATTGCAACATCCACGCGATGAACCGGCACCTGGCAGAGATCGGGCTGGCGGTGGCCCCCGGCGCGCACGCGCTCCTTCTCGTCGACCAGGCCGGTTGGCACATGTCCGACAAGCTCGTCGTGCCGCCCAACGTCACGCTCGTGCCGTTGCCGCCGAAGTGTCCGGAACTGAACCCGGTCGAGAATATCTGGCAGTTCCTGCGCGACAACTGGCTGTCGAACCGCGTGTTCACGTCCTACGACAACATCGTCGACCATTGCTGCGACGCCTGGAACAAGCTGATCGCTCAGCCCTGGCGCATCATGTCGGTCGGGCTGCGTGACTGGGCACATCGGTTCTGATCACAGGGATTTGGTATTAGAGGGCGCACTCGGACAATCCGAATGCACCACGGCAAACGCTCGATCACGGCCCAAGCCTCTTTCTGCGATCCCGCTTCGGAGAGCATCTTACTCTGGCCTGACCGACCGGCGTAGGTCCAGTCACGGCGTCGGGGCGAATACCCGCTTCGCGTGGTCCACTGCTCCAAAGCCGCCTGAAGGCTTTGTGCCCCACACAGCCGTTAGGGTCGATCGGTCGCGGAGCCGACATATACGGCGAGAAGCGGTGATCTATCCCTGATCATGCCGATGCCCCAGCTGACGGCCGTCGCCGCTCGGCAGCAGCGGTGGATTCTTCCGTCTGCTGGGCAGCTACTTGGGGTCACCACACGATCTGTCCAAAATCGTACGCTAAGCCCCGCGGCGCCTGGAACGGACCACGAACACATCGGCGGGGCGGCATCTAATGCGAATGCCCCTGCCCTGGGCGAGATTCGCTATGATATCGCTATATCAAGCGCGATCACTGTGGTGACAATCGGGGATCTCAACGTAATCGACTATGTGGCGGGGTATGGGATTTCTTCCAATCTGCGTGGCGATCGGCGGATGTGCGGGCAGGGTCGTGTGCGCCTTGGCCGGTCTGTTCGGATTGGGAGCGTTAATCGCCACTTGCTCGGTACTGTCAGGGCTTGGTCTATTATTGGTCATGCATCTAATTCTGACGGATCGGGAGAACTCTTATTCGCAGTCTTATAGGATCGGTTACACGATAAGCTTCTTGCTTGGTTTTATCCTGATCGTGGCGAACGAAGCTCGGAGACGTCGGCGGCATGCAAGCGACAGGGATGAGAGTCGGTGAGCTAACAAGGGTCATCGAACGATTGAGCACCATGCTAGCCGGAGCGGTAAGCAGCGACGATTCGTGACACGGTTGGCGCGCTGACGTTGTAGAGTCGGGTCATGTCGGCACCTGTCTTGCGACCAGAGATGACGCTCTCGGCAATCTCGCGCCGCTTCCCAGCATCCAGCTTCTTCCGGCGCCCGCCAATGCGGCCTTCAGCCCGGGCCGCAGCCAGGCCGGCGGAGGTTCGCTCACGGATCATGGCACGTTCGAACTCGGCGAAGGCTCCGACCATCTGCATCATCATCCGTCCCGCCGGCGTGGTCGTGTCGATGTTCTCGGTGATCGACCGGAAGCCCGCGCCTGCGCCGTTGATCCACTCCATGATGTGCAGCACGTCCTTGAGCGAGCGCGATAGGCGGTCAAGCTTCCAGACGACCAACGTGTCTCCTTCGCGCAAGTGGTCGAGCACGTGGTGCAACTCGGGCTGGTCCCAGCGTCCGCCAGAGGCCACTTCCTCGAAGATGCGTCGGCAGCCGGCAGCCCGGAGGGCGCGACCCTGCAAGGTGTTGGTCTGCTCATCGCCCTTGGAGACACGGGCATAGCCCAGCAACGCGCCGCCACCAGATGGGCTGGAGCCTTTCGTAAACGAACGTTTGCGAATGGATTTGGCCGGCACGGCATTTCCTCATGATTCTGCTTTCAATATCCTCTTGCAGAATTGTGTCGAAAGGCAAGCTGTTTATGAACGGGGGGGCTGCCACCAACCGGAGCCCACCAATGCCCGTTCGCACCCTCCTGTCCCCCGAACAGCGAACCCGGCTGTTCTCAGTCCCGACTGATACCACCACTATGACCCAGCATTACGTGCTCGATGACGCCGACATGGCCGTGGTTCGGTCGCGACGCCGCGCGAGCAACCGGCTCGGTTTCGCTGTTCAGCTTTGTATCCTCCGCCACCCCGGGCGGGTATTGGACCCAACGGAAGTGCCGCCCGCGCCGATGATCGCCTTCGTCGCCCAGCAGACTTGCGTCGATCCGGCACTGTTCGGAGATTATGCACGCCGAGCCGAAACCCGCCGCGAGCATTTGCTTGAGCTGCAAAAATTCGTGGGGCTCCGCAGTTTTGGCCTCGCCGACTGGCGGGCCTGCCTCCGGGTTGGTGCGGATACGGCGTGGGCCACGGACCGCGGCGAGCCCATCATCCTGGCGATGCTCACCCACCTTCGGGCGACAGGCGTTCTGGTTCCCTCGCCGGCGGTGCTGGAGCGGATCGGGCTGACCGCGCGTGCCCGCGCACGGAAGAAAACCTTCGAGGCGCTCGCGGCCGATATGTCCGACGCGGAGCGGGACACACTCGCCAGGTTGCTGACCGTCGATCCGGAATTACGCAGGTCCCGCTTCGCCTGGCTGCGTGATTACTCGGAGTCGCCCGCCCCCTCGAACATCGTCGCGCTGCTGGACCGCCTCGAATACGCGCGGGAGTTGGGAATCGACTCCGCGCGCACCAGAAACATCCATGCCGCCCGGCTCGCCCGGTTGATCGATGAGGGGGCGATCATGACCGTGCAGCACATCGCCGATCTCGAACCGGCACGGCGGACGGCGATCCTCATCGTCCAGACCGCGAGCCTTGGAACCCGGTTGACCGACGCCATGATCGCCATGTTCGAGAAATACATGGGCACCTTGTTCAGCCGGGCGCAAAACCGCGACGAACAACGCTTCCAGGCGACACGGCGCGACGTCGCCAGGGCGTTGGTTCTATTCCGTCGCACCATCACCGCCCTCCGGCACGCCAAGGAAGCCGGGGAGGATGGCGTCGCTGTTGTCGAACGAGAGATCGGCATGGAGCAACTCGACCGCGTGCTCCCTGTCATCGGCGCTGTCGCCGATGTAGCGGATCAGGACATCCTGGTCACCGCGACCGAGCGATATTCGGTGCTTCGTCGCTTCAGCCCGCGCTTCCTTGCCGCATTCGACTTCCGGTCCAACACGCCGAACGATCCGGTGCTGGCCGCCATCGAACTCCTCCGGTCCATGGACCGGAACGGCACTCGCGTGTTGCCTAAGCGGCCTCCGGCATCCTTCCTGCCGCCGCAGTGGCGCAAGCTGATTTTCGCGAGCGGCGCGCCCGACCGGCGGCTCTACGAAACGGCAGTCCTTGCCACGCTGCGCGAGCGATTGAGGGGTAGCAACATCTGGGTCGCCGGCAGACGCGACTATCGGGCGTTCGAGGATTATCTCCTGCCGGCTGAAGCCGCACGGGACGTGGGAATCGACGGCGAGACCGATCCGGGCCGCTACATTTCCACCCGCACGGCGGCGCTGTGCGAGCGGCTGACCGTCGTCGGCGAGCGTGCTGGGCGCGGTGAACTCGACGGGGTCGAGATCGAGGGCGGCAAACTGTTCATCGCCCGGACCCCGCCCGTTGTTCCAGAAGCGGCACGCGATCTGGCTCTTCGATTGAACGGAATGCTGCCGAGGGTGCGGATCACAGAGGTACTGAGCGATGTCAATGCCTGGACCGGATTCGCTGACCGGTTCGTGCACCTGCGCACCGGCAATCCCGCCACTGACAAACCCGCGCTTCTGGCGGCGGTGCTGGCCGACGGCACCAATCTTGGCCTCGCCCGTATGGCCGATGCATCGCGCGGTCTGGGCTATTTGCACCTCGTCAACGTGGCGCAGTGGCATATCAGCGACGACAACTACGTCGCCGCCCGCGCCGCCATCATCAACGCGCACCACAAGCATCCGATGGCGGCGATCTGGGATGACGGGACCACCTCGTCCTCGGACGGGCAATATTTCCGAGCCGGAGGCCGCGCTGGCGCGGGCGAGTCGGTCAACGCCAAATACGGCATCGACCCGGGCGCGGTCATGTACACGCACGTGTCAGGTCATTACGGGCCATTCTACACGCGGGTGATCTCTGCGACGATGAGCGAGGCTCCCTATGTGCTCGACGGGCTGCATCATCATGCACACCAAACCGATCTTCGCATCTCCGAGCACTATACAGACACCGCGGAGCAACCGATCATGTGTTCGGCCTTTGCCATCTGCTCGGCTATCGGTTCGCGCCCAGGATCAAGGATCTGAAAGAACGCAAGCTCTACACGACTGAGAAACCCAGCACCTGGCCGCTACTCGCGCCGTTGATCGGAGATACCGTTGAGACGGCGGCGATCCTCGGGCAATGGACAGAACTGATGCGCCTGAAGGCTTCGATCGAAACCGGTGCGGTCGTTCCGTCTGTCATTGTACGCAAGCTGGCAGCGGCCGGTGCCGGCAATGCGCTGGCGCGGGCGCTGCGTGCGCTCGGGCGGATTGAACGGACCCTGTTCACCTTGCAATGGCTATCTGACCCGGTGTTGCGTCAGCGCAGCCACGCCGGTCTCAACAAGGGCGAGGCCAGCAACGCGCTCCGGCGGGCGGTGTTCTTCCATCGCCAGGGTGAAATCCGAGACCGAACATTCGAGAATCAGAGCTTCCGGGCGTCGGGCCTGAGCCTCATCACGGCTGCCATCGTTCATTGGAACACGGTCTACCTTGACCGGGTCGTCCAGCGGCTGCGTGAACAAGGAACGGTGGTCTCCAACGACCTCCTGCCCCATGTCGCCCCGCTGGGATGGGAGCACATCGCCCTGACCGGCGATTACGTCTGGACGGCACCTGATCTCACCGTCCCGTTCCGGCCGCTACGCGAAGTTCACGACACGTTCCAAGCCTTGGCGGCTTAGCGTACGATTTTGGACAGATCGTGTGGTAATCCCGACATGGCAGCGGTGCGAGTTTCGCCAGCCGGCTACGGTATCAAGCTGGACCGGCACGACATTAACATCAGCGTGCATGGGCTGATCGGGTCGCTGGCGACGGCCGGCGACATGGCCGCATCGCTGGGGAAGCTGGGAGGAGCGGCGCGAGATCGGAAGCGAAGTGTATCAGCGCGCGGGCAAATGGCGCCAAGGGTGCCGGCCGAGGAAGGTGAAGGCCGCCTGACTGACGGCGCGGTGCTGCATCTGTGATCGTGCATCGGATGAATGATATCAATCTCTTGCGGCCACTCGCGCGCGATAAGTGCGGATCAAGGCGGCGAGAGTGACCGCGTCTCGGTCCCTGCACAACTGGCTCGGCCGGCTTGGCTTGCTTCGGCCAGCCGGAAACCTTACATTCCTGTCCCGAGCGACAGATCGGCTGCGACAGCGCTCCCCCGCCCGGAAACGGGTCCACGCGCGATGCGAGATAGGCGAGAGCCGAAGCGGTTGCCGAGAGACTATCCTACGGCGGGGCGCCTTTGGGCGCCCTGTGCCGTTTCAGGGCTATCGGCGCGGCGGGTGCCTGATCGGCTCGCCGCGCAGCACCTTCATCGCCAGGATGGCGAATCTGATGATGCCCGGCGCTCTCGGCCGGCTTGCCGGCGAGATCGGATAGGCGCTTTCCACGAACAATCGCAGATCAGTGCCAGCCTCGGCCGATCGTCTCAGGCTGAAGAACATCTGGTATTGGCCGGAACTGACGAAACGCCCTTGTGGTACGCATAAGCAGACAGACCGGGAACGCGGCGGCTGGGCAACCGCAGGGATCCGCCAAAAACCGCCGGATGCCGCGCAGCGCCCAAGATGTGGGATGTCGGGAATCACAAGTTTTCCGCTGGCCACCCCGAGGGGCCGGCAAGAGGGGTGCTTTGCCTCTCGAAAACTGCACGACAAACCCTGTCGGAATGGAGCACTGTACGGAAACCCGAATAATGAGGTTTTCCGCAAATGCTGGTCGGCTACGTGCGACTGTCGCCGGCGTCGAGGAACGGCACCTCTTCGAAGATCGGGAAAGTGGAGCTGTCGGAAAACGGTGGCGGATTGAAGCCTCTGCGGGATCTGAGTGATGCTCTCAAGCGACGTATATCGTTCCCGATTTGTCTGCTTATGCGTACCAGAAAGGCGTTTCGTCAGTTCCGGCCTGCCAGCGGCGCAGCGCGCGCACCGGACAGTGTTCGGTGGCGTCGTAGGGAATGGCGACGGTTGTCGGTTTCCCCCGTTCACGCGACTTAAGCAAAGCCGCGCGCGTTCAGCGCGGGAATCTGCCCAGGATCACGCGACTCATGGCCTGTGGCGCAGGCGGCTGATGACGTGCGCGGCGTGGCATTGCAATGTCGCCCGCCGGGGCCGGGTCGCTACAGCACGCCGCTGAGCGGGTGGGTTTCGAACGGGTCGCCGAGCCCCAGGTATTCGTCGAGTACGGCGTAGCTCTTGTGCCGGCCGAGCTGCTTGAGCCAGGTCGGGTGGACGCCACGATCCATGCTGGTGGTGAGCGCGCCGCGCTTGAGGCTGGGGCCGCCGAGCACGCGCGGATCGAAACCCGTCGCAGCCCGCGCGCCTTGACGATGCGCGCGACGGTACCGGCATCGATCGCCACGGTGCCGACCACGGGGGCGGGCAGGGGGGTCTCGCCCGGCGTGCGGGGGGAAGGCGGCTGCCAGATGCGGCGGAACACCGGCCCGGCGGTGATGCCGGCGGGGTCCTGCCAGCGGCGCAGCGCACGCACCGGGCAGAGTTCGGTGGCGCCGTAGGGGATGGCAACGGTGACGCCGCTGCGGTGCGGTCGCCCTTCGAGCGGGGCAGGCTGGCGCGGCGTTCGGCCGAGCTGGTCCGTCGCGCGGCCGGTGTCGTGTCGCCGCCAGACCGATCAGGCCGGCAACGTGGCCGGTTCCGGCGTGCTCGTGCCACTGGTGCTGCCAAAGTTCAGCAGGGTCAGGCGGCGACCGCCTGGACAGGCTCGCCGAACAGCGGATACCGCGCCGTGCAGCCGATATGCAGCACCAATTCCATCGACCCATTGAAGTCTGCGAACAGCCCCGCCGGTAGCGGCGCATCGCCGGCGGTCCAGCGTAAGCCGTTATCCGCTTCGAACCCATGGAAACCCTCTGCCAGCAACTCGTCCGCCGCTTCCATGACGCAAAATCGCGAAGCCTGGCGAAGCGCGATACGCCGTAGCGCGACACCGAGTTCTCTCATGTCGCGCATCAGGCCCAACTCGGCCGGCGAGCCGGAACGCGACACCACCCGCACGGACACCGGCCGAGTGGGCAGCGGGAAAATATAGGCTTCCCCATCTCGCGACATAGCATCCACCCGCCTGCCATCTACCAACAGGTGCAGATCCGGATCATCGGTCAGCGGCACCCCGGGCCGCGGACCAGCCCGGTCTACCAACCGCCGCCAGATGGCATCGACAATGGGTCCTCCGGTCAGAATCGGTGCACAAGGCGACTTCGGCCCCTGATCCCAGCCGCTGTTAGCATTCCGGAACAACCAACGGTTGCCGTCGTCGCGATAGCTCTCCGCCGGCGCTCCCTCGGCCAGCAGTACATCGTGGTCAGCGAGCTCGATATGATAGACGGTCACTTCCTGCGCGTGATCATCCCACAGGATCGAGCGATGATTGACCAGGAACTCGACGGGAACCAGCACGCCGTCGACATAGAGCGAGTGCCCCTTGGTCACCCGCAAATCGTGATGCGGCACGTTGTCGGCCAGCGCGCCCTTGCGCACGATCACTGGCGTGGCAGCGCTGCGGCGGCCGCGCGTCACCAGCGTACGCCCTTGCCCGATCCACATGATCGGCTGTGCCGCGCCCGACCGGCAGATGACGCGATCGCCGATCGCCAGATCTTCGACCGGCACCTCGCCGCTCGTGGTCATGATTCGCGTGCCGCGGCAGAAGCATGGCACCGCGTCAACCGGGATTTTGTTGTCGATGATGGGGAAATCGGCCTGCGTGTAGCTGCCGATGATCGACAGGTCGACGCTGCCGCCTCCCGTGAAACCGATCTCCAGCGTGCCGCCATCGCCAACTTGCGTATAGAGGTCTGACGCGAGGGTTTTATCCGTCACCCAGAGAAAGTCGCCCAAGGCAAGGCCGGCGATCGAATTGGTTGGCGCGTCCGCTGCGGCGAAGCCGAGCGTCGCATCGCTGGAGGCGTCGAAGGTTATCTGGCCAGAGCCCGCGGCGCCCGGCGCGGACAGTGCCAGCGTGCCGCCGGTAACGATGATGCCGCCGGCGAAGGTGTTGGTGGCGGCCAGGTTCACCGTGCCGCCCGGGCCGATTGAAAGCTTACCCAGGCCCACACCGCCGGAGCCCTGCTCGTCGGCAATCACGTTATCGATCGTCAGGGCAGCACCGGTCGGCGCTGCCAGCGTGACGGTATTGTTGCCCTCGATGAAGATGCCGCTGCCGTAGTAACTCCCGACGCCGGCACCGGGGCCGCCGGAGGCGCCGCCCGAGACGCTGCCGCCAGTCAGCAGGCCGCCGTCCACCGTGAGCTGACCGCCCTCGGCCACGAAGATGCCGCCACCGGCGCCCAGGCCGCCACCGCCAGCGCCGCCGACTACGCTCGCGGGTTCGTTCGCACCGCTGGAAGTCGCGCCCGGATTGCCGTTCTCGCCGTCCGCGCCCTTGCCGCCGCCAAAGCCGCCGAGGCCGGCCTGTCCGCCACTGCCGCCAGCACCGCTGGTTCCTGGTGCCTCGCCTGGCACCAAATTCGAGTTGTTGGGGCCAGCGCGACCGCCATTCCCGCCGGCGCCGCCCCCGCCGCCGCCAGCGCCGAAGTCGCCGTTACCACCGGCGCCGCCATCGCCGCCGGCTCCGCCTGCCCCAGGATCCTGGCCGGTCGTGCCACCGTAGCCCGTACCGCCCGCGCCGCCCGTGCTGCCAGCACCGCCGCCGCCGCCGCCGCCGCCATAGCCCCCGTCGCCACCTTTGCCGCCATCCCCGCCATCGCTGCCGTCGGAACTCTCGCCGTACGGAGCACCTGCCGTTGCGGCAAATCCGCCCCAACCCCCTCTGGCGCCGCGCCCGCCCGCGCCGCCGCCGCCACCACCACCGGCAAACTCGCCGTCGCCACCATCCCCGCCTTTGCCGCCATCCCCGGGATCGCCCGCGTCGGCACCAAATGTCAGCGTCCCCGGGCTGGCAGCACCACCAGCGCCGCCGCCCCCGCCATCGCCGCCATCGCCGCCAATTCCACCAAGGCCGCCGTTACCGCCATCGCCGCCGTCACCGCCGCTTTCACCGAAACTGTCGGTGGACGGCTGACCCCCAGCGCCCCCCGCGCCACCTTTGCCGCCATTGACGCCGAGGCCACCGGCATGGCCATCACCGCCGTCCCCGCCCGCCCCGTCCGGGGCGATACCCGCTGTACCGGCCGGGCCGTTGGTGCCGCCGCCACCAAGCGCCAGGTAGATCAGGCTCGACTTGCCGCCCTGCCCGCCGGACTCGCCGCCCGCGCTGGGCGAGCCGCCGCTGCCGCCCTTTGCGGCGTCGTCCACGAACTGTACGTCGTCGATCGTGACTGTCGCATCGGGTCCGACAAACAACCCGCCGCCGAGACCGGCGCCGCCTCCGCCGCCAGCGATCCCGGCATGGCCCTGCGCCACCGTGTCGTTCAAGGTCAGGTCCGAGATCGAGACATGGCCCGTGGTGACCGCGATACCGCCGTTGACGCCATTCCCGTCGATTGTGTAGCCGGCACCATCGATCACGACATCGACGCCGGGCGCCAAGGTCAGGGTGTAAAGCCCGGCGGGTTGCCCCACCTGGCCTTCGATGATGTTCGCGGACAGGGTGATGGTGTAGGTGCCCGCGGTGGTTGTACTATTGATCGACTCGATCGCGCTGTTCAGTTCGGCCTGCGTAGAGACGGTGTAATCGCTATCGCTCAAATTCCGTCTCCCGTGCCATTTACACTCCCGACGTGCCAAACTGTCGCACGATCGGCGCAGGTAAACCATAACTAAATAGCAATTTCGGCCTGACGACATGGTGGTACAATGGACCGGCGCGGCTGACCGGATGGCCACGGCGATAGCGCGTTATCAGGCGGGAGATTTCCGGCAGGCCGCAGCGCTGTTCGCCGCACTGCGGGCGCAGGATGCCGACAATCCCACGCTGCTCCGGCTCCACGGCCTTGCCCTGGTGCGTGGCGGCGAGGCATCGGCCGGCGTGACGCTGCTGGCCCGGGCGCACCAACTGGCGCCGCAAGACCCGCTTGCGAGCCTTCATCTGGGCGTGGGCCTGCACGCCACCGGCGCGCTGACCGAGGCTGTGCGTCTGTTCCGCCATTGTGCCGCGGTCATGCCGGGCGAGAGCGCGCCGCTCATCAACCTCGCCGTTGCGTTGCTGGACAATGGCGACGCCCTCGCCGCCCGCGACGGGGCGCGCGCGGCCGTCGCGGTGGAGCCAGGCTCGGCCGATGCACAGCTCGCACTTGGGCGCGCCTGTGTGGCTTGCAACGCGCAGCCAGAGGCTATTGCCGCGCTGCGCGAATGTGTGCGCCTGCGGCCGGAAGACGCCAACGCCTGGGTCAGTCTTGGCGTAGCCCATTACCGGTTCGGAAACATCGTCGCCGCCACGGCTGCGTTGCAGCGGGCGCTGACGATATCCCCCCGGCACGCTTTGGCGGACGCCAACCTTGCCGCCTTCGAAGGGCTGCGCGGCGACCAGGTGGAGGCAATGGCGCGATTGCGGGCCGTGCTGGCGCGCGAGCCAGCTTGCGTCGCCGCCCGCCTAAACCTGGCGTACCTGCTCATCCATGAGCGCGAGGCCGCCGAAGCCCTGGCAGTCCTGCCGGATCCGCCGCCCGCCGGGCGAGAGGGAATGCACTGGCGGGCGCAACGTGCCGCCGCGCTGCTGATGCTCGGACGGAGAGCAGAGGCCCAGGCCGAGGTGGCGGCAGCTGCGGGAGCGCCTGGTGACGCGGAAATCACCTTGACCTGGCTGCGGATCGCGCTGGACGACGTCGACCGGAACCATCCGGAGGAAGCGCGGGCGCGGTTGATCGCGCGTGTCGCCCGGCTTGCGGATACCGATGGCGCGGCGTTACCGGAGCATCGCATCATCGCCCACTTTGACCTCGCCAGCTTGCAAGCCCGCCAGGGCCGGAGGTCGGACGCCTTCGGGCATTGGCGCAAGGCGCACGCGTTGCTTGGCAGGATGCAACCATTTTCCCGTGCCAGGCACGCGGCGTTCGTCGCCGCCACGCGCGAACGGTTCGACACCGAGCGATTGCGCCACGGAGCACGGGCCGCCAATGACGATACAGCGCCGGTCTTCATCGTGGGCATGCCACGATCCGGGACGAGCCTGACGGAACAGATTCTGTCGGCGCATCGCATGGTGCACGGTGCCGGAGAGCGCCCGGAGGTGCATAACTTGGTGATGCACCTTGCCGGGTCCGCGCTCACGCCCGATTCCGTCGCGCGGCTGACGACACTCGACCGACCCGCGCTATCGAGAGCCGCCGGGTATTTCCTGGGCACGCTGCATCGATTGGCGCCGAAGGCCCGAATGATAACCGACAAAATGCCTGGCAACGCGATGCAGCTTGGATTCCTGGCGACGCTGTTGCCAGGCGCCCGAGTCATTCGTTGCACGCGCGATCCGCGCGACATTGGTCTGTCGATCTTCCAGCGGCGCTTTTTCGGTTATCATCCCTATGCGCACGACCTCGCCGACCTCGGTTGGTACATCGCGCAGCACGAGACAGTCATGCGCCACTGGCAGAATGCGTTGCCGATACCGATGATCACCATCGCACTGACCGATTGGGTTGATGACTTCGATGCGACATTGGCGCGGCTTCTGGCCTTCCTCGACTTGCCACCAGACCTGGCATGCGAACGGTTCTACGAATTCAACCGGCGCGTCAGCACGGCCAGCCGAGATCAGGTGCGTCGGCCTATCAATGGCGCAGGCATCGGCCGGTGGCGGGACTATGAAGCCGAGCTGCAGCCGCTGATTGCCGAGCTGACCGAAGGCGGAATACTGCAGTCCTTATCGCCAAGCGTCTGACGGGGCAGTCTCGCGGTAATACCTATCTCAAGGCGGTCGCGGTCACGGTCGGTCTGCTGGGCGCTAGGCTTGCCTTGCTGCCGCTTGTCGCCTGATCACGGCCTCTCGCCAGGGTCCTCGATCCGTCGGCGTCAGCGCGGCCGGCACGGTCAGTTCCCGCCCAATGGCACCCTTGCCACACGCGCGGTGAGGAGATTTTCCCGCTTGGCGGCCGGCCGGGAAGTCCTGTGATTCCATCCGCTAAGTGCCCTTTGCGGATGGAGTATCTCCCGTGTCATTGACATACTGGGTCAATGACCTAGTCTGTCCCGGATGCGCTTCGGCTGGGATCCACCCAAGAGCGACCGCAACGCCCGCGAGCGGGGCCTGCCGTTCGAGATCGCCATGGCGCTGTTCGACGGGCCGACCATCGAGTTCGACGACACCCGCCGCGACTACAGCGAGCGGCGGATCATCGCCTACGGCGCGGTCGCCGGCCGCGTCCTGGTCTGCGTCCACACGTGGCGCGGCACAGCGGAGAACCCACTGCGCTGGATCATCAGCCTGCGCCCAGCCAACAAGGGTGAAAGCCATGCCTACGGCACCGCATTCCCGCAGTGAGCTCGACCTCGCCAAGGTCGACTGGCGCCAGGTCGATGCCGCCACCGACGAAGACATCGCCCGCCAGGCGGCGGAGGACGCCGATACGGCTCCGGTGTTCACGGCCGAGGAGATCCTCGCGGCCGGACGGCGCATTGTGCCGGCTGCGGTCGAGGATGTCCGCGCGCTGCGCACCCGGCTCGGCCTGTCACAGGATGCGTTTGCGGCGCGCTTCGGTTTTTCGGTCGACGCGATCCGCCAATATGAAAGCCGCCGCCGCATCCCAACCGGCCCGGTCCGCACCCTGCTCCGGGTGATCGCCCGCGAGCCTGACGCCGTCATCCGCGCCCTCGCCGACAGCCGGCAGGGCGGCTGTCGCGGTGTCCGAGATCATGATCAGCCAAAGTGAGCGTTTTCAATCGGTTGGGTGCGCCGTGGTTCGCAAGAATATACCCTGGATGGCGATAAAAGTGCCCGAATTGATGATCGACGCTCGCCGCGAAAATAACGGGTGCCGCGTCCGGGACGACCGTCGCGGGCAGCTACGCCGTATCACGATCCAGGCGAGCTTTTTATCGCGATCTTGGGCCTCGAAACGGGCCTGGCACGGCCTTCGGGCGCTGATTCTCACGATCTCGGTCCTGCGACAATGGAACTGAGTTCCATAGCGCGAGCTTTCCGGCGCCGTCGGACGGCCAGTCGGGGGTGCACGCTCAGCCCCTCGGAATTTTTGATTGTAACAGAGGAGCCGGTCAGAGGGTGACACCCGCGAGGATGGTATCCGGATCGATTGGCTGACGCGGGCCGCGGAACAGATACCGCCCCATGAAATGCACATGCCGCCACGCGACAGGCGATATTCTCGCGAGCCTGGCTGGCGGCTGCCCATCCCCGTTCCGCCGGTAGCGGGCGAGCAGCGCCGACAGCAGCATCGAATTGTAGG
>Ga0335075_10006910_pt1 | contig 17507 bp, 14 predicted proteins | sample Lox_Sample_24_FD_206723 | JGI IMG/M metagenome (GOLD analysis project Ga0335075, IMG submission 206723) | Soil microbial communities from Loxahatchee National Wildlife Refuge, Florida, United States - Lox_Sample_2.4 | ecosystem: Environmental > Terrestrial > Soil > Wetlands | place: USA...
ACGATTGCGGCCGGATCGTCGCCGGCGGCAAGGAGGCCGTCGGCTGGTTCGATCTCTCGACGCTCAAGGAGCCGTACCGCATCGAGGGCAAGAAGACGATGGGCTTCGAGCTGGCCGAGCAGCTCGGCTGGGAGGTGCCGGACGCGATCTTCTACCCGACCGGCGGCGGCACCGGCCTGATCGGCATGTGGAAAGCCTTCGCCGAGCTCGAGGCGGTCGGCCTGATCGGCGCGCGCCGGCCGCGCATGGTCGCGGTGCAGGCCGCCGGCTGCGCGCCGATCGTCCGCGCCTTCGAGGCCGGCTCGGCGCATGCCGAGCGCTGGGAGGGCGCGCATACCATCGCGTCGGGCATCCGCGTGCCACAGGCGCTCGGCGATTTCCTGATGCTCGCCGCGATCCGCGAGAGCAACGGCTTCGCGATCGCCGTCTCCGACGAGGCGATCCTCGCGGCGCGCGAGGAAGTCGGGCGAAAGGAGGGGCTGCTGCTCTGCCCCGAGGGTGCGGCGACCTTCGCCGCCTGGCGCGCCGCCGTCGGGTCCGGCCGCATCGGACCGGACGAGCGCGCCGTGCTCTTCAACTGCGCGACGGGGCTGAAATATCCGCTCCCGCCCGCCGGCATCCGGATCGACCGCAACGCGCCGGTCGATGCCGCAGCGTTGACAAGCTGATCGCGGTCAGAGCGGCAACGGCGCCCGCTTCATGTGCTCCATTGCAAAGCGGCTGGTGACGTTGCGCAGCGGCAAGGCCTCGATCAGGCGGCGATAGAAGCCGTCATAGGCGGCGATGTCCGGCACCACCACGTGCAGCAGGTAGTCGATGTCCCCGCTCATCCGCCAGGCGCCGACGATCTCCGGCGTTTTCGCGATCAGCGCCGCGAACCGTTCGAGCCAGGCCGCGGAGTGATCGGCGGTCTCGACCGAGACGAAGGCGCTGACCGGCAACCCCACCTTCTCGGCATCGATCACGGCAACGCGGCTGCTTATGATGCCTGCCTCCTCGAGGCGGCGGATCCGCTTCCAGCACGGGGTGGAGGTGAGCCCGACCCGCTCGGCGATCTCGCTGAGCGAAAGGCTCGCGTCGGCGCCGAGCAGCTTGAGGATCGCGCGGTCGACGGCGTCGATCTCCCGCGCGGGCTTCCCGCTCGGCCCGGTCATGGTGGGCCCGTCATTCATGGAAGCTCCTTCTTCCCCCTCCGCGGAATGACCGTATGGCAGGGATATTCCGCCGCTCGAAGGAAAGATTTTTATCCGGAAGCCGGGCCGGGCTTCCCCGCCGCGCTCTCCTCCGGCGTTTGCAGGGTGAGCGAGAGCGCATGCAGCCCGCCGCGCAGCTCGGCCCCAAGGGCTTCATGCACGGCGCGCGCGCGTTCGACGCGGCTCCGGCCACGGAAGAGGGGCGAGACGAGGCGGACGGAAAAATGGGTCTCGCCCTCCGCGCGCGCGCCGGCGTGGCCGGCGTGGCGCGCGGAATCGTCGGTGATCTCGAGCGCGCCCGGCGCGAAGGCGGCGCAGAGGGCGGCGGCGATGCGATCCTTGCGCGTCTGCATTGCGCCGATATTGGCGGATTGTCATGCCGCGCCAAGGGTTCCGGTGGCGGAATCCGGGCAGTCCTGCCCGGCGCTCGCGCCGTGTCCCGTTGCCAAAAGGGGGTATGAGACCCCATAAGCGTGGGGTGGAACCAACGCCCTCCCGCCGCTCCACGCGCCCGCGCGCCTTCGCCCCGGACCCCGATGCGCCGGGGCGCAGCTGCGACATGCCGGGCTGTTCGGCGCTCGGCGAGTATCGCGCGCCGCGCTCGCGCCGGGCGCTCCGCGAATGGCTCTGGTTCTGCCTCGGGCATGTGCGCGAGTACAACGCCTCGTGGGACTATTATCGCGGGATGAGCCCGGGCCAAATCGAGGCCGAGATCCGCGCCGACGTCTCCTGGCAGCGGCCGACCTGGCCGCTCGGCCGGATCGGCGGGCAGGACTGGCGCCATTCGGCCTGGGTCGAGGATCCGCTCGGCGCGCTGGCCGCGCACGCGCCGCCCCGCGCGCCGGCGGAAGCGGCGCCGCCCGAGCTTCGTCCCCACCTCGCCACCCTCGAGCTTGCCTGGCCGGTGACGCTCGAGGCGGTGAAGACGCGCTACAAGGAGCTCGCCAAGCGCCACCACCCGGATGCCAACGGCGGGGACCGCAGCGCCGAGGAACGGCTGAAGACCATCAATCTCGCCTATGCCACCCTGCGCACCCGGCTGGGCCGCAGCCCCGCCGCCGGCCGCCACGCCGCGCCTGACCGCGACACGTCCGCCGCGTCGGGCTGATAGCGCTCTCTTCGCAGGTGCGGGCGCCGGCATTACATAGGCATTTACTGACCGTCACAGGACCGTTCGGCCGATGAATCAGCTCGCCGCCTCCTCCGATCCACGCATCGCGCCGACTTCGGCCATCGACCTGCCCGATATCTCGGTCAATGCCCGCCAGACCTTCGGGCTCGACACCGACATGACGGTGCCGGCCTTCTCGATCCGCACCGAGCACGTGCCCGACATCGACGAGGCATATCGGTTCGATCGCGAAACCACCTTGGCGATCCTCGCGGGCTTTGCCCACAACCGGCGCGTCCTCATCCAGGGGTATCACGGGACCGGCAAATCGACCCACATCGAGCAGGTGGCAGCAAGGCTCAACTGGCCCTGCATCCGCATCAATCTCGACAGCCACATCAGCCGCATCGACCTGATCGGCAAGGACGCGATCGTGCTGAAGGAGGGCAAGCAGGTGACGGAGTTCCGCGAGGGCATCCTGCCCTGGGCGCTCCAGCACGCTTGCGCCCTCGTCTTCGACGAGTACGACGCCGGCCGCCCGGACGTGATGTTCGTGATCCAGCGCGTGCTCGAGGTCGAGGGCAAGCTCACGCTGCTCGACCAGAACCGCGTCATCCGGCCGCATCCGGCCTTCCGCCTCTACGCGACCACCAACACGGTCGGCCTCGGCGATACCACCGGCCTCTATCACGGCACGCAGCAGATCAACCAGGGCCAGATGGACCGCTGGAACATCGTCGCCACCCTCAACTACCTCCAGCACGACCAGGAGGTCGGGATCGTCATGGCCAAGCTCGGCGTCGATCCCGACGATGCGGCGACGAGGCGGCGCATCGAAAGCATGGTGGCCCTCGCCGATCTCACCCGCGCCGGCTTCATCAACGGCGATATTTCGACCGTGATGAGCCCGCGCACGGTGATCACGCTCGCCGAGAACGCGCAGATCTTCGGCGATCTCGGCTTCGCCTTCCGCCTCACCTTCCTCAACAAGTGCGACGAGGCCGAGCGCCAGATCGTCGCCGAATACTATCAGCGCTGCTTCAACGAGGAGATCCCGACCGGCGCCTTCATGCGCAAGGCCTCCTGATCCGCATCCCGGGCCGATGAGCGGGAACGCTTCGCAAGGCAACGAACGGGTCGAGGAGTTCAAGCGCGCCACCGCGAGCGCGCTCCGCGCGATCGCCGCCGAGCCCGAGGTGCAGGTCGCCTTCCAGCCCGGCCCGCCCGGGCTCGCCGGCAAGCGCGCCCGCCTCCCGTTGCCGACACGTGCGCTGCCGCCCGGCGAGCGCTCGCGCCTGCGCGGGACCGCCGATTCCGTCGCACTCCGGCTCCGCTACCACGACGACGGCACGCACGCCGCGCGCAGCCCGGGCGGGCGCGAGGCGAAGGAAGTCTACGATGCGCTCGAGCAGGTGCGCGTCGAGGTCGTGGGCTCGCGCCACATGGCGGGCGTGGCAGCGAACCTCCGCGCGCGGCTGGCCGAGGAATGCGAGGTCGAAGGCTACGATCGGATGACGCGGAAGGACCAGCTTCCGCTCTCCGCAGCACTCGCGCTTCTTGCCCGCGAACGCCTCTCGGGCGAGGCGGTGCCGGCGGCCGCCGCCCAGATCCTCGATACCTGGCGCGGCACGCTCGGCCCGGAAGCCGAGACGGCGATGGTCGATCTCGCCCGTGCCCAGGACGACCAGGTGGCCTACGCGCGGGCGGCGCGGCGGCTGCTCGCCGCCCTCGATCTCGCCGAGGCGGAGGCCGAGACCGAGGCCGAGGAAGGCGGCGAGGAGAACCAGGAGGGCGAGCAGTCCGGCGCCCAGGACAACAGCGCCGAAGGCAAGGGCCGCCCCGAGTCCGATTCCGAGGCGCTGCTCGGGGCCGAGGCCGAGGAGGCGGAAGGCGAGGCCACCGAGGAAGGCGAGGAGTCCGACGAAGAAGCGACCGAAGGGGACGAGCAGCCGGGCGGGCCGCGGCCCCGCCGCGAGGCCGCCGCCGGGGCCAACGAAGGCGCCTATCGCGCGTATACGAGGAGCTTCGACGAAGAAATCTCGGCCGACGATCTCTGCGACCCCGAGGAGCTCGGCCGGCTGCGCCAGCAGCTCGACCAGCAGCTCCAGCACCTCCACGGCGTCGTCTCCAAGCTCGCCAACCGCCTCCAGCGCCGCCTGCTCGCCCAGCAGCAGCGCGCCTGGGACTTCGATCTCGACGAGGGCCTGCTCGATGCCGGCCGCCTCGCCCGTGTCGTCGTCAACCCGCTCCAGTCGCTCTCCTACAAGCGCGAGCGCGAGACCGATTTCCGCGACACCGTCGTCTCCCTCCTGCTCGACAACTCGGGCAGCATGCGCGGCCGGCCCATCACGGTCGCCGCGATGTGCGGGGACATCCTCGCCCGCACGCTCGAGCGCTGCGGGGTAAAGGCGGAGATCCTCGGCTTCACCACGCGGGCCTGGAAGGGCGGGCAAAGCCGCGAGCGCTGGGTGGCGGACGGCAAGCCGCGCAACCCCGGCCGGCTCAACGACCTCCGCCACATCATCTACAAGGCCGCCGACCAGCCCTGGCGCCGGGCGCGCAAGAATCTCGGCCTCATGCTCCGCGAGGGGCTGCTCAAGGAGAACATCGACGGCGAGGCGCTGCTCTGGGCCTACCGCCGCCTGCTCGCCCGGCCCGAATACCGGCGCATCCTGATGGTGATCAGCGACGGCGCGCCGGTCGACGACTCCACCCTCTCGGTCAACCCCGGCAACTATCTCGAGAAGCACCTGCGCGAGGTCATCCACGAGGTCGAGAACCGTGACTTGGTCGAGCTGATCGCGATCGGGATCGGGCACGACGTGACGCGCTACTACCGCCGCGCGGTGACGATCGTCGACGCCGAGGAGCTCGGCGGCACCATGATGAAGAAGCTCGCCGAGCTCTTCGACGAGGACGCAGCCCTCGCCTGGGCGCGCGCCTCCTCCCGCCAAGCCGCCCTCGTGATCTGAGGAGCTCCGCCCCTGATCCTGGTCACCAACGGCGAGGGCTATCCCGGCGCCGACACCACAGCCCGCCTGCTCAGCCAGGGCTCCCCCGCGCTCGACGCGATCGAGGCCGGCGTCCGCCTGGTCGAGCAGGACGAGCGGGTGCGCACCGTCGGCCGCGGCGGCTGGGCCAATATCCTGGGCGAGGTCGAGCTGGACGCCGCCATGATGGACGGCACCAGCCTGCGCACCGGCGCGGTGGGGTCGGTCCAGGGCTTTCTCCACCCGGTCTCGATCGCGCGGGCGGTCATGGAACGCCTGCCCCACGTCTTCCTGGTCGGCACCGGGGCCGAACGCTTCGCCCGCGAGATCGGCGCCGAAACCGCGGAAAACCTCCTCCCCCACGCGCGCGAGGCCTGGCAAGCCTGGTTCGACGCCGAGATCTCCCCCGCCGAGCGTGCCCACTGGCCCAGCTCCGGCCTCATCGCCCACGTCCGCGCCCAGGTCCAACCGGAACGGCCGGCCGGCACCACCGTCTTCATCGCCCGCGACCGCTCGGGCGCCATCGCCTCGGGTACCAGCACCTCCGGCTGGCAATGGAAATATCCCGGCCGCCTCGGCGACACACCGATCATCGGCGCCGGCTCCTACGCCGACACGCGCTACGGCGCCTGCGCCTGCACGGGCGTCGGCGAAATGGCGATCCGCTGCGGCACCGCCCGGGCCGTCGTCCTCTACCTCAAGAAAGGCGCCACCCTCCACGACGCCGTCTCCGAAGCCGTGGAAGACATGCGCGCAATGCGCGGCGGCCTGATCGGCCGGATCACCATCCACGCCATCGACACACGCGACAACCACCGCACCGTCGCCGTGAACGGCGACGGCCGCAACGAATACTACCTCTGGCGCACGGGCGAACCTCACGCCACCCGCCACCGCTGCGAACCGATCGCGCTGTAATAGGTAAGTAAGATCAGGGGGACGCTGTCCCCCTGCACCCCCTTTCAGGGCCTGAGGCCCTGGACCCCATTCCGGGTTCCAAGGGCTCAGCCCTTGGCAGGGGGGCAGAGCCCCCCTGTCCTTTCCTCGAAGGAGCGGTCTCTCCGACGTTCGATCTCGACGCCGACGGCGGCTGCGTCGGCGAACACGTCCGGCTTTTCGACGCGCACGCGCGCGGCGAGGACGCGCCGGTCGGTGAGGCACGCCTCGGCGATTCGTTCGGCGAGCGTCTCGACGAGCCCGACATGGCCCTCGGCCACGATCCGGCGCACGGCGGCGGCGATCGGCTCGTAATCGACCACACGTGCGAGCCGGTCCTCTCCGACGCTTGCGCGGGAGAGCGGGCGGGCACCCTCGTCCTCGACGGCGAGATCGACATTGACACGCACGCGCTGGGGCGCGCGCTTCTCGCCGCTGGTGACGCCGATGCGCGCCGAGAGCGTCATGTCGCGGATGAAGACATGGCGCACGCCGTGCGCCGCGTCGGCGATGCGTGGGGTCTCGGTCATTCGGCGATAGCGGCGCCGGCGCGCGTCCAGCGCAGGTGCTGGCCGCCGTCGAGCGCCAGCATCTGGCCGGTGAAGGAGGGCAGTGCCAGAATCATCAGCACGGCGCGGGCGATTTCCTCCGGCGTCGGGCCGTGCTTGAGCGGCACCTCCTCCATCTGGCGCGCGAATTGCGCCGCGGTTTGGCGCGCGCTCGGCAGCGTCGGGCCCGGGCCGATCGCCGCGACGCGAATGCGCGGGGCGAGCGCGAGCGCGAGCGTGCGCGTCAGCGTCCAGAGACCGGCCTTGGAGAGGGTGTAGGAGACGAAGTGCGGCGTGAGTGCCCAGACGCGCTCGTCGAGCAGGCTGATCACCACGCCTTCGGCCTTGGGCGGAAGCGCGCGCGCGAAATGCTGCGTGAGCACGAAGGGCGCGCGCAGGTTGGGCTCCATATGGCGGTCCCAGGACTCGCGGGTGGCGCTTTCCCATTCGTCGCGCTCGAAGGTGCTCGCGTTGTTGACGAGGAGGCCGATCGGCCCGAGCGGTGCGGCGGCCGGGAAGAGTCCGTGGACGTTCTCCTCCCGGCCGAGGTCGGCCTCGAGGATGAGGGCTCGGCGGCCGAGAGCCGCGATCTCGCCGGCGAGGGTTTCGGCCTCGGCGCGGGCGGTGCGGATCTGGATCGCGACGTCGAAGCCCGCGGCGGCGAGTGCGAGCGAAATCGCCCGGCCGACCCGCCGCGCCCCACCCGTGACGAGCGCCACGCGCGGCAAGCGCTCGGAGAAGGGCAGCTCCATGCCGAATGGCTCAGGGGCCGCGGCGAACGCGCCCGCCGTGATGGTTGGCGCGCCGCCCGTGCCGCGGCTCGGCGCCGCCGCCGCCGGGCCCGAAGGGCCGGGGCGGGCCTTGCCGGGGCCGCTCGGCGGCGACCTGGGTCGGCGCGAGCCCCAGTTCCTGCGCCTCGAGCCGGCGGATCTCGTCGCGCAGCCGCGCCGCCTCCTCGAAGGCGAGGTCGGCGGCCGCGTGCCGCATCCGCGCCTCGAGCTCGGCGATCACCGTCTTGAAGTCCTTGCCGATCAGCGCGTCCGCTTCGGTGTCGATCTCGGGTGCCACGGTCACGTAATCCTGCTCGAAGACGCTCTGGAGCGCCTTGCCGATCCCCTTCCTCACCGATTGCGGCGTGATGCCGTGCGCCTCGTTCCATTCCCGCTGCTTGGTCCGCCGCCGGTTCGTCTCGGCGAGCGCACGCTTGATGCTCTCCGTCTCGTGGTCGGCATAAAGGATCACCCGCCCGTCCACGTTGCGCGCCGCGCGCCCGATGGTCTGGATCAAACTCGTCGCCGAACGGAGGAAGCCTTCCTTGTCGGCGTCCAGGATCGCGACCAGCGCGCATTCGGGAATATCGAGGCCCTCGCGCAGGAGATTGATGCCGACCAGCACGTCGAACACGCCAAGCCGGAGGTCGCGGATGATCTCGACGCGCTCGAGCGTGTCGATATCGGAATGGAGATAGCGGACGCGGACGCCGTTCTCGTTGAGGTATTCGGTCAGCTCCTCCGCCATCCGCTTGGTGAGCGTCGTCACCAGCACGCGGTTGGCGGCGAGCGCGGCGGCGCGGCATTCGGCGAGAAGATCGTCCACCTGCCGCTCGACAGGGCGGATCTCCACCACCGGATCGATCAGGCCGGTCGGGCGGATCACCTGCTCGGCGAAGCTGCCGCCGGTGCGCTCCAGCTCCCAGGGTCCTGGGGTTGCGGAGACGAAGAGGCTCGGCGGGCGGAAGCGGTCCCACTCCTCGAACTGGAGCGGCCGGTTGTCGACGCAGGAGGGCAGGCGGAAGCCGAACTCGGCGAGAACCGACTTGCGGTTGAAGTCGCCGCGGTACATTCCCCCGAGCTGCGGCACGGTCACGTGGCTCTCATCGACGATGAGCAGCGCGTTCTCGGGGAGGTATTCGAAGAGCGTGGGCGGTGGATCGCCCGGCCGGCGCCCGGTGAGGTAACGGGAATAGTTCTCGATCCCCTTGCAGGAGCCGGTGATCTCGAGCATTTCGAGGTCGTACTGGGTGCGCTGGGCGAGCCGTTCGGCCTCGAGCGGCTTGCCCTGCGCGGTGAGCTCGGCGAGCCGCTCCCTGAGCTCGATCTTGATCTCGGCGATCGCCTGGGTGAGCGTCGGCCGCGGCGTGACGTAGTGGCTATTGGCGTAGACCGTGATCTCCTCGAGCTTTGCGGTGCGCTCGCCGGTCAGCGGGTCGAACTCCGCGATCTCCTCGATCTCGTCTCCGAACAGGATGACACGCCAGGCGCGGTCCTCGTAGTGGCTGGGGAAGATGTCGATCGTTTCGCCACGCAGACGAAACGTGCCACGCTGGAAGGCCTGATCGTTGCGGCGGTACTGCAGCTCGACGAGCGCGCGGGCCAGCCGCTCGCGCTCGATCCGTCCGCCGAGCTTGAGCCTGACCACCATGCGCTGATAGGTCTCGACCGAGCCGATGCCGTAGATGCATGAGACCGAGGCGACGATGACAACGTCGTTGCGCTCGAGCAGCGCCTGCGTCGCGGCGTGGCGCATGCGGTCGATCTGCTCGTTGATCTGCGCGTCCTTCTCGATATAGGTGTCGGTGCGCGGGACGTACGCCTCCGGCTGGTAATAGTCGTAGTAGCTCACGAAATACTCGACCGCGTTCTCCGGAAAGAACGATTTCATCTCGCCGTAGAGCTGGGCGGCCAGCGTCTTGTTGGGAGCGAGGATGAGCGTCGGGCGCTGCACCTCCTCGATCACCTTCGCCATCGTGAAGGTCTTGCCCGAGCCGGTGACGCCGAGCAGGACCTGGTCGCGTTCGCCGGCGCCGAGCCCCTTGACGAGGTCGCGGATCGCGGTCGGCTGGTCGCCGTTCGGGTCATAGGACGAGACGACGGAGAAGCGCCGCTCCGCCGGGCGGGCGGCGAGCTTCTGCGGCATGAACAGAACCCGCGGGGGGCGGGCGAGCGTCTCGGACATCGGCAACTCCGGACCGGCGGCAAGGGAGATGGGGAACGGCCGGCCGCCTGTCGAGGCGTGCGGCCGGCTAGGCGGCTGCCTCCCGCTCAACCGGCTTCGGGGTGGCCTGCGCGCGCGGCCACAGGGTGGCGATCATCTCCTGATGGAGGCGGACCGCCTCCTCGGGCGTGTGCGGGCGCCCGCGCGCAGCCATCAGGCCGGAGGCGAGGATGGCGGCGGTGTTGCGGTTGAGGGCATCGAGCACGCGCCCCGTGAGCTCGCGGAGCAGGGGCTCGAGGTCGGGGGCGCCCAGGGACGGCGGCGAAGGCGGCGGCGAGGCCGGCGGCGGCTCGTTGGGTGGCGCGGATCTTCTCGGCATGCCTGGTCCTTTGCGAAGCGAGGCCGTGCGATCCTGGCCGCTGCCGGCCATTCCGGCAACAGACAATTCCGGCGAAGATGGCCGTGGGGGCGTTTCTTGACCGTCGCTCCGGCCGGCGGCAGCTTGCCATGACAAACCGCACGCATGCGGTCGGGAGGGGCTCGAGAAATGAAGCCGAGGATACGCGGTTGGCTCGTGGGCTTGGGCGCATTGCTGATCGCCTGCGGCGGGATGCGGCCGGCGCGCGCGGAGACGATCCGGATCGCCGCCGAATACGGCATCTCCTATCTGCCGCTCACCATCATCCAGACGCAGCACATCCTCGAGCGGCTCGGCGCGGCGCAGGGACTGGATATCAAGACGCGCTGGCTGCAATTCACCGGCGGCGCCTCGATGAACGAGGCGCTGATCGCCGGCCAGCTCGACATCGCCTCGGGCGGCGTCGCGCCGATGGTCCTGCTCTGGTCGCGCACGCGCGACAATCTCCACGTCCGCGGCATCTCGGCGCTCAACTCGATGCCGCTCTATCTCAATACGATCGACGCAAACGTGCATTCGATCAAGGACTTCACGAGCAAGGACCGGATCGCGATGCCGGCGGCCGGGGTCTCGATCCAGGCGATCACGCTGATGATGGCGGCCGCCAAGACCTTCGGCCCGGCGGAGGCGAAGAAGCTCAACCCGCTGATGGTCTCGATGTCGCACCCAGACGGCATGGCGGCGCTGCTCGCCCGCAAGGCCGGGATCACCGCGCACTTCACCTCGCCGCCCTACATGTACGAGGAGCTGGCGCAACCCGGCGTGCATCGCGTGCTCGACAGCTACGACGTGCTCGGCGGCCCGGCGACCTTCAACGTCGTCTGGACGACCGGCCGCTTCGTGCAGAGGAACCCGAAGCTGGTGCCGATCTTTCTCGCCGCCCTCGAGGAGGCCGACCGCCTGATCATCGATCATCCGGACGAGGCGGCGACAATCTACATGGCGAGCACGCATACCTCGCTCTCGGAGGCCGAGCTCGTGAGCATGATCAAGAATCCGGAGGTACGCTGGACAATTTCGCCCGAGCGGACGATGCAGTATGCCGCGTTCATGGCGAAGATCGGCATGATCCCGGCAGCGCCGGCGAGCTGGAAGGATCTCTTCTTCCCCGCGATCGGCGATCGGCCGGGAAGCTGAGGTCGCGGACGGTCCAATGAGCGCGCCCTTGCTCGAGGCGCGGGGCGTCACGCTGCAGTACAAGACGGCGCAGCATCTGGTGACGGCGACCTATCGGGTCGATCTCGCCGTGCATCAGGGCGACCGCTTCATCATCCTCGGCCCCTCGGGGTGCGGCAAGACGACGCTGCTGAAGGCGATCGGCGGCTTCCTCGCGCCGGTCGAGGGCAGCATCACGCTCGCCGGCCGCCCGATCGCCGGCCCCGGTCCGGACCGGATGATGGTGTTCCAGGAATTCGAGCAGCTCATGCCCTGGCGAACGGTGCTCGGCAACGTGATGTTTCCGATGCGCGTCGCGCGCTCCTTCCCCGCGCGCGAGGTCCGGGAGCGGGCGATGGCGGCGCTCGAGAAGGTGCATCTCGCGGATTTTTCCGGCGTCTATCCCCACATGCTTTCGGGCGGGATGAAGATGCGCGTGGCGATCGCGCGGGCGCTGGCGATGGAGCCCGAGATCCTGCTGATGGACGAGCCTTTCGCCGCGCTCGACGCGCTGACGCGCCGGCACATGCAGCAGGAGCTCTACGAGCTCTGGAAGATGCTGAACTTCACGATGCTCTTCGTCACCCACTCGATCGAGGAGGCGACCCTGCTCGGCTCGCGCATCCTGCTGCTCTCCGCCCATCCGGGCCAGGTGCGGGCGGAGCTGAACGCGGCGCATCTCGACGGGCGGGACGCGTCCGATCCCGCCTTCGGAGCGCTCACGCGGCGCATCCACGATCTCCTCTTCGGCCCCGCGGCGCAGCTTGCCGAGCACGAGCCCCTCGATGCCTGATCCTTCCGCCGCCGCGAGCCGGCCGGAGTTCGAGCTCGCGCCGAAGGATATCGGGACGATCGCGGCGGTCGAGGCGCCGCTTTCGCTCATCGAACGCATCTCCGGCAACACCGCGCTGCGCCGCGCGCTGGTGCTCGTGGGCCTCGCACTTCTCTGGCAGCTCTACGCGGTCTGGCTCGACGACTCGCTTCTCTTCCCGAGCTTCACCGAAACGGTGCGCGTGTTCGTGGCCGACATGCTCTCGGGCGCGCTCAGCGATCGCATCCTGACGTCGATCCGCGTCCTGCTGATCGGCTATGCCGCCGGCATCGCGCTCGCCGCCGTCCTCACCACGCTCGCGGTCGCGACGCGCATCGGCAACGACATTCTTTCGGTGCTGACGGCGATGTTCAATCCGCTGCCCGCGATCGCCCTCCTGCCGCTGGCGCTGATCTGGTTCGGCCTCGGCACGCCCTCGCTCGTCTTCGTGCTCATTCACGGCGTGCTCTGGGCGGTCGTCCTGAACACCAGCGCAGGCTTCCGCGCCGTGCCCGAGACGTTGCGCATGAGCGGGCGCAATTTTGGCCTCTCCGGCCCGCGCTACGTCGTCTTGATCCTGATGCCGGCCGCGGCGGCGCCGATCCTGGCTGGGCTCAAGATCGGCTGGGCCTTCGCCTGGCGGACGCTGATCGCGGCCGAGCTCGTCTTCGGCGTCTCCTCGCGCTCGGGCGGGCTCGGATGGTACATCTTCCAGGCGCGGGAGGAGCTCGAGACGGCGCGGGTCTTCGCCGGCCTCCTGGCCGTCATCCTGATCGGGCTCCTCGTGGAATCGGTGATCTTCCGCGCGATCGAGGAGCGCACCGTCCGTCGCTGGGGGATGCAGCGCTGACGTCCTACATTTGCTGCACCGCACAAGGCGCATGCACGGTCTCGTAATCGTGATCGGCGGGGCCCGGTGCCGGGTGAGGGATTCGAACCCCCGGCCTTCGGTTTACAAAACCGCTGCACTACCACTGTGCTAACCCGGCCCGAGGCCCTCTTGCGCCCCCATCTTCCTCCTTGGCAACCGGCTTTCGCGGGCGCGCGCAAGCCAAACCTGCCGGCAAGCGAGGCGCATGACGGGGGTTTCATCACTGCGCCAGGGTAACGTTCACCCGCGGATCCCCAGTTTGATCGGCAGAGACGCGCCGGAGCGGCGCTGACCTCTCAGCCCATGCAAGGAGACTATGATGCCTCAACCGACCACCTCCCGCCGCCTGGGGGGCCGAGTGCTCAGCGCCTCGCTGCTCGCGGTCCTGCTGGCCGGCACCGCCCTCGGCGGCTTCGCGGCCGGCCGGAACCTCATCGTCACCCCGGCCAAAGCGGCAACAACGGCCGCGGCCGCCACCGACGCCTCGGCAGCGCTGCCGAGCTTCGTTCCCCTGGTGGCCCGGGTGAAGCCGGCGGTGGTATCGATCACGAACGACCTGCAGAGCCACCCGGCCGACATGCAGGGCCCGCCGCCGGGTCTCTTTCCGTTCCCCTTCGGCATGCAGCCCCAGCAGCCCGAAGCGGTCGAGGCGCGTGGCTCGGGCTTCATCATCAGCGCCTCGGGGATCATCGTCACCAACAACCACGTCGTGAAGGATGAGAAGTCGCTCACCGTCACGCTCGATGACGGCACCAACCTGCCGGCGCACGTGATCGGCACCGATCCAAGAACCGACCTCGCCGTCATCAAGGTGGACGCGGGCCACCCGTTGCCCTTCGTTCATCTCGGCAATTCCAAGGACGTGCAGCCCGGCGAATGGGTCATCGCGATGGGCAATCCGTTCGGCCTCGGCGGAACGGTCACCGCGGGGATCATTTCGGCGCTCGGCCGCAATATCGGCGACAGCCCTTACGACCAGTTCATCCAGACGGACGCGCCGATCAACGAAGGCAACTCCGGCGGCCCGCTCTTCAACCTGCGAGGCCAGGTGATCGGCGTCAACACCGCCATCATCTCGCCCTCGGGCGGCAGCGTCGGCATCGGCTTCGCCATCCCCTCGAACACCGTGCGCACGATCGTCGCGGACCTCCGCAAGAGCGGCCACGTGACGCGGGGCTATCTCGGCGTCGAGGCGCAGCCGATCACGCCCGCCATGCAGCAGGCGCTGCATCTGTCGAGCGCGAACGGTGCCCTGATAGCCTCGGTCCAGCCCGGCACGCCGGCCGAGCGCGCGGGCCTGCACCCGGGCGACGTGATCACCGCGGTGGACGGCACGGCGGTCAAGAACCCGCGCGATCTCGCGCTCGACATCACCGCCATCAAGCCCGGCGAAACCGCGCATCTCCAGGTGCTCGACAACGGCAGCGCCTCCAACGTAACCGTGGCGCTGGCGACTCTGCCCAACAACGTGACGGCGTCCAACGCGACGCCAAGCCCGAGCCACGCGGAGCTTGGCCTGGCGCTCGAACCCATGACGCCGGACACTCAGAACCAGCTCGGCCTGCCCGCGGGCACACGGGGCGCGGTCGTGGCGGAGGTGGCGCCGAACTCGCCGGCGGCGACCGCCGGCATCCAGCCCGGCGACGTGATCATCGGCGTCGGCGAGACGTCCGTCACCTCGGTGCACGAGGCGCTGAACGCGATCCATGCGGCCGAGCACAAGGGCGGCGCGGTCGCGCTGCGCGTGCTGCACGACGGCGAGACCGTCTTCGTCGCGATCAATCTCGGCAAAGGCGCCGGCAACCAGGGCTGATCCGGCAAGGCAAGGGGGGGCTCTGCCCCCCTTGACCCCCCGCCAGGACCTGGGGCCCTGGCAGGCGGCGGGGCCCCCATCGCGCTTGCGCGATGGGGTGTCGGTCCAGGGGACAGGGTCCCCTGGCCTTTCTTCCTTCAGTGCGCCTCGGCCCAGTTGCGGCCGATGCCGGTTTCGACCGCCAGCGGCACGCTCAGCTCCGCCGCATGCGTCATCACGTCCGCGACGGTTTTCGCCGTCCCTTCCGCCTCGGCCGCCGGCGCCTCGAACAACAATTCGTCGTGCACCTGCAACAGCATTTGCGCGCTGAGCCCGGCTTTGGTGAGTGAAGCGGGCATCCTCACCATCGCCCGCTTGATGATGTCGGCGGCCCCGCCTTGCAGCGGCGCGTTGATCGCCGCCCGCTCGGCGTAGCCGCGCCGCGCCGGGTTCTTGTCGCGGATCCCTTCGATGTAGCAGCGCCGTCCGAAGGCGGTGAGCACGAAGCCGTTCGTCCGCGCCTCTTCTTTCGCGTGCTCCATGTAAGCGCGGATCCCCGGGTAGCGCGCGAAGTAGGTGTCGATGTAGGCCCGTGCTTCCGCCGGCGGTATGCCAAGCTGGCGTCCGAGACCGAAGGGGCTGATGCCGTAGATGATGCCGAAATTGATCGCCTTCGCGCGCCGCCGCGTCAGCGGGTCCATCCCCGCGGCCGGCACCCCGAACACCTCGGACGCGGTCCGCGTGTGGATGTCCTCCCCGCCCGCGAAGGCTTCCTTGAGCGCTCCGATATCCGCGACATGCGCGAGCAGCCGGAGCTCGATCTGCGAATAATCGGCGCTCACCAGCACATGGCCCGGCTCGGCGATGAAGGCGCGGCGGATCCGCCCGCCCTCCTCGGTGCGGATCGGGATGTTCTGCAGATTGGGGTCGGTGGAGGCGAGCCGGCCCGTCGAGGTGCCGGCCATCATGAAGCTCGTGTGGACGCGCCCGGTTTCCGGGTTGATCTCGTTCACCAGCGCATCGGCGTAGGTCGATTTGATCTTCTGGAGCAGCCGCCACTCGAGCACGCGCGCCGGCAGCTCCTCGCCCTGCTCGGCGAGGGCCGTGAGCACGCTCGCATCCGTGCCCCAGGCGCCCGTCTTCATCCGCCGCCCGCCGGTGAGCCCCATCTGGTCGAACAGCACCTCGCCCAACTGCTTGCCCGAGCCGACATTGAACTCGCGTCCTGCGAGGCGATGGATCTCGGCTTCGATCGTTCCCATCCGCTCGGTCAGCTCGACCGAGATGCGCGAGAGCTCGGCGGCGTCCACCTTGATGCCCGCGCGCTCCATCGCCGCCAGCACCGGGATCAGCCGCCGCTCGATCTGCTCGTAGAGAGCGAGCGCGCGCACTTCACGCAGGCCGGGCTTCAACGCGTGCCAGAGGCGGAGCGTGACATCGGCATCCTCCGCGGCGTACGCCGCCGCCCGCTCGATCGGGACGGCGGCGAAGCCCACGCGCGCCCGCCCGGTGCCCGTCACCTCGTCGTAGGTGATCGGCGTGTGGCCGAGATGCAGCCGCGAAAGCTCGTCCATCCCGTGCCCGTGCCGCCCGCCCTCCTGGCTGTAGGAGATCACCATGGTGTCGTCGATCGGGCTCACCGTGCGGGCGCCGGCGCGGGCGAGCACGTGCAGGTCGAACTTCGCGTTCTGGAAAACCTTGAGCACGCAAGAGTCGGCGAGCAGCGGGGCCAGGGCCGCGACCGCATCGGCGGGCGCCATCTGCTCGGCGCCGCCCTGGTGGCGGAGCGGCACGTAGCAGGCGCGGCCCGGGGCGGTCGCGAGCGAGAAACCGACGAGGTTGGCGGTGAGCGAGGCGAGCGAATCGGTCTCGGTATCGACCGCGACGACGCCCCTCTCGCGCGCTTCGGCGATCCATTCCGCGAGTGCCGCCAGGTTCGTGACCGCTTCGTAGGGGCCGAAGGGCGCGGCCTCCGGCCCCTGCGCGGGCGCGGGGGCGGACGGCGGAGGCTGCGCCGGCTCGATCCCGAGCCGCTGCAGCACGCTGCGAAACCCCTGGGCCGCGAGCCACGCGCCCAGGGTTTCGGGCTCGGGCGTGCGCACGCGGAGCTCCGCAAGCGGCAGCGGGAGCGGCGCATCGGCGCGCAGCGTCACCAGCCGGCGCGAGAGGCGGGCATCGTCCGCATGCGCGATCAGGGCCTCGCGCCGCTTCGAGGGCGGCATGGCGGGCGCGGCCCCGAGCACGCCCTCGAGGTCGCCGTAGGCGCGCACCAGCTCCGAGGCGGTCTTCGGCCCGATCCCCGGCACGCCCGGGACATTGTCGGTCGGGTCGCCCATCAGCGCCTGCACCTCGATCACCTTCTCCGGCGGCACGCCGAAGCGCTCGGCGACCTCCGCCGGCCCGATCGGGCGCTGCTTGATCGGGTCGAGCATCGTCACCTCGGGCCCGACGAGTTGCATCAGGTCCTTATCGGAGGAGACGATCGTCACCTGCCCGCCGGCCGCCCGCGCGGCTTCGGTGTAGGAGGCGATCAGGTCGTCGGCCTCCCAGTCGGGCAGCTCGATCGCGGGGACGGCGAAGGCCGCCGTCGCCTCGCGCACCAGCGCGAACTGCGGCAGCAACTCGGGCGGGGGCGGCGGCCGGTGCGCCTTGTATTCCGCGAACACGCGGTTGCGGAAGGTTTCGCGGCCGGCATCGAAGATCACCGCGAGATGCGAGCCCGTGTGCTCCTTCAAGAGCTTGGCCAGC
>Ga0335075_10006911_pt1 | contig 17505 bp, 13 predicted proteins | sample Lox_Sample_24_FD_206723 | JGI IMG/M metagenome (GOLD analysis project Ga0335075, IMG submission 206723) | Soil microbial communities from Loxahatchee National Wildlife Refuge, Florida, United States - Lox_Sample_2.4 | ecosystem: Environmental > Terrestrial > Soil > Wetlands | place: USA...
GCCTGCTTTTCCGCAAAACTCGTTGCGTCCAAGGGCAAATAGGTACCGCACAGCAGCACCGACCCTGAATCGGGTGACCAAATCGTCGATGGGCAATAGCCGGCGGGAGAATTCAAGAGACGCTTTGCCTTATCCGTTTTGAGATCGATGACTTCGTATTGCATGATCCCGGTTGGAGAATGTCTTCGGAAACCCCGGCGAAACGCCGCCTGGATACTGGAATCCTGATAAGCACTCCAATTCTGCGGAACCTCCATCACGTCGGTTTCCAAGACCAAGTACTGACCGTCCGGCGAAACAGAAATATCGTAGCCGGGGCTCAGCTCGCCCTCGGTGCGAACGAGTATGTCGTGGGAATTGGGGTACTCTCTCACGAACAATTGAGGCTCTCTGCTTGTGATTGATCCACGAACAAGGTCCGATAATTCCTCGTCGGTGACATAGAGCCCGCGACGCAAGCTGTCGGGGTTCACCAAATCCTTCGACGCCCCCTCAGCCTCGTACACGATTGTCTTGGCATCGCTGGAGACCGAATAGGAGGTTAAGGGTGTCCCGTGGTCCGTCAGCTTGGTCATCTTGCCAGAACTGCAATCGACGGAGTAAAGCTGTGTGGGGTCGTTTCCAACTGTGGCGAGGAAGTAGATTCTGTGCCCATCTGCGGACCAGTGCAGGCTGAAAATTCCAGGAAGATTCGAAGCCGAGGAAACTGTCGCGATGACTCTTGGCGGACGTCTTTCCAGCGCATAGGCGGTTTGAAATAACAACAGCGAATAATCGTTCGTGTTGGTTTCGACGTTCCCACGAAACACGACGATCGCAAACTGTTCCTGGTCCGGAGAGAAAGTCGCAAACCCGCTCTTAGGGCGGTAGGCGAAATATGGACTGCCGGCGATGCGTGTCACCCGGATGATGTCCGAAACAGTTAGTGGTCTCTTCGTGGATGCTCGTGTCCTGTTGGACGCGGCCGTCGCCGCTGCAAATGCGTCGCATGCCGCCAGAATTGCCACCAAACCGAGAAACTTGAGTGCAGGAGACACACGTACCCCGTGGGCTCATTCATGCGTTCAGGTGATGGCGCTGTGAAACCTAGAAGGTCAGTTTCAATGACAGCTGTAGAGACCTTGGGCCGCCCTCTTGAAAGAGCGGGGTTAAACCACCCAGCCCTTGGTTCAGCATTCTTGTTGAGCTCAGAAAGAAAGTCCCAAATTCAACAAATGCCAACGGATTGGCAAAGTTCGGGTGATTCAGGACGTTGAATGCGTCTGCGCGGAACTGCAAATTCACTCGCTCCTTGATTGGGAACTTGCGGCCAATTGAAAGATCTACTTGAGTCAAGCCTAAACCCGGGATGTCATTCCGTCCCTCGGTGCCCTGCCTTGGGGAGGAAGGGACAGAAAACGCCCCGGGGTTGAGGCTCTTTCCACCAGGAGCCGTAGCATTCGCAATCCAAGCAGGCTGGCCAGGAACACGGTCGGGACGGCTCTCTGCCAGGACGCCTCCAGGGGACGCAAACAACACTACACCGTTAAACGGGAACCCAGTCCGGGCGACAATCACGGTTTGCAACGACCAGTTCTGTGTCAGCAGAGCAAGCGGGCCAGAACGTCCCGCAGCCGGGAAATCGTAACTAAGAGCCCCTGACAAACTGTGTCGGACGTCAAAAGCGGACGAACCGTAGTCTTTGGCTCCGGAAATGACGGTGTTCGAGAGTGCGCTGACGACGTCATTCGAAGCATTGTCCAAGGAATGTGACCAGGTATAGTTCAGCAGGGCTTGCAATCCCGAGGCAAGGCGCCTGCGGAACTGCAATTGCAATGCATCATAGTTGGACCACGCGTCATTTAGCGTCAGGAGGAAATCGCCAGCGAAGTTGGCATTGGGTTGCATGAGTGCTTGCTGTCGCAAGAGATCTCGCCCCGCTTGCCCAACATAAGTAGCGGACACGGCTTGCTGGCTACCAAACGATTTCTCAAGCGCTAAATTCCATTGATAGGAGCGCGGCAGCTTGAGATTCGACGCGAACCCTTGAACCGGGTTCGGAAAAGGAGGGGCGAGGGAGATCGTTGGTTCGTATGGTGTGAGATCAGGTACGGGGACGGACACGCTCGGAAAGAATCCAAAGGCGGAGTTGGGAAAGTCCAGTCCCAGGCTACTTGCCGTGCCAACCCCAAGGTCATAGAAGACGCCCCCACCCGCTCGCACGACAAAGTCTCCTTTCGGTGTTAGCGCGTACGCAATGCCCAGCCGCGGGGCAAAATTGCCGTAGGTCGCACTCCACAGAGATGTTCCCGGCGACGCCAAAGCAATTGCGCTCGGATTGTCCGTGTTTAGCCAGGCGGCAAGTGTAGTCTTGCCTCGCGCGGAAGGAGCCGGACTCAGTTCCCACCTGAGCCCATACGTCACGGTGAGCCTCCTCCCAACCTTCCAGGTATCCTGCGCGTACAGACCTAATGATTGCGCAAGGAACTTCGATCCTACGGAAGTCGCGGTCGAGAGACTCACAGTTCCCGTCGTGAGGAAGGTCTGGAAATCTGAAGCGAAGTATTCCGGGTTAAACTGCGGAGGCGTTTCATCGAGAAAGATTGCCCGATAATCAGCACCGACCCTTGCTTGGTGCGCGCCGATCGGAAGGATCAGATCATCCGTGAAGTTCGCTTGACGCGTCCCATTCGTTCCGGCGGAACCGATCAGATACGACGAGCTGGTTGCAAGTGCTTCGAAAAGGCCGAGGTTGTTTGATGCAGGCAGCGAACCGAGCAGCGAAGATGAATTGACAGGAACAGCTCCGCCGAAGGAATCCAGCATATAGGAGATATCGGCACTTTGTTTCGAGTAATTTCCGCGAATTGTATTCGCAATGCCGTTCTTGAACGCCATATTGAGTCCGATGGTCAGCGTCTGCGTGTCAAGGTTCGTCGATTGAAGGTCGCTCAGGCTGAATTGCCGCTGCGCGCTTTGAGAGGGAGCGTCATTGTAGCGAACGAAAAGTGAAAACCGATCGCTGAAGACCTCATCAAACCGAACGCTCCCAGCGTCCAAGCGCGCGCTGTTGGCGTAATTGCCGGTGAAGAGGGCTGAATAGACGCCCGGTGTGGATGTCCGATCGTCGGGCTGAGGGTAAGCGTCGATGTAAGGCGCTAAGCTCGCAGACGAGGTCGTCCGCGCATACTCTGACGGAACCTGAATCTGCAGTGTCTGGGGCTGGTCCAGGCGCGCTCCCTCGTAGGAAAGAAAAAAGAATGTGCGATTCTTCCTGATGGGGCCTCCTAGAAATGCCCCGAAGTCATTGTGGTGTTCGGGAGCGCGCGGCTCGCCCGCTTTGTTGGCAAACCAATCGTTTGCGTCCATGACGGTATTCCGAAAGTAGTCGAACGTACCGCCGTGAAAGTCGTTTGTTCCAGAGCGGGTCGTCAGAATCACTTGCCCGCCGGGACTGCGCCCGAACTCCGGCGCAAACGAGGACGTCTCGATTCGGAATTCCTGCAAAGCGTCGACAGACACCAGACTGCTCGTCCCGCCAAGGACACTAAATGCCTGCGCACCCCCCGTACCGGTCTCTCCACCGAGACCCGGGAGCGGCACGCCAAAGTTGGCTGACACTCCGTCCACCGTAAAGTTGTTTGCGTCGGTCCTCTGGCCGGCGATACTGAACTGGCCTGGAGCTTGATTATTTAGAGGAGCTTGAGCGATCACGACTCCGGGTGTGAGTTGGAGCAGGGTATTAAAACTTCGTCCGTTGAGCGGGAGATTTGCCACAAAAGTTCTGTCAATCACTGTGCTAACAGAAGCCGACTGTGTGTTTACTAGCGGCGCGCCGGCGGTGACTGTGACAATCTCTGATACCGCACCAACGGGCAACGTGAAATTAATCGCCAAGGCGTCCTGAACATTCAGTGTGATGCCGGGTTTGATGAGCGTTTTAAAACCGACCTTTGATACCTGAATCCTATAATTTCCTGGCGGAAGGTTCGACAGCAAGTAGAGCCCCTCGCCATTGGTCTTAGAAGGGTATTGAACGCCGGTCGCATCGTTGGCAACAAGGACGTCTGCATCAACAATTGCCGCGCCGCTCAAATCAACAACCAGCCCGCTGATCGTTCCGTTCGGCGACTGTGCATAGCTGTGGACAACGAGGCATAGGCTCAGAAAGAGGAAACCGAGGATGTGTCGCAGTCGCACGCTGGCTCTCCTGTGACCGAGGGATTCAGAAAAGACTCTCTCGATCTACGCAGGAGAAACGGAACTTGTACCACCGGCCTTCGGCAACGTCCGCTTCAACGTCCGGCTGCGGGCGCTCGAATCAGGGATGATTCGGCTCAATCCGCAGAGAGGCAAAGAGCAAGCGCTTTCCGCTGGGCTTTTGACTTCCGCCGCGTGGCTCTACCGTGACAAACACAGCGTTGATTTGTTCCAGCGCACGTGGATCGTCAAATTTGAGCACCCAGCGTTTCTTGGCAACGCTGTCCTGGTAAAAGATACCGAGATTTAGCGCCTGCTGACGCTCGGGACCATCCTGCCCCCAGGCCTGAAACGTACTCGTTTCTTTCACGCCTGGCTGTTGATCAAGGTCGTACGCGTAGAAGATGAGCGACTTCCCTTTTGTGTAGAAGACCCTTCCGTACGGCTTCTTGGTCGCACCGTCGCGAGCTACGTCGTAAACCTCGGCGATATAAAGGTCCCGCGCGCCCATCAGATCGCGGATGTCCCTGTCGTCGGCAAGCAAATCCTGCTGCTTGTTGACGGCCTCCTGACTCCGCCTCAGTTGAGCATTGAGGTCCTTGACCTGCTCTCCTACGCTCTGAGCGCTCAATTCATCCTGGGTCCGCTGCTGCTGTAACGCCGTCAAACTGGCTTGCAATTCCCGCAGTTTTTCTTTAGTCGCTTCGAGATCCTGGCTCGCGGCGGTTGCTTGCTGCGCGATTTGTTGCTTTTGGCTCAATGCACCCTGCAGCGAATGTTCAAGATTCGTCTGGGCGTCCCTTGCACTGCCCAGGCTCGCAGATTGGCTGTCAATCGCGCGCTTTAGCTCATGGATCGTCCGGTCCCGCTCGGCAAGTTGCGCCCTCAGGACCTCGCCTTCGTGACTGGCATCGCTCAATTGCTGTTCGAGAGAATCAATCTTTGGTCCGCTCGCCGCTGGAGCCGTCTCGCGAACCTGCACGGAATGCGTTTTTCCAATGTGGTATGCATAGATTCCTAGCGTGATTGTGAGGACGATCGCCGCAGCAAAGGGCACCCAGACGAAATTCCAGTTGATTTCCGTGCGGCGATGGCCGTTTCGGTAAAATACGAACGCATTGCTCCGCTCGGCCAGACTTTGTCGGGCACTTGAAACCTCAACCTGTTCCGATATCCCAGCCGCTCTTGGTCGAACGGCTTCACTAGCCCCAGCGGGGAATTCCGATGCCTCGTGTGTGCCCAATGCCGAGGACAATAAAGGCGCGCCCACGTCAGCGGCCGCCTCAAATTCTTTGAGAGCCTCGCGGCACTCGGCACATGTTGCGAGATGCTCCTGCAACTGTTTCCGCTCGTCATCCGATAGCTCGCCTGTGGTCGAAACCGCACAAAGCTCCCGAAATTCGTCGTGCGGTCGCATCTGCGACCAGTTGGCCCCCGCTCGCCGCTTATCCTTGAACAGCATGTCGCTCAACTGTCCTGAACCTTACGCGCAAACATCTGCTTCCGCAATCTGTCGAGCGCCCGGTAGTAGTGATGTCTCACGTTTCCCAAGCTCTGGCCCAGTTTCACGCTGATTTCGGCCAGGGTGTAGCCTTCGAAAAAGTGGAGGCGCAGCGTCTCGCGCTGCTCCTCCGAGAGAGCCTCTAACAGCTTCTCAAGACCATTACGTCCAAAGACAGCTTCTGGGGAATAATCGTTCTCCGTGGTCGATTTTCCGACCACGCGATTCGCATTATCGTGCAGGTGCTCGCACTGATAAAAGTGACGCGCCGTCAGGTGGCGGCGTCGCTCGATGGCCCTCTGGTAGGCCATCTGGATTATCCAAGAACCAGCCTGACTCTTGGATGCGTCGAAGGTTGAGCATTTCCGCTGGATGAACAAAAACAGATCTTGGACGAGGTCGTCCGCCTCGGAATCATCTCTGAGGATTCTTCGCGCGACGCTGCGTACTGGCCGAGAGTACCGCTCAAACAACAATCTGAGCGCTTCCAGATCGCCGGATGACAGGAGGGACAAAAGCCTCTCGTCGCCGGTTTCTGGCGTCGCTGCTCCCTCGGCTCCGGCTGGAGAAACACTCCCTGCGTGCCGTGGAACTGCCAGGAGTATGGACCGAGCTGTAGTGAAAGCATCCACGTCAAGCCTTGCGCGCCAAGCTGCGGATTGTTCCGGTTTTGGTCCAATTGAGAAAAGCGCGTTTGCCTTCGATGTTGTAACGCTCGATGCGCGAACTGATAGATAGTATAGTTTGTGGTATAATGTGCTGAGATAATTCACGATTCAGGCTGTCATGATCCGCGCAGGCAGCCGCGAAGATCGTGGAGCGCTCGAAAAACGAGCATTCGCCCGTGTTCTTATAAACATTCGCGAGGAGCACCACGTCACGCAAGAAGAGCTCGCCTTTGAAAGCGGCTATCACCCCAAATACATCAGCCTCCTTGAGAGAGGGAAGAACAGCCCTTCCTTGACTGCTATACTAGAAATTTCTAGGGCTCTCGGTGTCACGGGTGCCGAACTGGTTCGGAGAGTGGAGAGACTACTGCCCAGCAATCGCCGTCGTCGTCGCGATCTCACGACGCAGTAGCTTGCCCACTTCTGTGCGTGACCTCCCTCTGCAAGTGGGCATCCAAACGTCCAAACTTATGGATAGTATAGTTCCTGGAACTATTATATACAAGCTCTCATTATTTGGCCGCTCATGGGACACAAGGACGGCCAAGCCAAGATCAAACCCCACCGGAGAGACCCGGTTGTCCGGGCTGCCTTTGCGAGAATCCTTACCGAGGAGCGTCGGCGGCTCCATCTCAACCAGCATGAGGTAGCCTCAGCCAGTGGGTACAGTGAGAAGTACATCAGCCAGCTTGAGAGACGAATAAATACGCCCTCTCTTACTGCTGTAATTGAGATATCTTCTTCCTCGCTTGGGCTGGACCCTCGGGACATCGTCGGGCGAGTCCTAGACCTAATGCCGCGGTTCAAGCGCTTGGAGAGACCGGACCCTGAGGCAGCCGACATCTGAGGCGGAGGTCGCTCAGGCTCCGCTCACGAGCGTCGTGGCCTGTCGGTCCAAATGAGATCACTTTGCTGGGCTCGCTGGGCTGTCTTCCATTGACTCCACATCCTCAGAGGCATAGCATCCGCCCTAAAGGTTGCTGTGCATGTCTGAGCATCGCACCCCACCGTCTGAACGACCATCGCAACGCTTGATGCGCGCCGGCGCGGTCATCATCGGCTTTGCCGCGTTGACTCTTCTCGCGACTGCATTCGGAGCGCGTTTCTACAGCAGATCCCTCTCGTCGGCTCTCTTGATTCTTGTTCTGATCGCTCTGGCGGCTGCCATCATCCTTCATGCTCGGTTCCTGATCTTGGCCCGCCTCGAGCATCGCGAGACAGCGAACGCGCTGGATGCCGCACGGGGTGACTTTCAGCAGATGGCGAATAACATCCAGGAGATTTTCTGGATGCTCGATGCCGAGAGCAAGCAAGTCATCTACGTCAACCAGGCCTATGAGGCCATCACGGGCCGAACTTGCGAGTCGCTGCGCGACGATCCGAAATCCTACGAGGAGGTGATTCACCCCGAAGACCGCGTTCGCGTGCTCGCTCGGCTGAATGAGTCGGTTGAATCGGGTCAATTCGACGAAGAGTTCCGTATCGTGTGGCCTGACAAAACAAACCGCTGGGTGTGGGTGCGCGGATCTCCGGTTCGGGACTCTGTCGGCGTCGTTCGCCGACTTGTGGGCACGGCACAAGACGTGACCGCGCGGAAATCCGCCGAGGAGCAGATGGCACGGAACCTGGACCTGGCCGAATCTGCCTGGGCGGAGGCTGAAGCATTTCGCAAGACAAGTCTTGCGCTCACGCAGAATCTGAGCATGGACTACGTCCTTGACACGCTGCTCCAGTCATTGCTGAAGCTCGTTCCGTGCGAGTCAGCTCAGATTCTGCTGGTTGAGGCCGATACCCACCTCTTTCTTGCGCGCGAGATCCATAACGACGGATCGAGTACTCGTATAGGAAAATTCCCGGACACGTTGGATGCGCGCGATAGCCGCTTTCTTATGCAGGTTCTGACGAATAGAGCCAGCCTGCTGATTTCGGATACTGCTCGGGAACAAGACTGGAAGAGCTTCAAGGGCGTCGCGCATTTTCGTTCGTGGTTGTGCATTCCCCTTGTCGGCTCAGATAGCATGCTCGGTCTCCTATGCCTGGGCGATACGCACTCTCAACGCTTCACGGCAGAACACTTGCGTCTTGCCAAATCGCTGGCGATTCCGGCGGCGGTCGCCATCCAGAACGCGCGCCTGTATGAGCGGGCGGAGATCTATGGAACAGAATTGGAGCACCGCCTCGCCGATCTGGAAATGGCCCAGCAAGCGCTTCGTCTGTCCGAAGAAGGCCGAACGCTCTCGGAAGAGCGTTTTACGAAAATCTTTCGTTCGAGCCCGCTTCCGTTTTCGATTACAACCCTGGTGGAAGGATGCATTCTGGAAGTGAACGACGCTTTTGAAGAACGCTACGGCTATTCGCGAGAGCAATTAGTCGGCCGGACAGTTTCCGAAATTGGTTTGTGGGACGATCCCGCTGACCGTCAGCGCCTTGTGGAGAAGATCCGCAAGCACAAGCACGTCGCCAACCTCGTGACATCTCTCCGAAAGAGTTCCCGAGCGGTGATCGACACGATCGTTTCCGCCCAGGTTGTTGAGCTCGATGGCCGTCAATGCCTTTTGGCGGTTTCCGACGATTTGCCGACTGTTATTGATCTGAATTCTCGATTACGCTCAAAGTCAGCTAGTGCAACCTGATGTCCTGGCCTGAATCGCCCCCCGCGCAGAGTTCGCCCGATCCTGTTGACATTGCCTGAGAATAAATTAGAGTATGAAGTGCTGGTTCGGAAGGAGTCCAAATGGCCACTGCTACAATTGACTGGGAGGCTGTGAAACAGCTCGTCCGAGCGAAAGTGGGGCAGCGTGGAACAATCCGTCCAACGGATCTTCTCGACGTCCTCGCCGATCAATATCCGGACGTGGTCATTAAGGAAGGCGTTTTGCGGCTGCTACAAGAGCAGGCCATTAGAATGACGCCTGATCAGCAATTGCAATTAGCGGACGCTGCCTAAGCACTCGCCTATCGGAGTATTTCGTCCAACCCAGAGCCTACCGAAACGCCTGTCAGACGCGTGTACATCGCTAACGCTTGATCTTCTGTCATCCCTGCGATGAGGTCGATAACGGTACGCTTAACCTCTCTGACGTCGCCCTTGGCTTCTTCGATTGCATCCCTGTAGAACGGTGGAAAGAGATTCTGTCGGTTTGACTGGGCAGCATCCAGGTAGATGTTAAAAAGTTGCTTGATTCCATGGCATTGACCAAATTGTTGGCTCACCAGCGATGGGGCCTCGATGACGTAGACCCAAGTCAACTCTTTTAGCATTGCAACTTCACGGAGCAAGTGATCGTCTATTTTGAGGATGCATTCCTCTCCTTTGGTCTCAAGAGCAGTGCCGCCGATATAGCGTCCAATCAGTTGGCTTGTGAACTGGCGAAGCGCCGCTCTTTCCGTCCAGGTACCGCCGTAGGAATTATTGAGCGGAAACAGCCCAACGATCACCTGGTTGAATGCTTCTTTCAACCCTGGAGAATCGGCCCACGGACCAGATTTGTCTGCGTGCCGCTGAAATGCAGATTCGAAGAGCACATCCCGTTCGCGCGTATAAAGTCGGTCCGCAAGGAGGTGCAGTGGTATTCGATGGGCGCGATAGAAATCGTCCAAGTCGTGGACCGAATAGGTGATGTCATCCGCCCAGTCCATTAACCTCGCTTCTAACGTTGGCTTGAAGGTGTTTCCACTGAAGTCGGTAGCGAACTCGAAGTCTTTTGCTTCGGTATGATAAGCGCCCCATTTATTCGGCTTTTCGGGATTGGCATTTCGATACCACGGATATTTCAGGACGGCAGCCAGTGTCGCTCTCGTGAGGTCCAGTCCGCGATGCAGAGGGGAATGCTGGGCTAGCCTGTTTATGATTCGGAAGCTCTGCGCATTTCCTTCGAATCCATCCAGGTCCTCTCCGGCAAGTCGGTTTAATTCTTCTTCCACGATGTGACCAAACGGCGGGTGGCCTAAATCGTGCGCGTAACACGCGGCCTCGACGACATCGGGATCGAGACCATCGGACGCGGTGACCTGATTAGGATAGACGGCAAGCAGCCTCTCCGCCAAACGGCGACCGACCTGGGCAACTTGAAAAGAATGAGTAAGGCGATTGTGGAAGACATGGCTTACATCTGCGGCGACGACCTGTGTAACCTGCGCTAGGCGACGCAACGAGGATGTATAAAGCAACCGATCCCGGTCCTTCTGTGCCGGTGTGCGAGAATCGTTTGGGTCGGTCTTTTTCCCGCGAGTGATTGTGTGGCGGCGATCGTTTCGTTTCTCCTTATCAATCACAATGCCGGTCCTCCCGGAAGAACAGTGAAGCAGTTTCTGTTTGTCTCGCAGTCTAGGGCAGTTTGGTTGCGCGAACCGATCCCACGAGACCTATATTCTGCCTGCTGCTCACTTCCGTGTCGCAGTTCACTCGTTACGGTCGCAATTCCTACCACACCGGGGCACTATCGGGAAGGCAATTGCAAACAACATGGCCTCCAAACTCGGCGATCTCTCTGCCGTTTCTCAACAGTCCGCACCGGGCTGGCAGATGTTCCGACCACAAATCGATCATTTCACCCAGAATGCACACTGAAACAGCATCATCTGACCCTCATGCATTGGCTGCTTTTCCGAGCAAGGCGAGGGCAGGCCTTTGCCAGAGAGTACTAAGGGTAGCCCGATCAGAGTCAGTCCGGCATCAGCATTTGCCGCATCAGGACGCGAAGCAAGGCGAAAGAGTTCACCAGTCGAACGACAGTCTTCACGGAGCGCCTTATCGTCTCTGGATTGATCGCGCAAGGTAGTCGGTCTCATGGCAGGCCGTTGGGAACAAACAACGGGCGGCTATTCCTTCCGGTTCTTCTCCCCGGAACAGGTGGACCAAATCCTGCGCGATGGGTTCAAGAATGGTCGCGCCGGCTCTCATTCCGCGATTGAAAGGATACTGAAGCACGAGCAGGGAATCGAACGAGCGGAGCTGTGGCAGCGAATCCGTCAGCTCAAATTTCCGCCGAACGGCGGAAGGCTGACCGGCAGTGTTTGGACGGCGGAAGACGACCAAACTCTGGCTCTCGGCTATGAAAAGGGCTGGTCAGGAAAGCGAGCGGCGGTTCGCGAACTGTTAAAACGCCATCCTGGCTGGCGGCCACATGTGATCTGGAAGCGCGCCGCGAAGCTTAAACTTGCTCGAAAGGTCTCGAAGCGCTGGCAAGACCGCTCTCACGCGGCGTGGTCGGAACACGACAATCAAGTTCTTCTCAACCTTGCCGGCTATAAGACCGCACGGGCAATCGCAAGAATGCTGCACAGATCAGAAGCGGCTATCCGTTACCATCTCACACTTCTCGGCAAAAGCGCTCGTGTCCACTTGGAAGGCTTCTCCCGGCAAGAGCTCGCAAGAGATCTGCACCTGGGAAAGAAAACTCTCCAGCGCCTGATTGTCGAAGGCCTGCTTGAGGTTCGCGACCCGCGCATCACGCGAGAATCGCTCGACAATTTCTGCAAATCCGGTCGCCTCAGTACGACGCAGCACCCAGAGGCACAGGCAGTCTCTACACCGCCCGGCGAAGGCAATGTTGTCTCTGCGATCCGCAATCCGTCGCCCGCAATCAAATCGGCTGGCACTTCGGGGAAGTCTTCGCGGGCCGAGCGGGTTTGGGCAGAAGTTGCTAGCTCTTTGAGTGTGCCGGTCTCGACGATCAAAGACCTAATTGTGCATCGCGTACTGAAGCTATATGACCCAACGGTCACAGAAAAATCACTCAGAAATCTTTGCCGGCGTTACGGCTCGCTAGTCAATTATGAATTCCTCAACCGCGAGACGAGAGAATGGCTCCAGAGCTCGATGGATTTCGTGCGCGCCTCGGGGGAATCTGCCTCACGCCGCCTGATGCCACTCCGCAAGCACGCCCATATCGTCAGGCAATGCGCAAAATGCGGTCACGCAATCCGAGGGAACGTCTTCTTCAGTCATATCAAAAAATGTGGCTCGAAGCGTTCGGAGAATACGGACCAACAGAGCGCGGCACGGGGCCTGAGTTGATATAGTGCGCGGCAGCCTGCTTCCATTGGCGCAGAGAAGGATAGGGAGGCACAGGGCTCCGCGTCCAATCGTGTGTCCAGCGTGCAGCGTACGCGCCCACCCTCACGTGCCATGGGTGGGAACGCACCTGTTCGAGAAGCTTGCTGTGCCAACCCTCCTGCCTCGCTTGCGATAGGACGTGATCGTCTCCGGCCTTCGCAATTTGCCGCCATTTGGTCGATCCCGTCTGAGTTCCCCGAAGTGCATTCAAATCGGTAAGATCGCAGATCTCAGGACAACGGCGCCTTAGTTCGGAGAGCGCATGCTGTGGCAATCCAACGCCGCTGAAGAACAGTGGACAAAGCCACAGCCTAAAAGCCTCCCATTCCATATAGCTTTCGACCGCTGCAGCAACCGCAGCGCAATTGGCCTTTTCGCAAAAGGGCCGCTGTAGTGCCGTGCGCCACCAACGCTCGAAGCTGGAAATTGAGATTGTGCCCTTTGGATTCGACTTCGTTTCGTCCTCCCAGTAGGCCCAAGCTCCTTGGGAGAAAGGGTGTCTCACTCCGTAGAAGATCAGCGCGTCGAGCCAGCCTTGCCGCTTTGCATAATCGAATTTCTGGGTGTGAACCCATTCCAGAAGATGAAGGCCCGAAGGTGTGGATTGTTGTAATCGTGAGCGCCCCTCGACGAAGCCGGGACAGCGCTTGTTGATAGTTGCCAAGACGGACGATTGTCCGCGGGCCCCCGTTCCAGCTGCTAGCTCGCCCCAGAGCGCCAGGCCTTGCCACCGGGGATATTCGTCATATGCCCTGCGAAATCTGCTCCACGGGACGCGCAGCAGTTGGTGATTTGCCTTGCGGCGCGCCATGCCTTCGACTTTCAGTTCAATGCTTGAGAAGCGTGGTGCCTTCATCTCGTCGTTCACAAGCCAGATTCCTAGAGAACCAGCTGAGCCGAGACTATCGAGAATGCGAAGGCGCTTCAAGCGGTGTCAGTGGAAAAGTAGCCATGAAGTGCCGGATCGGGAAAAAAAATGAAGCTCCGCTAGTTCCTGTGGGGACCTAATGGATCTGTAATGTGCATCGAAGTAGGCCGTCTGCGTGCCGGGTAGGGTGCCCGTATGAAAGCCCATGCCAGAGCGCCTGTCTTGGGCGCACCGAACTCGACTCCAGCAACCCCTTCTCTTACTTCTAACTGCTAACGTTTCCAATAAATCGGGGAATCTGCTTTTCGCTCAAAGCTATCCCGAGCAGTATGAAAACGTCGGATTCGTGCACAGTTGGTGCACAGGACACCAGCCTTTCTCTCGCTATGGAATAAGAAGCTCACCTAGCAACAAACGGGTTTGATCTTCGGCAGGAATTCTATCGACTCCAGCTACCGTCCGGATCAAAAGAGCGGCGTCGCCAGTTCGTATGGCTCTAATATCGCGCATGGGCGGTTCGCCGAAGAGGCGCTTTGTAGTCGCGGGTGATTTGGCCGGTGCGCGATTGAAAAGCCTGACCGCTCCTTCTCCTCTTTCTTCCAGCTGTTTGAAGGTGGCCTTGTCGGCGATCCGTGGGGATTTGAGCGGCAACTGTCAGCAGGTTCGCAAATGCCCGAATGCGAACACTGAAGAATTCAAACCTGTGCCTCAATGCGACCGTAAGCGGTTCTTTGTCAAGAAAATGAACAAGGATGCAGCTCGGCGCTAGACATGCTTTCAACTCAAGCTGCTGAACAGCGCACGGAGGTTCTTCGAATATGGCCACAGCGAGCACCTCGGCTCCGATACGAGCACCCGAGCCGAACCAAGACCTGGAACATCGTGGTCCCCACGCGGGCGAACCTGGCCCGATAGGCGCACCAGAACCGAAATCGGAGCCGGAACGTGTCGCACAGCGCCCGAGTCCAAACGTTCGGAAGTATGCGACGCCAACGCTGGTGGTGCTGCTTGCCGGCGCGATCTTCGCGACGATCAGCTGGAACTCGAATGCTTGGGAGGGCGGACGAATTAACCAAACGACGGATGATGCGTATGTCCATGGCGATATTACCCCGCTCAGCACCAAAGTGGCGGGCATCGTTCGGGGTGTTAAGGTGGCTGACTATCAAGCGGTCCACAAGGGCGATCTCATCGCGGAGTTAGAGGACAGCGACTACCAAGCTCAAGTCGCTCAAGCAAGTGCCGCAGTCGAAGCCGCAAAAGCCGCTATCGAAAACAATATCCGCCAGCGCGAACTTCAGGATGCCCGGATAAATCAAGCCCTCGCAGGGATCGATCAGGCGAAAGCACAGATCGGCGCCGCGCAGGCGGGCATTGACGCCGTTCAGGCGGACGTGGTGCGTACACGCGCTGAACGCACGCGTCAGGAAGCTCTTTTACAAACACGCTCGGCTACACAGCAGCAGGTCGAGCAAGCGGTCGCCGACGAACAGCGATATTCCGCCCAACTTTCGAGTCATCAGGCGGATCTCGAACAGGCAAGGACTTCTCTCGTGAGTGCTCGAGATTCTGCAGAGGCCCAACGGCGTGAGAAGGCGGTATTGGAATCCCAGGAGCAACAACTCATTGCCGACCTACATGCCAAAGAGGCGGCCCTCCAATTGGCTCAAGTGAACCTCGGTTACACGCGAATCCAAGCGCCAGCTGACGGCACCGTGGGTGAGAGGCAGGTGGAACCGGGGCAGTTGGTTTCTCCAGGAACACAAGTCATCTCGTTCGTGCCGCTCACCCGGTGGGTTGAAGCTAATTATCGCGAGACCCAGCTGACCAATGTGAAAGTTGGGGATCCAGCTGAAATTCGCATCGACGAATACCCTGGCCGGGTGGTCCACGGCAAGGTGCTAGAGATTGCGCCAGCGAGCGGTTCGCAATTCGCGCTCATCCCGCCGGACAACGCCACCGGCAACTTCACGAAAGTCGTCCAAAGGATTCCCGTGAAGATTGCGCTCGAAGATTCGAGCTTTGCGAATAGCTTGCGTCCCGGACTCTCCGTCATCGCCACGGTCCGGACGAAACACTGATCGGAGTGCCGATGTCCGCCTCAAGCGTAACTCTGCCTCAACCGACTCCGACACAACTTGCGCGGGGAATTGCTGGAGGCGTCCCGGCCGATCTCTCCCAAAGCCCACTGCTTGGAATCCTAGGTGTGATCGTAGGGGCCGGGGTCGTCACCCTTACAAGCCGGATGATCTCGCTCGGTCTCCCGGACTTTAGAGGCCACCTTGGATTTGGATACGACGAGAGCGCTTGGATTGGGACAGCGTTTGATGTCGGCCTAATGTTCATCGGGCCATTCACCGTATACTTGGGCGGTTTGATTCAACCGCGTCGAATTCTCTTGGCATCCGCAGCGTTGTTTACGCTGCTCTCGACATTGATACCTTTTCTCCACAGCTATCCTATCGTCATCGTAGGTGTAGGATTGGCTGGTTTGAGTTCCGGAACGTTCTATCCCCTTACACTCACCTTTGCTTTACGGAACATTCCTGTCCGGTACCTTCCTTACACCATTGCTCTGTATGCCTCATTTGTCGACGGTGCGGTGAACATTGCTCCATCGCTTTACGGCTGGTACAGAAACCATCTCTCTTGGCACTGGATGTTTTGGAATTCAGCGGCAATCACTGCGGTCATGATGTTGTGCATCTACTTTGGGATACCTAAATCTCCTCCTGCGAAAGAGCACGGTGAGGCACCGAGTTTTGCCGGATTTCTATACGCGAGTGCTGGTCTTGCATTAATTTTGGCCGCGTGTGAACAAGGTGAACGGCTCGATTGGTGGCGGTCTGGGTTATTCACGGCAATATTCGCGAGCGGCTCATTTCTCTTGTTGTGCTCCTTCACGCGTCGGTTGCGGGCGCCCAACCCGCTTGTGGATATGCCATACCTGAAGAACTGGAATACGATCCTGCTGGCAATCGGGCTCTTCTTCTTCCGCTTTTTCCTGGTCACAACAATTATCCTGATTCCCCAGTCGCTGGCCATCCACGGGTTCGAAGCGGATCAGATCGGTCCTGCGGTGATTTGGACGGCTGTATCTTTTGCTCCACTATCCCTTGTGGCTGGGTACCTTTTGCTCGAAAACGTGGATCCTCACCTACTCCTTACGGCAGGCTTTGCGAGCATGGCGTTCGCATCACTCATGAGCGCCGAAATGACGAGCGCCTGGGCGGCTCCGAATTATTTTGGCACCGAATTTCTGACGGGATTTGGTCAGTGCTTCGCATTTATCGGTCTAGTCGCAGCGCTCATACTGCAGGGGCTTTTCTCAGGAGGACTACTGAAGCCCCGGAAAATCCTCACGTTTGCTGCTTTTATTCATACCGTCAGGATTTTCGGAGGAACTATTGGGGGCATTCTGATGGGTCGGTTCATCACCGAGCGGGAAAAGTTCCATTCGAACTTGCTCGGGCTACATGTGCAGAGCGGAAATTGGATCACCGACAATGCCATCCGGCAAATGACGGCGGGTGCTCTTGCCAAGTCCTCCAGTCTCGCTCAGGCCACTGGCCGCGCCGTAGAGATTATGGGCGAGCGCATTCGTCTTCAGGCATACACACTGAGTCTGAACGACGGATTCTGTCTGGTCGCGTGTGGCTGCGCAGTGGCCTTACTTTTTGTCGCCGTGTTGCGTCAATCGCCGCTAAAGTTCGGGGACCTACGCACCATACAGCGGTTGCTGATCTCCCAAAAGGAGTCGAAATAAGTGAAGCATAAGGAAATTATTTTATTGATAGCTACAGTCCTCTATTCCTCCCTCGCTTTTGCTCAGCAAGCGGCGGATACGGCGTCGCCACGTCAAATTACGCTCACGGAAGCGGTGCAACTGGCACTCAAACACAATCACTCGGTGCGCATCGCCGAACTCGAAGTTCAGCAGAAGCGGGACGCCAAAGCAGCCGCGAGGAGTGAATACCTTCCAACCATACAGAACGAGAGTATGGCGCTTCGAGTCACAGACACGCAGTTCATTGAGATTCCCGCAGGCGGCTTCGGCACCGTGGGCGGCAGCCCGGTTCCCGCCGCGCCACTGACGATCAGCCAAGGCGCAAAAAGCTACGAAATGAGCGGAACCACGCTTAGCCAACCGCTGACACAACTCTTTACCAAAATAAAACCGGCAAACGATGCTGCGGAGGCTGATCTGAACGCATCGCGCGCTGATCAGCAG
>Ga0335075_10006912_pt1 | contig 17504 bp, 14 predicted proteins | sample Lox_Sample_24_FD_206723 | JGI IMG/M metagenome (GOLD analysis project Ga0335075, IMG submission 206723) | Soil microbial communities from Loxahatchee National Wildlife Refuge, Florida, United States - Lox_Sample_2.4 | ecosystem: Environmental > Terrestrial > Soil > Wetlands | place: USA...
CCGTGCAGTTGCCGCAGATTTTTGGCGCCACAATCATCACGGAGCAAATCTTCCGCGTGCCGGGTATCGGCTCGCTGCTGATCGCGTCGATCCTTGCCGACGACATCCCGGTGGTGATGGCGGTCACTTTCGTTTACGCCTGTCTGGTCGTGTTGCTCAATTTGCTCGCTGATCTGCTGTATGTCTGGCTCGATCCCCGCATCGCCCTCCGTTGAGGCCATCGGCCCGGCTGCTGCGGCGCCTCGCGCTGCCGGGCTGTCGCCGACTGCCGACGCATGGCGGCGGTTTCGCAAACACCGCCTCGCGGTCGTCAGTCTGTTTGTGCTCGGCGTGATCGTATTTGCTGTGCTGATCGGCCCGCTGATCTGGCGGGTGCCGATCGACGCGATCGACTTCTCTGCCATGCTGCAAGGCCCGTCGCTGGCGCACCCCTGCGGCACCGACGCGCTGGGCCAGGACCTGCTGGCGAGGCTGATGTATGGCGGCAAAATCTCGCTCGCGGTCGGCGTCGCAGCGATGCTGGTTGCCGTGATCGTCGGCACGCTGATCGGCGCTATTTCCGGCATGGCCAGCGGACGGTTGGACGCGGCGGTGATGTGGGTCACCGACATGTTTCTGGCGCTGCCGCAACTGCCGCTGTTGCTGCTGCTGATCTATTTGTTCCGGCCGGCATTGCAACGCATGCTGGGCGAGCAAGGCGGCATCTTCGTACTGATCGTCACGGTGATTGGCGGCTTGCGCTGGATGCCGCTGGCGCGGCTGATCCGCGCCCAGTTCCTGTCGCTGCGCGAGAAGGAGTTCGTCGAGGCAGCGCGCGCCCTGGGTGCATCGAAGTTGCGGCTGGTGATACGGCATATCATGCCGAACGCCATGGGGCCGGCCATCGTCGCGGCCACCATCGAAGTCGCCAACGCGATCATTGCTGAATCGACGTTGTCGTTCCTGGGCGTCGGCTTTCCTCCGGACGTGCCAAGCTGGGGGCGCATGTTGTACGACTCGCAGGATTATTTGCAGATTGCGCCGCATTGGGCGTTGTTTCCCGGTTCGGCGATCTTCCTGGCGGTGCTGTCGATCAACTTCATCGGCGACGGGCTGCGGGACGCGCTGGACCCGCGGCGGGTTATTTAGATGCGCGAGAGCATCGCCGCCGCTTCACCCTCGGCCTCGGCGCTGCGCGCCCAGACCTCGGATCAGGTCCGGGGCGGGCTCACGACCGCCGATGGCGGGAGAGGCTCCGAGGTGCTTCTCGACATCCGCAATTTGAGAACCTGGTTCAAGATCGATGACGGCATGGTGCGCGCCGTGGATGGCGTCGATCTGTCCGTGCACCGTGGCGAGACGCTGGCCGTCGTAGGGGAATCAGGGTCCGGCAAGACGGTCACCGCGCGTAGCGTCCTGAAGCTGATCGACATGCCGCCGGGGCGTTTCGAATCGGGCGAGATCGTCTGGCGCGGGCGCGATCTGATTCCGCTGTCGCCGGACCAGATGGACGACATCCGCGCCCGCGAAATCGCGATGGTATTCCAGGAGCCCATGACGTCGCTCAACCCGGTCTACACGATCGGCGACCAGATCGGTGAATCGCTGCGCATCCATGAGAGAATGTCGCGCAAGGCGGCGCTGGAAACCGCGGTGGAGATGCTGCGCCTGGTGCAGATTCCGAATCCGCAGCGGCGGGTGCACGACTACCCGCACCATTTCTCCGGCGGGATGCGGCAGCGCGCGATGATCGCTATGGCTCTGGCCTGCAAGCCGCAGCTTCTGATCGCCGACGAACCGACCACCGCGCTCGATGTCACCATCCAGGCGCAGATTCTCGAATTGCTGCTGGATATGAAGTCACGATTGGGCATGTCGGTGATGCTTATCACCCACGCGATGGGTGTAGTGGCGGAAAATGCCCAGCGCGTCGCGGTGATGTACGCCGGCAAGGTGGTGGAGCAAGCGCCGGTGAACGAACTTTTCGCGCATCCGCACCACCCCTACACGCAGGGGCTGATCCGTTCGATACCGCGTGTTGACCGGAGCGCGACCCGACGCAGCCGCCTGGTGCAAATTCCCGGCACGGTGCCGAGCCTGTTGCATCCGCCGCAGGGCTGCCGCTTCGCCGACCGCTGCACCTTCGTGCGCGACGTCTGCCGTGCGGAGCAACCGCCGTTTCGGCAGATCGCGCCGGGTCATCATTCTGCGTGCGTGCTATGAGCCATACCGCCCCGTTGCTTTCCGTGACCACGCTGCGGAAGGAGTTTCCGCTGAAAGCGAGCGTGTTCGCGAAGGACGTCCCTACGGTGCACGCGGTGGACGGCGTCAGCTTCGACATTGCTCCTGGCGAAACGCTGGGGCTGGTCGGCGAGTCCGGTTGCGGGAAGTCCACTACGGGCCGTTGTATTTTGCGGCTGATCGAACCGACCTCGGGGCAGATCGTGTTCCAGGGCCGCGACGTCACCGATCTGCAAGGCGAGGATCTGCGCGGGCTGCGCCGCGACATGCAGATCATTTTTCAGGATCCGTTTGCCTCGCTGAATCCGCGCCACACTGTGCGCGGCATCATTGGCGAGGCGCTGGTGATCCATCGCCTCGCCGCGAACCGCAAGGAACTCGACGACCGCGTGGTGGAACTGCTGGAAACGGTGGGGCTGCAATCCGGCCACCTGCATCGTTTCCCGCACGAATTTTCCGGCGGCCAGCGGCAGCGCATCGGCATCGCCCGCGCGCTCGCGGTGCAGCCCAAGATGATCGTATGCGACGAGCCTGTCTCCGCGCTGGACGTTTCGATCCAGGCGCAGGTCATCAACTTGCTCGAAGACCTTCAGGAAAAATTCGGCCTGACCTATCTGTTCATTGCCCACGATTTGTCTGTCGTGGAGCATATCAGCGATCGCGTCGCGGTGATGTATCTCGGCCGCGTGGTCGAAATCGCCCCGTCCGATTCACTGTATGACAACCCCCGCCATCCCTACACGGAAGCGCTGCTGTCCGCGGTGCCGATTCCCGATCCGCAGGTGAAGCGCAAACGCATCGTACTGCAAGGCGAGGTACCGAATCCGATCAACCCGCCGGCCGGCTGCCACTTCCATCCGCGCTGCCCGCTTGCCGAAGCGAGATGCAGGTCGGAGGTGCCGCAGTTACGCGAGAGCACACCCGGACACTGGACGGCCTGCCACGTTCGCAGCTGAGTGCACCCGGCGGCAAGTTGAATGGCACCAAAAATGAATACAGCGCGGCTCGCACGCCGCATCTACGTCGGGAAATAATCAAGCGGTTCATAAATGAACGCGGATGTTTGCAGCGCGCGATTCTATCTGCATCCATTCTGCGCCATCAACCAACGCCTGGCGCGAATGCACCGCGGCGTTCCGCCACCGCTTCCGACAGCCGCCGATACTGCATCTCCACCTCGGCCCGTCGCAGCCGAGCCGTGCCTGAGCAAGCCGCCGCGGCCGTGCCGGCGGCAACGCCCCAGCGCAGCGACTGCGGCAGTGGGTCACCGCGTGACAGTGCCAACGTCATCGCGGCGGTGAAGCTGTCGCCAGCACCCACAGCACTGCGCACGTCGCAAGGCAGTGCCGCCTGGCGCATCACGCCATCGCGCGATGCGAGCAATACGCCGTCCGCGCCGAGCGTGACCGCAACAAGCTCCGCCGCACCGGACTGCACCAGCGCCCGTGCCTCGGTCTCCTGCGCTGCCGGATCAGACAAAGAGCCACCAGCCAGCGACTCCAACTCACCGAGGCTAGGCTTCATCAGAGTAATGCCGCTGCCAAGCGCCGCGCGCAGCGGCGGGCCTGACGTGTCCAGCACGAAGCGCTGGCCTCGGCGGTGCGCAGCGCGGGCGACGCGGGCGTAAATGTCCTCCGGCATGCCATGCTCCAGGCTGCCGCTGGCAATCAGCCAGTCGGCCGGAATGGTCTCCAGGACCTCCAGCATGCGGTGCCAGTCGGAATCGGTGACATCCGGGCCTTCCTGCACAAACCGGTATTCCAGTCCGCTGCTTTCCTCGAACACGTTGAAGCAGATGCGGGTGCGGCCACCGATCGGATTGTTGAGGTGCGGTACGCCGGCTTCGTCCAGCATCTCCTCGATCAGAGCGCCGGTGACGCCGCCGCCCATCATCACCGCCAACGTGTCGCCCCCCAGTTCGTGCAGCACGCGCGCGACGTTGATGCCGCCGCCGCCAGGATCCAGGTGGTCGTCCCGTGTGCGGACCTTGTGCGTGTGCACCACGCGGTTTGCGCTGCAGGCGATATCCAGCGCGGGGTTGAGTGTCAGCGTCACCAGGCGGGCAGGCATGGCACGGTCCCTCAGCAGTCGCGCCATTCTCGCCGATTTGCGGCAGCGGCTGATTGATCAGGATCAATGCCCTTCGCCGCCGGCGCGCGCATCAGGGTGGCGTGGTTCGGAGGGCACAGGACATGCTCGGCATCAGCCTGACGGCAGACCAGGTTCGCGCGGCGCCGCCGGAAGTGCGGCACTGGCTGGAGCAACAACTCATCGGTTTGTTCTCGCCCGCGGCGGAGGCAACGCATGCGGTGCCGCGGCATCTCGCCTTGCTCGGGCCCGACGACGCGCGGGCGGTACTGGAGCAGATTGAGGATCTTCTTCCGGTCGTGACGGTGTTTTTTGAACTGGGGCGGGAGAATGCCAGCACGCCGGCGCAGGGGCTGCGCGTATTCCAGTTGACCGACATTCTGCGTCACACGCGGCTGCAAACCGTTGGTCAGGTAGTCGAGTGCCTTGACGTCATCAACGACGCGTTGCGCCATGTTCGGCAGGATCCCGAGGCGCTGATCTGCGCCGTCGACCGCGACGGCCGTTGTTTCGTAACCGAGGCGACCTCGCGCGCCGTGTTGGCATTGTGGCACGGCATCGTCGCGGCCCGCGCCTTGCAGATGCCGGCGAAACCGGACCGCGGTCCGGCACTGTCGCCCGTGGTGGGTTGAGCCATGGATCTTCCGGCCCGCGACCTGACGCCGCTCGTTGATCCCTCGCGGGAGGCGGGCACGGGGCCGTTCCGCACCCGGCGGCCGGTCTATGTCGATCTGCTGCCGCCCTGCAACAATGCCTGTCCTGCAGGGGAGAACATCCAAGGGTGGCTGGGGCTGGCGCAAGCCGGCGAGTACCGCAGGGCGTGGGAAGTGCTGGTCGCCGATAACCCGCTGCCGGCGACGCATGGCCGCGTCTGCTATCACCCATGCGAAGGCAGCTGCAATCGCGGCCATATGGATGCGGCGGTTTCGATCCATGCCGTCGAACGTTTCCTGGGGGATATGGCGAAGGCGGAGGGCTGGGACTACCGACCCGGCGCACCGGCATCCGGCAAGCGGGTGCTGATCGTCGGGGCGGGACCGAGCGGCTTGTCCGCCGCCTACCACCTGACCCGGCTTGGCCATTACGCCGAGATTCATGAGGCCGGGCCAGTGGCCGGCGGCATGCTGCAGTTCGGCATCCCCGCCTATCGCCTGCCGCGCGCTGAACTGGCCGCCGAAGTTTCGCGCATCGAGCGGATCGGCGTGAAGATCGTGCTGAACCATCCGGTCACCGACGTGCTGGCGGAACGCGAGGCGGGAAAATTTGACGCGGTGTTCGTCGCGATCGGCGCCCATGTCGGACAGCACGTGGACATTCCCGCGCGCGATGCGGTGCGTGTGTTGGATGCGGTGTCGCTGCTGCGCGAGACCGGCACGGGCGAGACGCCGCGGCTGGGTCGGCGCGTGGTGGTCTATGGCGGCGGCAATACGGCAATGGACGCGGCGCGGACCGCGCGCCGGCTGGGCGCGGAGGAAGCGCTGATCGTCTATCGCCGCGATCGTGCGCATATGCCGGCGCACAGTTTCGAAGCGGATGAGGCAATCGAGGAAGGGGTGAAAATCCACTGGCTGACCACGATCCGCGAGATCGTCGGCCCGACTCTGAAAGTCGAGCGGATGACGCTGGACGACAATGGGCGCCCGCAGCCCACCGGCGAGTTCGACACGTTGGAAGCGGATGCCGTGGTGCTCGCGTTAGGCCAGGTTAGCGACAGCGCGTTCCTGAAGGGTGTTCCCGGGATCGTGGTGAAGCCGGACGGCGTCGTGGACGTGAACCGTCAGATGATGACCGGCCATCCCGGCTTGTTCGCCGGCGGTGACATGGTGCCGAGCGAGCGGACCGTCACGGTTGCCACCGGCCACGGCAAACTGGCCGCGCGCAATATCGATGCGTGGCTGCGGGGCGGTGCGTATGAAGCGGCGGCACGGCCAGCGGTGGTGCAGTTCGACATGCTGCATCTGCCGGTGTTCAGCGACGTGGACGTGGCACAGCAACAGCGTCTGGCCGAGCACCAGCGGCTGACCGGCTTCGAAGAGGTAATGGCTGGCTTGTCGGCCGCGCAGGCGCGGCATGAGGCACAGCGCTGTCTGTCGTGCGGCGTGTGCTTCGAATGCGACAATTGCTACGCGGCGTGCCCGGAGCAAGCGATTGCCAAGTTGGGGCCGGGAAAGGGGTACAGCGTCGATTGGGCGCGCTGTACCGGATGCGCGGTGTGCTTCGACCAATGCCCGTGCCACGCGATCGAGATGATCACGGAAGCTGGTTCTGTTGTCGTGTCGTAACATAATCTCGTCATGGCCGGCCATGACCCGGCCATCTACCGGAGAGGACCGGGCATCCGGCACGCCGCGTCTCGATCATCGTACGCAGATGGCCGGGTCCAGCCCGGCGATGACGAGTAACCAGCCCCGTCCATAACCTCGGAGACTCTGAATGCTGCGCAATCCCGCGACGATGGACGGTAACACGGCGGTGGCGCATGTCGCCTACCGCACGAACGAAGTCTGCGCGATCTTCCCGATCACCCCATCCTCCACCATGGCGGAACTTGCCGACGAATGGTCGGCGCGCGGCATAACGAATATCTGGGGCAATGTCCCGATCGTGCAGGAAATGCAAAGCGAGGGCGGCGCGGCGGGCGCGGTGCACGGGGCGCTGCAATCGGGCGCGATGACGACGACGTTCACCGCGTCGCAGGGTTTGCTGCTGATGATCCCCAACATGTACAAGATCGCCGGCGAGCTGACGCCGACGGTCTTCCATGTCGCGGCGCGAGCGTTGGCCACGCAGGCGCTGTCGATCTTCGGCGACCATTCCGACGTGATGGCGGTTCGTTCCACTGGCTTCGCGCTGCTGTCCTCGGGTTCGGTGCAGGAAGCGCACGATGCAGCGCTGATTGCCCAGGCCGCGACGCTGGCGAGCCGCGTGCCGTTCCTGCATTTCTTCGACGGGTTCCGCATTTCGCACGAAATCGGCACCATCTCCTTGCTCGATGACGCGCAGATCCGGGCGATGATCGACGACGACCTGGTGCGTGCCTTCCGGGCGCGTGCGTTGACGCCGGAACGCCCGGTGGTGCGCGGTACCGCACATAACCCGGACACGTTCTTCCAGGCGCGCGAGACGGTGAATCCGTTCTACGCGCAGACACCCCCCATCGTGCAGGAAACTATGGACCGGTTCGCTGCCCTCACCGGCCGCCAGTATCATTTGTTCGACTACGACGGCCCGGCCGACGCCGACCGCGTTGTGGTCGTGATGGGCTCCGGTGCCGAAACGGTCCGCACCACCGCGGCGGCGTTGCGCGCTCGCGGGGAAAAGGTGGGCGTGTTGCAAGTGCGCCTGTACCGCCCCTGGGCGCCGGACGCATTCATGGTTGCGCTGCCAGAAAGTGTCACCGGAATTGCGGTGCTGGAACAAACGAAGGAGCCGGGCGCGACAGGCGAGCCGCTGTACCTGGATGTGGTGACCACCATCGCGCAATCCTGCGCGGCCGGGCGTTGCCGCATGCCGGCCGTGATCGGCGGGCGTTACGGACTTTCGTCCAAGGACTTCAACCCGTCCATGGCAAAGGCGGTGTTCGATGAACTGAAGCACGCTGAACCGCGCAACGGCTTCACGGTCGGCATCGACGACGATCTGTCCCACACCAGCCTGACGCCGGATGCCACGTTCTCGGCCGAGCCGCCGGGTGTCGTCGCCGCGGTGTTCTATGGCCTGGGTTCAGACGGCACCGTTGGCGCCAACAAGAACAGTGTGAAGATTATTGCCGAGGATGCGGGGCTGTACGCGCAGGGGTACTTCGTTTACGATTCTCACAAGTCCGGCGCGCAGACTGTGTCGCATCTGCGCTTCGGCCCGCAGCCGATCCAGGCGCCATACCTGATCCAGCAGGCGAGCTTCGTCGGCATTCACCAGTTCCAGTTCGTCGAGCGTCTGGACATGCTGCGCCTCGCTGCCCCAGCGGCCACGCTGTTGCTGAACGCGCCGTTCGGGCCTGAAGACGTGTGGGACCGGCTGCCGCGCGCGATGCAGCAGCGGATCATCGATCTGAAGCTGAAATTCTACGTGATCGACGCCTCCGGCGTGGCTGCGAATGCGGGATTGCGCGGACGCTCCAATACCGTGCTGCAGACCTGCTTCTTTGCGCTGGCGGGCGTGCTGCCGCGGGAGCGTGCAATCGAGCATATCAAGCAGGCAATCCGCAAGACCTACGCGCGGCGCGGCGAGGATGTGGTGCAGCGCAATTTCGCCGCGGTCGATGCGTCGTTGGCCAATCTGTTTGAGGTGAAGGTGCCGGCCGCGCCGAGCAGCAATTGGGAACGCGCCCCCGTGGTGCCGGCCAACGCGCCCGCTTTCGTGCGCGAGGTAACCGCGCTGATGCTGGAAGGCCGCGGCGATGAAATCCCGGTGAGCAAGCTGCCGGCCGACGGCACCTGGCCGTCCGGCACGTCGGTCTGGGAGAAACGCAACATCGCCGAGACTGTCGCAAGCTGGAATCAGGACCTTTGCATCCAATGCGGCCAGTGCAGTTTCGTCTGCCCGCATGGTGTGATCCAGGGCCGCTATTTCGACTCCGCCCGGTTGGATGGTGCGCCTGACAGTTTCAAGTCGGCCCCGATCAATGTGCGCGGCTTCCCGGATGTGCGCTTTACCCTACAGTTCTCGGTGGAGGACTGCACAGGCTGCGCGCTTTGCTACGAAGCGTGCCCGGCGATGAGCCCGGCCGATCCGGCTGACAAAGCGATCGTCATGCGCGACAAGCTGCCGCTGATCGAGCCGGAACGTGAGAACGCGCGCTTCTTTGCGGATCTGCCGGTGAATGATCGCGCCCGGGTCGATTTCGCCAATGTGCGCGGCGTGCAGTTCCTGGAGCCTTTGTTCGTGTTCTCGGGCGCCTGCGCGGGCTGCGGCGAAACACCGTATTTGAAGCTGCTGTCGCAGTTGTTCGGCGACCGGCTGCAGATCGCCAACGCCACCGGGTGCTCTTCCATCTACGGCGGCAACCTGCCGGTCACGCCGTGGTCCGCCAACCGCGAAGGCCGCGGCCCCGCGTGGTCCAATTCCTTGTTCGAGGACAATGCGGAATTCGGGCTGGGCTTCCGCCTGGCCGCCGATCAGCACGTGGAACTGGCCCGCACGCTGGCCAAGCAGCTTGCGCCGCAGCTTGGCGAGGATCTGGTGCAGTCGGTGCTGGATGCTGCGCAAGTCCGGGAGTCGGAAATCCGAGCCCAGCGCGTCCGTGTCTCCATGCTGGCGCAGAAGCTGCGCGCGCTGGGCGATCTGCCGGCCGCAAAAGATCTGCTGTCGGTGGCCGATCATCTGGTGCGGCGCAGCGTGTGGATCGTGGGTGGCGACGGCTGGGCATACGATATCGGCTATGGTGGGCTGGACCATGTGCTGGCCAGCTCGCGCGACGTGAACGTGCTGGTGCTGGATACCGAAGTTTATTCCAACACCGGCGGGCAGGCATCGAAGGCGACGCCGCTCGGTGCGGTGGCGAAATTTGCAGCTGCGGGGAAACGCGTGGCGCGCAAGGATCTGGCGTTGCAGGCGATCGCGTATGGCAACGTGTATGTGGCGCAGGTCGCCATGGGTGCCAATCCGCAGCAGACTTTGCAGGCGTTCCGCGATGCGGAGGCGTATCCCGGGCCGTCGTTGATCCTGGCTTATTCGCACTGTATTGCACACGGCATCGACATGCAGGCGGGCATGAAACAACAGGACAAGGCCGTGGCATGCGGGTATTGGCCGTTGTTCCGTTACAATCCGATATTGCGAAACCGGGACGAGAATCCGTTCGTGCTGGACAGCCCGCGGCCAACGATGCAGTTCCGGGATTATGCGTACCACGAGGTCCGCTATCGCTCGCTGGTGCAGACGCGGCCGGAGGAGGCGGAGAAACTGCTGGAAGCAGCCCAGGCAGCGGTCTTGGAGAAGTACCGCACCTATGAGGAGATGGCCGGCTGGTCGGCTATGCGGTTTCATCCGGTAGGGCTGGCGCGTGGACCAGAAGCGGCGGAGGCGTATCCGATTGTGCCGCATCCGGAATGGGAGCAGATTGGGGTGCGGGGGTAGTGGTTCGTGGCGGCGGGGCAGGGGAGGGGACGGCTATTTGCGCCGCAGGCGTTTGGCGTTTGCGCGCGACCGCCGGACAAACGGTGACAGGATTGCCGCATTGCTGCGTCCCATCGCTGCGGCGAGGCCCGCGCTCTGCATTGCCTGGAACTTCTCCCTGACCATGCGGCGATACTCCGCGGGAGGGCAGGTGCCAGACGCGATCAGCATGGAGCGCCGCAGGATCGTCTCCCACGACGCCAGTGTCAGGCGCGCCATCGTCAGCGGCATGGTCGCGGTTGCGGTCCGGCGGCGCTTGCGCATCACCTGCAAATGGTCTCTGGCAAAGGGGAAGCGAGCCTGCCGCGATCACATTTCAGGCGATTGACCTGATGATGCGACCAGGCGGCTGATGCGATCAGGTGGCCGACTCCATTTCTGTCCGGTGGCGGCGTCCCGGACGGAAACTCGGGGACTGGCGGATTGGGTCTGGAGAGTGCCCCTCAACATTGCGGTATATGAACGGTTGCTTAGCCCTGAGCCGTGGGACGCACGATGATCTCTCCTACATCCACATCAGCCGGCTGTTCGATTGCAAACGCGATGGCCCGGGCGATGGCGTCGGGAGCGACCGCCATGCGGTCTCGAGACGCTTCGAGCTGCCCGCGGAGGGTGGGGTCTGTGATGCCGCCTACGAAGTCTGTATGAACAAAACCTGGCGTCACGATCGTTACGCGCAGCGTCTCGCCGGCTTCCTGGCGCAAACCTTCAGAGATGGCGCGCACAGCAAACTTGGTGCCGGCATAGACCGCCATGGCCGGACGCACGACCAGACCAGCCGTCGAGGCGATATTGACAAAATGGCCGAACCCCTGTGCGCGGAAGATAGGCAAGGCTGCTGCGATTCCATACAGGACGCCCTTGACGTTGACGTCGACCATCTCCTCCCATTCGTCAACACGTAGCTCGGCGAGAGGGGAGATCGGCCCGATCCCGGCATTGTTGACGAACACGTCGAGCTGGCCGAAACGCCCGCGCGCGAGCGCCGCCAGGTTGACGAGGTCGTCGCGGCGCTTCACGTCCGCGCAGGCATAGGCTGCTTCTCCTCCGGCCGCCTCGATCCGGGAGGACAGCGCCCGCAACCGGTCGGTCCGGCGTGCGCCGAGTACAATTTTCGCGCCGCGCTCGGCCAGCAGCAGCGCCGTTGCTGCGCCAATCCCGCCGCTCGCCCCGGTAATCACGACGACTTTGCCCTGCGTCCCTGACATGGTTTCCTCTTACCGACTTGTCCGGCTCCATGTCGTCGGCCGCGCCGGCCAGTGGTCAACTCGCAATGACATGTGGAGCGGCCACGATCCGTCAGCATCACAACACTCGACACATTGCAGGGCCACTAACAGCCCTCCGCCCGCTCCGGCGCCAGATCGATCGCCTGCCGCAGCGCCTCGAGCAAGCTGCCTTCGTCGGCGATGCCCTTGCCGGCGATGTCGAATGCCGTGCCGTGATCAACGGAGGTGCGGATCACGGGCAACCCGACCGTGATATTTACGCCGGCCTCCAATCCCAGCACCTTGATCGGACCATGACCTTGGTCGTGGTACATCGCCACCACCACGTCGAAATCCCCCCGCCCCGCGCGAAAGAACAAACTGTCGGCGGGCAGAGGGCCTTCCACGCGCCAGCCCCGAGCGCGGACGGCGCCGATGGCAGGTTCGATCTTTTCCTCCTCCTCACCATGGCCGAACAGGCCATGCTCGCCGGCATGGGGGTTGATGCCGCACACGCCGATGCGCGGGTTCGAAATCCCCGCGCGTTCCAGTGCGTCGTGGGCACGGGAAATAGTGCGCTCCACCAGGCCGGGGTTGATTCGCGCGACCGCGTCGATCAGACCGATATGCGTGGTGACATGGATAACGCGCAGCTTCGGCGCGACCAGCATCATCGAGACTTCCGGCGTGCCGGTCAGTTCCGCCAGCAGCTCCGTGTGGCCCGGATAGATGTGGCCGCCTGCGTGCAGCGCTTCCTTGTTCAACGGCGCGGTGCAGATGGCGTCGATCGCACCTCGTTTCGCAAGATCCACCGCGCGTTCGATGTAGCAATAGGCGGCATGACCGCATTGCGCGGATACTTGCCCGAACGGCATCTCGGCAGGGATGAGGCCGACGTCCACACAATCGACAGCCCCGAACCAGAAGAGTGCCTGCGCTGGCCCTTCCACCGGCTGCACCGGCAAGGCGGAGCCGACCACCGGGGCCACCGCGCGCAGCCGCTCGGCATCGCCGATCACCAGCGGGCGGCAGCGCTGGTAAACCTCGCGGTGGCCGAGCGCCTTCATGATAATCTCGGGGCCGATGCCGGCGGCGTCGCCCATGGTGATGGCAATGATGGGACGCGACATGCTCTTATCTCAGGCTCCCGCGTGAGCCGGCACCGTCCCGCGCAGGACGGCCCGGCAATGCTCCAACGTCTCCGGCGTGCCGAACGCGCCGGCCTTGGTTATCACAGGCAGCGCCCGTCCGCCTTCCACAGTACTGAGCACGACGCCGGGCTCGGTTTCGCACATCAGGCGCAGGCCGACAGCCCCCAACGCCGTCAGCACGGCCCGCGCCGTCTCCCCGCCGGTGGCGACAAGGCCGCCGAGGCGATCGGCCAAGGGCAGCACCAGCCGGGCGAGCGCGTCACACAGCCGCCAGCCCTCGCTCAGGTCCTGGGAGGTCTCTGCGCCGATCATCAACACGACGTCGTCGTTGCGATCCAGCGCGGTTGCAATCGCGGCCACGGCAGCCTGCCAACCAGGATGCGCATCGCCCTCACGCAGCACCTCCGGCAGCACCGGGATAGGCTCGACGCCGGGTTGCCGGGCGAGATGCCGGGCTTGGGCGCGCGAAACGCTGGACAGGCTGCCAACCACGACCAGCACCGGCCCGCGCGGCCGAAGCACAGGTGAGGCTGTCGGGGCTGCGGCGATGCCCGCGGCTGCCGGCAGGTGGCGCGCGAGGCCACCCGATCCGACCCAGAAGTGGCGGGCGCACATTCGCGCGGACGCTGCCGCGATGGCGGCAAGGTCGTCGTCCGTCTCCGCATCGCACACGATCGCCTCTGCCCCGTCCTGCGCCATGCCGTTCCATGCGTGGCAGAGCGCCGATCGCTCTCCGCGGATAAGATCGAGCTCGGCCCGTGCCGTCCGCAGGTGTGCTTGCTCCAGCACTGTCGCAATATCGGCAACCCCGGCCAGATTTTCCTTCCGCCAGATCTCGGTTTGCTCCAGTGGCACATTTCGCACGTAGACCCGCCCATTTCGCGTGGTCCGTCCGGTGTCAGGAAAGGCCGGGGCAATGATCGCCACGCCGGCGGTCGGGATGATCGCCGCCAGTTCCGCCGCGATATTGCCGCGCAAGGTGGAGTCGATCTTTTTGTAAAGCAGCATGCCGGGCGCCAGATGGCGCTGCACCAGCCGCCGTTGGCGTGCGGCGGCTTGTGGCGCGGGGAGGTGCCGAGAATCGGCATCCAGTGCCACTGCGTCAGCATTCACGGCAAGAGCGTCGCCGGACAGCAGGACAACGCTCGACAGCCCGGCTCGCTGGAACGCGATGCCGCAATCTGCGGCGCCGGACAGGTCATCCGCAACCACCATGATTTTGTGCACGGTCGGGGCGTCCCTGGGAGAAACTCACGGGTCGGAAAACCAACCACATTGATGTTTGGCCGGCAATGCGATGCAGACTGCCTCCGCTCGCCGTATTCGATGCCTTCCATCATGAGATGGCTTTCCTGCGGGCTCACGCTGGCATGGTTTCAACGCCGCGAAGCGCTGTGGCGTCAGGTTCGGGCTGATGGCAATTGACCGGGCGGCTATGCTGCCACTCATGCACGCTGCCATCGTCGGTATCGCCGGCCCCACGCTTCTGGATGAAGAAGCTGCCCTGTTCCGCCGCCATCCCCCGGCCGGCGTCATCCTGTTTGCGCGCAACATCCACGACCCGCCACAGCTCGGCGCGCTGATCGCATCGTTGCGGCGCGTGTTGGCGCGCAACCTCGTGGTGATGGTGGACCAGGAGGGGGGCCGCGTGGCACGTCTTCGCCCTCCGCATTGGCGCGCACACCCGCCGGCTGCCGCAATCGGCCGATTGTTCGTCTCGAACCGTGGTGCCGGCCTGCGAGCCGCCTTCCTGACAGGTGCGCTGATCGGCCTCGATTGCCGCGCCGCCGGCTTCGATGTGGCCGCCGCGCCGGTGCTGGACCTGGGCATCGCGGGTGCCAGCAACGTCATCGGAGACCGCGCTTTCGCCGCCGACCCCATCGCCGTGGCACGGCTTGGCCGTGCGTTGGCCGCGGGTCTGCTGGCGGCCGGCATCCAGCCGGTGGGCAAGCACGCGCCCGGTCACGGCCGCGCCTTGGTCGATTCGCATCTCGCTTTGCCGCGCGTGCATGCCGGCGACCTGCGCGCGGACCTGCTGCCCTTCGCCCTGAATATCCATCTGCCCTGGCTGATGACGGCCCATATCGTCTATGCCGCGTGGGACCCGCTGCAGCCGGCGACCGTGTCGCCGGCGGTGATCAAGGGTATCATCCGCGGAAGGCTCGGCTTCGGAGGTATTGTGACAAGCGACGACCTGGCGATGCAGGCGCTGACCGGCACGCCCGCCCAACGGGCGGCGGCGGCGCTCGCGGCCGGCTGCGACATTGCACTCTACTGTGCGGGCGAACTGGACCCGACGGCGGAATTGCTGGCCAAGGCGCCACGGCTGTCGCCGGACGCAGTCGCACGGCTGGACGCGGCGCGGGCACTGGCTGCATTGCGGCGCCTACCGCTGGACCCGCGCGCGCTGGCCGCAGAACAAGAGCGGCTGCTGGCGTGATCGAGATCCTGACGCAGATTGTGCCGGCAGTGATCGCGGCAGTGCTTGCGATCACCCTGCATGAGGCGGCACACGGCTATGCCGCCTTGGCCTTGGGCGACGACACCGCGCGAGTGGCCGGGCGGCTGTCACTGAACCCGTTGCGGCATGTGGACCGGGTGGGCACCGTCTTGTTGCCTGGCTTCCTGCTGATCACGCAGTTGCTGGCCTTCCACCGCGTGATGTTCATGTTCGGATGGGCGAAGCCAGTACCCGTGGCGGCATGGAAGTTTCGCGATCCTCGACGTGGCATGGCCCTGGTCGCCACGGCCGGGCCGCTGATGAATTTCTTTCTCGCCTGGGTAGGGGCGGTGCTGATGCCGGTCCCCTCCGGTCCGTTGCCTTTGGGCGTTGATCCAGTGGACGCGGCCGTCGCGCAGCATCCGCTGATCGGGTTCTTCCTGTTCTACTTCATACTCACCAATCTTGTTCTCGGTCTGTTCAATCTGCTGCCGATCCCGCCTTTGGACGGCGGTCGCATCGCGGTGGGGCTGCTGCCGCTGCCCTTGGCCCAGCGCTGGGCACGACTGGAGCGCGCAGGGATCGTGCTGGTGATCCTGCTGGTGTTCCTGCTGCCGCCGCTGTTGCGCCAGTTCGGCATCGCGTTCGATCCATTCCAGGCGGCCTTGGAGACGGTGGTGCCCTGGGCGTTCCACGTGCTTTTCCTGTTGTCCGGCCACGGCGCCAGTCTGGGCCACGCGGTCCAGCATGTTTAGTGCCTTGAAAACCTCTCCCGCGCGAGCGGGAGAAGTCGGCGCCAAGCGCCGGGTGCGGGTGCGGGTGCCGCGGCCCCCGGTGCGCCTCGTCCTCACTGCCGCCGGAGACACCTAGGTGCCCTCCGCGGCACCCTCACCCGGCGAGCTTCTCGCGCCAACCTCTCCCGTGCGGAGCGCGGGAGAGGTTGATCTGGTCCTGCACCTGGAAGGCTTCGATGGCCCACTCGATCTGCTGCTCGAACTCGCCCGGGCGCAGAAGGTGGACCTGGCGAAGATCTCCATCCTCGCCTTGGTGGAGCAATATCTGGCCGTGATCGAAGGCGCCCGACGCGTGCGCCTGGAACTAGCCGCCGACTGGCTGGTGATGGCCGCATGGCTGACCTGGCTGAAATCCCGGCTGCTGCTGCCTCCCGACACGCTCGGCGCGGAGGAAGGAGAGGAAGCGGCCGAAGTCCTCGCCCTGCGCCTGCGCGATCTGTCCGCCATCCGGGCCGCCGCGGCGTGGCTCGGGACAAAGCCGCAGCTTGGCCAGGACGTGTTCGCCCGTGGCGCGCCGGAGGATCATACGGAAATCGATCGGTCCCGACTCGCGCTGGACCTGGCGTCCCTGGTGCGCGCCTATCTCGGTGCGGTGCGCCGCGGCACCAAATCCCGGCGCTACCAGGCGCGGCCTCTGACGCTATGGACCGTCCAGGACGCGCTGCACCGGCTGGGTGCCTTGGTCGGCAGCCTGCCCGACTGGACCAGCCTGGAACGTTTCCTGCCCGACCATCTCGTGGGCCCGACCGAGCGCCGGGCAGCCATGGCCAGCACGCTGATGGCCGGCCTGGAAATGGCTCGCGGCGGAGCCGTCCGCCTGCGCCAGGACCACGAGTTCGGGCCCATCCTGGTGCACCGTAGCCGCGCCGGAGTAGAGGAAGGCGTATGAGCGACGACCCGACTGCCTCTCCCGCGCCTTGCGCGGGGTTGAGCCGCGAAGCGGATCAACGGCGGGGTGAGGCTGCCGCGAATGCCGCCGAACCCCAACCCGAAACCGACTCCGCAACCGTCTTTCAAGAGGCGCTATCTCCCTGGGAAGAGGTGCGATCATCTATGGAGGAGGCACGATCACCCACCGCAGAGGCCCAAACTCCGAAAAACGGGGCACGGTCTCTCGTGGACGAGATCCAATCTCCCACGGAAGCGGCGCAGTCGCTGGAAGAGGCGGCGCAATCCGCCGCGGAAGGCCCGCCGGAGGCTCTGACGGCAGAGCAATCGGAGCCACAACCGGAGGCCGTCGCCGGCAATCAACCCGTCGCGGAAGTCGAACCATCGATGGGTCCAGCCGACGCCGCCAGCGATGGCTCGGCCCGCATTCCCGCGGAAGTGTCTGTCCCGGTGGAAACGCCGGCCCTCGCCGCTACCGCGCCGGACGAAGACTCGCTACGCCTCGCCGAAGCCCTGGTGTTCGCCTCCGCGTCCCCGGTCAGCGCCCGTGCCCTGTCCCAGCTTTTGCCCGACACCATGGACGCGGATGCCGTAATTG
>Ga0335075_10006914_pt1 | contig 17502 bp, 19 predicted proteins | sample Lox_Sample_24_FD_206723 | JGI IMG/M metagenome (GOLD analysis project Ga0335075, IMG submission 206723) | Soil microbial communities from Loxahatchee National Wildlife Refuge, Florida, United States - Lox_Sample_2.4 | ecosystem: Environmental > Terrestrial > Soil > Wetlands | place: USA...
ACTTCATCTTCCATCAAATTTGTAGGACCACTTATAACACCAATAAGATCTTCTTTTCGAATTCTCTTGTTCCGTTGAAGACGAGTGAGACCATCGCGATCCGACTTTTTGAGTCTTGTGCGTTCCAGGTCCGGTGTCGCAATGCGGAAAAGCTGAGTGTCGTCGTTGGGAGAGAGATTGTCATAGCCTCGTCCTTGCATAAGTTTCGTTCTGATTTAGAGGAGTACCTGTTTTCTTCTTCTTTCGGAAGAGATAGGTCCAGATTTTTGACATTGTGAGAAATGTGAGGAGTGTGAAGAAGATGTGCCGCTACGAGAGTCTGAGCTTGGCCTGCAGGGATTACGACTACTACATTTGTGAGTGAGTGGGTTATTGGTGTATTCATTTTGAGTTATCGTTTGAAACCAAATTTAGAAGTCCGTGCCGTGCCCCTGAAGGAAATTAATTACGCCCATCCACTGCATTTAGATATTTACATTTACGAGGTGGAATGGGGGCCGTCGAGGTTGTGGGAAGTGTTGTAGAGTCTCAAGGGACAATTGTTGTGTATGTTCTAGTTCTACAGTTGAAGACATCTCCAGAGATTGTCCACAGCGATTCCGTTGTCAATTGGATTGAACACATCGTTCTTCCTCCCACGACAATCCATTCTAAATCTCCCGAATCTGCTGTTCTCTCGCAACTTCCTCAATCGGCTTCGTCGCTCCCTTCCAAAAAGCAATATGATCCGCCAGTATCTACGCATCAGCAACCTCCTACATCAAAACAGCATACCTCATCCTCAATCTCAGGAAACGGTCCGAAAACTCTAACATCCTTCTGTCCCCTCTTAAACAACTCCCTACACTCCAAACTCAACGTCATATTCTCCGCATCATCCCCCGTCAACGCCAACAACCTTTCCTCCGTACATCCATACACCACAGTCCCAATATTAGCCCAATAAATACTCCCCGCACACATCGCACATGGCTCGAAATTCGTATACAACGTACATTTCCACAGTTCCGACGGCGATAAATTGGACCATGCGGTTCTGCATAATGTGCTTTCGGCATGGTTTAGGGTGTCGATGTTGCCTTGTTCAAAGAGGATTTGACCTTCTTCGGAAACAAGGATACAGCCGAATGGATGGCGACCGTTTTGTAATGCGCGATGCGCGATGTAAATTGTTCGACGGAGCAGGGAGATTTGTTTCTCCTCACTGATGGGGTTTTGGCGATGTGGAAATAGCGGGTTTGCCATTTATTCGGCGCAATTGAATGATCCTGTTCGTCTTCAGGAATTGAGAAACTTGAGGTTTGAGGGGTTTTCTGGTGATGCTGTGATAAGGAGAATCGGAAAGACCGCGGTTCACTGCCGAACTTATCAAAATTTCCCGCACCAATCAACTCTCCTCAATTGACCGTTATCGATACGACACTCTCGGATGACACCCTGACTTCCCTCTCTTTTCCGACGAATGCCCCCTAAATCCTCCAAGAACCAACAATCCCCGACCTCCGAAAACAAAACACCCGTACCAAGCTCAGAAACACCTACACAGTCCAATTGGTTCAAAATGAAGATTGCATTGTTGGCATTGGTGGTTCCGTTACTCGGATTTGTGGTGGCAAAGGAAATACAAGTTCCTTTTTTGAATTCGAGTGGATGGACAATTCATCAGATTCCCCCTGAAAATAGAATTTATTGGATGCAGCAGGCTATGCATGCTTTATACAATTATTCTGGACCTTGGTATTCCCTCTTCATCTTTGTGCATTTGTGCTTGGGGCTGATAGGTAGTCCGCAATGGCCTTTCGGAACGGTGATTGTGAATCATACTGCTTCGGGAGATGAACTTGTCTGTGTTGGTGCAAATAACTTTACTAATACAGGAGGTATTACCGTCGTTGTCTTGAGTTTGAATTGACGTTGTAGATCCAACGCAACATGGTGAAGTAAATGCAATTCAACGCTGCGTTAGAGTTCTCGCCGAACGAGGTCTCAACGCAACCGAAATCCGCGCCTCATTCCGTCAACTCTCACTCTACACTGTATCTCCCCTCCCTCTCTCATAAACTGCTTTGTATGTGCTTACATGTGTAGAACGCAGAACCATGTCCAATGTGTGCCTCTGCAATCCGCTACGCCGGATTCAAAGAATATATCTACGGCACCTCAATAGACCATCTCGTCAAAAGCGGATGGTCGCAAATCCTCATCTCAAGTCAAGAAGTCCAAGCCCAATCGTGGCTTTATGGAACGGGTGTTAAAGTCATTGGGAGTGTGGGGACGGAGTTTACGAATCCGTTGTATGAGTGGCAGTATCAGGATTATAAGCCTTGTCCGGAAGGGTGTGGGAGGGTTAATGTTACTGGTGGTGTGTCGACTTGTGTTCCTAAGTAAAGGGTAGTATGGAATGAAGATGGAGTGACGAGGTGGTTAGTGATTGAGAAATTTCAAAGGTCAGATGAGAGCTCTCTTCTTTTAGAACCCGCTGGCGCGAATCGATTCACCTGACTCTGTTATGTCTATCATTGTATCAACTCTCGTGAATAGATCTGCAGTTTCTTATCGACTCAAGTTACATTCCTGAAAAGAAAGTTCGATGATTTGCCAAGCGCGACCATGGAACCGTTATTTCCACCGTTGGGATCGGCATTTTATCTTTTCCACATTAGCAGTGTTCTTGTGCAATGGTGCATACTCTTCAGAGAAATCGTTAATCCCTTTCTTCCATGCACTCGATAGCTGGCTTTCTTTCAGACGCACTTCTTGTGTAGGAAGACAATCCTGGCCAAGAGCTCCCAAATGCTAGACTAGCCGGTTCCGTTGAAGCTTAAGGTCGTCAACTGGACAATCAAAGTGCAGGATAGAGGCCTTTGTCCTGCCCCTGAGTCCCTGACAATCCTTTATTCAACACGACTAGTAGATTCAACACAGATTCCTCTGGTGAATAACACGCCATGCAAACTTGTTTATTCGATTAATTTACTTAATTAACTGTACAATGCGATCTATAAACTTTCTTCATAACGAATAACCCGAATACGAAGTGACTTGATCTTGACGGCACCCTCTTTCTCTTTATATCAACCCTCTTCCGTCTCTTCCGTCTCTTCCGTGTCTTCAGAACTAAAACGAGAAACAGTATGTTCCGACAAATTATCATCTTCAAATCCAGGGAATGTAAAGACCGACTGGTCCTTCCACCAGAGTAAATCATCTGAAGAAACGCAAATCCAGAAAAGCGTGATTATCAACCGCAGTGCAATCCACGTCCGATGTAATGAGACAACTGAACTCTTGGTGAGTGCGAATGAGGCAATCGAAGCGGTAAATAGTAAATATAACAATTTAACCGTGTATGCGATGGTGAATATGGTATCCGTAAAATGAAATGCTGTAGAATCAGTTGCAACTAAAGCGGCGGTGAAGATGTTGAGAGGTCCATAATTGAAGGTAGATTTTGAGACTTGGGCCCACTGTAATCCAGGCATCATCGAGAACCAGAATAACCAGGCAAGCCCTTCAAGTGCGAGGAGGGATGAAAACAAGAGAGATACCACCTTTCTGATATTCGATTTGTACAAAGTATATGCCCGTACCATTCGCCGTGAACCTCTATTTCTCTCCTTTTTCGCTAACTGAAAAGGTTTAGTGGAAATCAGATCAAAGAATGTACAGTTTGCATGATCGACGAAATAGCAGATCTTAATTCTTGAGCGTTGATAGCTTTCTCGTTTATATGAGCACATGAGAAATCGATCCATACACCTCTGTTCTCTTTTGGTAGAACCAACATGTTTCTCCGATAAATATCGTAATGAGTTAGACCTGCTTCGTGAATTCTATACAATCCTTCGATGAGCTGGATTGCACTGCTGACCGTGATATTCTCTGCTGAGAGTTGTTCCGCATCTTCAAGCCACTCCATCACGATAGCATTATATTTGGCACTGTCATTCTTGGCTTTTGCAAGTCCCCACTCAAGCAGTGTTCGGTAGCCATAACCATATACTTTCGGTATGCAACCCTCTACTTCCGCGTGTTGAAGATATTCGTACGCCCTTTTCTCGAGATTGAAAGGGGTCACCCACCCCTGCCGGAAGAGTTTCATGCAAAATGGAACACCAGTCTCTGCATCTCTGACTCGATATATCTCTGCATGAGTCCCTTCAGATATGTACTGCCAATCATTGAATTTGATGTCCAAAGGAAGAAGTGGGAGGACTTCGATTTTCGAAGCTGAACTCGTAGCTTGTTCAGGGGCCGAGACATGGAACTCTTGAAGTAAGTCAGCCTCATCCAATCCTGTCTATCGAATTAGTCATGATCCCTGGCAATTGAGGTCCTACCCATTGGGCAACGTACATTGCGGCTATTTCCATTTCCCATTCAATTTGTTTCTGTGATGCATTTGTCCAGGAACAAGAGAAGTCAATCCATGTCAGTTTGAAAGTTTTATCCTTGCCCTCCGTCACCAAGATGTTGTCCAGCGAGATGTCTCCGTGTACAATTCCCGCGGCATGTAAATGCGATAGACTCAAGAGCGTCGCCTTCGCAATCTCAGGCGAAATATTGGCGATCGAGGATAGTGGTACTGAGCCGTGGACATGTTGCAGCATGATCACGAATATCATCGATTCATATTTGCCGTCTATTAGAGCTTTTGGTCGTTTTCCGAGAGTCTTCAGGTACTTTTCGCTTGACCATTCAGCATGGCCCAATGCAGAAGGACAGTCGGAAATCCCTTGTTCTGCTAATGCAGCATAAGCAGCCAGCTCCTTTTTGTATGAAACTTGGGAATCGATTGTGAAAAATTTGAGGACGCATTCGAAGGACTCCTTCGACTTTTCTCTAGATGGAGGGATTTGGACGGCGAACCTTACGACCTGTGAATGGGGAGTGGTACTTAGGACGCGGGGTCGAGTAAACACGGCGCGATCGTCGAGAAGCTCCATTTTCAAACGAATCGTGAAACCTCACACGGCCATTCACACGATTTACGTTGAGGCGGCAGGAAGCTAATGATGCTTTGGTGGAGTCAATAAAGGTCAACTTGATTGTTTCTTTGTTGATTGTCGTTCAGGTGATTTGAATCGATCGATCAGCGGTCCCTGAAAAGCCCATGAAACCAGGGACAGTCAACAAAAAAGTGGGTGTCGCGACTCGGAATACACACTATATGTTCTTTGGAAGCCTTACCTCTGTCGCGTGACGACGGAGGTAATGCGTATCTCCTATTTTCATCCTCGAATGTTTCAGTTCCTTTTTGCCTGCGTGCTGGCCTTGCCTCAGGATGAGCACGGATCCTCTGAAAACAAAGAATCTGGCGACGCAAGCTGAAAATAGCCTTTAACCACCAATCAAATATTATTTCTCGCGTATCAACAATAGGTGTATTCTGTTAGAATTGGCTATTTCTTTCTTTGAAGCTCTTTTAGTTTTTTTGTTAGTCAACAATAACGTGGAGCAACTGAAAGTACCGTTGATTTTGGAGCCAGAACTTCATTTCCCTTTCTCACGAGTCACATACCGATTCGGCCAACATGACACAAATCAAGTTACAGTTCTATTCTTTCCCCGAGGTGTCCTTTGTATTGTTGTGCATATATATCGGGACATTACCTTCCATGTCGCAGCATCGTCGCTCGACCTCTGAAGTCTCCGCAAAAACTTCCGTGCATCATATGGCCCCTCGCAAGTCTCAACGAACAGGAAAGGCCAAGAGAAAGGTGAAATTTAGTAAAGCGAAGGAAGGTTCGCTCTGGCATGTGTTCAAAGCTCCGATCAAACACCTTCGACAAGCGCCCATGAGAGGACAAGCTAAAACATCCGATTACAATGGCCGCTATATTGACATCAAAGATGTCAAGTGCTGGGACGATTTCATTACCCCGGAAGAGGTTGAAGCGCTATGGATGGATAATCCTGATCTGAAGACCATTTTTGAACGAAGATTAAAACCAGCCGAAACAGGAAAGATACTCACGGCGGCTCCAGTAACTGGTGGCTTACGAGATGAACATGCCTTGGAACTTGAATGGCACAGTGTGCATCACCAACTGAATCTGGCTTTAAAACTCTGCGCCGAAGCTATGGGATCTAGTGGCCATGTCATGATTGGACCAGGGTCAAATGCACAGAAAATTTCATCCGATGCCGAGCCTGACGCTCATAGGAAACGTCCAGATTTTGCAGTTTATTTGTATCTCGACGACTCTCAATACAACGGCGATAACGTCAAACAGGTTGACAATCGAGTTCCAGGAGATGCAAAACAATTCCGAGCGATTCGTCGTAGTATGTTGCCTCCAGACGGAAAAGATTTCAACAAAAAGAACAGGAACCTTAAAGCAATCAAAGTTCTCAGCCAAATTCACGGATACATGGATCGTCACGAAGCACGTTATGGGTACATCCTCAATAACGAGGAATTGGTCTTTCTTCGTCGACGAGATACTGGATGGGGACAACTGGATATTAGTCCTGCAATTCGCCATGACGTAGAGGCAGATGCTGAAAATGGAATCCTAAATTCAAAGTACGCCCTGTTTTATTTTTTGCATCAGGTTGCAAATGACGACTCGCCTTCAGGATGGCGTCTACAATCTTTCGGTACGGAAACTCAAGATGAAGCGCCCCGTCAACGGGTCAGCAGTATCGCCTTCCGCAAGGAAGCCAAAGCAAAAGCTACTTGGTTGCAAGTTGGAAAGGAGAAGCTTGTTAAATTGTTCGGCAGTATGGCCAACTTTCTTTGATTGTGATGAAGCGGGTTATGCAGTTTTTATCCTGTGTTCGTAGAGAATTGTATCTGATAATTATCCATCTGATGTCTCGAACTTCCTCACTTGCACAAAAACTTGGTGATTGTCAGGGGTATAAGTATTTAAGTATTTGCATGGCCTCTCTGATTACCTCACCCTAACCCTAACCCGGAAGCTAGTAATAGCACTGTTCGGCTTTAGTTGCGGTCGGCAAGAGATGTCAAGCGCCGTAAAGATCGTCGATGGTATGAAAGTTTGTTGCTTGAGATGGGAGTGTCGACGAGTCCAAGGTCCATGGAAGGACAGCACCAGAATCGTTGATAACTCGTTGGTTTCCTTGAGCCGCAATGAGAATATCTTTTCGGCAGTGGCGACTAGGGGTATCATTGAAACGGTTCATTCAATGGCGGAGCCACAGATAGCCCGATATGAATACTACAGCATCAGAACTTCAGATGGGGGTCGAAACCGTCAGATGGGTGATTAGCGAAGCTAGAGGAGGGAGGCACGTTGAATTCGGATGTCTTTCATATTCATGAGAGTGATTCAGTTCTGGCCGAGAGCGGAAATGGTCTTCCATGCCCCGGATTTTTGATGCATTTGAATCGCCTCTTCATTTGCAGTTTCAGGATCGCGCCTGAGACGGAATGACGGGTGGTGGAACGGCGACGACGAATAAGCCGAGGGCTTAGAAATTCCGATTCATGACTGAATAAATCTTCGGGATGGATTCAAACAAGAAACGTGGGTGGACAAGTACAGTGGACAAAGATGAGCAAAAGCGCGTCAGATAGCAAGTAGGGACCAGGGCCCGTCCTATTTCAATCCCTATTTCAATCGACTCCAGATTCAGGGGCTTTTCAGGCACCGCTAATGGCGACGGCGACGGAGCGATTGACATCTCTTGCTATGGGACAAATGCTTCGCAGAGACAAATTGAATGGGAAATGGAAATAGCGGTAACATACTTTGCCCAATGGGTAACACTTTAAATGCCAAGGGTCACGACTAATTTGAAGATAGGCAAGCTTGGATCGATGAAGCCGACTTACTTCCTGCGAAAGCTGTCACTTGCAGTTGAAGAGGAGACTGGAGCTCTTTCTCAGTCCTCTTTTAGACACCGTTCTCATAATATTAATCTACATAATCATCAACTCGATCTGAATTGCATGAATCGTCAGACGGCGACCCTCCCACTACGAGTCCCGCCGGACGGTAGCCAGTCCTCAAGCCGCGAGGGTCTGCCATTAAAGCCTAAAGATCACTCATGTACCAGCTGTCGGATATAAAGTGTTGTGTCTCCGCTCCACCTCACAGACTCAAGGACCTTATTTCACTGTTTTTACCTTATAGTGATGATTCGTTTTATCTCTCTTGGCTTACGATTAAGGTGGCCTTTGTTTCGTTTATCTCCTGAAATTTCCGCTCCGCAGCACAAATGCCAACCTTATTTTTTGCAACCCTTTTTGCCAAATTGAATGGAAATGGCACAAATGAACTATAAAACACGGGGAAAAAACTTATTAGCCTTTTTAGATGCACAATACAAGGCACGACTGACGCAGCCGCCATCGTCATGCGAAGCCCTTGCGGTGAAACTCCTCATCTCTCGCTTCAATGTGACGTTTCGACTATAGTCGCATCAGGTTCCAAAAATATACTTCCTTTCTTTGTAGCTGAAAGGAAACAGAGGCGAAAAGGATTTATATTTCTGCCATGGCGATCTGGGTCATCACGCGCGTATTCGCACACCGCCAGCGGTAGCTTCTCATGTGGGCATGTTTGTTAACTTCTAGAGCAAAGGAACTAAATGGTTGCAACGGGTTCCCGCAGGCAGGGAGACAGCCGAATTGGCAAGGACAAGCTACATATCATCAACCGCCAAACTCTCCTCCGTAAAACACCCCTGATCGCACTTCAAAAGGCTGAAGAATATTGGGAGGGTGAAGGTTGTCCAGGCAGCAATTCGAATCCCAATGTTGTTCTTGTGGACCCAGCCGATTGCCATGAATGGACTGCATTCCGAGAAGAAATGTCTGAGAATATTCGTCAACTCTTTAGTAAGGACAATGTCAATACATTCCTGAATCGCCCTCTCGATGAAAAGGAACTGGCTTCCTTTACATGGGCTATCGAAGCAGCCGGATTGGTTTCTGAGCAGGCTGTTGAACGACTTTGGGACCACGTTAATGGACTATTAAACGTCATGCAGAAATTGTTAGCTGCCGAAATTGACGAAACTCTCGATGGAAGATATATCCGCATCGGCGATGGTACATGTGCACGAAAACAATGTGAGCAACATCCCGAAAAATCTTCTCAAACAAAGGCTGACCTTGCTGGATATGAATACATCCCACGAAGCAAAAAATTGGAAACAAAGCAAATGGGTAAGGAAAGGGACAATATTGACAATCGCATTCCTGGCGACATCAAAGTATCATGGAAACTTACCAGAGAAATGCTGCCGCCGTATTCCGAAGAAATGAAAGCATCCAAAAGCTATGCCAACTACCTCGAACAGGCGATCAGAGTTCTTTCCCAAATTCACTTCTATATGGATAAACATGAAACACGCTATGGCTACATCACAACTAACGAAATCTGTATATTCTTCCGTCGCCGGGGGACTGGTTGGGGCCACCTCGACATTAGCCCAGCGGTCTCACACGGTGTTGAGGGCGACTTCGAGACTGGGACCTTCAACAGTAAGATGGTCTTGTTTTATCTGCATCGCGTTGTGGCCAACGATGAAGCACAATGGAAATTGAAATCCTGTTGGTCCACTATCAAAAAGAGAGCCACAGGTCGAACAGCCACGACATCGAAGTCCATCACAAAACGAACTATCCGTGTTGAGGCAACCGCCCAAGCCGCGTCCTTGTCGCTCAGCTTGGATATGAAGCTAGCTATCCCTCTGACTGTGAAGGGATCTAAATCAAAGGGAAAGAAGTAATAGACGAATTGAATGGAATCGAATTGTTTGGACTGGAGACTATTTAGGAAGAATTTTGAATGTATACTTTAATTATGGCCTGAAATATTTCTGTTTTCCATTTCCGCTCTCTCACAATCGAATTTGCCATTAGACAGGAGGTGTTGAATTGACGTGGGTATTTATTTTGAGTTGGGGCCCCTCCCGAAGTTCCCTTTGTTTGGTGAGAGTGGTTTCGCAAAGTGATTGTCAGGGGCTCTTTCCACGGCACCGCTGATTGGTCAATAGCCCGTTAAAAAGCAAAGGCCAGGTTCACACTTTTCCGAGTCACTTCGATGCGAGACATCAACACAGCCATCGTTGTTTAATCGTGTCACCCCTGAATGGCGGGGCAAGTGGACCTCACGCAACATGGGGAACGCCCGTTTCTTTATTCGGAGCTTAAACTGCTCCGCCATAGCTCTTTGCAACAGGTCATTCTTTGCGACTATAGTTCAGTCCACGGACCGGTGCAGACGGCGCAATGCATTCTAAAGCTATTTTCCTCGAAAGCGCGCAAGGCATGTGACATTGAAGTCTCGGCGTATTCCACCGTCAAGGACTCCGATCTCCAACATTCACCTTTGGCGGACGTGCTGTGGTCGGGTTCATGGACTGCCGACCAGTATAACGAAATCATCGGAGGCAAGCTCCCGAGCATTATTCGCCCAAGAGAAACAACAGTGTTTGTTCTTATGCTTTCGTATATTGCCAATGCGGAACGGATAACAAGTATATCTCCCGGATTGAGACAAGAGATTGCTATCAAAAGAGCGCTACAAGCCTTGCGCTCTCTCCATTCTTTGAAAATATTACACGGGAGTGTCGGGCCAGACAACTTATTGTTACTAAAGAAGGGTCCCAGCTATTTTGCATATTGGATAGACTTGTCATGTTCTTCACTAAATGCTTCGCAAAGAGCATTATCCCGAGAATGGAATGATGCAATTACTATGTTCACCGACTTGGTATCTTCAAAAAAAGTGAATTGACTAACATTTCAAGCTGAACATTAATGTTTTGGAGCTGTTGAATGAAACCGAAGTTTGCCCTCTATTATCAAATATGCTAACTCGGAGCAGGAAGATGAAGTTTCAACGCCGATATCGTCCTCTTCCGATCCAGAATCGGTAATTAATCCATTACCTTATCTTCAAGATCACCTCCAATTCCGAAACTTCGAATTAATTGCCGCTGGGAATCATGCCTTCATCTACAAAGTCGAGGTTTCAAATGTACAAGAAGGACAAACCGCAGTGTGTTGTCTCAAAGTGTTTAAAAATGATTGGATGGTGCCATACAATCTCGAGACTGCCGCTTATGAATATCTTCTTCATCACGGTGTGCATCACTGGATTCCTCATATTTATGGCACGGGTGTCAGAAGTGTGGCGCAATGGGGACTTGCTGAGATCGACGGTGATACGGATGGTCAGTATTATGGAATCCTTATGGAGTGGATTGAGGGTTCAGAGCGCTTATCGGAAGAAAATGTGAGAGCTGATCATATTGTTTCCTTGGTGAGAGGTCTTGTTCGAATTCACGATGCTGGGGTTTTACATGGCGATCCGTATCCACAAAATATGTTAGTGGTCCCTGGCTCGTCAAGGGCAGTTTGGATTGACTTTTCGTGTGCGCAAGTCAATCCTGATGAGAAGGACACTGAAGATGAGATGAAATATGGGGCGACTCGTCCTGCTGTATGGGTTTGTCCCCGTCAAACCACAGACCGCTAACAATTAGTTCTACCGCGACTCAGTTAGGGAGGGAGAATCGAATGTTTACAACTCATTCCTTGCAACTTCACTTCCACTCCGTCGTCGCGTTGGTGGAGCTATATACGCAAGTTGGATCATCTTAGAAGGTATTTATGAGGTTGTTCAATCTTTTGACATGGCGCGTCATGCGCTCTTGTATTTCATCACTCCAGTCCTGGTTATGATTTTGCTCAGATCCTACATTGGACTACCCTTTATGAAGGCAGGCTTCCGATCAATTCTCCTCGGACATCAACTCCTTCTCCTCGCTTATTCGCTCTGGGTGATTCTTAATCAAGGTGTTGAAGGGAAGAGTGCTTTGACGGAGTTGAGACTTAGCGTCCTTTGTTTCTGTACTATATCAGAATTGGAAGTATTGGCTATTGAAGTTGCCGCTCTTGTAGCGTCGGTTGGAAAATACACGTGGGAGGAAAGGAGAACAATTGCTGCTCGACAAGGATTCGCGCCCCCTGTATATTATTTGTAGCATCTTGAGTCATGAATCTATTTGTGGAACCTACGTAACACCTGCACCCCAAAGCCGTAGACTCGCCGTCTTTGAAGGTGATCCTACACTGTGATCAGATTATTTCTTGAATTGGCTCTGAGTCCTCCTACAAGATGGTGTTAATTGTTCGATGAATGGTAAACTCGATATGAAGAACATGAGCGTCCAGAAGCTTGTTTTGCATGTTTTGGGAGGCAGATCTGAAGCGCCCCGCTGGGCATTATTACATGTATTTTATAGGAGAACTATGTCCTTGGCGGGTTGCAAACCGTCTCATTTCTTCCCACGTCATTTTCTCGACCTCTGCTAACACTTTGCCTAAATCAAGGTTAGGGCGCCAAGCTCTGCAAAACCACAACTTCCGATGACTGTCATTCGATGCTCCGGTGATACAGCCCTTCCTCTTTCACGTTGAGTTACAATTTCCCAGATTGAATAGGCGATGAGAAAGAGTTGATGCGCTAGTACCGGGAAGCGAGTAATCTTATTTGTTAAATGGCATAAACTTCTTGCATTCTCGCTTAAGGCTCTAAGGCACAAAAATTAACGCTCGTCAGATGAAGCTGGTGGCCGGACAGGCTACGGTCTTGTCAGAAAAAGTCTTTTGGACGATTCGCGACAATCGCTCGGGTTCTGATGACGAACCTCACTTTCTCCCAACTTACAGAACGACTGCTCTCTTTGATCCCAGCGCATTAATGAATTCAATAGAACTGCCTAGTTTGGCTTCGAGGCGGGTACAAGAGAGAAACTGCCTTTACAAAGGCAATTGTCAGAGATTCTTTGTTGCTTGCATTCGAAACCTTATCCCACGCTCACCCGCGAATTACCAACCTTAATGTCTTTGCACACCATTATTGGATCCAGGAGACTTGGTTACGAATATTTATAGATAAAACGAGACTAAAATCTCAAACTCCCCTTTGACGCGCAATGCAGTTGCAACAGGACTCGTAATGCCGCGACGATGCTTCATCGATTACGTTCGATAAGTTGCGAACCTCCTTGAAACTTTCAGGATATGGGGGCGAAGCTAACAATGGAACCGCCTCCTCTTGCAGCTCGAAAGCAATTGGGATCCAATATAAGTTCAATGCATCGGCGTTACGAGCAGCTTCAGAACGAGAAAATCAACTGCCTCGATAAACCAGATCTATACTATCATAACTTGGACATATCTTTGGGAGTGAGTCTCCAAGGCTACGCTGTTGGCTCCTTGCTGATATTTCAGAAATGGTTGTACATGATTTCGCAAACTGCAACCATAAGAACAGACCCACGGTCATGCAAGCTCTTTCAGGAAAGGAACCTCCAATCGAATCTTTGAAATTGCGAAGTATCGACAATACCGACTCTAGTCCCGACGGTTATCATATACCCCGCGAACTCATTGGCGAATGGGCCACGTCAGATGTGGATCCTTTTCCTGATTTGGAAGGTCTCAGAAAATATGCGCAACAAGATAGACGAGTCTGGGACCTACTTCAAAGCAAGGTAAAACCAAAAGATATGCCTCGCATTATATCGCAACATCAATGGCCTTCTGCGGATGAGATCACTGTGGAACAAATGCTTAAAACTCATTTCGATATCGTCAACTTGGCTCTCGAGTACACCGCTTCAAGGGGAAAATTCGTTATGATTGCTAGTGGAAAATGCGCCACGGCTGGCAATAAGGAGAATAACATTACTTCGATTCCGGATCGCTCATCCTTCTACGTTCCCACAAAATTCAATGAAGATGGAAGCCCGGTTTTTGTTTTCAAAGAACTAGACCATGAAGGTGCACAGAAAATTCGAAATCTTCTGCCTGGTGAGATCAAAATCTGGTATAAATTTCGGAGAGAATATCTTGAGGTCAAAGGGAACGAGCCCGGGAAAAGAGTGGGGGATTACGATTTGTTGAAACAGGCGGAAATGGTCTTTACCCAAGCTTATCAGTATATGAATGAGCGCAACGCTGCCATCGGCTACATAATCACTGATCAGGAACTCATCTGCATTCGTCGACTTTGCAAGGAACGCTATGGGGTCAAATACGGGGTCATGGACATTTCTCCTTCAATTCCTTTGTCAGTTGAGGAGGGCAACCTCAATGCAAAATTGGCCTTGTTCTATATCCACTTTAAATATATCATGAAAGAACCTCATCTTGGCGAAATGAAAAGGACACCGAAACCCAGAAATTGGGGTCAATTGGTACGAGGAATAAAACATGGAAGGAGAGTAGGTCAAATCGAGATTAGGGAGTATTCCCTACGCAAGCCAGCTAGGGAGTCTCTTTTGGATCTTAAGGATGTACGCGAGGCTTGGTACTAAGTGGGTTGTCATACTAGTTGGGCGTTAGACAGGGCGCGCAATCCAAAGTTTCGGTATGGCTTTCCATATCAACATCACTTTTGTTGGCGAGATTATAGTTGTTTTATGGTAGTGCGTCAGTCGTTTGCAATTTGGTTTAGCTACAGTATAGGATATCGGTTGCAACTTTCTATTTATATCCAGTGTCCGTCCCTCTCAGAATCGTGATGTGAAATAGATTCTCAAACCTTTAATTCAGGGGAATAAAGTTCTGACTAATCGGCCTGATTCGGCTCTTCTTTGTTGTCGCGCGAAAGCAACTTAACAGTCATTCAGTCATTCCACTTTGTTATTGACACGATGCCTCCAACCGGAGCCATTTCAGAACGCCTGAAGACACAGGATGAATGGACGGACCTTCCTATCAAGACCAAACCGCTGCCTAAGGTTCCTAATACCTTCACGTTTGCCAATGCCCGATTTCTTGCCCGAAGTCTTCACTCACAAGTCCACACCGTCGATGTGACAGACGAAGGAAATACCTTTCCTGCAATTGTGAAGCTCTTCTCGAGGGAACTGAAGATTCGCTACACTGCCGAAACAAAAGCTTACCGATACTTACAGCATTATGAAGTCACCTCGCAAGGTGTGGTTCCCAAACTTTATGGGATTCTGCCCTCCCTCGACAAGAAGAAATTGCATGCGATTCTCGGGGATTCGGTCCCAGACGACGGGCCGATAAAGTTCCCCGCCTCCGCAATTTTCATGGAGTACTTGGAAGACGCTGAAAGACCGTCGGCGGCGAATATGACTCCAGAGCTTGCCGAAGAGGCTCTCCGTGGTCTGCGATTAATACACAATGCCCACGTATTACACAGGGATACTGAGCTCCGAAATTTGTTGATATATCCTACCACAAACAGGGCAATTTGGATAGATTTCTCCATCGCTGAGGTCGATATTGATCTTTGGGAAGTAGAGGATGAAAGAGATGAAGTGAGGGCCAGACTCTACCGAAGAGTGGTATTTGCCCCTCACAATGCTCCTTGACCGTATAGTTGAGTATGGAGGTACCTCCGATCGAAGGTGAGGAGGGCTTTAATCAATCGGACCAAGAATATCACGTTCAACTCTCCCCGTTACCCACATCCGATTCACGCTTTCATCACCTGCAGCGAGGTTCGTCCCAGAACGTTGTTCAGTCAATTGTTCAGTCATGGAGACCGACCTTATCACGAGCTGCCCTTCAAACTTTCATCTTTCTAAACTTCCTCGACTCTTTAGCTTTAATATTTTTCCCAAAAGTGGCCGGATACTATTCGGAACATCTTCCTCCAGACATTATATTCCGCTCTCAGGGTATTCTGCTGGCCACTGTTTCTTTTCTTGTTACTGGAACTCTGAAAGAAACCCAGTTACAAAGGCTTTTGGTTTTTTCTATTGTATTTTATAGCATCGGGTCGATGACAAATTTGTTAATGCATCTTCTCGTCAATTCAGAAGGGACTGGGCAGTATGAGTGTTGGATCAGAGTTTTCTTCAACATCTTCTGGTTGCTTGGCATTGGTGGGTTGAGGCTCGAGACCAGATAGGGAGGCTTGAAAAGGAGTTAGAATCAATAATTTTAGAAGGGCTTAAACGACCTTAACCTGTTTTTCCAGATCAAGGCTGTCGAGAACCCTGAAATGAAATTATGGTTTAAGAGGAGACTTGACACCTTTATTCTTCATGTTCTAGATACCATCCTCGAAATATTGGTCTACATTGTCCGACTCGATGTGAATTGCGGAATGCAGTTGACCGTCAGATCCGACCGGACCGGAGACCGTCCCTGAACTGTAAAAGGAGTACTAACGATTTGATCAATGCCATCAATTGTTTGACTCCGGGAATCAATAATCAACATTTCCCTTTTGGCACGAACTACTTGGAGCACTGAAAGTTGAGGTAAGCGACAGCTTTCTTATGAAAGGCTTCCTGGAGGAAGACAATCGTAATGGAAGTCTTTGTCCTCAAAAACCTAAAGCCCCACACCCTGGACATGTCAACCTTAATTGCATTGGAAATCATCATTATAAGAAGGGGACGAAACCCGTACGGGATATTTATACATAAAACGAGACTAAAATTCGGAGTTCCCTTTGAACGCGCAATTCTATCGCAACAGAATCGTCATGGGCGCCATCTGACTTAGAAACCAATAAACGAATGCTCTCCACGAGAAACAACAGTCACCGGATCCCCAAGTTTAATCTGTCCCTCTACCACGTGAGATTAGAGGCAATCGAGAGAAATACCGATTTTGTCAGTTACAGCACACATCCCAAGACACGGATGATACTTTGCACCAGGATCAATTCTCCTATACTTTGTCATCGTCTTATAAGGCTGATTAGGATCCTTCACACCAGTCGCCGGATTGACACTACAATCAGAATGAGGAGTTGGGGACGGGTACTTTGGCAATTGACATCTGGGCATTCTAGCAACGCAGTAGATCTTCCCCACACTAGCAACTTCAATTTCTTTCCAACCATCTTCATCGTAAGCTCGATCAACACCCTTAACCACAATATTTGGTCTGAATCGGGTGACGCCCTCCAATTTGCCATCTGTAGGCAAGTGCTCTTGTAAATCATCAAAACTCTCCTGGCTTAGAAGTAAGTAAGGTGCGCAATCGGCGAAGCTGGTTGTTACGAGACGACCACCTTGAGCGGAAGGGGGTGCTTGGTTGATGATTGATGGTCGGGGATCTGGACCGAGGTAGACTAGTTTGCAGGTTGGCACGTTGAGGAAGTGCGCGAAGAAGGAAGAATGTTCAGGAATGATCCGAGGACGGATGTCAGTGCCGAAGAGATCGATTGTTGGAGTTGTTTGCAATGTCGAAAGGAAGTCGGGACTATTACACTTGTAAGTTTAGTGTAGATGGAAGTACCTTGGAGATAAGGGGATGGTGACTTGTTCTGGGAATCCATCTGCGCTTGCGATGATATTGTCACCTTCAATCACCGTATTAATCAACAACATCTATGCATTTCAGCACTAATTATCGGGAGAAGTACCTTTGGGTGTTCCCTAATAGTCATGGGGATCCATTTATCTTCTTTCAATCCATCTTTATCGTCAGGTTTTGCTTCCTTCTTTTCGATAAGCATGTAATTGCGATCGTATTTGAATCCGAGAGCAGTCAATTCGGCGGAGAAGACGGGGATT
>Ga0335075_10006915_pt1 | contig 17499 bp, 16 predicted proteins | sample Lox_Sample_24_FD_206723 | JGI IMG/M metagenome (GOLD analysis project Ga0335075, IMG submission 206723) | Soil microbial communities from Loxahatchee National Wildlife Refuge, Florida, United States - Lox_Sample_2.4 | ecosystem: Environmental > Terrestrial > Soil > Wetlands | place: USA...
AAGCCGCCGACCTCGATGCGCGTGTCGCCGAAGCCATCGCCGCTCGCGAAGATCTTCGCGAGACCGACAAGAAGGAAACCCGCATCCTTATCCAGACGCACCCGGACGTGCTGGTGATCCCGCCCGACCCTCCGCAGCTACTGATCAAGGTGGGCCAGGTGCGGACGATGATCCGCGAAATCTACCGCATGCCGGCGGAAGCGCGAAGGGCGTTTTACATCTTTACGAGCGCCGCGTTCATGAAAGAGGCGGCGAACTCTCTGCTCAAGGTGCTGGAAGAGCCGCCAGCGCACGCGACCATCGTTCTGTTGGCGGAAAACCCCGGCGAGTTGCTGCCGACCATCCGCTCGCGGGCGGGAATCTTCCGGCTCGGCGCGATTCCAGTGGAGCAGATCGAACGCCTGCTCGCCGAGCGCTGTTCGCAGTGGAAGCCCGCGGAACGAGCGCTGGTCGCTCGCCTGGCGGAAGGCGCCATCGGTCGGGCCCTCGGTTTCGATCTACCGGCATGGCTGGCCAGCCGCGCCGATGCGCTTTTGCTGCTGCGGACCTCGTTGCAGGAGCCGGACTACTCTGCGCTTTTCCGGGCGACCGAAGCCTACCGGGCCGGCGCCGAAGGCCAGGAAAAAACCGAAGGACTGCTGCGCACCGCGGCGTCGCTGCTGGAGGACCTGCTGCTGCTCAAATCGGACACGCCGCATCTGGTGCGCAATATCGATCTGCAGCGGGAGCTGGCCTCGATGGCCGACGCCGTCTCCGTCGACTGGATCGAGGCGGCCGCGCGTGGCCTGCGTCAGGTTGAATCGGGCATGCGCCGCAACCTGCTGCGCTCGCTCTCGCTCGACAGCTTCGCGGCGCAGTTGAGCGGCACTTAAACCCGCGCTAAATGTCCGGAATCCAGGACGCCGGGGCTTGCCGTTGGATTCCCACAGCCGGTTCACGCTACGATGGCTGCATTGTTCCTGAATCTTCTTCTGCCATGCGACGCGGCTCGGTTTTTCCGCATCAGATAGGCAGTTTCGTCTGAAAAGGATCGTAGGTACTATGCCCCAGGTGCCTGGTTCTGCGGTGCGTGCACTGCGTTCTGCCAAGAGTCCCCTTGAACGGGCCAGCGCTGCCCTGGGCCCCGTCGCGGCTCAACCGCCCGCACCGGCGCCCCCTCGGCCCGCTGGCGATGAGCCGCAGGAACTGAACGTTGTCGGCCCGCGCAAGCTCGTCCGGCCTACGCTACCTGGTCGTACGCAGCGCGACCGTCGCTTCGCGCGTCGCGACGAGCCCGTACTCCAGTGGATCACCGGCAGCGCCGTTTCCGCGTCGGCCCATGAGAGCTCCCACGCCGAGGCGTTTTATTTCCAGAAGCAGATGCAGACGCAGACGCCGATGGTGTTCGTGCTGGAAGACGGCGAGACCATCGAGGGCTGCATCGAGTGGTACGATCGCAACGCCATCAAGGTGCGGTGTACATCGGTCCGCATGAATGGCTCGCGTGCCTACGATACGGCGACCCGGGCGCTCATCTACAAATCGAGCATCAAGTACCTGTACAAGGCTGGCGAGAACCAGCCACAGCTCTAGAAGAGCAACCGAAGTTCTGAAAAATCGCGGCCGGTTGCCGCGCTTTAATTGACATAATACATTGTTTTGCATAGTATCTTGTTATGATTCTGCCCCCTCCATCAGCTCCCGAAGCCGCAGAGAAATGGGAGGTCCAGCTCCGCAAAGGCTCGCTGGATCTGGCCATTCTGTGCGCTCTTTGGGAAGGTCCGCTGTATGGCCTGGAGATCCTGCGTAACCTTGAGTCCGGGTCCGATCTGGTGGTGGTGGAAGGCACCGTGTACCCGCTGCTCACCCGCCTCCGCACGCTCGGTCTCGTCGATGCGGAGTGGGTCGAGTCGGACTCGGGCCATCCGCGCAAGTACTACCGCCTGACCGACGCCGGCCGTCAGCGCGCGCTGTCGATGGCGCGCATCTGGACTCGGTTCGCCGCGAGCATGACTTCCCTGCTCGCGCCTCTCAGTCACAATCCCACACCCCACGAAGTCGCAGGGGGAAAGTCATGACCTACACAGCCGCATCGCAAAAAGCCATTGACGACTACCTGGCCACGCTGCGCCGCCAGCTGCGCGACCTGATGGACGAGGACGTCCGCGACATCGTTGAAGAGATTCACGCGCACATTCTCGACAAGACCTCGGGCGATCCGTCGCCCGAGAAGATTGCCTCGGCGCTGGGCGCTCTTGGCTCGCCGCAGCAGCTTGCTTTGCGCTATCACACCGACGAGCTTTTGGAGCGCGCGCAGCTCAGCCGCTCGCCAGGGCTTTTGCTGCGGAGCATTGTGCGCGGAGCCTCGCTGGGCCTCGGCGGCCTCACCGTCTTCATGCTGTCGGGAGTCGGCTATTGCCTCGGCGGCGTGATCTTCGTGATGGGCCTGCTCAAAGCGTTCCTGCCCAAACGCGCTGGCCTGAATATCGACTACTCGCCGGGGCATTCCCTGTCCGCCGGCTTCGGCGCCGGGTCAGGCCCGCACGCCGGCCACGACCCGATTGGCCTGTGGCTGATCCCAATTTGCCTTCTGCTCGGCGGCGGCATTTTGTTTCTGACTTTCCGCTTCAGCCTTTGGACCCTCCGCTTCTTCACGCGGCCTCGACGCGGGCCGGAGCCGGTTGCACTGGAAGACTGAGAGCCGCGATGCGCGCTGTTCCTCTCGCCGCCGCCCTGCTTGCTCCGTCGCTCGCGGTCGCGCAGGCCCCTGCGCCGTCTGCGCAGACACCACCGCGCGATTTCACGATGCCGGCCTCGGGCCAGGTGACGGTAGCGGCGAAAGACGGCCTCACGTTTGACGTTCGCATCAACGGGCAGGGACCGTTTCACGCACTGTTCGACACCGGATCTGACAATCTGATGACCGCGTCGCTCGCGCGCCGTCTCGGCATCCAGCTCAGCGGTAACTCGCAGCCCTTTGGCGGCGGCAGTGCGGTGATCTCCGCGCAAAAAACGCAGATCGAAACGCTCGAGGTGGGCGATCTCACGTTGAGCAACCAGCCCTTCTATGTGATCAGCCCCGCTGATGCGCAAGACGATGAGGATCCATCCATCGTCCTCGGCTATGAGACGCTGCAGCGGCTCATCGTCACCGTCGACCCGGCGCGCAACCAGATCACGTTCACCGATGATGCTGCATTTCACCCGCCCGCCCGCGCATCGCGGATCCCTCTCACGATTGCAGGGTTCGTTCTGTTGGCCGATGGCTCGGTGAACGGCATTCCCGGGCGCTTCGTGCTCGATACCGGCAATGAGTTCTGTTTCGAGCTCGACGACGCCTTCGTCCGCCCGAATCATCTGGTGGAAACGACAGGGGCGCACTATCGCGGCTTCGCCGGCTCGAGCTACGGCGGCAAATATTCTGACGCGTGGATCGCGCGCGTGGACCAGGTGAAGCTCGGCGACGCGGAGGTCCGGCACATCGTCACTGATCTTTCCACGGTGAACCCAACGGGCGGCGGCATTTCTGGCAATGTGGGGCAGAGCATTCTGTTGCAGTTCCGGTCTACCTGGGACGTGAGGCACCACGCGCTGTACCTCGAAAAGACGCCGCGATGGGGGAGGACGGAAGTCTTCAATCGCGCGGGGATCATCACGGAACCGGAGGCGCACGGCCAGCGCATCGAGACGGTGTTCCCGGGCAGTCCCGCTGCGGAAGCAGGGCTCGCCGCGCGGGATCTGATCACCGCGATCAACGGCAAGGCACCCGGGGATGACCTGGTGATCCCGGCGTTCCTGCGGAAGCCGGGGACCGCGGTACATCTGACCGTGCAGCATGGGAACCAAACGCGGACGGTTACGGTGAGGCTGCGGGAGATTCTGTGAGGAGCGGTTAGCGGTCAGCCCGCAGCTTCCGGCCCTTTACGGTTTCACTGAGCGGTTCCCCGCTGGCATATTCTGCTGACCCGCTTTTAACTTCCGCCCTTCGCCGCCGCCTTCAGCAAACGGTCGCGGATCGCGACCGCTAGTCCCTCGCCCCGCGGCACGGGACATAGAATCGTGCTCACGCCGGCGGCATCGAGCCAGCGAAGGCCGGCGTAGAGCCGCTGCGCCAGTTCTTCAGGATCCGACCAGTTGCCCCAGCGATAGACGCGCGCGCGGCGGCCGATGACCGCCATCTGGAAGGCGTCGGGAAGCATGAGGCCGAGGGATTGGCCGGATTCCTCGCACTGGCGAGCCGCATCGCCGAACGCGACTTTCTGGAACTCGCCATCGCCTTCGATGAGCACCAACCGCGCGCGGGGCGCGTAGTGGCGAACAGACATGCCGGGCGACGCCGCGGCGTTGTCGTCGGCCATATCCAACGAAGTGTCTGGCCCGCGGAGCGTCACCGTTCCCTGGCACACCGCCCGCATCTGTTCCAGCGTCACTACGCCGGGCCGATAGATCACGCAGCCTTCATCGCTGACGTCGGCCACGGTCGACTCCACACCGTGCGTCGTCTCGCCGCCATCGAGGATGGCATCAATACGCCCGTCAAGATCCTCGGCGACGTGATCGGCGCGCGTGGGGCTGGTTCTGCCGAAGGTGTTCGCGCTGGGTGCAGCTACCGGAATCGCAGCCGCTCGCAGCAACGCCTGGGCCACAGGATGCGCCGGCATCCGCAGCCCCACGCGCGGCAATCCCGCCGTCACCAGGTTGGGCACCTCGGCGCGCTTCGGCAGCAGAAGCGTCAGCGGCCCGGGCCAGAACACATCCATCAGCCGCTGGGCATTGGCAGGAATTTCACGTGCGAGATGACTGATACGCGCCGGGTCGCCGATATGCACGATCAGCGGATCCCACGCCGGCCGCTGCTTGGCGGTAAAGATCCTGCCCACCGCTTCTTCGTCGAGCGCATGTGCTCCCAGCCCGTACACCGTCTCCGTGGGAAACGCCACCGTGCCGCCGCCGCGCAGGATCTCCGCAGCGCGATCGATCGCCTCCCGCGACGACCGCGTCTCCGGATCGTTCGCATCTACCAATAGCCTCAGCGTCTTCATGGCGGACCACTATCAGCTTACCTGCTGCGGGAACCTGAACCCGTAGCCGCTGGCGAAGAGGCCTGCGGCCCGCGCCTTCCCTGCACCCTGTACCCTGTTCTTATGAGCACCGTGGAAATCGAGGTGAAGTTTGCCGTCGCCGATGCCGCCGATCTGAAGAACCGCCTCGCCGGCGCCGGTTTCCGCGAGGAAACGCCTCGCACCTTCGAGCGCAACGTGCTTTACGACACGCCCGACCGCCGGCTGCGCGCTCAGCAGGCCATCCTGCGCGTGCGAGAGTACGGCGAACGCTGGACGGTCACCCACAAATGCCTCACTCGCCACAACGATCCCGCCGCGCGCCACAAGCATCGCGAGGAGACGGAGACAACGGTGCGCGATGGCGAAGCGATCGGGCACATCTTCACGCATCTCGGCTACGTGCCTTCCTTCGCCTACGAAAAATGGCGCACGGAATTTTCCGACGGAACCGGCCACTGCGTGCTCGACGAGACGCCGATCGGCGTTTACGCGGAACTGGAGGGTCCGGAGGACTGGATCGACGCCACCGGCCACCAACTCGGCGTGGATCACGCGCAGTTTCTCACGCTGAGCTACGGCCGTCTTTTCGATCAGTGGCGCGAGCAAACGGGCAGCACCGCGCAAAACCTCACGTTTGCCGAAATTTCCACCGCCAGCCGCTAAAGCCTCGCTCGAATACTGCCGATCACATCGCAGGAGCATTTCCGCGAGGTTCACCGTGACCGCACGTTGCTTTTCACCGCGCCGCCGCCGTCTCGTCACATTATGGCAGGCCTTTGAGCGGCTACTGCCGCTCAATCAGAACCACCCGCCAGCAAGACCGCCGGCGCCTACATCCCCTCGCCCGTAAACGGGTTTACCTCAGTCGACCTGACTGTCGTTGGATCGGGTGCGGCCGGCGGCTCGGCCTCCTGCGCACCCATCGCAATCCTCTGTCCGCCGCCACGGCTGAAGACGCGATTCGGGTCGCCCGGCAACATGCCGTGCTCGTCGAGCGCCAGCCGGATGCGCCGCTGTGTCTCTCGCATGGCCGCCCACTGCTTGTTCGCCTTCGTCTTGAGCTGCACCGGGTAGATCACCTGCGAGCCTTTGATCGAATCCACGCCCAGCAGCGTGGGATCCGCCAGATACACGTCGCTGTAGGCGGGATCGGTGCGTACTCCCATGGCCACCTGCTTCAGCAGCGCCAGCACCTCGTCGGGATTGGCGGAGAAATCGACGCTGACGTTGATGGTTGCGATAGAGAAATCGCGGGTCTGGTTCGCCACCGTGGTGATCTGCGAATTCGGTACGACAAAAAGCGTCCCGTCGCCCCCGCGAATCTGCGTCCGCCGCAGCGTCATGGACTCAACCACTCCGCTGACGCCGGCAATCGTGATCGTGTCACCAACGTTGTACTGGTCTTCCACCAGAATCAGGAACCCGTTGAAGCAATCCTTCACAATATTCTGCGCCGCAAGGCCGATGGCCACGCCGGCCACGCCGGCACTGGTGAGCAGCGGCCCCAGATTGAAGTCGAACACGGTGAGGATCTGCAGAGAGGCAATGACGATGATCACGCCGATGCCTGTCGCCCGGATCACCGACGTCAGCGTTTTCACCTGGGCCAGATGCAACGAGCTGCTCGACTGCCGCTCGGCGAGCTTGACGACACGGTGGGTGATCAACCGCAGCAGCCACATCAGCAGCCACGAAAGCAGCGCGACCCCGATCAGTTTCGGCAGCTTTACATGCAAAAAATCCTGAAAGTCCGCAACATACTTATCTCCAAGGCCTGCAAACAATTCGCTGCGCCTCAGAAGCATCAGTGCAGTCCACATGGCTGTCAGGATACCTGCACGGCGCTTGCATTTCCTGTCACAATGCCCGCAGTATATGGGTCGGTATTTTCCCCGCCCACCCCCAACCCGGAGGAGTGGTATGACCTGCTATACCCAGCGTTCCGGTGCTCCGTCCCGTCGCCTGATCCGGATCGCCGCGCTCGCAGCGCTGGCCATCGCCTGTACCGCCATGCTTCCGGCTCGTGCTCAGTCGCACGTCAGCAGTTCGGCCACCGGCGTATCAGAACCGCTGCCCGGGCCCCAGCCTCTCGGCGCATGGGTGTCTTCCAGCGATCCCAACCAGGCGCATATGCTGCGTTCGATGGCAAAGCAGCGCAACGCCATCCGTCAGCGCAAGATTGTCGATGACACGAATCAATTGCTTGACCTAGCGAAACAGCTGAAAGCCGCCGTCGATAAGAGTGATCAGGATCAGCTTTCGCTCAACGTCATCAACACCGCAAGCGAGATAGAGAAGCTCGCCAAATCGGTCAAAGAAAAGATGAAGGACGAGCAGTAAAGGCAGTTGCCAGTTGTCAGCGACGCGCGCACGGTGCAGCCGTTTCCTGCAAGCCGAACCTGAACTGACGTGTTCTAAGCTGACCGGACTTCAGCCGACCAGTTCCTAACTATCCGCTTTTCAGCTCGCTCTCCGAATCACCAGCAGCGTCTGATCATCGCTTTGCTTCCCGAAGGCCCGGGTTTTGTCCAGAATGGCCTGGGTCAGCTCGGACAGAGGTTTGCGCGCGTGTCCCTCGATCGCCTGCTCCAGCCGCGACAAGCCGAATTCCTCTTCCCGCTTGTCGCACACTTCGAGGATGCCATCCGTCGCCACCACCAGCAGATCGCCGCCTTTGAGTTCGATGGCCTGGCCGGTAAATCCCGAGATTGGCAGCAGTCCCAGCGGATACTGCTCGTCCTGCACGAGCGCGAGATCGTCGCGATGCGGGCTCCAGTGAAGCACCGGCGGACTGGCTGCCATGGCATACCACGCGCTGCCGTCCGCGTTCAGGCGGAACGCCGTCAGCGTCGCGTACATCTGCGGCTCCTTCACATCCGGCAGCACGCGATTCAGCTTCTCGAGCAAAGCCGGAAGCGACTCCCCTGGATGTCCACCGGCCGCGTCCAGCAAGGCCGTGCGCGCCGCCGTCTTCAGCATGCCCATCAGGATGCCGGCCGGCAGCCCATGTCCCGCGATATCGGCAACGTAGGCAATGATGTCGCCTCCTGGCAGGATCACGGCGTCGACCAAATCGCCGCCGACTTTGTCGCTAGGCTGCGACAGCCCATACACCTCGAACAGATCGGTGCGCAGCGAGATGGGCGGCACCAGGGTCTTCTGGATACCGTGCGCCATATCCAGTTCGGCACGAATTTTGCCCGTGGCTATCCCCTCGGCTCGAAAATACGACACAAAAAATGCGTAGGCCGCGATCGTGACGATGAGGACGGCCCACGCCGAAAAGTGGATGCCCTGCTCCGGAGGAACCGGCTGCATGTGGAACCGGTAGGCCGCCCAGGTTGCGACCTCTGTAATCAGTCGTCCCAGATAGAACTCAAACGCAACCAGGAGCGCAACAACGATGAGCGGCAGCCGCGCCATCGCCACGATCCACAGGACCGCATTGAGCCCACAAATGGCCGCGACGATCAGCACCACGCCATACGGATGTGTGCCCTGGTTCATCAGGTCGTCGAAGAACCCGATCACCGAGAATATAAAGAGGACGGCCGCGCAGAACAGCCAGAGCCGGCTCCAGGGCGTATCCCAGAAGGGCTGCCACTTCTTCGACCGGTACAACAGGATTTTTCTCGTCCATCCCATCATGGATTGCCAACATATCAGCGCAGCCGACCTTGCGCCATGACCTTCCGCTCGCGGGAGCGCAATTCTCTGAGCCGGAACGGCTCCCCGCGAATCCCCAGCCGCGTTCCGGGCATCGATTCCTTTGGCGGGAATTCCGTTGGCATCCCAACAAAATCCGCTGTTACAATCTTCGGTCGGTCAGCCTTTTCGGAAGTTCCCCAGGGGCAGCCGGCGACTCTACACTGAAAGTTCACCATCTCACCAAAGAACGAGGGTTCCTGATGGCGCGCACCGCAGTTCCCGGCGCTGATACCGGCCTGAAATCTGTTAACGACCGCAGCGCCCACGCGCAGAACGGAACAAAGGAGACCTCAGCATCCGTGTCGCCGCTCCCTTTTTCCCGCGAGAAGCTGATCGAGGTCTACCGGCTCATGTACCTTTCGCGGCGCACCGACGACCGCGAGATCATCCTCAAGAATCAGCAGAAAATCTTCTTTCAGATTTCCGGCGCCGGCCATGAAGCCCTGCTGGTCGCCGCAGGGGTGAGCCTGCGCCCGGGCTACGACTGGTTCTTCCCGTACTATCGCGACCGCGGGCTTTCGCTGGCACTTGGTACCAGCGTCGAAGATCAGTTTCTGCAGGGGGTCGGCGCCGCGACCGATCCGGCCAGCGGCGGACGACAGATGCCATCGCACTGGACCAGCCCGAAGCTGCACATCGTCACCCCGTCGTCGTCCACGGCCACGCAGTGCCTGCAGGCGGTGGGTTGCGCCGAGGCCGCGCTCTACTTCGCCGCCAATCCCGACGCGACGAAGCCTGGCGAGCCCAGCCAGAACGATTACCGCCAGTACCGTCCCGTTGAGTTCCACGGCGACGAGGTCGTTTACGTCTCCATTGGCGACGGCTCGACCAGTCAGGGAGAATTCTGGGAGTCGGTGAGCGTCGCCTCGAATCGCAAGCTCCCCGTTCTCTTCGTCGTGGAAGACAACGGCTACGCGATCTCGGTTCCGGTGGAAGTGAACACGCCCGGCGGTAACATTTCGCCGCTGCTGGCGAATTTCCCCAACTTCCACTTCGCTGAGGTCGACGGCACCGATCCCATCGCCTGCCTCCAGGCTTTTGAAGCCGCGGTCGCGCATTGCCGCGCGCGCAAAGGACCGGCGCTCGTGCACGGCCACGTCACGCGGCCTTACGCGCACTCCCATTCCGACGACGCGAAGCTCTATCGCCCGGAGAGCGAACGCCAGGAAGATGCGCTGCGCGATCCGCTCCACAACTTCCAGACCTTCCTGCTTCGCGAAGGCATCCTCGACGGTGCCGCCCTGGAAACGCTGGAGAAGCAGGTCGACGAGGAAGTGCGCATCGCCGCGGAGCGCGCGCTGAAAGCGCCCATGCCGTCGACGGAGCGGGCGGCGATCCTGCGCCATCAGTACTCCGAGGATTTCGACCCCACGCGCGCAGACCTCGCCACCAGGCCGACCGTTGAAAACGGCGAGCGTGGTAAAGACCGCACGATGGCCGACCTCATCAACGCCTGCCTGCACGACGAAATGCGCCGCGATCCACGCATCATCGTCTTCGGCGAAGACGTGGCCGACTGCTCCCGCGAAGAATACCTCGCGCAGAAGCAGGTAAAGGGCAAGGGCGGAGTCTTCAAGCTCACGGCAGGCCTGCAGTGCGAATACGGATCGTCGCGCGTCTTCAACGCGCAACTCGCGGAAGCCGCTATCGTAGGCCGGGCCGTCGGATTGGCAGTTCGCGGACTGAAGCCGGTTGCGGAGATTCAGTTCTTCGACTACATCTGGCCGGCGATGCATCAGCTTCGCAACGAGCTGCCCCTCATGCGCTGGCGCTCTAACGGCGGCTTCGCCGCACCCGCCGTGATCCGCGTGCCCATCGGCGGCTATCTCACCGGCGGCGCTATCTACCACTCGCAATCCGGCGAGAGCCTCTTCACGCACACACCCGGCATGCGCATCGTATTCCCCTCGAACGCGCTCGATGCGAACGGACTGCTGCGCACCGCGATTCGCTGCGACGACCCCGTGCTCTTCTTCGAACACAAGCGGCTCTACCGCGAAACCTGGGGACGCGCGCCGTATCCCGGGCCGGACTACATGATCCCGTTCGGCAAAGCGAAGACTGTGCGCGAGGGCAAGCACCTGACCATCGTTACCTACGGATCCATCGTTCCGCGCGCACTCCAGGCCGCACAGAAGGCGGCTCGTGAGTTGAACGTCGAAACGGAAATCCTCGATCTGCGCACGCTCAGCCCCTATGACTGGGAAGCCATTGCGGCGTCGGTGGCAAAGACGAACAAAGTGATCGTCGCGCACGAGGACATGCTGAGCTGGGGCTACGGCGCGGAACTCGCTGCGCGCATCGGCGACGAACTGTTCGACTCGCTCGATGCGCCGGTCCGCCGCATTGGCGCGCTCGACACGTTCGTCGCGTACCAGCCGCTGCTCGAGGACGCGATTCTGCCGCAGCCGGAGACGATCTTCGAGGCGATCAGGGAACTGGCGGAGTACTAATCTCAGACACGCCGGGTGCTCCACATCTGCGTGACGTTGGCAGCTTTGGGATTCCAGCACACCTACTTCTTCAGCGCTGCCAGAATCGCCTTCTGATTCCGCAGAATTTCTTTCTGATTGACGAGGATCGCGTTCAGCGCCTTCTGGTTCTTCTTAATATCGGCCTGATTCTTCTCGATCGTCTTCTGATTGGCCAGGATCGACTTCTGGTTGCCGAGAATCGTCTTCTGGTTGGTCACAACGTCGTCGGCCATGGCTCCTCGCTTCGGGGTTGGGATTGGAATTCGGGGTTCGGCCATTGTCGACGATGGCCGTCAGCCTGCGCACCCATCTGGGAGCGGAGATTTTTCTCAGTCCGGAGATGGAGGGGGCGTGGGCGTGCTTCAGTAAATCCTGGGCACGAGCCGCCATTTCACACGCTCACAGTATTCCGCATAACCACGCAGTTCCGCGCGCAACATCTTCTCTTCGTCAAGGAGACGGATAACCAGCAACCCGATCATGACCGCGGCCGTCGAAAGCGCGACCAGCGAGCCCAGCCCGATCGCCAAACCCACCATGAGCACAGCGATGCCCGCGTACATCGGATGCCGCACGATCCCATATGGCCCCGTCGAGATGATTTGCTGATCCTTCTCCAGCCCGATGGTGGCGGAAGCAAACGTGTTGGCCCGTGCCGTAGCAAAGTTGATCCAGAAGCCCCACGCCACGGCAGCCAGTCCCAGAGCGCACAACCACCACGGCAGCACCGGACTCCAGTGAAAGCGACGATCCAGGCCGGCGATGAGGAAACTCAGCAACCACGTGCTCGTGGCGGCATAATGAAAGAACTTCTGCACGGGCCGCTGTTCGTTTCGCCGCAGCCGGCGTTCCAGCAACGCAGGATCGCGGCGCGCCAGGTAGATCACCATAGCAAGGCTGCCGCCGCCCATGAGAGCCAGAAAAGCCCACGCCTGCCAGTAGCGAATGGTTCCGGCCGCGCCCATGAGCAGGCAGCCGAACACAGTCAGCAAGACCACAAAACGGACGATCATTGGCACCTTCATCGCCCACCCGCCGTCGATTGTCTCGAAATCGCGGAACTGCAAAAATCGCGCGTTCCCTGCGATGAGTCTCCGTCGAACGCCGCAGAATACCGCCGCTCAAGCCGGACGAATGTGAATTCGCAACTCGCGGCGAAACTTTCGGAACCAGGCTGATTCCGGGGACTACGCTCTGTGGCCTGCTAGCTCTTCCCCCGCGCCACCCGCTCGTACAGCGCTTCGTACTCCTGGGCCGAGCGGCCCCATGAGTAGTCCTGCGCCATGCCGTTGCGCATCAGGTGCTGCCATCCGTCTTTATCGCGCCACGCGGTGAGCGCGCGCTGGATCGCGGCCAGAAAATCCGCGGGGCGATAGCCATGGAACTTGAATCCCGTGCCTGTCTTTGCCGCGGCATCCCACTCCTCGACCGTGTCTTCCAACCCGCCTGTGCCGCGCACCACAGGCGGAGTGCCGTACTTGAGGCTGTAGAACTGGTTCAGGCCACAGGGCTCGTAGCGCGACGGCATCAGGAACATGTCCGAACCCGCCTCAACCTTATGTGCCAGCATGTCGTCGTAGGCAATCTTGACCATCACCCGCCCAGGATAATGCGCGGCCAGCGAGCGGAAGAAATTTTCGTAATAAGTTTCGCCGGTGCCCAGCCCCACCAGCACCAAGTCTTCGTGCAGCAGATCGCCGGCAATCTTTTCCAGGAAATCGATGCCCTTTTGCGTCGCCAGGCGGGTCACCATGCCCAGCACCGCAGTGGTGTCGCGCACGGCGCCCGCTCCAAACGCGTGGAGCAGATCGCGCCGGCACTCAGCCTTGCCTTCCAAATCGTCGGGCGAATAGTGCGCCGCGATGTTGCCGTCCTTCGCGGGATTCCACTTCCCGTAGTCGATTCCGTTCAGGATCCCCACCAAATCCGCGGCCCGCTTGCGCAGCACGCCCTCCAGTCCCTCGCCGAATTCCGGGGTCTGGATCTCCTCAGCATAGCGGGGGCTGACGGTGGTCAGCAGATCGGAGTAGACGATGCCGCCCTTGAGAAAATTGAACCGATCGTAGTGCTCCAGCTTATCCATCGTGAAGATGTCCCAGGGGAACAGCAGTTGCTCGGTCGTCTGCGGTGGATACAGACCCTGGTATCCGGCATTGTGGATGGTGAGCACGGTCGCGCAGTGGCGCAGCGCCGGATCGTTCGCGTAGAGCACCTTGAGATTCACGGGAATGAGCGCGGCCTGCCAGTCGTGCACGTGAAAGAGGTCGGGCACGCCGAGTTGCTTGGTCGCCTCGAGCACCGCGCGGCAGAAGAGCCCGAAGCGCTCCCAGTTGTCGGCGTACTCGCCAGAGGGGATCGCATACAGCGCCTCGCGATCGAACATTTCCGGGCAATCGACGAAGTAGATCTGGACGCCATCCTTCACGCCGCCGTCGAGGATCGCCGCAAATCGGCTGTAGTAGCGGAAAGGGATGGTCACGCTCTGGATCGCATAGGTGCGATCCGGGGCCTGCTCGCGCACCTGGCGGTAGTAGGGCAAGTAGACGGTGACCTGATGCCCGAGTCCGGCCATCTGGCGCGACAACGAACCCACCACTTCGCCCAGGCCGCCCGTTCGCGCCCAGGGCGCACACTCCGACGCCGCAAAGACCACATGCATGCAAAAAAGCTCCGTGACTCGTTTCTCGTGCGAGGGACCGAAAGCTGAGTCTAAACCTTTGGCGTCATCGGGACGCAAACGGCGCACTCGACCGCGGAGTGTTCTGCGGTCACAATCAAGTAGATGTCTCGCACGCCGCAAAGACCCGAGCGATTTCGGAAAATGACATTACAGGAACCGATGAAGCGCACGCTGCGGCGATCTGCCGGGAGCCGGGACTGGGATCGAACCGAGGAACTGCTGTGAATCTCCGCGATCGTCCGAAGCTGGGCCAGAACTTTCTTATCAGTCCGACCGCGCAGACGGCCATCGCCGACGCGCTCGGCGACATTTCTCAGCGCACCGTCGTCGAAATCGGCCCCGGACGCGGAGCCATCACGCACATTCTCGCCCGCCGCGCCCGGCGTCTGATCGCCATCGAACTCGACCCTGCGCTCGCCGCCCAACTCCAGGCCGACTTCTCCGATCAGCCGAACGTCACCATCCTGCGTCAGAACATTCTGGCGACAGATCTCGCGGCGCTTGCCAGGGAAGCGCACGCGGAGCCCGAGGCGAGGGGGGATTCCGAGCGGTTTTCCCCGCTTCTGATCGTGGGGAATCTGCCGTATTACATCACCTCCGATATTCTGCTGCATCTCTTTGCGGCACATCGCGCCATCGAGCGCGCCGTCGTGATGATTCAGCGCGAGGTAGCCGATCGCGTCGCCGCCCAGCCCAGCTCGCGCGATTACGGACTGCTCTCGGTGACCGCGCAGCTTTACGCACAGGTGGAGAAGCTGTTCACGCTGCCGCCGGGAGCCTTCTCACCCCCGCCGCAGGTACATTCTTCGGTTCTGAGGCTGACGATGCAGCCGCGGTTCGAGGAACTGGGCATCGATCCGGAAGCGTTCACTGGATTCATGAGGGGCTGCTTCGCGCAAAAGCGCAAGACGCTCACGAATAATCTCCGGGCTGCGGGGCATGAGCCGGATGCGATTGCCGCTGCGTTCACCGCCTGCGATGTTGCGCCGCAGGTTCGTGCAGAACAGCTCGACCCGGAGGCGCTGGCCCGCCTTTACTGTCGATTCAGGGATCACTGACCGCCTTTTGGCGGCCCGCCTCTTTACAGGCAGGTTCTCACCGACCGCCCCGTAACTGCCGCCCTAATCATGCCGCACTCGCTGGAACAGCCAGGCCAGCAGGCCCGCGGCAAACGTCACCACCGCCGTCCAGCGGAAGACATCGACGAAGGCCCACAGCGCGGCTTGGCGCTGCACCTGCATGTACATCGTGCCGAGGGCGGCGGGCATGCCCTGCGCACGTCCCAGATGCTGGCCGAAAGATCCGCTCATCGCCCGGGCATGCTGTTCGAAGACGCGCCCCGCCTGCGGCACCGACGCCGCAATCATGCTCTGGTGATAGCTCGCCCGCCGCGCCAGAGCCGTCGTCGCCATCGAAATCCCGACCGATCCTCCGATGTTGCGCAGCAGATTAAAGATCCCGGTCGAATTCCCCATCTGCTCGTTCGACACATTCGACGTGGCCATGTACCCGATCGGCACGAACAGGAAGCTCAGCCCAAAACCCGTCAGCAAAATCGGGATCACCATCGTCGTGGGGCCAATTTGCGTGCTGAGCATCGAGAAAAAGATCGTACAGATGCCGAAAAACGCAAACCCCCAGGTGAGCAGCCAGCGATTGTCGACACGATGGCTGATGTAGCCCACCAGCGGCAACCCGATCATCGACCCAATGCCGCGCGGAGCCACCACAAATCCCGCCGCCAGTGCCGTGTATCCCAGCACTTCCTGATAGAAGAGCGGCATCATCGCGACCGTTGCATAGATCGCCACGCCCAGCATGAAGACCAGCAGGCACCCGACCGCGAAGTTGCGATTGCGCGCGAGAATATGCAGATCGACGAGCGGCTGCCGCTTGTGCCACGAGTGCCACAGAAACCACGCCAGCGAAACCACCAGGATCAGCGTCGCCCAGCGAATCCACACGGCGCCGAACCAGTCGTCTTCCTGGCCCTTATCAAGAATGATTTGCAGGCATCCGGTCCACAGGCACAGCAATCCGAACCCGAGATTGTCGAACGGCCCCGGCTTTGCTTTCCTGACGTACACCGGATCGTGCACGTGCCGGCTGATCATGTACACGGCCAGAATGCCGACCGGAATATTGATGTAGAACGCGTACCGCCAGCTCCACGTGTCGGTCAGCCAGCCGCCCAGCGTGGGACCGAGGACCGGTGCCACGACCACGCCGAATCCGAAGAGCGCCATGGCCGCGCCGCGCTTCTTCGGCGGAAAGCTCTCGAGCAAAATCGCCTGCGACAGCGGCTGCAGCGCTCCGCCGCCCGCGCCCTGGAAGATCCGCGCCAGCAGCAGGAATGCCAGGGACGGCGCGGCTCCGCAGCAGAACGAAGCGATCGTGAACAGGATCACGCAGGTGATGAGGAAACGCTTGCGCCCGAAGCGCAGAGAAAACCAGTTGCTCGCCGGCAGCACGACGGCGTTCGCGATCAGGTAGCTCGTGAGCACCCAGGTGGCTTCCGAGTTCGACGCCGCCATCGAACCGGCAATGTAGGGCAGAGCCACCGACGCGATCGCCGTGTCGAGCACCTCCATGAAAGTGGCCAGCATGACCGAAATGGCCACGATCCACGGATTCTCGGCAGGAATCGCTGCGGCTTCGGCCCTTTCGGCGGGCGGGCGCACGGCAGGCGGAGGCGCGCCGCGCACCTCGGGCGGAGCCAATACCGGACTTTCGACCAGCGTCGCCAACGCAATCCCTCCCGGCGACGCTTCAGACTAGGCTTTGGGGGCTGAAATCGCTGTGCCCGGGGTCACAGGGGCAGCTGCCGCAACGAGTACGCGACGTTATCCTTCCTTGCATGACGGAAGTTCTTATCCGCCCCGCTCGCCCCGCGGATGCTCCCGCGCTTGCTGCGCTCTGTTTCGCGCTGTGGCCGGATTCCCCGCTGGAAGAACACGCGCGCGAGCTCGACGCAAAGCTCGGCGGACAGGCTGGGACCACACTGCCGCTGACTTACTTCGTTGCCGAAGCGCGCGACGGCACTCTCGCGGGCTTTGTCGAGGTCGGCCTGCGTTCTCACGCTGATGGCTGCGATCCTGCGCATCCCGTCGGCTTTCTTGAAGGCTGGTATGTCGTGCCGGAGTTTCGCCGCCAGGGCGTCGGACGCCGCCTGATCGCCGCTGCCGAAGACTGGGCGCGGTTCCACGGTTGTCAGGAAATGGCCTCCGACACCTGGATCGATCACGAACTTTCTCAGCGCGCCCACGACGCTCTGGGCTACGAGGTGGTCGATCGCTGCGTCCACTTCCGCAAAAGCCTCTAGCCCGGATCGCTGCGGCCTCGGCCTGGTAGCCTGTTCCCTGATTTCTGCCCACTTCTCCACACCCCGGTAACCTGTAAACTCGATTTGAACCCGATCCATTACCACCGCGCATTTTCCGCACCGCCCGTAAGCGATGCACCTGAAACCCCGGTGATAGACTCGGGCCAAATCGTCCTGGAATCGGACACGCGGCTGTCCGGCCCTTCGCCGGCCGCCCGGATTGGAGCTTCCTCGTGGCAGATGATCGTCAGCGCGCCGTAGAACTGGCGCTTT
>Ga0335075_10006916_pt1 | contig 17499 bp, 17 predicted proteins | sample Lox_Sample_24_FD_206723 | JGI IMG/M metagenome (GOLD analysis project Ga0335075, IMG submission 206723) | Soil microbial communities from Loxahatchee National Wildlife Refuge, Florida, United States - Lox_Sample_2.4 | ecosystem: Environmental > Terrestrial > Soil > Wetlands | place: USA...
CCCCGGACGAACCGTTCAGGCTCCGGATTTACCGACCGTGGAAACGCGGCTCGCGCTTGTCCACAAAGGCCCGGACGGCCTCGCGGTGGTCCTCGGTGAGCCCGGTGTGCACGTGGTGGGTCACTTCGAGGTCCATGCAGTCGGCCAGGTCGCCGGCCACGGCCCGGTTCAGGTTCTCCTTCATGTAGCGGTAAGCGACCGACGGGCCCTCGGCCAGCCGCCGGGCCCGCGTCATGACCTCCTGCTCGAAGTCGGCCGGCGGGAAGATGGCGTTGACGATCCCGAGCCGCTCGGCCTCCTCGGCGCTCAGCCGCTCGGAGAAGTAGTAGAGCTCTTTGGCCTTGCCGTTGCCGACCAGGCGAGTGAGAAACCACGTGCCGCCGTAGTCCCCGGCGAACCCAACCCGGGCGAATGCCGTGGTCAGCACGGCGCCCGGCACCGCATAACGCAGATCGCAGGCCAGCGCCAGCGACAGGCCTGCTCCGGCCGCGGGCCCGCCGATGGCGGCGATGGTCGGCTTGGGCATGCCCCACAGTCGGCCGCTGGTGGCCCGCTGGTTCAGCCGCTGGCGATGAATGGCGGCGTCGAGCGACCGGCCGGCGCCAGTCTCCTGCGGTGCGGCCATGCCCTTAACGTCGCCGCCGGCGCAGAACGCGCCCGCCGCCCCGGTGAGCACGACGCAGCCGACCGCTTCGTCGTTCTCCACCTGGGCCAGGACCGACCCGAGCGCGGACACCATGGCCGCTGAGAAGGCGTTCCGCCGATCCGGGCGGTTCATGGTGATCACCGCGACGCCGTTGTCGATCTCAGCCAGCAGATCCTCTGTGCCGGTATCGAGAGCGGTCATGTCATCCTTCCTCGCTGGTGAAGCGGACCCCACCGATCGCTCGTGGCCCGCCGGGCAGCCCGGCGATGGTCACGGCCGTGATTCCCTCGCCATGACCGGCCCGCGCCGATACGAACTGCAGCCGCTGGCCTGCGCCGGGAAGCTCCACCATCGCGGTGCGCCCGCCGCTGACAGCGGTAATCCCGAGCACGTCCGCCCAGCGCCGGGCCGCGGCGGAAGGATCTGTGACCTCGATCGTCAGTCCAGTCAGGCCACCGGGAGCGGGCCCGGGAGCGCGCCCCGGCGCACGGCCCGTCCACGACGGGCCCGCCCACCGCCACGATTCCGGAGGCGCCGCCCAGTCCAAGGAGACGATGGCGCCGGGGACGTCGCCGGGGTGCAGATGGGTGGCGGCCATGTCAGGCAGGTCAGCCGTCCAGACCACCCGCACCCGCAGGCCAGTGAGCCTGCGCCGGGCCACGGCCAGGTCCGGCACCTGGAATATGGCCATGTACCCGCCGTCGCCGCCGCGCCGCTCGAGGTACCGGCCGGCGGCGGTGTCCGGCTGCGCGGGCGCCACCACCTCCAGGAACGTGTCGCCCACCGCGAACACCGCGTTCGTCAGGCCGAACTGCCCCACTCCCGGGTCGTGAAACGGCTGCGCCCAGCCGAAGGCCTGACGCAGCTCGCCGGCCACCTGGCCGCAGTCATGCGCCACCAGGGCGACCTGACGCAAACGGGTTCCAGGCACCACACTCGGGAGGTTACGGAGTCGTGGCCAGGGTGTCGAGCCAGCGGCTGAGGCGACCGCCTTCGCGGGTCATGATGCCGGGGTCGCGCAGCGCGTTGGCCAGCAGCGACATGCCCTGGTAGCCGGCCACCAGGGTGATGGCCAGGCCGGTGGGATCGGGCTGGCCGAGCTGACGGAACTGCTCTTCCACCCAGTCCAGGAGCTGGCGGATGACCCCGGCCACTTCGACGTCGAGGGCGCCGTCGGCACGTTTGTCGAGCTCGGCGGCCAGAGTGCCCGTGGGGCAGCCGAAGCGGGCCGCGACATCGCGCTGATCAACCCAGGCGGTGATCAGGCCTTTGAGACGGTGGAGCGGGTCGGGGAGCTCGTCGAGGCGCGTGGTGAGCCCGGACAGGTGGGTGGTCTGCTCGGTCAGCGCCGCCTGGACGAGTTCGTCCTTGGTCTTGAAGTAGTAGTAGACGTTGCCGACGGGCACCCCGGCGGCCGCGGCGATGTCGGCGATCGTGGTGCGTTCCACGCCCTGCTCGTGCAGCACGCGCGCGGCGGCGGCCGTCAGGCGGCGGCGCTTGTCGGTGCCTCGGCGGCCGATGCCTGTTGAGTCAGTCACCCAACTAACTATAGACAACCGCCCCACGTGTGGTGCTAGCGTTTACTCGCGAACTAAGTCAGTTAACTAACTTAGTGATGAGCAACCTACCCAGAGGAGTGCAGCATGATCGTGGTGACAGGTGCGACCGGGAACGTCGGACGGCCGCTCGTGCGGCTGCTGGGCCAGGCCGGTGAGCAGGTGACCGCGGTCTCCCGGCGGATCACCAGCGCTGATGTCCCGGCCGCCGATAGCCCAGCCGCCGATGCCCCGGCCGCTGATGCTCCGGCCGCTGATGCTCCGGCCAGGGTGCGGGCGGTGCCCGCGGACCTGGCCAACGCGCCGACACTGCGTCCCGCGCTGGAAGGGGCCGACGCGGTGTTCCTGGCCCCGGCCGGTGACCTGCTGGCCTCCGCCGGAAGCCCCGGCGTTCTCATCGAGGTGATCAAGCAGTCGGGCGTGCAGCGGGTCGTGCTGCTGTCGTCTCAGGCATCGCACACCCGGCCGCAGGCCATCTCCCATGCCCGCCTGCGCGACTTCGAGCACGCGGTGACGTCATCCGGGCTGGACTGGACGGTCCTGCGCCCCGGCGGGTTCGCCTCCAACACCTTCGCCTACATCCCGTCCATCCGGACCGCCCGTACGGTGGCCGCGCCGTTCGGCGATGTCGGACTGCCGCTCATCGACCCGGCCGACATCGCCGAGGTCGGCGCCGCAGCCCTCCGGGACGATCATCGTGCCGGGCACATCTACGTGCTGACCGGCCCGTCGCTGGTCTCACCGCGGCAACAGGCCGCCGCGCTCGGCGCCGCCCTGGGCTTTCGGCTGGACTTCACGGAACTGACCCGCGACCAGGCGCTGGCCACCATGGTGCAGTTCATGCCGGAGCCGGTGGCCCAGGGCACCCTTGACATCCTGGGCGCCCCCACCCAGGAAGAACAGTCGATCAGCCCGGACGTCGAGAAGATTCTCGGCCGCGCTCCCCGCACCTTCGCCGAGTGGGCCCAGCGCAACATCGCCGCCTTCCGCTGACCGGGATCGGCCGTTCGCCCATAGCTGACCTGACGCTGGTGGCGGTTGGTGGGCGCCAGACGGCGTTACGGTCGGGGGTGTGACCGGTCCGGTGGCGCGATACGACCAGATGGCCGATTTCTACGAAGAGAGGTCCGGCCGGAGCGTCAGCGATCCGGGCACCGCGGCGCTGCTGGACCTGGCCGGGGATGTCAGCGGGCGGCACCTGCTCGAGGTCGGCTGCGGCCAGGGCCGGGTAGCCCGGGAGCTGACGCGCCGTGGCGCCACGCTGACCGGGGTGGACATCTCCGCGGCGATGCTGGCCAAGGCGCGGGCCTACGAGGCGGCCGAGCCACTGGGCATCCGCTATCTGCACGCGGACGTGACCGCCCCGGATGTGCTGGAGGGCCAGGGGTTTGACGGCGTGGTGTGCAACTACGGCTTGTCCGACATCGATGACCTCGACGGCCTGCTGGCCAACGTCGCCCGGTGGCTGCGCCCGGGCGGCTGGTTCGCGTTCTCGCTCCTGCACCCCTGCTTTCCGGGCTGGGACAGCGACGCGCCCAGCAGCTGGCCCCCCGACCATGGGTACTTCCGGGAAGGCTGGTGGCTGGCCGGCAATACCGGGTACCGGGGCCGGGTCGGCGCCAGCCACCGGATGATCTCGACCTACCTCAACTCCCTGATCGGGCACGGGCTGATGCTGGACCGGGCCGCTGAGCCGCCTCTTAGTACCGACATGGAGCAACGGCGCCCGCCCGGCGCCGTGCCCGTGCCGTTCTGCCTCGTCGCCCGGGCCGTCGCGGTGAACCTCGCCGGGTCACCGTGAAAGGGCGGCCGGGCCCGGTCAGCCAGTGACAGATACGATCCAGCCATGAACAGCCTGTCACCGGAGCTGCGAGAGCTGATCGAGTCCGGCCCCATGGCCCACCTGAGCACCATCAACCCCGACGGCAGCCCGCAGGTGACCGTCATCTGGATCGGGCTGGACGGCGATGATCTGGTCAGCGGTCATATGTCGCGGCACGTGAAGCTGCGCAACATCGAGCGGGACCCCCGGGTCGTGCTGTCCTTCGACGCGCCGCGCAAGCCGGGCGTCGTCATGAATCCATACGCCGTGCTGCGGGCCCGGGCCACCGTCCAGCCAAGCGACGGCACCTGGGATTTGCTCAACCGCTTGGCGAAGGTCTACATCTCCCCCGAGTCCGGGTACCCGCCGCCGAAGCGTCCCGGCTATATCGTGCGCTACTCGGTCGAGCGCGTCGGCGGCATCGGCCCCTGGGCGCCGGCGCGGAGCTGAGCTGAGCTGCCGGTCACGGTCTGCAGTCTCAGGGTTTCAACGCGAATCCAGCTGGGCAGCCCCGCCACGGGGGCGAGTGGTTCTGTTCGCATGGATCAAATCCCTGCGAAAGCACAGAAACTCACGGGAGCACTCTTCGCTGATCAACCATGACCGGCCGGAAGAGCAGGAAGGTAGGCACCCATGACCACGTACAAAGTTGGCTACATCGTCGGTAGCCTGGCGACTGCCTCCATCAACCGCAAGCTGGCCAAAGCGCTGATCCGCCTGGCCCCGCCGGACCTGGAGTTCGTGGAGGTCCCGATCAAGGACCTCCCGCTGTACAGCTACGACTACGACGCCGACTACCCCGCCGAGGGCAGGGCGCTCAAGGACGCTCTCGCGTCGGTCGACGCCGTGCTGTTCGTAACTCCCGAGTACAACCGCTCCATTCCGGGCGGGCTGAAGAACGCCATCGACTGGGCGAGCCGCCCGCCAGGGCAGAACTCGTTCACGGGCAAGCCCTCGGCCGTCATCGGCGCGTCCCCGGGCAAGCTCGGGACTGCGCTTGCTCAACAGAGCTTGCGCCTCGTGCTGGGCTACTGCAACTCTCCGCAGATGACCACGCCGGAGGCATACATCCAGACCTCACCCGGCGTGGTAACCAACGACGGGGAGGTCACCGACGTCAGCACGGCACGGTTCCTGCAGAAGTTCATGGCTGAGTTCCGGATGCACATTGACCGGGTGCTCGCCCATGCACGGCCGTCCGAGTCGGGGCACTCGGAGCGACGTCAGGCTCGGCACCTCGCGGGCACTGCCGGCGCGAGAAACTCGCGCAGCCGGGCGAACAGGTAATTGCTGGCAAGCGCATCGTGGTTCCGAGCTCAGTATCACCATCAGGATCCCGAGGACCATCACTCGCGACATCAGGCGGCACAAGGCGTAGGCCCGTGACAGCGTGCCCGGGTACCAACCCGCGTCGGGGAGCCTGAACCGCTTCTTGCGCCAGCCCGCGCGGGACCGCTACTCTCATTCCACTAAGCTCTTAGTGGAATGAGAGATTGATGATCGAGTTCCAGCTCGACGAGACATCGGGCGTCGCCACCTACCTGCAGCTGGTGCAGCAGGTCCACCAGGCCCTGCGGATGGGGATGCTGGAGCCGGGCGACCGGCTGCCAACCGCGCAGCAGGTCGTGGCCCAGCTGGCCATCAACCCGAACACGGTGCACAAGGCCTACCGGGAGTTGGAGCGGGAGGGACTGGTACGCGCCCGCCCTGGCCTCGGCACGTTCGTCACCCGCGCGCCGTCCGGACCCGACCCGGCCACCCAGGCCCAGTTCCTCGCCGCGATGGCCGACTGGCTCCGCTCGGCGCGCGCCGCGGGCCTGGGCCCCGATGACATCGAGGCGATCTACCGGACCGCCTTCCGCACCTGCTTCGCCGAGGGAGTCGCGTGAACGCCGTCGTCCAGGCCAGCGGGCTGGGCAAGCAGTACCGGAGGACCTGGGCGCTGCGCGACTGCACGCTGGCCATCCCCGAGGGCCACGTCGCCGGGCTCGTCGGCCCCAACGGCGCGGGCAAGACCACCCTGCTGCGGCTGGCCGCCGGGATACTCACGCCGACCCGGGGCACGATCACCGTCCTCGGCCAGCACCCCGGGGCCGGACCGGCGCAGCTGGCCCGGGTCGGCTTCGTCGCCCAGGACACCCCCACCTACTCCCGCATGACGGTCGCCGACCATCTGCGGCTCGGCGCCTGGCTCAACCCTGGCTGGGACAACCACCTGGCGCGGCAGCGGATCAGCCAGCTCGCCCTGAACCCGAAGCAACGCGCCGGGTCGCTGTCCGGAGGGCAGCGCGCCCAGCTCGCCCTCACCCTGGCGCTGGCCAAGCGGCCCGGACTGCTGATCCTCGACGAGCCGGTCGCCAGCCTGGACCCGCTGGCCCGGCGGGAATTCCTGCAAGGCCTGATGGAAGCGGTCGCCGGGCAGGGCCTTAGCGTCCTGTTGTCTTCCCATCTGGTCGCTGACCTAGAACGGGTCTGCGACTACCTGGTCGTCCTCGTCGCCTCCCGGGTCCGGGTCGCCGGGGAGGTCAGCGACCTGCTGGCTTCGCATCACCGCCTGTCCGGGCCGCGCCGCGACCCCGGCATCTTGCCGGCGGGCCAGGAAATCATCACCGAAAGCCACACCGACAAGCAGAGCAACCTGCTGGTCCGGACGGACGAGCCGGTCCTCGACCCGGCCTGGGCCGTGAAGCCCGTCAGCCTGGAGGACCTGGTGCTGGCCTACATGAGCCAGGCCGCCGACGACCGGCCGGCCAGCCCGCAACGACTGAAAGTGGCGTCATGATCCGGCTCAGCATGCTTCAGCTCCGTGCCCAGGCCATCACCGCGGCCGTGGCACTGATCGCGTTCGCGGTCCTGCTCGCGGCCACCGGGCCGCACCTGGCCAGCCTGTACGCCGCCAGCGGCCTGCGTGACTGCCAGCCCGCCAGCTGCGGCCAGCGAGCCAACAGCTTCCTCCAGCAGGTGAACGCCGCCAGCCCTTATGGGACGGTGTACCTGCTCAGCATCATCCTCATCGCCCTCACGCCCGCCATCACCGGCCTGTTCTGGGGAGCGCCGCTGCTCGCCCGCGAGCTGGAGACCGGGACCTTCGCCCTGGCCTGGAGCCAGTCCGTCACCCGGGCCCGGTGGCTAGCGGTCAAGCTGACTGTCGGCGGCCTGGCCGCCATGGCCGTCACCGAGGCACTGAGCCTGCTGTTCGCCTGGTGGGCGGCACCGCTCGCCCGGGCCGGCGCACTGGGCGGCAGTGGCAGCAGCCTCGCCCTGAACCAGTTCAACCCGCTCGCCTTCGTCACCCACGGCATCACCCCGCTCGGCTACGCGGCATTCGCCTTCACCCTCGGCGTCACCGCCGGGGCGCTGATCCGGCGCACCGTCCCAGCCATGGCCGTCACCCTGGCCATCTTCGCCGCCCTCCAGATCGCCATGCCGCTATGGATACGCCCGAACCTGTTCCCGGCCAGCCACACGACCGTCGCGATCACGTTCAACAGCGACACGTTGAACATTTACACAACCCACTCCCCGCACACCTTCACCTTCACGCTCGCTACCGACGACGGCTTGGCCGGCCAGCCCGAGGCCTGGATCCGGTCCAGCGGCGCCGCCGACGCAGCCGGGCATCCGGTCAGCAGCGTCGTCCCATCAGCTTGCTCACCAGCGGCGAGCAGCAGCGGGCCCGGACCCGCCCTCGCAAACTGCCTGGCCAGCCGGGGCATCCGACTCGCCGTCGCCTACCAGCCCGCCAGCCGGTACTGGCCCCTGCAGTGCGCGGAAACCGGCATCTACCTCGTCCTGTCCTTCGCCCTGGCTGGTTACTGCTTCTGGCGGATCAGCCGCCTCTCCTGAAAGGGCGGCTGACCCGCCACCACGCCAGCGCCCTTCCCGGCTCCCGGAGCCGGTTTCATGATCCGGCCATGTGCCTGCCGCTGCCCGGACGCCACGGATCAGGCCGCCTGCTCGGCGTGATCGAGCGCGTCGGCGTAGCGGCCCTGCCGTTCGGCGGTGTAGCCGAGAGCGTCCTGGATTTTAGCCTCGCCAAGGCGGTAGCCGCTGATACAGCGTGAGGCTGCTGGCGTAGTGGCCACGGGCCTGCTCATGGTCGCCGAGTTCGGTGCAGGCTCTCGTCAGCAGCCGGCCGGATACGGCCTGCGCGGCGGTGTCGCGGAGCTGCCCAGCTCCTAGCGCACTAGAGCTACGCTGCGGTATCACAAGGGGTGACGGAGGCTGCCGTGGCTACGAGCACATCGTTCCGTATCAGCGACACATCGAGGACCCGCCTGGCGGCACGCGCCGCCCGCGAGGGCATGACCGCAACGGCGCTGCTGGATCAACTCATCATCGAAGGAACCGACCAGCTTGACTACCCGGGGGTCATCTTCCGGGGACCTGCCCATGATCGCCGCGCGGCGCTGGCCGCAGGCCCGGATGTGTGGGAAGTTGTCGCGCGGCTACAGGAGCTGGAAGGGAACACGCAGACGAGATCAGGGAACGCATCGCCCGCAACCGGGACATGACGGAACGGAGCCGTGTCATGGCCCGCCAGCGTGAATCACTGCTGGCGTGACATCGTTCCTCATCGACGAGACGTTCCCGGCAGCCACCGCCGAAATACTGCGCGATACCCATGGCCGAGATGCCGTCCACGTTCGCGAGGTCGGCCTGAATGCAACAGATGATGCCCTAGTCGCCCAGACCGCCCGGGCGGAAAGCCGGGCGGTCGTCACCGAGAATGTGGCCGACTTTGCTGCCCAGCCTCAATGATTCAGGGGGCAGGGCGTGCTGGTTACCGGTTGTGAGACGCCCGTTTTCTCCGGTCTGGGCGGTTTTTGTGATCGCGGCGGGTGACGGCTATGCCCGATGCGCTCGGGTCAGCACCGGCTCCGACCGCGCCGGGCGGGCTCCTTTCCGTTGGCAGGGATAGTTCGTGCTGGTCAGCTAGGCGTGGGCACGGCGCACAACCGCCGCCAGCAGGTGGTGAACGCCTCCTTCCATGGCCAGGTGGCGCTGATCTTGAGGATGCGCTGGCGGGCGTGCCGGACCAGCCGGGCGGGCAGGTGGAGAAGCCGGTGGCGCAGGGTATCCGGCTCTGCGTTCTGGAGGCCGTCGCAGTCGTAGAGGCCGAGGAGCTGGCACCAGGCGGCCAGATCAGCGGCGAGGTTCGCGGCGATCACCCAGCCGCGGTTGACCGCCCAGATCTTGGAGGGCAGGTTCCGCAGCCCCATGTCCTTGTTCGTCCTGACGCGGTCCTCGACGATGGCGTGCTCGCGGTGCAGCACGTCGATGAACTGGGGATGGTGGCTGCCGGGCACCGCGGGGATCCCTGTCTGCGGGATGTTGGTCACGATGACCGAGTACCGCCAGCCGGTCTGCTTCTCCAGGGCGGTCAGGTTGGGCCTCTGCCGCCGGGACGGCCTGGTGCGCCGCACGATCCATCGCAAGCCCTGCGGCACCCGGCGGCCCGGCTCATCAGGTAAGTGATCTCGGCGACGGCGGTGCCCTCCTGCATTGCGCCGTCCTGGTCTACGGCCTGCTTCCACGCCAGCGGGGGCAGCTTCCTGATGGCGGTCTCGTCGGCTTCGGTGATCATCCACCCGCAGGTTAACAGCACCGTCCGGCGCGGGGTACCCAGCGACAGCAGGTGCTTAACGAGGTCGTGAGTGGCGCCGGCGCCATCCACCCGGACCAGCAGCTTCGATCCCCATCCGGCTGGGATCTGCGCCAATGCCGCGCCGAGCACCTGCAGGTGATCGGCGACCGTGTTCGACCCGGCGTTACCCGGGCGCAGCAGCATTGCCAGCGACTCGCCGGTATTCGCCAGCCAGGCACCCAGTGGATGGAAGCCGAATCCTTTCTTGAAGGTCGGCCCGGCGCCTTCCTTGTCGGAGCGCGCGGTGATCAGCGTGGCATCCATATCGACGACCAGCCAGCCCGTCAGGACCTTGCCGGCTATGGCCAGCCATGGGAACCCCGCAGCAGTCGCCGCGGCCAGCTCCCACACGTGGGCGCGGACCTTGGCCCGCGCCTTCGCGACCTTGCGGAGTGTCACCTCATCAGCCAGCTCCAGCGTCCGCCGCACCGTCGTGTCCGACGGCGGCGGCCCGAAGACCAGCCACTGGTGATCCAGCAGCGCGATGTCGCTCATGCTGGTGGCGCCGAGCACGATCGCCACCGCCATCGACACCACCGCCACCCCGCGGTCGAATAGCGGGAACTAGTCGGCCCGGGCCAGCGCCGCGCCCAAGGCGGACGTCAGCCCGCACTGATCGGCAGCGCTCCAGTTGGCGGGCAGGGCGACGGGCCTGTCCGGTCCCGTTCAATGGGCGGCCATCGCCTGAGTCCAGATCCACCGGCCAGTGAGCGTGTTACGGCGCGCACAGATGCTGCGGCGGGGCCTCCATGCCACGGGCGCACCTGCGCTCTCGCCTCGAACACCGTCCGTATGGGCCTATGAGGTGTCCCGTTGTTCTTGCAGGCCCGACCCGCAGCCGCCGCATCTCCCGGTGCGCGGCCGACGGGCCGGTGTTCTCAAGTGACGTCATGGCGGACGGTGGTGAGCGCGGCGGCAGCGGCGACCGCCACGGCGATCGCGGCCAGCACGGCGATCCCGGCGGGGTAGGGCAGCGCGGTCACGCCGCGCGGGATCTGGGGCATGCCGCCGCCGTTGGTGTCCCCGGCCAGCATGGCCGCTGCGGTATAGGGCAGGAAGCGTCCGAGCGTGGTGAGCGTCGCGCCCACGACCAGTTCGACTACCAGGCCCCAGGCCACCACGGCGATGATCGCGCCTGTCTGGTGGCGGATCAGCGACCCGGCGCCCGCACCGGCCGCGGCCAGCAGTGCCGAGCCGATCACGGTGCCCGCGGCGTAGCGGGCAATGGCGGGATCGGACAGCGCGAGCGGGTAGCCGCGGGAGGCAGCAAAGCCGAGCGTGATCCCGGTCGCGGTCGCCGCGGCGGCGATCCCGGACACCGCCCCGGCGGCTGCCGCCGCTACGGCCTTTGCCGCCAGTACCCGGCCACGGTCCGGCTGGTCGAGGTAGGTGTCGGTGGCGGTCTTGAGCCGGAACTCGCCGCTGCTGATCACTACGCCGAGCAACGCGGCTACCAATAGCGCAAACCCGGTGCTAGCCATGTTGTCGCGCAGCCCGCCGGCCGTGCCCAGCGACGGGATCGCCATGCCCTTCCCGGTGCCAGCGGTCACTGCCTCCAGCACCCCGATCAGCGCGGTCAGCCCGACCGCCAGGCCCGTCATCCCGGCCACCAGGCGGGTGGTGCGCAGCTTCAGGAACTCCGCGCGCAGCGCCCCCGTCATCCCGGCCTCCCATCCGCCGCGGTCAGCCGGAGAAAGGCCTCCTCCAGGCTCCCGGTCTCTGCGGTCATCTCGAAGACCGGGATGCCCAGCGCCGCGGCCAGCGTGGCCACCTGCTCGGTGCCCAGCCCGGTGACCTCCAGCCGGTCCGGCGCGACAGCCCGCACCGCCGCCCCCTCAGCTGCCAGCGCCGCGCGCAGCGCCTCGGCGCGGGGCGTGCGAACCGTGACCGCCTGCCGCGCGGCCTTGACCAGTTCGGTGACCGGCCCGGCCGAGACGAGGCGGCCATGGTCGATGACGATAGCGCGGCCGGCGAACTGGGCCACCTCAGCCAGGATGTGGCTGGAGACAAGCACGGTGCGGCCCTGCTCGCCGAGCTGGCGCAAGAAACCGCGCAGCCACAGCACACCCGCCGGGTCCAGCCCGTTGGCCGGCTCGTCCAGGATCAGCACCTCCGGGTCGCCCAGCAGCGCGGCGGCCAAGCCGAGCCGCTGCCGCTCTCCCAGCGACAGAGTCCCGGCCCGGCGCCCGGCCAGCCCTTCCATCCCAGTCTGCGCCAGCACGGTGCCGATCCGGGACCGCGCGGCACCTGTGGCCGCACAGCGGACCCGCAGGTGATCGGCGACGGTGCGGCCGGGGTGGAACCCTGACGCCTCCAGCACCGCGCCCACCTCACGCCGCCGGCCACCTAGTTCCCGGTACGGCTTGCCCCAGATCACTGCCTGGCCGCTGGTCGGCGTCACCAGGCCCAGCAGCATGCGCAGCGTCGTGGTCTTGCCCGCGCCGTTCGGGCCGAGGAACCCGGTGACCGTACCGGCCCCGACCTCAAAGCTCAGGCCGTCGACGGCCGCGGCCGGACCGAACTGCTTGACAAGGCCGCGGACCTCAATGACCGTCACGGCCGCCGCGCCCTGCGCCGCCGCACCAGCGCGTACGCACCTATGCCGCCGACGGCCACCAGAACCAAGACGACCCACACGATCATCATCGCGGCCTGGCCGCCGCTGCCGCTGCCACCCATGCTTCCCTCCGGCACTAGTATGGACGATGGTCCACACCGTAATGGACAGATGTCCATACTTGCAACCCGCGTACCCGGGTACGGTTGCGGCCGGGCGAGGATCCAGGAGGGCGACCAGACAGATGGCACGCGGAGTCGCTATACCGGAGGTCCGCGGGCAGCTGTTCGCCGCGGCTGACCGGGTGCTGGCCCGCGACGGCCCGGCCGGGCTGACCACGCGGGCGGTCACCGCCGAGGCCGGGGTTGCCAACGGGGTGCTGCACCGGCACTTCCGCGACCTCGATGAGTTCCTCGCGTCGTTCGTCGCGGGGCGGCTCCAGGCGATCGCGGACGGTGCCGCGATCCTGCCTAACCGCGCCGGGCGTGGCAGCATCACCGGAAACCTGACCGAGGCCGCGGTGGCGGTGTTCGGCGCCAGCGCCCAGGACCTGATGAGCCTGGTTGCCACCAAACCGGAACTGAGCCTGGCGCTCCAGCACGCCGCCGGCCCCGCGGGCGGCCTCGGCGACATCGAGCGGCATTTCGCCGCCTACCTCGACGCCGAGAAGAAACTGGGCCGGATCGGGCCCGGTGCCGACACCGGGACAATAGCGTTCACCCTCCTCGGCGCCGTCCACCACCTGGTCATCACCCGCCGCGGCGGTGCGCCTGACCTCCGGCGGCAGGTGCGGCGGATCGTGGCCGCGCTGGTCGCAGGCATGGACGCTGGCGCCGCCCGGCCACCCAGAGGGTCCTGACACGGCAAACAAAGCTGCCGGACCGCCGCGAACTCAGCCGCCGGCGCGTGCTGGCGTGGGCAGGCGAACTCGCGCAGCGGCCTTGGCGCTGCTTTCCAAGGCGAGTCAGGCTGGCAGGCGAAAGCCATCACGCTGCCGCAACTACGGTCCCTGCGGCAGCGAACAATCCAGAGATTCGTGCTGCCGCTGCCAATCCTCAGGAAATCACATCGCCGCCGTTACTGCGTAATCCTTCAGCGCACGACACTCCTCGCGATCTGCTCTGCGCACCTCCCGGCCGCCGCACCCTGCGGGTGCAGCGAGCACCCCATCAAACTCACGCAAACCCGCACTTCAGCACCACAAAATCCCGAGAAACAGCTGATCGCGACATGGAGTTGAATCCCCGAGGCCAGCGCGACGTTGCGCTGGTATTCGTCCTGAAGAGAAACCTGCCAGCAGGAGGTGGCCAAGCTGCCGCCTTGGCCAGGATCCTGGACCGCTGGGCACAAGAATTCCCAGACCCCTACCTCGGCCACCACTGGCCAAGAACAGACTGATCACAACCAGCTCTGAGACCCGGCGCGTCCTCGCGGCGCAGCCGCACCGACTCGAGCGTTGTCGTGCCGCTCATGGCGGTGACGTGAGTGGATGGCCAGAGGACGATGCAAAGGGTTGCGCTCGGATCCCGGTCTCACCGAGGAACTCCGAGGGGCCGTAGCCGGCGACGACGATCTCCTCCGAGTGACCGTGGCCCTCGATGATGTCGGCCGTACCCGCGAGCATCACGATCAGGTCGTAGGCCTTGTCGCCGTCGGCGAACAGCAGGTCTCCGGCCGCCACATCACGTTCGATGCCCTCACGTGAACGCTGACCGCGCCGCGTCGCCGCCGCTCGCAACGGCCGCCACCGCAAGACGCTCGGCTGGAAGACCCCGGCAGAGGCGTTCGAAGAGTTCCTGCACTTTCGCCAAACAAGGCGGTGCTGCGACGACCCCTTGAACCAGTGCGGCGATCCGGCGTCGCTGTGGCGAATGGCCATGTACGCCGATCAGCGTCGGCCTTTCCGGGAAGTATGCAAAAAAGCCGGAACGGTTCGGTCGACACGCATTGGCCACAGATCGTACGCTCTGTCACGTCGGTTGCCCCAGGGGAGGTCCAAGGATGGGATCCAGGCGGCTCGGGCTGGTGTCTATGGCGGCGTCCCTGGTGATGGCGGCTGGAACGGGGTTATTGCCGATCAGCGCCGCGGTTGCGTCCGCGGCCGCGAGCAGCCACCCGGCACGGTCATCGCAGGCGCCGCTGACTGCGGCGGAAGCCCGGCTGCTGTCCAGAGACGTTACGCAGCGGGTGATCGTCGTGCTTCGCAACGGCCTGACCGCAACGGCGAACGCGCCAGCCGGTCAGCGCGAGAAGGCGGCAGCCGCCGCGCAGCGGCCCGTGCTTGATGAGCTGAAGGCCACCGGATCGGTAGGCGTCACGGGCCTGTCGCTGGTCGACGACATCGTCGCGACCGTCTCACCGGGCGAGGAAGCCCGGCTGCGGGCGAACCCGAACGTGGCCGAGGTGGTTCCCGACGAGATGGTCCGGCTGGCCAGTCCCGTGACGGAGACCCCGGAGCAGGCTGGATTCAAAGCACCGGCAGGGTCTTGCCCGACCGGGAAGACCGTGCAGCTCGACCCAGAGGCCGTCGAGAACATCCATGCCGCCACCCAGAGCGGCACCGGTGATTCCGCTCAGGCGCTCGGCTACACCGGCGCCGGGGTCAAGGTGGGATTCATCGCCGACGGAATCGACGTGAACAACCCTGACTTCATCCGGGGCAACGGTCAGCACGTCTTCATCGGGTATCAGGACTTCAGCAACAGTGGAACGGGCTCGGTCACTAGTGGTGGGGAGGCCTTCCTCGACGCCAGCTCGATCGCCGCCCAGGGACTGCACGTCTACAACCTCGAGAACTACGGGACCGGGCTCGATCAACCGTGCCGCATCAGGATCCTCGGGGTCGCGCCCGGTGCCAGCCTGGTCGACCTCGACGCGTTCGGCGACAGCGATACGGACTTCACCGCTGCCCTTCTCGAGGCCATCGACTACGGAACGCTGCACGATCACCTCAACGTCATCAACGAATCGTTCGGTGAGAATCCCTTCCCCGACGTCGAGACCCTTGATCTGGTCGAGCAGGCCGACAATGCGGCCGTGGCCCGTGGCGTGACCGTGACGGTCGGGACTGGTGATGCCGGGCCGACCGATACCATCGGCTCGCCATCCTCGGATCCCAACATCATTCTGGCCGGTGCCTCGACGACCTTCCGCGCCTACCTGCAGGCAGGCATCGCGGGTTCGGTGGGTGGTCCGGTCAAGGTGACCGGCTGGCTGGACAACAATGTGAGCGCGCTGAGCTCGGGCGGAGTGACTGAGAGCGGGCGCACCGTCGACGTGCTGGCCCCTGGCGACCTGAACTGGGCGCTGTGCTCCCCGTTCCCGCAGAAGTATCAGGCCTGCACAAACTTCGCCGGTAAGCCTGCGTCCGTGGAGTTCAGCGGTGGAACCAGCGAAGCTGCCCCGCTGACCGCAGGCGTTGCCGCGCTCGTGATCCAGGCGTACCGCGAAGCGCACAAGGGGGCCAGCCCGACTCCGGCGGTCGTCAAGCAGATCATCATGTCGACCGCGGAAAACGTCGATGCGCCTGCCGACCAGCAGGGCGCTGGCATGATCGATGCCTACGCCGCGGTGCTGGCCGCCCGCTCCTACGCGGGCACGACGGTCGGCCCGGCCGGGCATGCGGTACTGAGTTCCGCGACCCAGCTTGACGTGGCCGCCGCCACCCGCACACCCGAAAGCCTGCAGGACGCGATAACCAACGACGGCTCCGGCCCGGTCACCGTCGAGGCGTCCAGCAGGACACTCGCCCCGTACACCAGCGTCAAGACCGCGGTTGTCAACCTCACCCAGGCAAACAGCTTCGTGTCGGTGCTGCACTTCACCGTGCCGCCCGGCCAAGCCCGGCTCGACACCCGCATTGCCTACACCTCGACCACGACGCTCTCCACCGGGCCCGGGGCGGTCAACCTTGTCCTTTACGGACCGAGAGGGTTCTATGCCGCCTACAACCTCCCGCAGGGCAACGGCAAGTACGGTGATACCGGCGTAGCCGACCCGGTTCCGGGCACCTGGACCGCGTTGATCTCGGGTGCCGCGCCGAGCACTGTCCACTTCGGCGCCCAGGTCGCCCAATGGGCGGCATTCGGCGCCGTTTCCCCTGCATCGGTCACGCTCGCGCCCGGAGCGACGAGCACGCTTACTCTGCGCGTCAGCACACCGCCCAGCCCCGGCGACGAGGCCGGATCCATCGTCCTGCACACCGTCGCTCCCCGCGCCCCGAGTTTCACCACGACCACGACGGTTCCGGTCATCCTGCGCTCGTACGTCCCCACCCCGGATCCCACCACCACCTTCACCGGCACGTTGACCGGCGGGAACGGCCGCACCACCGATACCGGCGTGGGCGCCTACTACGTTGTCGACATTCCGCCCGGCGATCCGGCGCTCAGCGCGGACATCACCACCCCAAACGCGGCCAACACGTTCACGGCCGAGCTGGTCAGCCCGACCGGGATCGCGACGTCCACGGCCGCCAACTCACTGCTCACCGAGACGGCCAGAGGCGAGCAATTGCAGCCAGAACTGGGCACCCAGCTGCACGTGCTCGATCCGGCGGCCGGGCTGTGGACCCTCGCGATCAACTTCTACAACCAGGTGTCGGGAACGGCACTCTCCCAGCCGTTCACCGTCACCATGTCTGCCCGTCCGGCAAAGATCTCCGAGGCCCGGCTTCCCGACTCGGCCACGACCAGGCTCATGGCCGGGCACACGTACACGGCGCGCGTCACGGTCACCAACACCGGGAACACCCCCGAGGCGTACTTCGCCGACGCCCGGCTGGGCACCAGCGTCACCCTGCCGCTCGCGCCGCTGACCACTTCCTCGGACACGCTGCCGAACAATGCGGGTCTCACCACGCCTACGTACCTGGTGCCCCCGGATACGGCCACGGTGACCGCGTCGGTCACGGCGCCGAGGCCAGCCTTCTTCGACTTCGACGACATCTTTGGTGACCCCGACATCATTGCTGGCACCACCACACGCACCGATCACCCGGTGGGCACGTTTTCTGCCGTGCCGTCGGTTCCTCCCGGAGTCTGGGCCATCGATCCCTACCTCGATGGCCCGGACGGCGTGCACGGCTTCAAAACGACCACTGTGCAGACGGCCATGTCGATCACGACCAACGCCTTCGACCCCACTGTCAGCTCGGCGACCGGCGACCTCTGGGAGTCAGCCGTGAACACGTCTGCCGGTGTGGACCCCTACGTCGCCGAACCCGGGCAGACAGTGACGATCACGGTCAGCATTACCCCCAAAGCCACAGCC
>Ga0335075_10006917_pt1 | contig 17497 bp, 15 predicted proteins | sample Lox_Sample_24_FD_206723 | JGI IMG/M metagenome (GOLD analysis project Ga0335075, IMG submission 206723) | Soil microbial communities from Loxahatchee National Wildlife Refuge, Florida, United States - Lox_Sample_2.4 | ecosystem: Environmental > Terrestrial > Soil > Wetlands | place: USA...
GCCGGGCAGTGACCAGCAGATGCACATAGTCGAGTTCCCCTAGCAGTCTTGGCAGCTCCCTTGAGGCCTGGGAGGCAAGGCTCTCGTCCAGCGCGTCGATCAGCAGGACGACCTGGATGCTGTCATTCGCTTCGCGTACCCGCTTCAGGGGTTGCGTCACGGCCCGCACAAATGCCGTCTCCGCTTCGAATCGGCTTAGATCGATGTGGACCCCAGTCGCCGACCCGCCGGCCGCAATATTCCCGGTATGCACCTCGACGGGCCCCATGTGGATCTGGGGCAGCAGAGTTGCCTGGCGCGCGCGCGCAAACCCCGGCACTGCCTCAGCAAGTTGGTCGGACAGCCGCTGGGCGACATCGATCAGGTCGACCCGGCCGGCACGGCAGAAGTAGGCGGCGGCAATTGGCACGGCCTGACGTAGCGCGGCCGTGGTGAGTCGGCCAGCTGCGGCAAGTGCAAGCTGGCCCGCGATTGCGGTCTTACCCGTGCCAGGATCGCCAAGTAGGAGAAAGGTCCCCGGCGGCCCGTCGAGGAACCGGTCAAGGGAAGCGAATAGCCAGCCTCGGCCGGTGAAATACGCCGCCCGCTCCTGGACATAGTCCCAGTCGAGTTCCGAGAGTTGCATGAGACTGTCAGGTCAGGTCCACGCCGGTCACCGCGCCACCCCCATCGACGTCACTCGCGTGCACTCGGACCGTGCGGATCGTGGCTGGGCCCTGAAGCTTGGCCAGGTCGGCGTGCACGCCGCGGACCTGGCCCGCTACCCGCTGCACGACCACGTCGACATCGGAGACAGCCAGGGCTTGGGGTCGCTCGCCCTCGAAGGTGATCGTAGTGCCCACAATGACCTCGAGCAGCTCACGCAGCATGGCCACCGCCTGACGGGCCGCGATTGCCTCCGGGTCTACTTCGCCGTCCTTGATCGGCTCCACTAGGTCTTTAAGCTCCTGCAAGGCCTCAGCCATCTCCGGGTTTGTCGGATCTGGCAATGGCCGTGAGCGTTCGACACGCACCGCACCGGGCGGCTCGACCGCCTTTGGTGGTGGTGCCTGGCGGTCTCGTCGCCGTGCACGCCAAGCGCTCAATACTTCGCCAGCCTGCTGGTAGAGGAACTTAACCCCCTCGACGAGTGCGGTGGTCGCAACCCCGTTCAGCGGATCCATATCTTCCTTCCAGCGTGAAGGCGCATGACCACCTCGACGATCGCGCCCTCCCCGATCCCCTCCGCTCGCTGCACTGCCACCTTGACCGGCAACAGGTAGCGGCCGTCCTTTGGGAACAGCGCAGTGGTGAACTCGGTGACGCCGATAGTGACGTGAACCGGCACCTGGCCCCAGTAGATCAGGCCACGGGCTTCCTCCTTGACATCCTCGCTGTCTTCCGGCGTCATGGCCACGAACAGGTACGGCGCCGGTCCGCGCCACTCGATCACCTCGCCGGTGAAAGACCACTCCATGCGCCCATCATCGGAGATGCGGTCACGCTTCGGGGTATTCGCCGCCAAACGCACCCGACCGAATGAACGCCAAGACGCGCAGGCGAGTTCTGACCGGGGCCGGTGTGCCACCGGAGCCGACCCTGCTGACTCGGTAACACGCCCCGGCATGCTGTTCCCGTGCACTACTGCCAATTCTGCGACACGCCAGTCATCATGGAGCCCCGGAACGGGCACGCCGTCTGCCCCCAGTGCGGCCGCGCCGGTGACCCTGCCGCTCTGAGGCCGCTGTTCATCGTCACCGGCGCTTCCGGCTCCGGTAAGAGCGCCGTCCTCGCCCCGCTCGCCCGCAGACTGCAAGGCCGCTGCGTCACTTTCGACGCCGACCTGCTCATGGACGCCGCAGGCCCGCTCGGCGACAGCCGGTGGCTATCCATTGCCCACAGCGTCGCCCAGTCCGGGATGCCCACAGTTCTGCTTGGCCCGTTCATCCCCGGGCATCTCCAGGAACTCCCCGCCCGCCGCTGGATCTCAGACATCCACGTCATCGCCCTTGATTGTCCCGATGAGATGCGGCGCACCCGTATCAACGCCCGCCCGGCGTGGCGAAGCCGCGACATCGAAGAACAAGTCGAATTCGGCCGATGGCTGCGCCGCACCATCGCAGACCGCATCGACACCAGCGGCGAAACCCCAGAACAAACCGCCGCGGCCATCGCCGCCTGGATCGATCGCCACCTCGTAGACACCAAGCAGACGGTGAAATAGGGACCGCGGCTGACCGTTCAAGGCCGGTCCCGGGCCGGGAGCGCGCGTCGGGGGTGACCGAGAGCGTGGTCGAGTGCCAAGGCAGCTAACGACGTGACCTGCATGGCTGGCTCTGGCTGGTACGGGCGACCCGCAGGACGGCGATGATCACCACCACAAGGAGTGCCGCGATCGCCGCCGGGGTTATCGTGCCCACCCAGTCGAACCCTGGGACCGGTGGTGGTGGGGGAAGCGGGACCTTCAGGCCCATGCGCGCCAGGACTGCCTGGGCGAGCTGGCGATCGTCGTGCTGGCGGGCGGGGTGGCTGAGGGCGTTGGCGACGGCCACCGCGGCCAGCGAGGTGGCGGCGGAGGCCGATGTGCCGATGACGGTCCAGGCGGCGAGCTTGCGGCGAGCCTGGCACGGCGCGGCCGCGTCAGCGCGGGCGTGATCGTGCGGCAGGTCGGCCAGCAAGGCCGTCAGCTCTTTCCCGGTCTGGGCGGCCAAGGCCTGCTGGGATCGCTGGTCGAACTCGTCGGCGGTGATCCGGCCGGTCTGGAAGGCCTCGCTCAGCTCGCACAGTGCCCGATCGCGATCAGCATCGCCGACCCGCAGATCGCCGGCCGGGTAGTCCCTGGTGGCGGTGTTCTTAGTGTCTACAGCAGCAGTCATGACCCGAGCGTGCCGCGCCGCGCCCGCGCGGGGTAGTGCCGTGAGTCACCAGGCCACTATGACAAATGTCAACAGCGCTGCTGGAGACTCGCTCGTTCCATGGCGGGCGGCTGCGCAAGTGAACTCATACCGCATGATCAGCGTCGAGCACGGCGACGGGCTTATCTATACCGACGTGGCCACCCAGCAGCAGCGGATCGTGAGCACGTTGCGTGCTTCATCTGGACAGCCTATTTCCAGATCACGACGGCAATAGGCGGCGGTGCCTACACCGAGACGGACGTCGAGTACCAGCACCACGTCTACGCCACCTTCACTACTAGCAGCCTGGACGAAGGCACCCAGGTCACCCTGTCTTCTTTCCTGCCGCTGCAAGGGAACTCGGACCCGCAGGTGGCCTTTCAGCAGGCGCTGAAGGCCGGCACCATCACGGTCGTCGGCCACCAGAGCCTGAACGGCCGCGACACCATCTTGATCCGCGTCAACACCAAAATTAAGCCGGGCGCCAAGCTCCAGTGGGCGCCAAGCTGGATCTGGATCGATGCCAGCACCTACCTGGTGGTGCAGACCAAGCAGCCCATACCCCACTTCCCGTCCGCATCCGGGGGCAAGATCTCATGGCGCGCATATGTCAACCAGGTGACCTGGCTCTCGCCCTCAATAAGGGCGCGAACGCGAGCTCGATAGGGGCGGCAGTCGCCTCGGTGTCGTGCACCACGGCCGGCAACTGCAGCGCGGCCGGGTCGTACAACAGCAGCTCCGAGCGGCAGCCGTTCGTGGCCAACGAGGTGAACGGCACCTGGCAGACCGCCATCCATGTAACCGGCATCGGGAACGGGTACGCGCAAAGCGCGTCGGTGTCCTGCGGCGCGGCAGGCAACTGCACCGCAGGCGGGTGGTACGACGACCTCAACGGCAACGTGCAAGCGTTCATCGTCAACGAAACCAGCTAGCGACCGGGCATACGCGACGCCGCGGCCCGTTCAGGAAGAAACTTAAAGTTCTTGACCGAACGGGCCGCGGCGCCTGCCGTTAAGCACGGCCAGCCTGGCCGCTGAGGTGGTGGAACGGCTGCGGTGCTACGCCCAGTGCGGCCAGGGGCCGACCCGCCGACGCTTCCCGGGCTCCTGGACCGGCAGCTGCTGCTTCTCCATCGGGAACGCGGGCAGCGGATAGTGGCTCACCGCGTACTCGGCTTCGGCGAGGGTAGCGGCGGTGCCGGGCAGTGACGGCGGGGAGGGCACCGTGGCCGGGCTCTGGAAGGCGTCTGTGAGGTCACCGAACGTCTCCCGGCGCCAGTCACTGATGTTGGACTCCATGACACCGGTCACCCGCTCGAGGAACCGCAGCACGGAGGTGTGATCGGCTGCCCCCGAGTACACGTACCCACCGGTCGTCCACGGCGACACGATGAGGCACGGCACCCGGAAGCCCGACCCGATGGGCAGGTCCGAGCCCGGCGTGTAGGTGGAGGTGGCCTCGATCGTCACGTACTCGTCGGGGGTGCCCGGCGGCGGGGTGATCGGCGTGACGTGGTCGAACAGGCCGTCGTTCTCGTCGTAGTTGAGGATGAAGACCGTCGACTCCCACATCTCCGGGTTGCTGGCGATGGCCTCGATCTTGGAGGCGATGAAGCTGGCCCCGGCGGCGGGCAGGAACGCGGGGTGTTCCGAGTCGGTGCTGGTCGGGATGATCCAGCTCACCGTGGGCAGGTTCCCAGCCTGGGCGTCCTCCTCGAAGGCCAGAGCGGGGTTAGCGGCCGGCTGGCCGCTGTAGAGCGTGCTCACCCCGGTGCCGTAGATCGCCAGCGGCGAAGTGGGTGGCAGGTTGTTGAAGGCGGCCATGTACTCGAGGGCATTGCACCCGTAGTTGTCTGCCTGCTGGTAGACCTTCCAGGTGACTCCGGCGGCCTGCAGCCGCTCGGCGTAGGTGGTCCACGTGTAGGCGCCGCCGACGTTGTTGCCGTTGTTGTCGAGGGCCGGGCCGCCAGCTAGGCCGTTGGGGTCGATCGTGCCGGTCATATGCATGAGGCGGTTGGGGTCGGTCGGGCCCATCATCGAGCAGAAGTAGTTGTCGCAGATGGTGAACGCGTCGGCCAGGGCGTACTGGAACGGGATGTCCGACCGCTCGAAATACCCCATCGTGTACGGGCCGGTGGACGGACCGTCGGCGGCCATGTGGGCTTGCAGCCAGTTGTCCATCTGCCCGAAGTTCCACGCCGCGTGCTGGATCGACCAGGCGTGGCTCATCGACGGGATCGCCTCGGCGGCGGTGATCTTGGTGTTGAGCCGGTACGGGAGGAGATACCCGTCGGGGTTGGAGGCGTCAGTCTGGTACCAGCGTGGCCGGCCGTTTGGCAACGGCTCGACGGTGCGGTCGCCGAACCCCCGCACCCCGTAGATCGTGCCGAAGTAGTGGTCGAAGCTGCGGTTCTCCTGCATGGCGATCACGACGTGCTTCACCTTCGACAGGTCGAAGGGGCCGGCCTTCCGGCTGGAGCTGATCGCGGCGCGGACGGTCTCGGGGAGCGCCATCGCCGCAGCCGTGCCGCCGACGGCGGCAGCCATTCCGCCGAGGAGCGCCCGGCGGCTGAAGCCGCCGCTTGAGGGGGTCTCGGTCACGGGAAGCCTTTCTTGCCTGGAGGGTTCGTTCGGGAAGGAGCGGCCGGTCATGACGTGGGCGCCAGGCCGGTGATCTGGTCGAGCACGCCGGAGCGGGATGTGACGTAGACATCTCCGGTCGTGCTGTCGACCGCGACCGACTCGGGCGTGTCGAGCTGAGCCTGGCTCGCCGGGCCGCCCTGGCCGCTGTTGCCCTCGCCGTTGCCGCCGGCCAGCGTGGAGATCACGCCGGAGGAGGACACCTCGCGCAGGGCGTTGTTGCCGGTGTCGGCGATGTACAGGTCGCCGGCCGCGTCGACCGCGACGTCGGTCGGCGCGTCGAGGAGCGCGCTGGTCGCCTGGCCGCCGTCACCGGAGTCGCCGAACTGGCCGCCCTCACCGGCGACGGTGGTGATGATTCCCGACGTGCTGATCTCCCGGATCACGCTGTTGCCGGTGTCGGCGATGAACAGGTCGCCGTTGCTGTCGACCGCCAGGCCCTGCGGGTGCTGCAGGAGCGCGTCGGCGGCCGGCCCGCCGTCACCGGTGTACCCGCCGCCGAGCGGGCCGCCGCGCCCGTGTTTCCCAGCTCCGGCCGGGTTCCCGGCGATGGTCTGGATGATCCCATTGGGGGTGACCTCGCGGATCACATTGTTGACCGTGTCGGCGATGAACAGGTCGCCCTGGGCGTTGACCGCCACGCCGGAGGGATTGTCGAGGCTGGCGAAGACGGCCGGGCCGCCGTCGCCGGTGTATCCGGGCCGGCCGGTCCCGGCCACGGTGCGGATGATCCCGTTCGGGGTGACCTCGCGGATCATGTTGTTCTCGGTGTCGGCGATGAAGACGTCGCCGGATTTGTCGACGGCCACCGCGCTTGGGGTGTTGAGCGTCGCATCCGCACCCGGCCCGCCGTTGCCCAGGTTGAGCAGCCGTCCTCCGAATCCGTGGCTCGTCACCCACTCGTCCTTGCCGGCGATCAGGGTGGCCTTGCCGGTCAGGGTGGGCGGGTTGGAGACGATCGACGCGTTCCACGCGGTCACGTTGAGATTGGACTGGCTGACGCCCGCGGGGGTGCGGATCTGCAGCGGCGTCCAGTCCGTCTGCGCGGTGATCGTGACGCTGACGGTCTGCGGGGTGCTCGACAGCGTCACCGTGCTGGAGGTGTAGTCACTGTCGCCGTTGTAGAAGTCCAGGTAGACCTGGCCCTGCCCGGTCATCGTGATCGACGCGGTGTAGCTGGTGCCGGTGTTCAGGCTCGGCGCGATCTGGATCCAGGTGTCCGGCTCGGGGTCGCTCCACGTCCAGTTGATGGCGCTCTGGCCATCGGCGGTCGTCGGGGTGACGGTGGAGTCCCCGGTGCTGGAGGCGTTCTGGACGTTCGACCAGCCGAGGTCGCCGGTGTCGGGGCCCAGGATGTTCTCCGGGGTCCACGTTGACGGCGCGGAGATCTCACCGACCTGATTGTCATAGGTGTTGGCCACGTAGACGTCGCCGGACGCGTCGGTAGCGAGCCCCTGGAGCTGATTGAGGGCGATGCTACTGGCCTGGCCGGTGAAGTTGAGCACTCCGCCGTTGCCGGAGATCTGTGAGATGACGGGGGAAGTAGCGGTCCCGGCGTTCCTCGGCTTGACCATTGTCAGCGCTGTGGTGCGGACCTGGGCGCTCTTGGCCGCCGGCGCCGCGGCGGGCCGCGATGCCGATGGCGCGGCGCCGTGTGCCGTAGTCAGAAGGGCAGCGGCCAGGGCAGCGACGGCAGCAGCCGACGCGGCTCCCACCGCAAGCGACTTTCGGGACATCAGATGTACCTCTCTCCGGGGGCAAGCCAGCAGCGCGGCGCGCGGTGCGCGGGCTGAGCGGAGCAGGACCGATGCGCTTCGGCCCTGGCGGCGACTACCGGACCGCCCCGGCGAACCCGGCAATCTCACGGGAGAAGCTAGGGAGGCATGGTGACCGTGCAGTGGAACCTGAATGATCCGATGGCGTCATATCAGGAAATGTTCGTTGTTTACCCCGGGCAGTGCGCCCAGCCCAGTGACGGGCGTGAAGTCACAGGCGCTGCGCCGGCCACCGGCCTTCCGGTGCGCGGCCCGCAGCCGCGCTCAGGATGAGAGCCTGGCGAAACAGTTCTGGATCACCTGCTGGGCCGGACGGTCCAGGAACGTCATGCGGTCGGACTCGAACGGGCGGGGGCCGGCCGGATTGGCGTCGAAGTTGACCTCCCACCAGTAGATCCCTCCCCCGACCTGCTCGGCCGAGATGGCGTTGCATACCGCCTGGAACCAGTCCGCCTGAACGCGCGGGTCAATGGGTGCGGAGGCGGTGCCGAGCCAGGCCCAGGGGTTGTCGTATGAGTTCGCCTCCGCTCGGATGCCGACCTCGCTCAGGGTCAGTTCCCGGCGCACCGACAGTGGATGTGCGCCCAGCCAGGCCTCCCAGGACCGGGTCAGCAGAGCGACCGACGCGCTGCCGGGGACGCTGAACTCCGGGTAGGCGTCGACGTTGTCGGTCGGCACCGGCGGTTTTGCCGTATTCCCGGCGAACTCGTCGTAGTTCTCGTCATAGGTCAGCTGGCCGGTGTAGACGGACCTGAGCGAGCTGATCAGGCTGGGCCACTCGGGCGAACCCTCCATCGACTCGAGCTCGGTGCCCATAACGAAGGTCGCCGCATGGCCTTGCTGCGCGGCAGCGACGTAAGGCAGCAGGAACGCGCGGTAACTCCGGAACCAGGCGGCGCGACTGCGCGGCTGGATCGAGCCGCGCCAGTCCTGCAGGTTGGCCGTGACCAGCGCATCCTCGTCGAGGACCGGCCGCAGCGTGACCCGGATGTTGGCCTTTGCCGCCACGGCCAGGAAGGTCGCGATGTGGGCCGGGGTGGGCGTTACGTTCGGCTTGGCGTACACCGTGTCGGAGGTGGGACCGTAAGTAAAGAACGGGAAGGTCACGGCGACCGAGTTCGCATGCAGGCCGATCGCGTAATCAATGATCCGCTCCGCCTTGGCCTGGACTACCGCAGCGGATGAGTCATTGCGGTTGGCCGTCCAGTACACCTGGATCCCGAGCTGGCGCATCCCCGGGTGCCAGGCGTCCGGCACGGTCTGCACGCTCATCGCCGGATCCCGGCTGGCCGGGACGCGGGCCGTGGGTCCGGCATGCTTCGGGTGCGGCCACCACATGGGCCGGGACGGGATCGAGCACGCCGTGACCAATATGAGCAGGAAGGCGGTGCCGGCCAGCAGAACGGGCGCCCGGCGGATGGACGTCATGACGGTTTCGCGATGACCATGAACTTGTTCTCCTTGCGCCGGGCGAACTTCACGAATCCGTGCAGCCCGGGGATGCTCTCCATCAGCCCGAAGAGCGGAATCAGCAGGATCACGGCCATGGGTTCCCACCACTTGCGGCGGCCGCTGCTTGATACTCCGGCATTGACCCGCAAACCCTCCCAGTACATCCACATGACGTAGGACATGTTCAGCGCCCAGATTGGGATGACGAAAAGTGTCACTGGTGAGGTATTGGGATCAGCGATGAGAATGCCCAGGAGCATTACTACTGCGACATTCTGCAGCGGGCCGACAACCCATGACATCACCGAATATCCGAGTAGCAGCCGGTTACGCAGTTGCAGTGACCGGTTGAAAATCAGGCCGGCCAGGCCCCAGGACCAGCGCTCGCGCTGGCGGAAGAAGTCGCGGAGGGTGGCGGGCGACGCGCCGTAGCACCGCCCGCCGAACCAGGCGCTCCGGCCCGCGTAGCGAGAGCTGAAGATGAGTGCGAACTGGGCATCCTCGACCAGGGTCCGCGGGCCGAAATCCCAGCCTATGGTCGCCTCGATCGAGGCCCGCACCAGCAGCAGTTCACCGTGCACGCCGGCGCGTGGCGTGCCCGTGCCGGTCCAGGCCGAGAAACGACCCACGTCCTCGGCGGGCCGGACCGAGTCCGCGAGCCAGGTGAGCCTGTTCACGGCGTACTCGCGCGGATACGTCAGGATGCCCTGGGCCATGTGCTTGGCGTCGGGGCCGGCCTGCGCCTGCTCCTCGACAAACCGGGCCATGGCCAGGGCAGTGTCGGGGCCCACACCGGTGTCATCATCCATGTGCAGCACCCACACATCGTCACGGTCCTCGTGCTCGTGGATCCGCAGCTCATGCGAATAGTGGGTGGCGCGTGCCTTGAATCTCGTTCCGTTCGGAGTGCGGTACTGCCGCGGCACGGTGACCAGCCGTATCAGCTCGCTTCCGGCGGCCAGCCGGGCGATCGTGCCGGCCGCCTCGCAGCCCTCGTCGATGACGATGTCGACCCTGAGCCGGGGAAAGCACCTGGGGAGATAGGCGACGTAGGACAGGACCGAGCGCTCGAGCGCCGGGTAGGTGTCGTACCGGCCGATGGTACAAACCGCGACGATCAGGAAATCGTTGCTGGTCGTCAGCCCGCGCCCAGACCAGCGAGCCTCGGACGTGCGCAGGGCCTTGCGGGTCCGTCGTATGCCGACGATGCCGGTGAGGGTGGTGAAGACGGGCCACGTCCACAGGATCGTCAGCGGCCAGCCCATGACGCCGGCGAATGGATCGGCGAACCAGGCGTCACACACCACGATGGCCAGATAGAAGAGAACCAGCGGCCAGTACGCTGGCCGCCAGCGGGCCAGCCTGCGGTACAGCTCTCGCGCCTGACGCGGGCCGAACGAGGTCAGCGCGGCGCGGAACTGCCCCGATCTGTCCGACCAGCCTGAGTGGTCGCCGGGGACGACCTCAGCGCCATCCGCCCCGCTGGCACCCCGCCGTGATCTTGCCGGCGCCTCCCGGCCCGCAAGCCGGGCATCCCAATCCGGTGGCACAGCTTTCGGTTCTCCCCCGCGGGTTAGGCTACGTCGGTCAAGGGCGACTCACGCGACTCACGAAGCAGTAGTCCAACGGATAGTCGCCGAGAGATCACTGTGAGCTAGGCTTCGGGATCGGGCTCGGCGGCATACGGTTAGTCTTCCTGCGGCGCCCGGCCGGCTTCATCCCGGTGATCAACCATCTTGCGGGCGCCCGGCCACTTTGCGGGTGCTGGGCTACCGTCCCACGAGCCCCAATGCCCACCGCTGAGGTAACAGCGAGTGGCTCTAGCCCGGCCCGGCCCTGCATAGTGCCTGCTGGCCAGTCTGCATAGTGTCCTGGCCAGGCCGAATATGGTCGATCACCGGGATGGTCACCCAGCCCGGCGCTGGGTAGAAACCGCGCTATGCGATACCACCGCGCGGTCGAGCTCGCCGACGGACGGCGCGTCGGCTTCGCCCGCTTCCTGCGCGCGACCGGCCCAGGCGCCCGCCTTGCCGCAAATGTCGCGCTGCCATCATGAAGCGTCTGATAATCGCCGGCACCGCGGCGGCCACGCTGCTCGCCGCGGCGAGCTGCGCCAGCTCTCGCTCGTCCGGTGGGGCGGGCGGCTCCGGGAAGCCGGGCGACCCGGCCAGCTACCTGGCGGCCAGCGATTCGAAGGTTACCTTCATCCAGTGGCGCGCCACTTCCAGGGGCCGTATGCACGGCACGATCACCGAAGGCAATGTCGGCGCGAGTGCGCCGGCCGAGACGCTCTCGGTCAGCAGCGTGCCGTTCATCGGAACCAGGAGCGGCAGCGCGGTCACGCTGACGTTTTCGGGCTTGTACTTTCTGCAGACCCAAGCCCAAGGCAGGCTAAGCGGCAGCACATTGAGCGTGCAGGTCCCGCAGTCCGACGGCACGATCAAGCAGGCGACGTTCACCCAGTCGGACCAGGCCAGCTATAACCGCGCGATCGCGAAACTTCGCGGCAGGATCCGGGACGCGAACGAACTGGCCGCCCAGCAACAGCCTGCGAGCGGCCAGGCCGCGCAGGGCGCCCAGAGCGCGCTGGCCGCGCTCTACAAAGACTCCAGCCTGGCGGCAGGCGGCAGGCTGGCCGACGGCCTGGCCCGCTTCGCCGACCACATCCAGACGGCGCAATCGCACCTGGCGGCCGAGAAACAGGCTGCCTCCGGCAGCGACGGCTACTGCGTGGCCGCCTACCGGGCCACCGGAGACGCCGAGACCGTGGACGGCAGCCTTCTGGCGGTACAGGGCGACGCTGTGGCGATGATGGCGGACATCGCGATCATCCGGGCCGACATCGCGGCCGCAGAGGCTCACTTGCGGCGCCTGAGCAAGGCCGGAACCGCGGCACCGAGTTCGGCCTACGGCATGGTTGCCGAGGCCAAGGTCAGCCTCACGCAGGCGATCGCCAGGGCGAACGCTTACATAGACCAGATCAACGCCATCGACGTCCAGGCCCACTCCGTCGCCGACGGCATGGCGACGAAACGATGCTCGGGCGCCCGATCGGGCGCCGTGGCGCGGCCCATCCCGCGCATCAAGTGAACCGGCCGCGCCGGCGTTCTTAACCGCGCTAACGCCGAAGCCGCTGACCTGGCGGGCCCGGTCCAGCCGAGGCCGGCGGCCGGGCCTTGCGACCTTACCGGCATTCGCCCGCGTGCCTTCCTGAGCCGCCACCGGCCGGCTGCCCGGCACGGCCGCCGTTGACTTGACCGAGTTGGCAATGGTATAGCCATTTTGGCCATGCGGCCGTGTGAGAGCCTCGCCCTCAAGGCGGGCGCTGGGTTCGACTTGCCGGGGTTGACCAAGGGTCGGAAGAAGGTCGTCATGGCGTGGGGCAGAGCCGGTCGTAACGTTCACCGCCTCGGGCACAGGGACCACGGGGGCTTGGCCTTAATCCGTTGCCGTGTGCAGCGGGGAGCTGCCCTGCTCGGACTGCTCGTCATGTCCGGGACGGCCGGGCTGGCGGCGGCCTCCCCCTCGGCCGCCTCCGCGTCGGCCGCCTCCGTGTCGGCCGGGCCGCCGGGAATGGCGCCGATCGAGGCCGCCCCGCGCGTTCCGGACGGTGCCCGGGCGACCGGTGCGGTACCCGCGTCGGCCAGGGTCTCCGGGGCGGTGGTGCTGAAGCCCCGGGACAACTCCGCGCTCGTGCGGTTCATCGCGGACGTGACCGACAAGAGCTCGCCCCTGTTCCACCAGTACCTGCCGGCGGGTGCCTTCGCCAGCCGGTTCGGCCCGTCGCGCTCGGTGATCAACGCCGCAGTCGCCCAGCTGAAGGCCGATGGCCTGCGGGTCGGCGGGGTGTCGGGCGACGGGCTGGTGGTGCACTTCAGCGGCACCGCCGCCCAGGTCGGGGCGGCTTTTCACACCGGGCTCGAGAGCTACCGGCTGCGCGACGGCACACCGGGCCGGGCAACGACCTCCGCCATCTCGCTGCCATCCTCGATTGCTGGCTCGGTCCTGGCCGTCGTCGGCCTGGATGACCTGGTGCAGCTGCAGCCGGCCGGGATCTTGCGCGCACCCGGCTCGGCCCGGGGAAAGATCCGCCCGGCCAGCACGGCGAACTTCAGCCATCCGGCTGGCTCGCCCACGGCGTGCCCGAGTGCCACCGCTGCGGCTCGCGCGTTCGGCGGCCTGACCGACGACCAGATCGCGCACGCCTACGGCGCGTTCGGGCTGTACGGCAATGGCGATCTCGGCGCGGGCCAGCACATCGCCATCTACGAGCTTGAGCCGTTCCTGCGCTCGGACGTCAAGACCTTCGACACCTGCTACTTCGGCGCGTCCCGGGCGGCGAGCATGCTCAAGCGGCTGCACGTGATCCCGGTCGACGGGGGCCAGCCAGCCGGGCCGGGCAGCGGCGAGGCGAACCTTGACGTCGAGGACATCTCCGCGCTCGCGCCCGGGGCCACCATTGACGTCTACGAAGGGCCGAGCCCGGGGACGGACGGCACCGATTACGACCCGGTCGACGAGTACGTGGCGATCATCGACGCGGACCAGGACCAGGTCGTGAGCACCAGCTGGGGGCTGTGCGAGCAGGCCATCGAGGCCGGCCAGCCAGGGCTCCAGCAGGCTGAGAACGCCCTGTTCGAACAGGCTGCCGCGCAGGGGCAGTCGGTGTTCGGCGCGGCCGGCGACAACGGGTCGGATGACTGCAACACCTTCGAGACCTCGACCCCGGTCTCGGGCCAGAACCCGGTATCGGTCGATGACCCGGGGAGCCAGCCCTACGTGGTGTCGGTCGGCGGCACGACGATCGATGACGCGGCCAGCCAGCCGCCGCTGGAGCATGTCTGGAACGACGGCGCCGATGGCGGCGGGGGCGGCGGCGGAATCTCGCAGTCGTGGGCCATGCCCGCGTGGCAGCGGGAAGCGACGGTTCCTGGGATCGCACGGCCGGGGAGCGCTGACTACACCAATGCCGGCAGCGTCGAGAAGAACTTCGGCTACCCGCCGAGCTTCTGCCAGTCGACGGTACCGGGTGCGAATGCCTCGACGCCGTGCCGCCTGGTGCCCGACGTGTCGTCGCAGGCGGACGAGTACACCGGCGCGATCACGGTCTATGACGTGTCGGAGGGCGGCTGGACCACGATCGGTGGCACCTCCTCGGCCACACCGATCTGGGCCGCGATGCTGGCGCTGGTCAACGCGTCGCCGACCTGTGCCTCGCACCCGGTCACGCGCGGCGGGGTGGGATTCGTGAGCCCGCTGCTGTACGCGGTGGCGTCGGACCCCGGCGCGTACGACGCTTCGTTCAACGACATCACCACCGGCAACAACGACATCTACGGTATCGACAACGGCCTGGTGTTCCCCGCGACGACCGGCTACGACCTGGCGTCGGGTCTGGGTTCGCCCCAGGTAACCGGCCCGGGCGGCAGCGCCGGGCTGGCCTACTACCTGTGCAGCGTGGCCGCCCAGCCCAGCCGGCCGGTGGTCTCGCAGCTCAGTCCGCCGACCGGCGGCGTCGCCGGCGGCGAGCGGGTTGTGATCACCGGGACGGGCTTTGAGTCAGGCACGTCACCGGACGTGGCGGCGATCGAGGTCGGCTCCGCCCAGCTCCCGCCGAGCCGGTTCAGCGTGCGCAGCGCGACCACCATCGTGGCGACCCTGCCGCCCGCCCGTGACGCGCGGCCGCCGCTCTCCCCCTCGCCGCAGGACGGCGCCGGGCCGGCCGCGGTGATCGTGACTCTCTCCGGCGACCAGTCCAGCGCTCCCGGTCCCCGCTCCGTCTTCGAGTACGTGGACACCAAAGCCACCGGGGGCGTCCCCAGCATCACCGGCGTGGTCCCTTACGCCGGGTCACAGGCACCGGACAAGGTGACCATCCTCGGATCCGGCTTCACCGGAGCCACCTCGGTCACCTTCGGCGGAGTCCCCGCGACGGGCTTCGTGGTGAACAGCCCGTACCGCATCACCGCGACCGCACCCGCGTACACGTCGCGGACCGCGTGCGCACCGCTGCCCGCCACCGGCGTGTACAAGGGCGAGAACGCGGCCAATGACATCTGCCAGGTCCAGGTCAGGGTCTCGAACGCGCATGGCACCAGCGCGACCGGGCGCATCTTGCCGCCGGACGAAGGAGCGGTGGTGGTCAACTCGCTCGGCGTGCTGGTCGCCCCGCCCGGCTGCGGGTGCGAGACCATCCAGGCGCCGACCGAGTTCGACTACGCCCCGAAGCCGTCGATCACCTCGGTCTCGACATCGGCCGGGGCCGCCAGCCTGGCCAGCGAGAAGGGCGGCACGGTGATCACCGTGCACGGAAAGGGCCTCGACCCGCTCACGATCGACTGGGCCGACTTCGGCAACCCGGCCCTGGAATCGTCGATGGCCACTGGTTTCGTGTTCGTGACCGGAACCGAGATGCAGATCGTGGCGCCGAGCCAGGCGCTGACCGTCGATCCGTCGACGATCCCGTTCAGCGTCAAGTCGCTGGCCGGCCAGTCGGCGCCGGCCGCCGTCACCTACGCGGGCGTGCCGAAGGTCACCGCGGTCGTGAACACGACCAACAGCACCGAGCTGGACGGCACCTACGGTGCCCCGGACACGGGCCGGACCCCCATCCAGGTCAGCGGCCAGGGGTTCGCCGGCCAGCTGATCGCCCCGATCGAGTTCACCGACGCCGGTTCGGGTGGTTCGCTCGGCACCCAGTACACGTTCACCGTCAGCGGCAACACCAGTCTCAGCACCCAGACCGTTGCGCAGAACCCGGCGCTGGTCGATGTCCGGCTGTGCACGGTGACCGCCTGCAGCCGGAACCGGCCGGCTGATCTCTTGTACATCTACCCACCGGGCAACCCGCGGGTCACCTCGGTGTCACCGGCGTCGGGACCGGCCGCGGGCGGGACGAAGGTCACCATCGGCGGCGATAACCTCGGCTGCCCGCTCGAGGTGTTCTTCGGGAACGTTAAGGCCGAGTCGTTCACGATCGTCCAGGCGCTGCTCGACTGCGGATCGACCACCACCGTGGACGCCACCTCACCACCGGGAACGGCGGGCACCAAGGTGGGAGTGACCGTCGGCACGATCGAAAGCTACTTCACCGGCTCCGGGCGAGGCACCACGACCGCGCGCTTCACCTACAAGTAGGCTCCCCGGCCATATCAACTTCCAGATTTCTGGAAAAAGGCCTGGAATCACGCTCGGCGGACTCGGCACCGCACGCCCGCGGGTAGGCTTTTCCGCGAGTACCAGAATGATAAAGGCTCATTCACGGCCGGCTGCGCCTTTATCAATTTTCAGCGGCGGATATGGCGGAGGTACAAATGCATATCTCATCCGTGCTTCTTGTCATCTGGCTGGCCATCGGCGGCCTCGCCGCGGGACAGCGCGGCGACTATAACCAGCCCATCGGGAACTGCAGCCGGGCTGGCACGGTCGCGGTGACCATCCTCGCTGGCCCGCTTAACTACATGGGCGTGGACCCGCATATCAACTGCACTACTCCGCAGCCCAGCAACTAGCCACGACGGCGAACCCCCGAAGGTCCCCGCCAGGCGGGTGCCACCTGGTCGGCCCAGACCGGCAGCGGCCAAACCACCCGCAGATCTTGCTAATCGTTCAAGATGCGTACTGATCAGCTCTTGCCCTAATCACTGCTTGCGCGCAATATTTGCACCAGCAGGGATCGACTTGGGGAGGGTCGAGATGCTGGGGGAATTGCATGCTGCGGATCCGCGGTCGGCCGGGCCCTACCGTTTGCTGGGGCGGCTCGGCGCGGGCGGGATGGGCCAGGTGTATTTGGGCAGCTCAGCGAGCGGCCGACGGTTAGCGATCAAGGTAATCCGCCCGGAGCTGGCTGGCGATCCCGGATTCCGGGCGCGGTTCGCTCGTGAGGTAGCCGTGGCCCGCAATGTCAGTGGCCCGTTTACCGCACCGGTAGTGGACGCCGAGGTGCAGGGGACCATGCCATGGCTGGCCACGGAGTACGTTCCCGGTCCGTCGCTGGCCGAGGCAGTTGGCGAGCAGGGGCCGCTGCCGGCCGCATCGGTGCTCTCGCTCGCGGCCGGGCTGGCCAAGGGCCTGCAGGCGATCCACGCGGCGGGTGTGGTGCACCGGGACCTGAAGCCCTCGAACGTGCTGCTGGCCGAGGACGGGCCGCGGGTCATCGATTTCGGGATCTGCCGGGCCGCGGAGGCGACCGCGCTGACCCAGTCCGGGACGGTCATGGGCTCGCCCGGGTTCATGTCCCCCGAGCAGGCCGAGGGCGGTGAGGTCGGCCCGCCCAGCGACGTGTTCAGCCTCGGCGCGGTGCTCACGTTCGCGGCCACTGGCCAGGGCCCGTTCGGGGCCGGCCCCACACCGGCGCTGATCTACCGGGTGGTGCACAGCACGCCGGATACCTCACGCCTGCCGCGCCAAATCCGGCCACTCGCGGAACGCTGCCTGGCCAAGAATCCCGCCCAGCGGCCGACCGCGGGCGACCTGATTGCGGAACTCGGTACCAGGCAGTTCGCCCCGGACTGGCTGCCGGCGCCGGTCACCGAGGTGCTCGGCCGCTATGCCTTGTCGAGCCCGGCGGCCGTCTTAGCGCCCTTGGCCCCGGCCGACGGGGCCGCCTTAGCCCCGGCCGACGGGGCCGCCCTAGGACGCCTCTGAACAACTGACTCGCGGGGCGGTCTTGGTCGGCCTGGTTGGGTCTGGCGCCAGCGGTCGTGGCGATGTGGCTAGCGTTGCGGTGCGGGGCAGGTGCTGGCGGGCGGCCTGG
>Ga0335075_10006918_pt1 | contig 17496 bp, 12 predicted proteins | sample Lox_Sample_24_FD_206723 | JGI IMG/M metagenome (GOLD analysis project Ga0335075, IMG submission 206723) | Soil microbial communities from Loxahatchee National Wildlife Refuge, Florida, United States - Lox_Sample_2.4 | ecosystem: Environmental > Terrestrial > Soil > Wetlands | place: USA...
CGCGGATCGCCCGCGGCCTGTCCATTGCCGACCAGCAGGTGGTCGAGATCGGCAAGGCGCTGTCCCTCGACGCCCGGGTGATCGTGATGGACGAGCCGACCGCCGCCCTGTCCGCCGCCGAGGTGAGCCGGCTCTTCGACGTGATCCGTACGCTCCGCGGCCAGGGAAAAGCCGTGCTGTTCATCTCGCACCGGCTCGAGGAGATCTTCGCGATCTGCCAGCGGGTGACCGTGATGCGCGACGGCAAGCACGTGCTCACCGACGATGTGGCTAACCGCACCGCGGACGACCTGGTCCGGGCGATGGTCGGCAGGGAGATCGAGCGCCGCGCACGCGGCGACCGGGTCGCGCCCGGCGAGACAGTGCTTGACGTGCGGCGACTGACCCGCGAGGGCGTGTTCACCGACGTCTGTCTCGACGTGAAGGCGGGTGAGATCGTGGCGCTGGCCGGCCTGGTGGGCTCGGGGCGCAGCGAGGTGGCGCGGGCCGTGTTCGGCATCGACCGCTACGACGCGGGCACGGTCACCGTGCGCGGGAAACCGCTCAAGAAGGCCTCGCCCGTCAGCGCCATGGCCAGCGGCATCGGGTTCGTCCCCGAGGACCGCCGCCAGCAGGGCCTGGTCATGGACATGTCCGTCCAGCAGAACATAGCCCTCGCCTCGCTCGGCCGGCTGCGGGAAGGCGGTTTCGTCAGGGCTTCCGCCGAACGTGCCATGGCCTCCGACTGGGCCGTCCGGCTCAAGATCAAGTACGGGCGGCTGACGGATCCTGTCTCCATGCTGTCCGGCGGCAACCAGCAGAAGGTCGTCCTCGCCAAGTGGCTCGGCCGCCAGCCGGCCGTGCTGATCGTGGACGAGCCCACCAGGGGCATCGACATCGCAACCAAGGCCGAGGTCCACGGCCTGCTCGCCCAGCTCGCCCGGGACGGGGTGGGCATTCTGATGATCTCTTCGGAACTCCCGGAGGTTCTCCTGGTCAGTGATCGCATCCTCGTCATGCGCGAAGGCCGGATCGTGGCCGAGTTCGCCAGGGCTGACGCGAACGAAGAGGTCATCATGGCGGCGGCGACGGGCCAGGCCGCTGCCCAGCGGACGACGTCATGACCGCCACGGCGGTGCGGCGCGAGCCGCCTGAGGCGCCCGCGGGGACCAGTGCCCGCACGCTCAGCGAGCGGGTTTTCCGCATCAGGGAAACCGGCATCATCGTGGTGCTCGCGCTGTTCGTCGGCGTCACGGCCGGCCTGCAGCACCGGTTCCTTTCCGCGTCGAACATCCAGTTCGTGCTCGTCAACACCACCATCTACGCGCTGCTCGCGCTCGGCGAGACGATGGTCGTCGTCAGCCGGAACGTCGACCTGTCCGTCGGGTCGGTGCTCGGCATGTCGGCGTACCTGTCCGCGGACCTGTTCGGCGGCCACCACGGCATCGGAATTCCGCTGGTGTTCGCGGTCGGCCTCGGCATCGGGCTCGGCTGGGGAATCGTGAACGGCCTGCTTGTGACGGTCGGCCGGGTGCCCAGCCTGGTCGTGACCCTGGCCACCTTGTACATCATCCGCGGCGTCGACATCCTCATCGTGGGCGGCGGCATGGTGACCGCCAACACGCTGCCCGCGTCGTTCACGGGGATACCCAAGGCGACGGTCATCGGCATCCCGGACCTGGCCATCGGGGTCGCCGTCGTGGTCGTGGCGGGCGCCTACTATCTGCGGTCCTACCGGTCCGGCCGGGAGCTCTACGCCATCGGCTCGAACCCGGACGCGGCCCGGCTGGCCGGCATCCCGATCGGCAGGCGGGTGCTGTTCGCGTTCGCCGTGAGCGGCGCCATCGCCGGCGTCGCCGGGGTGCTGTGGGCGGCGCAGTACGGGACCGTCGACTCGACCGCGGGCACGAGCTACGAACTGACCGTGGTGACCGCCGTCGTCGTCGGCGGCGTCGCGATCTTCGGCGGCAGCGGCAGCGCGGCGGGAGCGGCGCTCGGCGCGCTGCTGCTTGCCACGATCAACTCGGCGCTCTACGTGCTCGGGATCTCGTCCTTCTGGGACCAGGCGATCGCCGGGTTCCTGCTCATCCTCGCCATCAGCATCGACCGGGTCATCTCGGTCAGGCTGACCGCGGCTTTGCGGCGAAGGAGCGCCCGCCATGGGGTTTGACGCGCTGCGTGAGCGCATGCCCTGGCTCTTCCGCTGGGAGAGCGCGCTCGCCCTCATCGTGGCGGGAATCGCGGTCATCGGGGCGTCCGCCTCGCCGCAGTTCCTGACGGCGAACAATCTGTTCAACCTCGGCCTGTCCAACGGCGAGATCGCCATCATGGTGCTGCCGATGACGCTGATCGTCATCAGCGGGGAGATCGACCTGTCGGTCTCCTCCATCCTCGGCATGTCGAGCTGCCTGCTCGGCTACCTGTACGAGCGGCACTGGCCGATGATCGCGATCTTCATCGTGATCGCCCTTGCCGGGCTCGCCGCGGGCGCCGTGAACGGTCTGCTCGTCACCAGGCTCGGGCTGCCGTCGCTCGCGGTCACGATCGGGACGCTCACGCTGTACGCGGGCGTCGCCGAGATCCTGCTCGGCCCGACCACCGTCGCGAACTTCCCCGCCGCGTACACGAACCTCGGGGTCAACGCGGTTCCCGGCACCGGCAACGCGGTCACCTACTCCACGCTCATCTTCGCGGTGCTCGCGGTGATCTTCGGCGTGGTGCTGCACGCGACCCCCGCCGGCCGCGCGATCTTCGCCATGGGCGCCAGTCCCGAGGCGGCGCTGTTCGCCGGCATCCGGGTCAAGCGGATCAAGACCATCCTGTTCATGGTGTCCGGCCTGGTTTGCGCCTTCGCCGGGGTGCTTTACACCTTCCGGCTGTCGACCGCCGTCGCGAACAACGGCGTGGGCCTGGAACTCGACGTCGTCGCGATCGTGCTTGTCGGCGGCATATCGATCTTCGGCGGCAAGGGATCGATCCCGGGAGCCGTGCTCGGCGTCCTGGCGTTCGCCGGGATCCAGAACGCTCTCCTGCTCACCAACTTCAACCAGGAGGCGTCCGGCGTCGTGGCCGGCGGCCTCCTGCTCGTCAGCGTCTTCCTGCCGAACACCAGGCCGCTGTGGCGGTGGATCGCCGCGCACAGCCCGATCTCGTAGGAAAGCGAACCTCGTAGAAACAGCAGCATCTCGCGGAAATTGAAAGGATACAAAGATGAGACTAAGACCGGCAGCCTGGCTCGCCGTGCCGCTCCTTATCGTTTCCCCGGTGCTCGCGGCATGCTCGTCGTCCTCGAGCACCCCAGCTGCGTCCACGGCTGGTCATTCCGCGTCGGGTGGCCTGAAGACCGGCCTCAAGGTCTTCGTGATCCCGAAGAACCTCGGAAACTCCTACTTCACCACGGCCGACAGCGTGAACTCCGGCGGCGCTCTCGCCGCCCTGGCGGCGCTCGGCGAGAGCGGGACGGAGACGAGCGGCACCGCGGACACCCCCTCGTCCCAGATCCCGGCGATCCAGGCGGCGATAAGCAAGGGCGCGAACGCGCTCGTCATCTCGGCGACGGACCCCACCGCGCTGTGCCCGACGCTCAATGCCGCGATGAAGCGCGGTATCACGGTCGTTACCTACGACTCGGATGCCCCGGGCTGCCGGAGCCTGTTCATCAACCAGGCGTCATCGCAAGCGCTCGGCGACAGTGAGGTGGACCTGCTCGCCAAGCAGATCGGCGACAGCGGCCAGATCGCGGTCGTCTCCGCGTCCGCGGACGACACGAACCAGAACGCCTGGATCTCCTACATGAAGACCGAACTCAAGAAGTACCCGAAGATGTCCCTGGTCTCCGTCGTCTACGGCAACGACGACACGGCGACCTCCACCCAGGTGACGCAGGGGCTGCTTGAGCAGTACCCGAACCTCAAGGGCATCATCTCCCCGACCACCGTCGGCATCGCCGCGGCCGCCGCGGTCCTCGACACCGCCAAGTACCGGGGCAAGGTCGCGTTGACCGGGCTCGGCACGCCTGATGAGATGAAGAAGTACGTCGCGGACGGCACCGTCAAGTCGTTCGAGCTGTGGAACCCCGCCAGCCTCGGCTATCTCGCGGCGTACGCGGCCGTGGAACTCGCGTCCGGGAAGATCAGCGGCGCCGCGGGCCAGACGTTCACCGCGGGCAAGCTCGGCTCCTTCACCGTCGGCGCCGGCCACACGGTCCTGCTCGGCCCGCCGTTCGTCTTCACCTCCGCCAACATCAACAACTTCAACTTCTAGTTTCCGAACGGCCGCGGCTGGCTCCCCGACCCGGCCCCCTCTGCCTGCGACGGCCGAACCGCCAGCATAAGGTCGCCGCGGGCAGTAGGGGTTCCGGGGGGCATCTCCCGGGCTAACACGAAGGGAATCCCTGTGGAGATTTTTCACCTGGACGAGGAGATGACCCGGAATGCATGACCTGGCCGCCGTCAAGAACGCGCTCAGACAGCACCAGATCGAGCTGCCGTCGTGGGCGTTCGGGAACAGCGGAACCCGGTTCAAGGTATTCGGCCAGCCCGGTGTGCCCCGTACGCCCTTCGAGAAAGCCGACGACGCCGCCCAGGTGCACAAGTACACCGGCGTCGCCCCCAGCATGGCCGTGCACATCCCCTGGGACAGGGTCGGCGATTACCAGGCCCTGTCCGCGCACGCGAAGAGCGACGGCATCCGTATCGGCACCGTCAACGCCAACGTCTTCCAGGACGACGACTACAAGCTCGGCAGCGTCTGCAACCCCGATCCCCGCGTCCGCCGCAAGGCCCTTGATCACCTGCTCGAGTGCGTCGACATCATGGATGCCACCGGGTCGAAGGACCTCAAGCTGTGGTTCGCCGACGGCACCAACTACCCCGGCCAGGACGACATCTCCGTGCGCCAGGACCGGCTCGCCGAGGCGCTGCACGCCGTCTACGAGCGGCTGGCCGACGACCAGCGCATGCTGCTCGAGTACAAGCTGTTCGAGCCGTCCTTCTATACCACCGACGTGCCGGACTGGGGCACCAGCCTGCTGCACTGCCAGGCGCTCGGCCCGAAGGCGCAGGTCGTTGTCGACACCGGCCACCACGCACCCGGCACGAACATCGAGTTCATCGTCGCGCTGCTGCTGCGCGCGAAGAAGCTCGGCGGCTTCGACTTCAACAGCAGGTTCTACGCCGACGACGACCTGATGGTCGGCGCCGCCGACCCGTTCCAGCTGTTCCGCATCATGCACGAGGTGGTCAAGGCGGATGCGCTGATAACAGCAAGAGGCGGCCCGGTGTTCATGCTCGACCAGTGCCACAACATCGAGCCGAAGATCCCGGCGCAGATCCGCTCGGTAATGAACGTGCAGGAGGCGACCGCCAAGGCGCTGCTCGTCGACGCCGCCGCGCTGCGCGAGGCGCAACTGGCCGGCGACGTGCTCGCCGCGAACGCCGCGGTCATGGACGCCTACAACACCGACGTGCGGCCGCTGCTCGCTGAGCTGCGGGAGGAGATGGGCCTCGCGCCGGATCCCGTCGCGGCCTACCTCGCGTCGGGGTACGGCGAGCAGATTATCTCCGAACGACAAGGCGGTTCCCCCGCCGGATGGGGTGCATGATCGGTGACGGCTGACGTCGTAAAGCAGCTTCTCGCCCGGAGCAACCGGCTCGGCTCCGACCCGCGCAACACCAACTACGCCGGCGGTAACACCTCCGCGAAGGGCACCGCCACCGACCCGGTCACCGGGCGGGCAGCCGAGCTGCTCTGGGTGAAGGGTTCCGGCGGCGACCTCGGCACGCTCACCGAGGCGGGCCTTGCCGTGCTCCGGCTCGACCGGCTGCGCGCCCTGACCGGCGTCTACCCGGGTGTGCAGCGCGAGGACGAGATGGTGGCGGCGTTCGACTACTGCGCGTTTAACACGAAAGGGACGGCGCCGTCGATCGACACCGCCATGCACGGCCTGGTCGAGGCCGCGCACGTGGACCACCTGCACCCCGATGCCGGGATCGCGTTCGCCACGGCCGCGGACGGGGAGAAGCTGACCGCCGAGTGCTTCGGCGGCCGGGTCGCCTGGGTGCCGTGGCGGCGCCCTGGCTTCCAGCTCGGCCTGGACATCGCCGCGATCAAGCGGCGGCACCCGGAAGCCATCGGCGTCATCCTCGGCGGCCACGGCATCACCGCCTGGGGCGAGACCAGCGACGAGTGCCAGGCGCACTCGCTTGAGATCATCGCCGCCGCGCAAAAGTTCATCGACGAGCGGGGCACCACGGCCCCGTTTGGGTACACGGTGCACGAGCCGCTGCCGGAGGCGCAGCGCCGGGCGCGCGCCGCCCAGCTGGCTCCGGTGATCCGCGGCCTCGCCTCGACCGACCGGGTGCAGCTCGGGCACTTCACCGACAGCCCCGCCGTGCTTGAGTTCCTGTCCGGGTCCAAGCACCCGGCGCTGGCGGCGCTCGGCACCTCGTGCCCGGACCACTTCCTGCGCACGAAGGTGCGGCCGATGGTGCTCGACCTGCCGCCTTCCGCGCCGCTTGAGGAGGTCACCGAACGGCTGCGCGAGCTGCACGCCGCCTACCGCGAGGACTACCGGGCCTACTACCAGCGGTACGCGGACGTGTCGTCGCCGGCGATGCGCGGCGCGGACCCGGCGATCGTGCTGGTGCCGGGCGTCGGCATGTTCAGCTTCGGCGCGGACAAGCAGACCGCGCGGGTGGCGGGGGAGTTCTACCTCAACGCGATCAACGTGATGCGCGGCGCGGAGGCGATCTCGACGTACCAGCCGATCCCGGAGAGCGAGAAGTTCCGGATCGAGTACTGGGAGCTTGAGGAGGCCAAGCTGCGGCGCCGTCCGGCGCCCAAGCCGCTGGCGGGCCGGGTCGCGCTGGTCACCGGCGGCGGGTCCGGCATCGGCCGGGCGACCGCGCGGCGGCTGGCAGCCGAGGGCGCCTGCGTGGTGGTCGCGGACCGGGACGGCTCGTCGGCGTCGGCCGTGGCCTCGGACATCGGGTCCGCCGACGCGGCGGCGGCCGTGACCGCGGACGTCACAAGCGAGGCGGACGTGGCGGCGGCGTTCGCTTCGGCGGCGCTGGCGTTCGGCGGGGTGGACCTGGTGGTCAACAACGCGGGGCTGTCGATCTCCAAGCCGCTGACCGAGACCACGGTCGCGGACTGGGACGTGCTGCACGAGGTGATGGCGCGCGGGTCGTTCCTGGTCTCCAGGGAGGCGGCCCGGATGATGGAGGCGCAGCGCCTGGGCGGCGACATCGTCTACATCTGCAGCAAGAACGCGGTGTTCGCCGGGCCGTCCAACGTCGCCTACGGCGCGGCCAAGGCGGACCAGGCACACCAGGTGCGGCTGCTCGCCGCCGAACTTGGCGAGCGCGGGATCCGGGTCAACGGGATCAACCCCGATGGGGTGGTGCGCGGATCCGGGATCTTCGCCGGCGGCTGGGGCGCGTCCCGGGCCGCGGTGTACGGGGTACCGGAGTCCGAGCTCGGCGCGTTCTACGCCAAGCGGACCCTGCTCAAGCGCGAGGTGCTGCCCGAACACGTCGCCGCCGCCGTGTTCGCGCTGTGCGGCGGTGACCTGTCGCTCACCACCGGCCTGCTCATTCCGGTGGACGCGGGAGTGGCGGCGGCTTTCCTGCGATAGTGCGGAGGCGGAGATGGCGGTGGCCGAATTGACCCGTCAGGATGTGGAACTGCTGCGGCTCCTGGCCGGGGGGCTGCCGCTTGACGCGGTGGCCCGGCGGCTGAACACCTCCGAACGGACGGTGCGCCGCCGGGTCAGGGCCATCTGCGACCGGCTCGGGTACGCCTCGTCTATCCAGGCGGTGGTGTGGGCGGCGCGGCAAGGGCTGGTGTGACCGGTTCCGTCGTCGCCGCGGTCGACCTCGGCGCGTCGGGCGGCCGGGTGATCACCGGCCGGGTTGGCCCGTCCGGCGTGGAGCTGCACGAGGTGACCCGGTTCGGCAACGAGCCGGTGTTCGCGGGCGGCACGCTGTACTGGGACATCCTGCGGCTGCATGAGGAGGTGGTGTCCGGCCTGTCGGCTGCCGCGTCGCGGTTCCCGCTGGCCAGCGTGGGAATCGATTCCTGGGGCTGCGACTACGGGCTGCTTGACGCGGCCGGGACGCTGATCGGGAACCCGGTGCACTACCGGGACGGGCGGACATCCGGCGTCACGGTTCCGGTGCCGGCCCAGGCGCTGTACGCGGTGACCGGCATCCAGCACCTGCCGTTCAACACGATCTACCAGCTCGCCGCATCGCTGGGCACTTCCGCGCTTTCAGCGGCCCGGACGCTGCTGCTCATCCCCGACCTGCTGGCGTATTGGCTGACCGGTTCGGCGGGCGCCGAAGTGACGAACGCGTCCACCACCGCGCTGCTCGACGTGGCGACGCGGACATGGGCCGCCGGCCTGATGGAACGGGCCGGCATTCCGCCGCGGTTGTTCCCGCCGCTGCGCCATCCGGGTGACGTCATCGGGTTGATAACAGCAAGTGGCGTGCCGGGCGGGCTGCCGCTGGTCGCCGTGGCCTCGCACGACACGGCGTCCGCGGTGGTCGCGGTGCCCGCCGCGGGTCCGCATTTCGCGTACATCTCCTCGGGCACCTGGTCGCTGGTGGGGATGGAGCTGGCCAAGCCGGTGCTGACCGAGGAGAGCCGGCTGGCGAACTTCACCAACGAGGCGGGGATCGACGGCACGGTCCGGTACCTGCGCAACGTGACCGGGCTGTGGCTGCTGCAGGAGTGCCTGCGCGCTTGGGGTTCCGCGGCGGGCGCGCTGGAGCCGCTGCTCGCCGTGGCCGCCGCCGTCGAGCCGCTGCGGTTCGTCATCGACGCGGACGACCCGGTGTTCCTGCCGCCCGGCGACATGCCGTCCCGGATCGCGAGATGGCTGTCCTCGCGCGGGCTTCCCGCGCCGTCGTCGCCGCCGGAGATCGTCCGGTGCGTGCTCGACAGCCTGGCGCTGGCCTACCGGAGCGCGGTGATTGCCGCGCAGTCGCTGTCCGGGCAGCACGCCGACACGGTGCACATCGTGGGCGGCGGATCACGCAACGAGCTGTTGTGCCAGCTCACCGCGGATGCCTGCGGGCTGCCGGTGCTGGCAGGCCCGGCCGAGGCCACCGCGCTTGGCAACGTGCTCGTCCAGGCGCGTGCGCTCGGCGCCGCCCCGGAATCCCTGGACAGGATGCGCGCGATCGTACGCGCATCGGCGGCGCTGCGGACTCATCCGCCGGCCGGGGACGGTCGTGCGTGGACCGCCGCGGCAAACCGCATACGCCACTTCCGCGCACTCGCTGTTTGACACGTTTTAATCGCCCCCGCAAACTGTCACTCAGTCCTCGCAGAAACGGGTGAAGATGCCGGTCAGCATCAGGGAAGTCGCCGCCCACGCGGGCGTTTCCGTCGCCACGGTCTCGAACGTGCTCAACCGGCCGGAAATCGTGGCGCGGCCAACCCGCGACCGGGTGCTCGCGGCGATCAGCGAACTCGGCTTCGTCAGGAACGAGTCGGCCCGTCAGCTCCGGGCCGGCCGCAGCCGGATGATCGGGCTCGTCGTGCTCGACGTGGCCAACCCGTTCTTCACCGACCTCGCGCGCGGAGTGGAGGACGAGGCGAACAAGGCGGGTCTCGCTGCCATCTTGTGCAACAGCGACGACCAGGAGAGCAAGGAGAAGCGCTACCTGGAGCTGCTCGAGGAGCATCGGGTCCAGGGAGTGCTTATCACGCCCGTGGTGGGGGCGGGCACCCAGCTGGCGCGGCTGCAGCGGCGCGGCACCCCGGTTGTGCTTGTCGACAGCAGGTCTCCGTCCCGCGGCCAGTGCTCGGTGGCGGTGGACGACGTCATGGGCGGCGACCTGGCCATCTCGCACCTGATCGGGGGCGGCCATGAGCGGATCGCCTACATCGCCGGCCCGGCCGCCATCCGCCAGGTCGCCGACCGGCACGAGGGCGCGCTGCGCGCGCTACGGCGGGCCGGCCGGACGCCGGAGTCGCTGGAGGTGATCGAGGCCGACGCGCTGAACGTCGCCGCCGGGCAGCGGGCGGGCGCGTCGGTCGCGGCGCGCCCGGCGTCGTCCCGGCCGTCGGCGGTGTTCTGCGCCAACGACCTGATCGCGCTCGGCGTGCTGCAGGAGATGACCCGGAACCGCATCCGGGTTCCCGAGGACGTTTCGATCGTCGGCTACGACGACATCGACTTCGCCGCGGCCGCGGCCGTTCCGCTGACGTCGGTGCGCCAGCCGCGCGCGCAGCTCGGGCGCACCGCCGCGCGGCTGCTGCTTGAGGAGGCGGCCGACGACGACACGCACCAGCACCGCCAGGTCATCTTCGAGCCGGAACTGGTGATCCGCCAGTCCACCCAGCCCTACGTCGGCTGAACCAGCCCTTCGTGTTCGACCCGCCTACGACGAGTACGTCGTGGTGCAGACCGTACCGTTCAGGGTGAACGATGCCGGTGAGGGGTATGCCCCGTTCTGGCTCCCGACGAAGCCCAGCGAGATGGTGCTGCCGGAGTCAGGCGCGAGGTACCCATCCCAGCTCAGGGGCGTGACCTCCACGTTCGTTCCGCTCCAGGTCCAGTTGCCGTTCCAGTTGTCCGAGGTCACCGATTCGGTGTCGGAGGGGAAGGAGAACGCGAGCGTCCAGCCGTTGATGGCGTCCGGCCCGGTGTCGGTGATGGTCAGGTTGGCGACGAAGCCGGTGCCCCAGCCGTCGGACAGGTCATAGGTCACCGCGCACGTGCTGTTGGCGGGCGTGCCGGTGGTGAACGTGACCGGGGCGGAAGGCAGCGACTGGTAGCCCTTCTGGTCCACGGCTGTCACGTTGAGCGTGTAGGCGGTGCCGGGATTGAGGTTGTTCACGGTGAACGAGTCCGACGTCGAGGTGCCGAGCAGCTCACTGTCCGTTCCGAATTGCTCGTAGACGTTGTACTTATCCACCTGCCCGCCGCTGGACGGGGTCCACGACACGGTCGCCTGGGTGGCGGTCACGTTGCTCGCCGACGGTGAGCCCGGGGCGGTCAGCGCGCTCTCGCTGCCCGCCTGCGGCTGGAGCACGATCGTCTCGATGGAGTACGGCGGCAGGGTCTGGCTCGCGCTGGTGCCCTGCGCCGCCTCGGTGATCGACGTGGCCTCGTCGCCGTAGGTGTAGACGGTGGGGGCCGCGCTGGACGGGGTGAAACCCGCGTAGTTCAGGTTGACCTGGTAGGAGTTGGCGGGATCGGTGTTGACCAGCATGACGCTCAGGTCGCCGTTGGCGTTCCGCACCGCGTAGGCGTCCACCGCCTGCTGGTCGGTGCCCGCGTTCACCATCGTGTCGCCGGGCAGCCCGAGCTTGCTGAGCATGGAGATCGCGTAGTACGACGGGAACGGGGTGTCCGCTGCGGGTTCGCAGGTGCTGCCCACGCAGGACGCGTTGGACAGCACGCCCTCATCCCCGTAGTCGGTCGCGCCGTCCGGCGCCGTGGAGATGGCGGACGCATCGTTGTGCAGGTCCCAGTAGTCGACGGTGAACGCGCCGTTCTCCAGGGCGGTCATGTACGTCTCATCCGCGAACAGCGCGCCCGGCTGGGTGTCCATGAAGTTGTTGCCGTCGGTCTCGGTCATCGCGATCTGGATGTTCGGCCCGCTCGGCCCGGCGTACTGGTCGATCTCCTGACGCAGCTGGGCCATTTCCCCGCCAAGCAGCTCGGGAGCATCCACTATTGACGATCCGAGGTTATCCGCCGGGTAGTAATGCACGATGACGAAGTTGATGGCCGATCCCGCTATCGACAGCACCTGCTGGTTCCAGTCCCCGCTCTCGCCGGAGGCCACCACGCTGTCCGGCCAGTTGCCCGGCAGGGTCAGCACGGCCCCGATCTCGATCGACGGGTCGACCGCCTTCATCGCGCTGGCGTACTGGAGCAGTTCGTTGGCGTAGCCCGCCGGGCTCTTGTCCGTGTAGTCGTTGGCCTCCCAGTCCGAGCCGTAGATGCCGTCGCCGTACTGCTCGTTGCCGATCTCCCAGTACTTGACGCCGTAGCCCTTGGTGATGTTGGCGTACTGGACCCAGTCCGCCGCCTCCTGCGGCGTGCCCGTTCCGTAGTTGGCGATGAGGATCGGCTGCGCGCCGATCGCCTTCACCGTGCCCATGAACTGGTCGAAGTCGGTTCCAGGTGCGACGTAGCCGCCCTGCACGGTGTTGTTCTGCCAGTTGTACTCGTCACCGTAGGAGCCGCCCGGGTAGCGCAGCATGTCCACGCCGGCCTGCTGGAGCAGATCCTGCGTCTGCGTCGTGTTCATCAGCGGGTCCCAGACCGCCGTGTTCATCCCGTAGGCGGTGGACGGGATCGTGCCCAGGCCCTCCTGGGTGTTCACCGTGACGTTGACCGTGCTCCCGGCGGCCGCGGCGGCGGTGACGCCGGCACCCGGAGCCGCCAGCGCGCCGCCGGCCAGCGCAAGGGCTCCCAGCGCGGATATCCAGGCGGACCTCTTGATCGTGGACGCGCGCATGGCAACTCCTCTGGTGTGCGGCTGGCATGGGCGCGGATAGCCGCGGCCGTGCGCTCGTGATCGTCGTCCGCTTGCCCGAGCCGGTCAACGGCCTAGTACGGCCTGAGCCGGTTGACGTGGTGTTTCCGGGTTGATCCGGCCGAAAATTACAGGCCAGCTCCGCGGGGACGTCAGAGGCAGAAGACGGCGAAAGCGCCTACGATCATGAGGAAAATCAGCACAAGGGGCCGTTGATGCGCGTTCTCGGCATGATCTCGGGCACGTCCCACGACGGCATCGACGTCGCCGTCGTTGACTTCGCCGTAGACGGCGCCGCGCTGGCCGGCCGCATCGAGTACTCGGCCTCCGTCCCCTACGACCCGCGGCTGCGCGCCCAGCTCATCGCCGCGCTGCCGCCGGGACTGCCCGGCTTCGAGGCTGCCTGCGAGCTGGACACCAGCATCGGGCAGGCCTTCGCGAACGCCGCCGCCGCCGCGCTGGCCGCGCAGGGCGCGGCCAGGCCCGACCTGGTCTGCTCGCACGGGCAGACCGTATTCCATTGGGTCATCGACGGACACGCCCGCGGCACCTTGCAGCTCGGGCAGCCGGCGTGGATCGCCGAGGCGACCGGGCTGCCGGTGATCTCCGATGTGCGAGCTGCGGACGTGGCGGCCGGCGGCGAGGGGGCGCCGCTGGTGCCGATACTCGACCGGATGATGCTTGAGCCGTACCGTGCGGCCGGCGTCCGCGCCGGGGCACTGAACCTGGGCGGGATCTCGAACATGACGGTCTGCGCGCCGGGCGCCGAGCCGGTCGCCTGGGACATCGGCCCGGCCAACGCCCTCATCGACGCGGTCGTCACTGCCGTGCCCGGCACGCCGGACACCTTCGACAGGGACGGTGCCCTGGCCGCGTCGGGCACCGTGATTCCGGTGCTGCTCGCCGAGTTGCTCGCCGAGCCGTACTACGCGGTGCCGCCGCCCAAGAGCTCAGGCAAGGAACTGTTCCACCTCGGCTACGTGCACGAGGCGGTCAGCCGGTCCGGGACCAGTCCCGACCTGCCCGACCTGGTGGCCACGCTGACCGAGCTGACGGCGGTGACCGTGTCCCGTGCGGTGTCGGACGCCGGCGTTCAGGTGCTCGTCGCCGCCGGGGGCGGCGTGCGCAACCCGGTGATGATGCGCCGCATCGCGGAGTTGCTGCCCGGCGTTGACGTGCTCACTACCGACCGGCTCGGCGTGCCGTCCGACGTCAAGGAGGCCGTCGCCTTCGCCTTCATTGGCTGGGCGACCGCGCACGGGCTGCCTGGCAACGTGCCAAGCTGCACGGGCGCGGCAGGGCCCCGCGTCCTCGGTCGCATCACCCCAGCCCCGGACGGCAGCCTGCCGCAGGCCGGCCGCCTGGCCGCGTGGCCTACGGCCCTGAGCATCACCGGACCCGCCGGTCAGGGAGTCGGTGCTCAGCAGCTATCGTCCAGGGTTGTCGACGGGGTCTGGCCGTAGGCCAGGGTGCCGTTGATGTACACCGGGATGTACGGATCCTGCGTCGACGTGTACGTCCCGGCTGCCAGCCCGGTCATGAACGGCGACGACGCCGAGTTCCAGTAGTACTCGTAGTCTGGTCCGAGCGCGTCCACGAAGGCGAACTCGAAGGCGCGTGACGGCGGCAGCCCGATGCCGTCGTTAGCCCAGCTGATCGTGACGTAGTAGACACAGCTCGACGTCCCGCCCCACTGCGCCGGCGCGCTGATCGACGTGGGATTGCCGTCGATCTGGTCGGCCGCGTCGTAGTACACCGGCGTGGAAATGTCGCTGATCGTCTGTCCCGCCGCGTACATCGAGCTGATGTCGAAGAACACCCGGACGCTCATGCCGGTCTGCAGGTGCGGCGGCTCGTCCGCGTAGTTGTTGATGTTAAGGGTGATCTGTGTCGACTGGTCGCTGTTCTGGTTCAGGGTGGCGGTGGCATAGTACGGGGCCGTGCAGGTGTCCAGGTACTCCTGGCAGTCGCCCTGAGAGAACGTGGGCGGGGTGAAGTTCGTCATCGGCTGCGTCACCTCGGACCCGTAGTACGTCTCGAGCCCTGCCAGGGCGCCGACGAGCGAGGCGTTGTAGTCGATCGCGACCTCATTGAGCACGAAGTCGGTTGTCACGTCGTCAGGCGCGTCGGTGGAGGACGGGCCGCCGACCAGCCCGCCCCACAGGATGTGGTTGTCGTTCAGCGGATCTGTCTGGCTGTTGGTGAGCGATCCCTGCGCGTCGCCCTGGTGCGGGTGGGAGGCCGCGGTGGCGTCACCGCCCACCTCGGAGCCGACGAACGGGGTGGTGGACCCGAAGCCGGTGATGTACGACCAGTTCGCCGGGTTGTCGCCCATGATGTAGTTCATCTGGCCCATGGCCCAGTTCGTGTACAGCACGCCGTTCGGGTCGGACGGGAAGTTCTTCCGGTAAACAAGCGCCTCAAGCTGGGCGGCCGTGTTGTACCGCAGCGAGCCCCAGGACGTCAGGTAGGCCAGCCCGCCCGGCGTGTCGGTGATGAAATTCGTGTCGCCGTCCGGGTGCGCCACGTGTGACCAGTACTGGAGCTGCCAGGTGTCCGCGTAGTGCACGAAGTTCTGCACCGCGGTGGACACGTTCGAGTTGCCCTGGACAATCGGGTCGAGCAGCGAGAACACGCCGCCCCACCTGGTGTCCCAGTTCATCACCCAGGTGTTCTGCCAGCTGTCGGTGGTGTTCTGCACGATGTCGCTGAGGAGGCCGGTGTAATCGCCGCTGGAGTCGGTGGAGATGATGTCGTTGATGTAGCTCCACTGGCCGGTCGCGAGGTACAGCCAGGCCGCGGCCCACGCCTCCTTGTCCATGTACCCGCTGGAGTTGTAGAACCCGCCCGAGTACCCGATACCGGGGTTGGCCACCGAGAACGAGTACAGCGCCTCGGCGTCGGCCAGGCACTTCGCCGAGTAACTGGCGTTGCTTGACTGGGTGAGGATCGACATCACCGCGAGCGCGGCGGCCGCGCTGGCCGTCTGGTCGGCTGCGGGTGTCTCCGTGGTGGCGAGCCAAGCCGGCCGGGGATACTCTGCGGAGCTCTCCAGCTCCGACGGTCCCCAGTAGGAATGGTCCACCGACCCCGATCCCACCTGATAGGCGAACGCGACCACCTGGCCTGACGAGTTCAGGAACGTCGACTCCAGGAAGTAGTTGGTGAACTGGTACATCTCTTCCATCGCGTGCGTCCAGGTGCTGGTCTCCTGGTACGCCTGCGGAAACTCGTACATGGACCAGCCGAGCATCGAGGCCGCGTACGTCTGGGGCAGGCCGAACTTCACGGTGTCGCCGGCGTCGTGGAACCCGCCGGCCAAGTTCAGGCAGCCGGTGCCATCCGGGTTGAGGACGGACTCGTTCGCGGAGATGAACGACGCGGACAGGTTCGTGCCGACGTTGTCCACCATGGGCTGCAACGGGACGCACGAATCGCTCGGTGCGTCACTGCCGCGCCAGGACAGCGGCTGGTTGCCGGCGGCGGAGTCCGCCGGCCCTGACTTCTGCGCATCGTAGAAGTACAGCGATTCCTGAAGCGCCAGCGGCAGGTTGTACCCGGGCGTGTTCGGCAGCGTCTGCGGATAGGCGACGCCGGAGCCGAACGTCACGGCGGTCAGCGTGGTCACGGCGAGCGCTGCGGCGGCCATGAGTGCGACGGAGTTACGTGCCTGATTCATGTGACATCCCAACGTTGCAGGCTGGTGCCTGGAACGTAATCACGTGACCGCCGGGCCGGGGAACCCGCAACTGGCCGGGCTCCGCGGGGCAGGTACCTTACCTGCGGCGGCCCGCGGGGTAGGCCACCGCGGGCCGTGAAATTTCACTCGCGCGAATTCGCCGCCCGAGCGTTAACCTCATTGCGCGGCGGTAGCCCGGCGGGGATACTTCCTGCGTGGATCCGCAGATTGTCCGTTATAGCGAGCGGCCGGAACTCTGGGACGGCCTTGGCGATCTATTCGACGACGTGTGGCCCGAATACAACCAGCACGGCGACGAGCTCAACTACTACTGGCGCCAGCTTTACGACGTGTTCCCCGAGTGGCAGTTCATGCTCATCGACCCCGCGGACCAGACGATCCTGGCCGAGGGCCACACGGTCCCGGTGGCCTGGGACGGCACCGACGAAGACCTTGGCCCCGGCATCGACGCGACGATCGCCGGCGCCTTCGGGCTCCGGGCGGCGGGCGGCCAGCCGACGGCGGTCAGCGCGATGGCGGCCGAGGTGCCGCCGCGGCACCAGGGCGGGGGACTGGCCCCGGTCATGCTGAGGGCGATGGCGGCCCTCACCCGCGAGGCAGGCCTGGCGCACCTGATCGCGCCGGTTCGCCCGAGCCACAAGGACCGGTACCCGACCATCCCCATCGAGCGCTACGCCCACTGGGCCCGCGACGACGGGTCACCCTTCGATCCGTGGGTGCGGGTGCACGTCCGGATGGGCGCCCGCATCGGTCCGGTGATCCCGAGATCCCTGCGCATCACCGGCACCGTCGCGGACTGGGAGTCCTGGACGAAGATGCGGTTCCCCGAGACCGGCGACTACGTGTTCCCGGCGGGCCTGGCCACCGTGCGCATCGACCGGGAGAAGGACACGGGAGAGTACTGGGAGCCCAACATATGGATAATCCACCAAGTAGACCGGGCGTTAAGGCAACCCGGGGCTGCTCTGCATGCCCGCCGTCTTCCGCGCCGCGACACCGTTTTCCGGGCTATTCGTCGTATCTGGTGGGCGTGGTGGTGTAGACGCGTCCGTTCGGGGGCGTCCATTGCATGACGCCCGGCTCCGGCTGCTGGAGTTTCCATCCGGGGGCGTGCTTGGCGTGGTGGTGCCGGGAACACGGAGGCGACAAATCGCACTCGTCTGTGGTTCCGGCGGGCCAGGGCACGGTGTGATCGATCTCGCCGTGGACCGCCTGGGCGTTGCAGCCGGGTGCGGGGCAGGTGGTGGTGCGGGCGCGGATGAGGTGCTGGAGCTTGCGGGAGGGCCGGTACCTTTCCTCGCGGTGGCGGTGGTC
>Ga0335075_10006919_pt1 | contig 17492 bp, 14 predicted proteins | sample Lox_Sample_24_FD_206723 | JGI IMG/M metagenome (GOLD analysis project Ga0335075, IMG submission 206723) | Soil microbial communities from Loxahatchee National Wildlife Refuge, Florida, United States - Lox_Sample_2.4 | ecosystem: Environmental > Terrestrial > Soil > Wetlands | place: USA...
GTGGCGATGGGCTCCTTGGTGACCTTCTCGATCACGATCCCGAGCAGGACGTAGTTCGAGTTGTCGTACTCCCACCCTTTGCCAGGCGCGAAGTCCGGCTTTTGGTTGCGCACGAACGTCAGCAGCTGCTGGGGAGTCCAGGCTCGCCCAGGGTCACCGAAGAGCTCGTGCTGGAACGCGTCGCTGGTGGAGTAGATCGGGATGCCGCTGGTCATGTCCGCCAGCTGTCGCAGGGTCGCCTTTCCGTTGGGCAGTCCGGGCACGTACTTACTGATGGGATCGTCGAGCGAGAGCTTCTTCCGCTGCGCGAGCTGCAGGAGCACGGTGGCCGTCATCGTCTTGGTGAGGCTGCCGATCCGTGTGAGGTCGCCGGCAGTCGGGGCGCCGGACTGTCCCGGGCCTTGCGTCCCGGCCGTCCCGATCCAGTGGCCCTTCGGGCTCCAGACGCCGGCGATCACCCCCGGGAACCCGTCCTGGGCCTGGGTCTGGTCGAGCACCTGCTGCAGGCGCGCCGCCGTCGCGGCCGGGAGGGCCGGGCTGTGCACAGGGACAGGTGCGGAGCTCTGCGCCCCCGCTGCTGTCGTCCAGCCCAGTGCGAGAAGGGGCAATGCGACAGCGGTGGCGGCGAGCGCGGTGAGGCGGGCTGGCCTCCGTTGCCGCCCGTCCCGACGCCGGTTCTCGAATCCCGACATATCGCTCCCTTCCCTAGGACCCGTCGCCAGCACACGGGACCCGGCGCCAGCACACGCCAGGTTCCGCCCACACTGAGCCGCCTGAGTCGACCGGAGCCCAGTCGCCTGCTGGAACCGGCACCGTAACCTCGATTCATCCTAGCATCAATAGGATAAACTTTTGAATCATCGGTCGAATCTGATGATATACGCTTCAATCTGACCAACCGGTAGAATCGACGTCGATGACCTCGGGAACGACCGCTGAAACCGGCGGCACCAAGCGGGAGCGCACCTCCACCTACCACTCGCCCCTCCGGGCGAGACACGCGGCCGAGACGCGCCGCACGATCATCGAGGCGGCCACCGACCTGTTCCGCGAACGTGGGTGGACCGCGACGACGTTGTCCCAGGTAGCCACCCAGGCCGGGACCGCGGTCGACACGGTCTCCTCCGTCTTCGGGTCGAAGGTCGGTCTCTTGATGACGGTCGTGGACGTGGCGATCGTCGGCGACGACGAGGAGGCCGCGATGGCCGACCGGCCGGACTTCGCCGAGATCGGGAAAGGCACCCGGGCCGAGCGCGTGCGCACCGGCGTGCACTACGCCATGGGCGTTTACGAGCGCTCTGTGCCGATCCTCAGGACGCTGGCGGAAGCGGCGGCCAGCGACGCCACCGCCCATGCGCGCCTCGTCCAGTACGACGAGGACCGCCGCGGGCTGATGGCCGCCGGCCTGGCCCTGATGATCGACGGGCCTCCGTCAGAGGCCATGCTCGACGCCGCCTGGGCGCTGGTCAGCCCCGATGTCTTCTCCTTGTTGACGGAGCGACGGAGATGGTCCCTCGAGCAAGCCGAGTTGTGGTTCACCGACATGCTCGGTGCCGTCATTAGCCGCGCGCTCCGCGGTGAGAGGTCGCGCCGTAGCTGACTGAAGCCCTTGCCGATTGCGTCGATTGCCGCGGCGTTGCCGAGATGGACAACGAATGGGCGACGGTGCCGCAGCTGGAAGCGGCTGGTCCAATGAGGCGAATCCGTGTCGAACGCGCTCAGAGACCAGGTTCTCGAGAGCGGAAGACGGGATTCGAACCCGCGACCCTCACCTTGGCAAGGTGATGCGCTACCGCTGCGCCACTTCCGCGTTGGCTGACCACTGTATCGCGCCGCTGCTCCACACCGAGAGGGGCTCGAGGGCTCCTCGGCAGGTGGTTTCCGGTGACCACCCGCTGCCGAGCCGCTCGGAACCCTCGCTAGATTCGGGTCCATGCACCAGGACGAGACGACCGCCGTCCTCAGTCGCTCTTTCGGCGAGGTGGCAGAGGAATACGACCGCCTCCGCTCGGGCCCCTCGGACGAGGCGCTGGACTGGTTGATCCCCGACGGCACAACCGACGCGCTCGAGATCGGTGCGGGCACCGGCATCCTGACGCGGTTGCTCACCCAGCGGATCGCGAGCGTCACGGCAGTCGAGCCGGACGAGCGGATGCGCGCCATGCTGACGAGCCGCAACACCGGCGCCGAGGTGGCGGCCGGCACGGCGGAGCACCTGCCCGCCCACGCGTCGTCGCGTGATCTCGTGATCGCGCAGTCGGCGTGGCACTGGGTCGACGAGGCGCGTGCGGTCCCCGAAGTGGCCCGGGTGCTGCGCCCCGGCGGCAGGTTGTCGCTGGTCTGGAGCGGTCCGGACCGCACCGTCGACTGGATGCGCTCGCTGTGGGCGGGCGGCATCGTCTTCGAGCCCGATGCGAAGGCGGAGGAGGATGCGCGCCGCCGCAGGCGTCACCTGGTGAACGTCGACGTCGGCGGCGCCAGCCCCTTCGGCGAGCCCGAGACGCAGCTGTTCCGCTGGACCCGGCCGATGGCCAAGGCGGACCTCGTGGCTCTCGCCGGCACCTACAGCGCCGTCATCACCATGGACGAGGCGGCGCGGCAGGCGCACCTGGCTGCGATGTCCCGCTATCTCGACGGGCACGAGTCGTTCGGCGACGCAGCGACGATCGACGTGCCGATGCGCTCCTACTGCTGGCGGGCCTCCAAGCGCTGAGCGCGGTGCGGGACCTCGCACCCGCACGCAGCGGAGCCGGCGCGAGCGCGCCCCAGCCCGGCGTTCAGGCGGTAGCGCCCCTGGCGTCGAGCGCGCACGCGACCAGCTCCCCCAGCGCGTCGTCGACGTGGATCGCCAGTTCCGGCAGTTCGGGGATGAGCCGGCGGCACGCCAGCATTCCGAAGTAGACGCGATCGAGGTACGAGAAGACGGTCACGTTGACACCGATGCCCTCGGCCATCGGCCCGACGGGGTACATCCCCACCACGCGGCTCCCCGCGCAGAAGAGCGGGACGTCGGGCACCCGCACGCTCGAAACCGTGACGTTGAAGGGCGGCCGCACCTTGTCGAAGAGGCGTGCCCCCGCGACCGCCCGCGCCACGCGCGACACGACGGCCGGCAGCGCGATCTGCGCCAGGTCGCCGACGAAGCGTCCCCGGTGCAGCTTCTCCTGCTCCTTGGCGAGCCGGGCCGACTCGGAGATGGCGTCGAGGCGCGCCACCGGGTCCTCGATGTCGCTCGCCAGCGACACCAGCATGCCCGACACCTGGTTGCCGAGGTCCTGGGTCTGCCCGTCGGGGCGCGTCGACACCGGCACCATGGCGACGAGTGGCAGCTCGGGCTTCTCGCCGCGCCCGGCGAGCAGCCGGCGCAACCCGCCCGAGACGCAGGCCAACAAGACGTCGTTCACCGTCGCTTCGATGATGCGGTTGACGAGCTTCACGTCCTCGAGCGGGACCGACAGCGTGGCGTAGTGCTTGCGGTTGGACACCGCGCCGTTGAACGAGGTCCGCGGCGCGGCGAAGAAGCCCGGCGGCGGCTCCTCGCCCCGCCCGGTGAGCTCGCGGTTGTGGACACCGAGGTCTGCGACGGCCTCGACGCCAGCCTGCACGGTGCTGAGCGTCTCGCCGGGCTGGCGGACGAGCGACGACGCGGCGTGGCGCAGCATCTGCGTACTCGAGGGCAGCGGCGGCGGGTTCCACTCGGGCGGCAGCTCGACCACGCGCGGCCGCGGCGTCATGTCCAAGAACACCGCCAACACCGACGCGCCGCTCACGCCGTCGAGGACCGAATGGTGCACCTTCGCGATCAGCGCCGTGCGGCCGCCCTCGAGACCTTCGACCACGTACATCTCCCACAGCGGCCGGTCGGGGTCGAGGGGGCGGCTCATGACGCCCGCGACGAAGGTGTCGAGCTCGGCCGGCCCGCCCGGCGACGGCAGGCTGGCGCGGCTCACGTGGTCGTCGAGGTCGAAACCGGGGTCGTCCACCCAGACGGGGTGGTGCAGCCCGAGGGGCACCCGCACCGCGCGCCGGCGCAGCGGCGGGATCAGGTGGAGCCGCTGCTCGATGATGCGGCGGATCTGCGCGTAGCGCGTGGTCGGCGAGAACAGCGAGCGGGTCCCCTCGGGTTGGTCCAGGACCAGGACGACGCCGATGTGCATCGGTGTCGTGGGCGTCTCGAGCGCGAGGAAAGCGGCGTCCATGCCGACGAGGGGCTGCATCACCCTTTCTTAGCGTCTTGCTGCGTCGCCGTCATGTGCCGGTGTGGCCGAAGCCGCCGCTGCCTCGCTCCGAGGTCCCCAATCCCGCTTCGGGCACGAGCTCGAAGCCCGCCTGCTCGACCCGCACGAGCACGAGCTGGGCGATCCGGTCGCCCCGGCTCACTTCGTAGTCCCGCTCGGGGTCGTGGTTCACCAGGACGACCATGAGCTCGCCGCGGTAGCCGGCGTCGACCAGCCCGGGCGCGTTCAGGCAGGTGACACCGTGGCGGGCGGCCAGCCCGCTGCGCGGGACCACGAGCCCCGCATAGCCCACCGGGATGGCGACCGCGACCCCCGTTGGCACGATGGCACGGCCCCCGCCACGCGCCAGCGTCACGTCGCTCCGGGCGAGGAGGTCCGCGCCCGCGTCGCCCTCGCGCGCGTAACGGGGCACGGGCAGCTCGGCGTCGAGCTGGTGCAGGGGGACGCGCAGCATCGCCGGACAATACAGGCACGCTCCAGCGCTCTTCGAGGAGTCGGCCGGTAGCATCCCACCGGTGCTGGCCTGGATCGATCTCGAGATGACGGGGCTCGACCCCACGCGCCACCGCATCGTCGAGATCGCCACGCTGGTCACCGACGACGACCTCACCATCGTGGGCGAGGGGCCGGACTTGGTGATCCACGTCCCGCCAGAGCAGCTCGACGCCATGGACGACGTCGTGCGGACGATGCACACGCGTTCGGGCCTCCTGGCCGAGATCGAGGCCTCGACCACCACCCTCGAGGACGCCGGCGCCCAGACGCTCGCCTTCCTCAAGGAGCACATCGGACAGCCGCACACGGTCCCCCTGGCGGGCAACTCGATCGGCACCGACCGGCGCTTCCTGGCCGCGCAGCTCCCCGAGATCGAGGACTTCTTGCACTACCGCTCGGTGGACGTGTCGACGCTCAAGGAGCTCTGCCGGCGCTGGCGGCCCGACGTCTACAAGGCGGCCCCGGAGAAGAAGGGTGGGCACCGCGCCATGCAGGACATCAAGGAGAGCGTGGCCGAGCTCGCCTATTACCGGACCGCGCTGTTCGACCACGACGCCCGCGACGCCCACGACGAGCAACCCGGCCAGGGCCCGGGCGAGGGCCAGGAGGAACCATGAGCACCACCAGCGCAGCGGGCAAGGGCACGCAGGGCACGCCGGCCATGTCGATCGCCGAGGCGAACGCGGCGATGACGGCCCCCGGCGAGCTCTTCGAGATGGAGGAGCTCGAGATCCGCGGCGTGCCGACGCGGACCTGGAAGAACGCGCCACCGTCCCTGCGCGCCGTGCTCGACCTGTCCCTCGCCCACGGCGACGCCGACTTCTTGGTCTACGAGGACGAGCGCACGACCTTCGCCGAGCACTACCGCATCGCCTCGGCCCTGGCTCGCCGGCTGCGCGACACCTTCGGGATCGAGAAGGGCGACCGCGTGGCGATCGTGATGCGCAACATCCCCGAGTGGGTCATGGCGTTCTGGGCCGCCACCGTCGCCGGCGCCATCGTGGTGCCGCTCAACGCGTGGTGGTCCGGTGAGGAGCTGCGCTACGGCCTGGAGGACTCCGGGTCGAAGGTGGCGTTCGTCGACACCGAGCGCGCGGAGCGCATCCGGCCGTTCCTCGGCGGGCTCTCCAGCCTGCAGGCGCTGATCATCGCCGACGAGCACCGCGAGACGCCCAAGGCGCCGCTCGCCGTCTACACGCCACCCGGCGGGACGCCGCCGGTGACGGAGTGGCCGTTCCCGCTCGCCGTCGGCGAGGTGCACGCGAACGCCGTGCCCCCCGACGTCGCCATCGACCCCGAGGACGACGCGACGATCTTCTACACCTCGGGCACGACGGGGCGCCCGAAGGGTGCGGTCGGCACGCATCGCAACATGGTCACCAACCTGATGAGCCTCTTCTTCGTCAACACGCGCGGCGCGATGCGCTTCGGGTCGGCACTGGTCGAGACGGAGGAGACCGAGGAGGTCGAAGAGGCGGCCGATCCGACGAAGACGCCCGAGACCCGGCCGCAGCCCGCGATGTTGCTGTCGGTGCCGCTGTTCCACGCCACCGGGTGCCACTCGGTGATGCTGAGCAACATCGCCATCGGCGGCAAGCTCGTGATGATGCACCACTTCGAGCCCGATCGTGCGCTCGAGCTGATCGAGCGCGAGAAGATCGCCAGCTTCGGCGGCGTCCCGGCCATGGTGATGCAGGTCCTCGACTCGCCCAACTTCTCGAAGTACGACACCTCCTCCGTGCGCGGCGTCTCCTACGGGGGCGCGCCCGCGCCGCCCGACCTCGTCCGGCGCATCCGCGAGGCCTGGCCGGTCGGCCAACCGTCCAACGGCTACGGGCTCACCGAGACGTCGTCGGTCACGTCCATGAACTCCGGTCCCGACTATGTGGCCAAGCCCGACAGCGTCGGACCGCCCGTGCCGGTGTGCGACGTCGCGGTGCTCCCCGAGGACTTCGCCGGCGACGAGCCCGACGCCTCGGCCCCGCGCGGGCCCGACGTCCGCGGCGAGCTGTGGATCAAGGGCCCCAACGTCGTGCGGGGGTACTGGGGGCGCCCCGAGGAGACGGCGAAGTCGTTCTCGAAGGGGTGGCTCCACACCGGCGACGTCGCCCAGCTCGATGACGAGAACTTCATCTACATCGTCGACCGCGCCAAGGACATGATCATCCGTGGCGGCGAGAACGTGTACTCGGTCCAGGTCGAGGCCGCGCTCTTCGAGCATCCCGCCGTGGCCGACTGCGCCGTCATCGGGGTGCCCCACCCCACGCTCGGCGAGGAGGTCGGCGCGGTGATCGTCCTGCGCCCGGGATCGAAGGTGACCGCCGAGGAGCTCCAGCAACACGTCAAGGCGCGCCTCGCCGGCTTTATGGTGCCCACCCACATCTGGTTCCGCACCGAGCCGCTGCCGCGCAACCCTCAGGGCAAAGTCCTCAAACGCGAGCTGCGCGACGAGCTGGTGTCGCAGGCCTGAGCCGCACCGCCCCGCTTCCGGACGCGACCGTGCCGGCCCCGGAGGGCCGGCACGGCACGGCGCTGCGCACTGCACGACAGCGTCACCCCCCCCACCCCCCGGGCACCCGGGCGCCCCCGGCTCAGCGGTTCGGCTGGGGCGTCACCCGCAGGTAGGGCTTGAGGGCCTTCCAGCCCTTTGGGAAGCGGCCCTTGGCGTCCTCGTCGCTCACGGCGGGGGCGATGATGACGTCCTCGCCCTCCGTCCAGTTCACCGGGGTGGCGACCGAGTAGTCGGCCGTCAGCTGGAGCGAGTCGAGCACCCGGATGATCTCGTCGACGTTGCGCCCGGTCGAGGCCGGGTAGGTCAGGATCAGCTTGACCTTCTTGTCGGGGCCGACGATGAACACCGAGCGCACCGTCAGGGTGTCGTTGGCGTTCGGGTGGATCATGTCGTAGAGGTCGGCGACCTTGCGGTCCTCGTCACCGATGAGGGGGAAGCTCAGTGCGGAGCCCTGGGTCTCCTCGATGTCCCCTGCCCACCCCTTGTGCGACTCCACCGAGTCGACGGAGAGGCCGATGAGCTTGGTGTTGCGCTTGTCGAACTCGGGCTTGGCCCGGGAGAAGGCGCCCAGCTCGGTCGTGCAGACCGGCGTGAAGTCCTTGGGGTGCGAGAACAGGATGCCCCAGCTGTCGCCGAGCCATTCGTGGAAGTTGATCGTGCCGTCCGTGGTCTCGGCGGTGAAGTCGGGGGCGGTGTCCCCGAGTCGTACAGCCATCTGTGCCTCCTGAGGTGGGGATGGGTCGTCTGTGAGGCTGTGACCTTACCGGGAAGCCCGGCAATTGTCGACACGATTGGTCATATTTCTGCCGGGTGCGGCCGGCGCCGCGAATGTCGCTCCCACCAGGGCGGGCGCCCGCCCTCGATGTGCGGAGGTCCCTCCCCCTCATGCGAGAATGCCACGGTGACCCCCGACCAGGCGGCGGCGGACTCCACGGGCACCGCCGGCACCATCCCCCGCTCCAGCACCGCCAGTCCCTATGTCCCCTACCGCGCCGACACACTGGTGGTCGAGCGCGACGGCCCGGTCACCGTCGTGACCATCAACCGCCCCGAGCGCCGCAACGCGGTGGACAGCCTCTGCGCCGACCAGTTGCGCGCGGCGTTCACGGCCTTCGACGAGGACGAGGACAGCGCGGTGGCCGTGCTGACGGGGGCGGAGGGGACCTTCTGCGCCGGCGCCGACCTCAAGGCGGTGGCCGAGGGAGACCGCCGTCCCATCCCCGACGACGGGCCCGGCCCGATGGGGCCGACCCGCCTCACCCTCTCCAAGCCGGTGATCGCGGCGGTGGAGGGCTACGCGGTGGCGGGCGGGATCGAGCTCGCGCTCTGGTGCGACCTGCGCGTCGCCGCCGAGGACGCGACGCTCGGCGTGTTCTGCCGCCGCTTCGGCGTGCCGCTGTGCGACCTCGGCACGGTGCGGCTGCCCCGGATCGTCGGGCACGGGCGCGCCATGGACCTGATCCTGACCGGCCGCGCCGTGAGCGCTCCCGAAGCCTTGACGATGGGCTTGGTCACCCGCGTCGTCCCGCCGGGCCACTCCCTGGCGGCCGCACGCGAGCTGGCCCACGAGCTGGCCGCCCTGCCTCAGTTCTGTCTGCGCTCGGACCGCATGAGCGCGCTCGAGCAGTGGGGACTGAGCGAGGAGGAGGCGGCGATCGGCGAGGCGCGGCGCGGGCGCGCGGTGGTCAGCAGCGGCGAGACGCTCGAGGGCGCGGCGCGTTTCGCGAAAGGGGCTGGGCGCGGTGGCGCTGCGATCACCTGACCGGACCGACCCCGACCGGCCCGACCCGGGCCGCCCGACCGTGGCCGCCTTCGACTTCGACGGCACCCTGACCGACGGCGGCAGCATCATCCCGTTCCTCTTCAGCCTGCGGGGCACGTGGCCGGTCCTGCGGGCGTTGGCCCGTCTCTCGCCCCAGTTCGTGCGCGCGGGGATCGCGGGGGGGACGGTCGCCGACCAGGTCAAGGAGAAACTCTTCCACCGCCTGCTCGGCGGGCTCCCCGTCGCCGAGGTCGACCACCAGGGTGCCGTGTTCGCCCGTCAGCATTTGGCCCGGCACCTGCGCGCCGACACGATGCGGCGCCTCGAGTGGCACCAGCGCCAGGGCCACTACACAGTGATCGTCTCCGCGTCGCCCGAGTGCTACGTGCGCCCCGCCGGTGCGGAGATCGGCGTCGACGGCGTCGTCGCCACCCGCCTCGCCGTCGGCGGGGGCGGCCTGCTCACCGGCGGGTACGAGGGCAAGAACTGCCGCGGCGCCGAGAAGTACGCGCGCCTGATCGTCCACCTGCGCTCGCAGGGCCTGCTGTCGCGCAACGGTGCCGAGCAACCGGTGCTCTGGGCCTACGGGAACAGCCGGGGCGACCTCCGCTTGCTGAATGCGGCCGACCACGGGGTCGACGCCGGGCGCCTCGGCGCCCTCGGCCGGTTGCGCCATTTCCCGACCCTGGCCGCCGTCGAAGCCGCCTCGCGCCCAGGCGCTCCCCCGGCTTCGCCGTCTCCGCGTTAGACCGCCGCGTTCGACCGGGCGCGATCAGCCGGGCGCGATCAGCCGGGTGTGTCCGCGATGCCGACCGCGTGCCCGCTGTAGCCGGGCACGGCCGTGGTGACGTCACCGAAGTACGGCGCGTCGCCGTAGGCGAACGCCTGCCCGCTCCCGTCGACCGCGTCGAAGCCCCCGCCGTCCAGGTCCGGGATCAGGCCGCTCATCGACCCCCGCATCGTGCTGAGCGCCGGCGACACCGCGGACACCCCCACGCCCGGTGCGTCGCCGAAGTCGTAGACCGAGCCGTTGGCGCCGAGCACCCAGTACCCGCCGCCGTCGGGCGTGGGGGCCACGCCGACGAGCGCGGTGGCCGGCGGCGCGCCGCCGAGCGAGCCGAAGAACCCCGCGTCACCGAACGCAAAGACGCCACCGTCCGACGCGATCAACCAGTAGCCCCCGCCGTCGTGCGTCGGGACCATGCCGATCACCGGTTTGTTCAGCACCAGGCTCCCGGTGCTGCCGTAGAAGCCGGCGTCGCCGTAGGCGAAGATCCCGCCGTCGGAGGCCACCAGCCAGTAGCCGCCGCCGTCAGGCGTCACCGCCATGCCCACCATCGGTTTGTTCAGCCGGATGCTGCCGGTGCTGCCGTAGAAGGACGCGTCCCCGAAGCTGAACACGCCGCCGTCCGTCGCGACCTCCCAGTAGCCGCCTGCGTCGTGCGTCGCCGCGATCCCGACCACCGGCGCGTTCAGGCGCATGCCACCCGTGCTCCCGTGGAACTGCGCGTTCCCGAAGCTGAACACGCCGCCATCGGACGCGTTGATCCAGTACCCGCCGACGCCGCCGCTCGGCTGCCCGCTCACCGCGTCGGACAGCGTGGTGAGCGTCGCCGGCTGGTAGTAGTGCCCCACGATCTGCGAGTAGCTCCAGTTGCCCTCGCCCTGGTCCTGCCCGAGCGCGTACCCGAGCGCGCCCCACTGGCCCATGCCGATGCCGTGGCCCCAGCCCTGCCCTGAGATCGACACCGTCGACCCGTTGATGGAGTTGATCGAGAAGAGGTCGGAATTGAGACCGAGGTCGGTGTAGAACTCCGTGCCCGGGATCGTGATGGTCGACGAGCTGCCCTCGAGGGTGAGCGTGTCCACCCGTCCGTACGCCGCGTCGAAGGGGTGCCCCGGGTCCGACGTCGACCCGGTGAAGGCGATGAACGTCCCGATCTGGGGCCAGGCGTTCTGGATCGCGGTGTAGCTGACCGACGTCGTCCACTGGTGGTTGGTATTGCAGGCGTTGGTGATGCAGATCGCGTCGCCGTCGTCGGGCACCGCGGTGAAGGGTGACTCCTGGTTGGCGCTCGAGGTGTAGCCACCGGTCGACGCGGAGTACTCGGTCGTCGCCACCGAGCCGTTGGGCATCACCATCACCTGGCCCGCCGTGTCGTTCGCGGCGGCGATGCTGGTCGAGGTCTCGTACTCGGTCCCAGCGTAGGTCTGGCAGGTCTGGTCACAGGTGTCCGCGTAACCGCCGTACCCCCCGAGGTCCGCGAGCACGTAGGAGCGGACCGCGACCGCTTGCGCCTCGAGCTCCTGGAAGCCCCAGTCCATCCCCTGCGGGCCCGCGCCGCCGAGGCTGCCCCAGCTCGAGGGCGACTCACCCGGCACCGTGTCGGCGACGTACTGCTCGAGCGGCAGCGTGTTGACGGTGCGCGCCTGCGCGGCGGAGTTGTAGATCCCGGTGAGCGTCCCGTGCACGATGGGGCTGTAGCCGGCGACGCACAGCTGCAAGAGTCCGCCCGAGACGGCGGAGGCCGTCGGGTTCGACTGCCCGGCCACCACGGGCGACCACGGCCCGGCGCATCCGGGCCCGGTGTAGATGGTCCAGGTGCCGCCCGTCGGCTGGAAGAGGACGGCGGACGCATCGCCGACCCCGGGCGCGGAGACGCCACCCAGGTTCTCGACGATGACGTCGTTGCCGTTGTTCTCGGTCATGGCGATGCGCACGTTGGTCGCGTCCGACGGCAAGGCCCGTGGCTGCGCGGCGGGGAGCTGGGGCACCGACGCCCGGTTGGGGGCACCGAGGTCGGCCGCCGCCGGCGACGCCGGGCCGACCAGGGCGGCCGGCACGGCCAGGAGGACGGCGAGGAAGAACCCGGCGACGAGCGCGACGCGGCTGCGCATGCTGCGCGCAGCGCGCGCAACGGGAGAGCTCGTGCCGCTGGGGCGCGCACCTGGTGGTCGGTCCCACACGATCCGACAAGGGTAGAGGGCTACCCCCGTGAAAAGGTGTATGGGCGCGGCAATCGGGGTGGAAAAGCCGCTTGTACACTGCACGGCCGTGCGGGTCGACCAGGTCATTCCGTCGCTCGCCAGTCGCGACGCCATCGGGGTCCACACGCTCAATCTCCGGGACGGCCTGCGGGCGGCCGGGATCGACTCGGACGTCTACTACGGCTCGCACACGCCCGACGTGGAGCGTGAGGGCCGGCCGGTGATCGAGCTCGGGCGGGCGGGCCGCGACCGCTGGCTGCTCTACCAGGCCTCCATCGGCAGCCCGGTCTACGACATCCTCGCTGCGCGCAGCGAACCGAAGCTTGTCAACTACCACAACATCACGCCGGCGGACCTGCTGCGCGACTGGGAGCCCGCCGTCGCGTACGAGGTCGCGCTCGGGCGCACCCAGCTGGCGCGCCTCGCGCCCCAGAGCCGCTTCGCCGTCGCCGACTCCGCCTTCAACGAGTCCGAGCTCCACGCGCTCGGCTTCGCGGGCACGGCTGTCGTGCCGCTGCTGATCGACATGCAGGCCAAGAGCGACGAGCCCGACCCCGAGCTCGCCGCCTCGTTGGCCCGCCGCAAGGCGCGCGAGGGCGGGGCGGACCTGCTCTACGTCGGGAAGATCTCGCCGCACAAGGCGCCGCACGACCTCGTCAAGATGCTCGACGTCCTGCGTCGCACCGACGACCCCGCGGCGCGCCTGCACCTCGTCGGTTCGCCGCTCGGCGAGACCTACGAGCCGGCGCTGCGGACCTTCATCGAGGAACTCGGGCTGAGCGCGGTGGTCACCCTGCCCGGCTCCGTCACCGGCGCGGAGCTCGAGGCCTACTACCGGGCGGCCGACGTCTTCGTCATGGCGTCGGACCACGAGGGCTTCTGCGTCCCCCTGGCCGAGGCGATGGGCCACGGCGTCCCCATCGTCGCCTACGGCGTCACCGCCGTCCCCGAGACCGTCGGCGACGCCGGGCTCGTGCTCGACGACAAGTCGCCCGTCACCTTCGCCGCCGCGGTCGGACGCGTGCTGCGCGACCCGACCCTGCGCAGCGTGCTGGCCACGGTGGGACGGGAGCGGGCCGCGAGTTTCGACCTCGCCGCGTCCACACAGCGCTTCGTGTCCCTCGTCCAAGAGGCGGTGGCGGCCTGAGCGCGGCCACCGCTGCGCGCACCGACGCGCTCAGGCCCCCAGCGCCAGGATGAGGTCGGCGGCCCGCTCCCCCGCCGAGGGCAGGTCGAGGTCGCGCAGGCGTCGTTCCCCCGCGCCGGCCAGGGTGCGGCGCAACCCCTCGTCGCCGGCCACGCGGGCGACGGCGGCGGCGAGCTCGTAGGGATCGGTCGCGTCGACGAGCACTCCCGCGTCGCCGATCACCTCGGGGAGCGCGCCGGCCCGGTTCGCCACGACCGGCAGGCCCGCCCCCATCGCCTCGAGCGCGGGGACGCCGAAGCCCTCGTGGCGCGAACTGAGCACGAGGACGTCCGCGCGTGCCATCGCCGTGGCAAGGGCCGCGTCGCTCACTGGACCGGTGAAGCGCACCGCGCCGTGGAGACCCATCTCGTCGACGAAGCTGTCGAGCGCGTCGCTGTAGGCCGCGACGGCGGGCCGTCCGATCACCTCCAGCGTGGCGCCGGGATCGTGGTGGGCCCGGGCGACCAGGAGGCCCATGACCGCCAGCTCGATGCCCTTGTTCGGGGCGACGCGGCCGACGCTGATCCAGCGGCCACCGCTGCGGGTGTCGGGTGCGGGCGCGGCGGGCCTCGGCGACGCGTGCAGCGGCAACGCGGCGGCGGGCGGGACCACCGCGGTGCGCGCGCACCCCGCGGCCTCCAGCTCCATCTCGTTGAAGGAGGAGACCGCGATGCCAAGCTGCGCGCGGCGCGCCAGCGCCCCGAGTTCCTGCTGCGCGCGCAGCTGGTGTCGCGCCATCGCGTTGTTCCAGGGCGCGTAGTACTCGGGCGGCGTGACGTTGTGGTAGTTGAGGACGAGCGGCTCGCGACGCGTGCGAAGGTACGGCGCGATCCTCGACGCGGTGGCGAACTGGTACACGACGATGTCGCCGGGCTCTGCCTCCTCTGCGTACTGGGTGAAGGGCCGGGTGATGGCAGCCGTCTCGGGGTCGACCAGCTCGACGTAGACCTCCGAGCGGACCCCTCTCGCCTCGAACACCTCGCGCAGACGGAGCGTGTGGCGGCCGACCGCGTCGGCGCGGTGCAGCATCGGCACGAACTGGTGGACTGCGGTCACGGCGCCTGCGCGCCTACGCCCGCCAGCGGCACGAGCAACGCCACGAAGCGCGCCGCCGCACCGGCGAGGTCGAGCGCACGCAGCTGGCGGTCACCCGCGTCCTCGAGGCCCCGACGCCGCGTCGGGTCGGCCAGCAGCGCGTCGATGGCGCCGGCCAGCGCGTAGGGGTCCGTGTCCGACACGAGCACACCGGCGCCGCCGAGAACCTCGGGCACCGCGCCCTGGTCGAAGGCCACCACCGGGAGGCGGCCCGCCATGGCCTCGACGACGGGCACGCAGAAGCCTTCGTGCTCCGACGTGACCACCAATACGTCGCTCTCGGCGTAGGCGGCCGCGACCGTGGCGTCGCTCGCGTGGCCGGCGAAGCGCACCGCGTCGTCCAGTCCCATGTCGATCACGTAGCGACGGAGCGCCGCGGCATACGATGCGGTCGCGGGCTTTCCCACGATCAGCAGCGTGGCGCCGGGGTCACCGTGTGCGCGCGCGACCGCCAAGGCCGCCACCGTGTTCTCGAGGGCCTTGTTCGGTGAGACGCGCCCGACGGCGAGCCAGCGGGTGCCTGGTGCACGCGGCGGGCGCGGTTCGTCCGGTTCGTTCGTGCGGTTCGGGCCGGCTGTCGCCGCTCGGGCGCCGTCAACCTCGTCGAGTGCGGCCGACGGGGGGACGACGGCGGTCCGGACGAAGCCGGCCGCAGCCAGGTGGGCCTCGTTGTAGGCCGAGTCGGCCACGGCAAGCGCCGTGCGGGGAGCGAGCAGTCCCAGGTCCTGCTGGGCCTGCAGTTGGCCGAGCGCGAGGTGGGTGTCCCAGGGCGCCATCAGCTCAGGCGGCGTGATGTTGTGGTAGTTGACCACGAGAGTCTCGGCACGAGCGGCGAGCCACGGTGCCATGGCCGACGCGGTCGCGAACTGGTACACGAGCACGTCGCCGGGACGCGCCGCCTCGGGATAGGCGGGCACCGGCAGCGTCTCGTGTGCGGTGTCCGCCTCGAGCGTGTCCACGTAGATCTGCGACTCGAATCCCTTGGCGCGGCTCGCGTCGCGCAGCCGCAGCGTGTGGCGCCCGACCGCGTCACCGCGGTGCAGCACGGGGACGAAGTGGTGGATGCCGCTCACGAGGGCGTACTGGCGGCCAGCGCGATGCGCTGGTTCTGCTCCTCGGCCCCGACGAGCGGCGCCACGTCCACGAAGCCGGCGCGGTCGAGCAAGAGCTCCCAGGTCACCTCGTGCAACGAGCGGCCCGCCACGACGTCTGACGCCGGTGCCGCGCGTGACGCGGTTTCCGTCGCCGGTTCGGAGACGACGACCAGTGGCGCGTCGCGGGCCAGTGTGCGCCGGCACGCGGTCAACAGCGGCAGGAGGTCGTGCAGCGGCACGCGGTCGACGACGCCACTCAGGACGATGCCACCCAGCTCGGCGTCGGCCCGGCCCGCGAGATAGTCCGCCGCGCCGGCGATGGTCACCGAACGGCCGCGCTCGAGCGCGCGCAGCGCGACCGCACCACGAGGCTCGACGCCGTGCGCGGTTGTGCCCCGTGCCGCGAACGCATCGAGCAAGGTGCCCTCGCCGCAGTCGGCGTGCACGATGTCGCCACCGGGGGTCGTCGCGGCGACGTGCGCAGCGACCGGTCCGGCCCAGGGGCCGAGCTCGCGGGCGGGCACGAGCCAGGCCTCGCCCTCGACGGGGCGGTCCCCTGCCGCGAGCCGCGCCTCGAGCGTGGCCACGCGGCTCGAGAGGAACCGGAACGCCTCGACGACGTGCCCCATCGCCTCTTCCAATTCGCTCTTGTCGCCCTCCGCGCCACCGCGCTCACCCCGGTCACGCCGCAAGCGGTCCAGGCGGCCGGCGCGCCGGCTGCTCGGCGAGCGCTGGTCCGCCGCCAGCGCATCCGACAACGCCGACGCGCCCGGGTGGTACGGGCCGTAGCGGTCGCCGAGGATCGTGAAGGCCGAGAGGAAATTCCACGCATCGCTCCCCTGCGGCGCGAGGCGCGCGAACGCGTCGTGGAGGGCCCGGGCGGCCCGCTCGCGATCCGCCGGCGCGACACCGGACACGTCGCCCTGACCGGGTGCGTCGCCCCCGTCTGTGGACCCGCTGTGGTCTCCATCGCCCGTTGGGGGCATCGCGGTTGACACGGCGCTGGATGCTACCGGCGGTGCCCGGCCGCGGACGTGGACGAGCGCGGGCGACTGTCATCGGCCGGAGCCCAACGGCTACGGTCTCAGCGGCGACACAAGGATTTGGGGGTCCGTGACGAACGCGCGCAGGCTGGCGACACGCATCATCCTTTCCAGCATCTCCGTTGCGGGGATCTGCATCTTCGGCGGGGCGCTCACCGCGACCCGCGCTGGCGCGGCGAACGATCTGACGCTGACCGAGACGTGGACGAGCGCCGGCAGCACCAACGGTGTCGTGCTCGACGACGCGCCGTGCGGCGTGGCCGAGGCATCGCCGGTCGAGTTCAACGACGGGGGGACCCCGGCGGTGGAAGTCGGTGACCGGCAGGGGTTCGTGTACGGGCTCAACCTGCAAACCGGCGCGGTGGCACCCGGTTGGGGCGGCGGCACCGAGAACGGGGTGGGCTCGGGCCAGGGCTGCGACAGCTCGCCGTCGGGGACGGGGTCGCCCGCCATGGGTGCCATCGGCGTGGAGGTCCCGGGCAGCCCGCCGATCGACTCGACGTCGTCGGTCGGGCCGAACGGCAACCTCTACTTCGGTGGCGGCAACGCGGCGGCACCGATCGACGGGGGCTACTACGCCTACGGCCCCAACGGCTCCGAGATCTGGAACCAGGTCGTCACGAATCCCTCCAGCGACACCGTTCCCAACGGCGGCGTGCAGGCGTCGCCCTCGCTCGCCGACGGCGGCTCCCTCGTCGAGGCGGGCTCGCTCGGGCAAGAGACATACGCGCTGAACACCGGGAACGGCTCGCCTGCCGCCGGATGGCCGCAGTTCTCCGCGGACAGCGTGTTCTCGACCGCCGCGGTCGGTGACCTCTACAACACGGGATCAGACGAATTCATCTCCGGTGGGGCGTCGTCGCAGGGCTTCGCATTCGGCAAGCACTACAGCGACGGCGGTCACCTCCGCATCTACAACGACCACGGTGGGTTGATCTGCAGCGCCGACACAACGGAGGAGATCGACTCCTCCCCCGCCGTCGGCCCGATCCTGGCGGGGGGCCACTACGGCATCGCGACCGGCACGGGCAGCTTCTTCGGCGGCAGCGACGAGAACACCGTCAAGGTGTTCGACTCCA
>Ga0335075_10006920_pt1 | contig 17491 bp, 14 predicted proteins | sample Lox_Sample_24_FD_206723 | JGI IMG/M metagenome (GOLD analysis project Ga0335075, IMG submission 206723) | Soil microbial communities from Loxahatchee National Wildlife Refuge, Florida, United States - Lox_Sample_2.4 | ecosystem: Environmental > Terrestrial > Soil > Wetlands | place: USA...
GCTGAAGCTCCCCGTAGAGCGCCTCCGCTGCGGCGGCGACGTCCGGGTCCTCCGACTGGGCCACCACGATCACGACGCTGAACGGGGCGACGGCCACCGGCCAGACGATCCCGTTATCGTCGTGGTGACATTCCACGATCGCGGCCATCGCCCGCTCGACCCCGATCCCGTAGCTGCCCATGATGGGGTGCACCCGCTCGCCCGCGGCGTTCAGGACGGTGACGCCGAAGATCTCGGTGAATTTGTAGCCGAGTTTGAAGATGTGCCCGACCTCGATTGCCGCCAGCATCTCCAGCGGGTGACCGCAGCGGATACACGGCTCCCCGGCCGTGACCTCGCGCAGGTCCGCCCAGCAGCCGACATTGATGTCCCGCGCGACATCTACGCCTCGCAAGTGGACATCGTCCACGTTGGCTCCAGTGACCATGTCCCTGCGCTCGCGCAGCGCCTCGTCTGCGACGACAGGCAGGCTGCTCACGTCGACCGCTCCCAGGCTGCCGGGAAGAGCGCCGAGGACTTCGCGTATCTCGTCCGGCTGGGCCGGCCTGATCGCGGCAGCCGCGGTGGCGTCGAGGAGCTTCTGCTCGTTCAGCGCGTGGTCGCCGCGCAGCAGCACTAGCGATAGCTTGCCATCCACCAGGTAGACCAGCGTCTTGATCTGGCGCTCGGCAGGCACGCCGTAGCCGGCTGTCAGGTCGTCGATGGTCCGCACCCCTGGCGTGCCGAACCGCTCGGGCCCGGGCTGGCCAGGCCCGTCCGCCGTCGGCGCTAGGCGCGAGGTGGCCTTCTCTACGTTGGCGGCATAACCACAATCCGGACAGTGCGCGACAGTGTCCTCACCGGCCTGCGCGGGGCACATGAACTCGGTCGAGTCCCTCCCGCCCATGGCACCGCTTGAGGCCTCCACCGCGACCACCGGTATTCCGAGCCGTTGGAAGATCCGGAAGTAGGCGGCCTTGTGACAGTCGAAGGCGATGTCGAGCCCGGCCGGGTCCAGGTCGAAGGTGTAGGAGTCCTTCATCACGAACTCGCGCACCCTCAGCAGGCCCGCCCGTGGCCGCTGCTCGTCCCGGAACTTCGTCTGGAACTGGTACCAAGCCTGCGGGAGCTGCCGGTGGGAGTTCAGCTCTTGCGCGAGCAGGGCGAAGATTTCCTCGTGCGTCGGCGACAGGACGTTAACGGCTCCCTTGTGGTCGGTCACCCGGAACATGACGTCGGCCCACGTGTCCCAGCGGCCGCTACGCTGCCAGATCTCCGCAGGGTGCATTGTCGGAAGGACGACCTCCTGCGCGCCGATCGCGTCCATCTCCTCTCGGATGATGGCCATTACCTTGGCGCGTACCCGCACAGCTAGCGGCAGCAAACTGTAGTGCCCGGCCTGAATCTGGCGGATAAACCCGCCGCGTACCATCAACCGGTGGCTGGGCGCCCCGGCGTCTGCCGGGTCTTCCCGCAGGGTCGGGACGTGCATCTGTGACCAGCGCATGAGTGCGGGCTTCCTGTTAGCGGGCTTTACGGAAACCAAGCATGCCCGCCTGAGGGGTCGGGCAGCTAACGGATTACCTGCCGAGGCTGCTGAACAGCCAGCGCTAGCCACGATCCAGTTAGCGGCGCATCATGTTCGCGAGCGCAGCTGTCGAGTAATTGCTACCAGACGGCAGGCCGTGTCATCGATGCTTCGACGGGAGGCTTGACACATGCCAAAGGCCAACGTCACGCCAAGCAAGCTGGACGGCATTCTGAAGCTCCACTACCTCGACTGGGGCGGAGACGGTCCACCGCTGGTCATGCTGCACGGGTTATCTGGCCACGCCCGCACCTGGGACCACACAGCGGCGGGGCTTGGCGACCGGTACCGGGTGTTAGCCCTGGATCAGCGAGGCCACGGCGACAGCGACTGGGCGAGCGAGTATGGCTTCGCTTCGATGACCGCCGACCTCCTCGGCTTCCTGGACACACTGGATCTCCGCAAGGTCACGCTGATGGGGCTGTCGATGGGCGGGATCGTGTCGTTCCTGTTCGCAGCCAGCCATCCGGACCGTGTTAGTCGCCTCGTCGTGCTCGACATCGGGCCCGAGATCGCCCCAATCGGCGCGCAGCATGTCGCGGCAACCCTGGCCGCGAACGATGTCTTCGATTCTGAGGACGAAGCGTTCGCCCAAGCGCGCGCCGCCAACCCGCGCCCGACGGACGAGGCGCTTCGGCATCGTGTCGTGCACAACCTGCGCCCGCTGCCAGATGGCAAGCTGACCTTCAAATCCGACAAGGCCGTTCGCAGGCTTGGCGCTATACAAGATCACACCACCGAGGAACTCTGGGCTGCCTGGCGTGCGGTGAGCTGTCCGGTGCTTCTGATACGGGGGAACGACAGCGACGTGCTTGCTCCCGAGACCGCGCTGCGGATGCTTGCCGAGAACGCCAATGCCAACCTGGCGGTCGTCCCGGACTGCGGGCACAGCATCACGCTCGACAATCCGGAGGGCCTGCTTGCCGTCGTGAGGCCGTGGCTCGCGGCCGGGGCCTCGGTCAGCGACCCGGATGCATTCCGCGCGGATCAAGAGGCGGCCGCGGAACAGGCCGGAAGCGCTTATGAGAACTGACGTTGCTCAGAGCTGCCCGGCAGTTCCGAGCGAGCGTCAGGCAACTCGTTGAGTCGCTATGCGCCTGCTGATCCGAGGAAGTCGGCCGTGACCCTTGCCACTCGTTCCTGGTCGCCGATCGCGTCGATCTCGGTGATGTACCCGCCAGCGATGCCGAACGCCAGGACTGAGAACGGCTTTCCGCGGATCGTGATGACGGCGCCAGCCGCGCCGTTGACCAGCGCCGGATGAACTTCCGCGCGTGTCTGTGCCCCGAAACGCGCTTGGCGTGCGACCGCGGTTGCCCCTCGCACGACGGCAGATCGACGTGGCCGGCCCGGGCTGAAGTCAGCGCGGAGCACGACGTCGGGGTGTAGCACGGCGACGAGAGCGTCGAAGTCTCCGGCCCGGCCTGCTGCGAAGAAGGCATCCACCACGGCCCGTTGCCGAGCGACGTCGCGTTCGAGATCGGAAAGGTCGGCGCCTTTCAGCCGGCGACGCGCTCGGGTGGCGAGCTGCCGAGTGGCCCCCGGGGTCCGCCCCACCATCGTGCTTATCTCATCGAAGGGCAGGTCGAACATGTCATGGAGGACGAAGGCAAGCCGCTCTGCCGGCGTCAGGGTGTCGAGCACGACCTGAAGGGCGAGCCCAACCGAGTCCGCCAGCAGAGCCTCATCTTCGGGCAGCAGTTCTCCTTCGGGCCTGACGATCGGGTCAGGGACGTAAACCTCTAGCGAGTCCTCGCGCCTGACGTTGCGGGCGCGGAGCATGTTGAGGCAGACCCGGGCAAGGATCGTCGTGAGCCAGCCGCTCAGGTTCTCGACGTCATCTGATCCCGCTCGGTTGACCCGCTCCCAGGTGTCCTGGACGGCGTCCTCGGCGTCGGTGATCGAGCCCAGCATTCGGTACGCGACCGCCCTAAGCCGGGGCCGGTCGGTCTCGAAGCGCTCGGCCAGCCACTCACGGTCGTCCATCGTCCTCATCTTCGCGTCGCAGGCGCACGGAATCTTGACCCCTGAGAGGGCGCTGATGTGACAGTCCGCCCTCCACCGCAATGACCAGCGGGCCTGACCGAGCTACTGACTTTGGTGCAGCTGCGGGTTCAGACCGGTCCACTCATCTTTCCGGCGGAGGCACTCGACCGATCCCGTAACGCTGTTACGGCGAAAGAGCAGCTGCGATCCCCGCTCAGGCTGAGCGCTGATGCGATGCCAGCAAAGCGTGGAAGTCCTCACCGCCGGCTGCGGGCTCTGGGTCGGCATGCACGAGAGCGGCATTGAGCCGGGGCAGTGCGTGGAGCAGCCCGTGCTCAGCCAACACGGCCATGGCATGGGCCTGAACAGCGGAGCAATCCGCCGAGATCACGATCTGGCACTCGGCGCGGAGCTGGTGGCCGATCCATCGCAGCCGGACCTCACCGACGTCGCGGATGCCTGGCACGCCGCGAAGTACGGTCTCAGCCTGATCGACGAGGGCGGGATCGACGGCATCCATCAGCCGCCGGTAGATCTCGCGCGCGGCCTGGCGCAGAACCATCAGGATGGCGACAGTGATGACGAGGCCGACCACCGGATCCGCCCACTGCCATCCGAGTGCTACGCCGCCGACGCCCAGCAGTACTGCCAGCGAGGTGAGACCGTCGGCGCGAGCGTGCAGCCCGTCCGCGACGAGCGCGGCCGAGCCGATTCTCCGGCCGACGCGGATGCGATAACCGGCGACCAGCTCGTTGCCAGCGAACCCGACGACGGCTGCGATCGCGACAGCGACCAGGTCTGTCACTCGGTGCGGGCTGGCCAGCCGTGATACCGCCTCCCACGCCGCTGCCGCCGACGACAGCGCCATGATCAAGACGATGACCACACCAGCCATGTCCTCGGCGCGACCGTAGCCGTAGGTGTACCGCCGAGTCGGCGGCCGCCTTCCGAGCACAAAAGCGATCGCGAGCGGAACGGCGGTCAGTGCATCGGCTGTGTTGTGCAGTGCGTCGCCGAGCAGGGCTACTGAACCAGAGAATCCGACCACGACTGCCTGGATGGCCGCAGTGCACATCAGGACTACTAGCGAGATCCACAGTGCCCGCATGCCTGCCGCGCTAGTCTCCATGGCTGCATCGGCCTTGTCGGCAATGTCATGCGAGTGCGGTCGCAGCACGTGCGAGACGCGAGCGGCCAGCCCGTCACGATGCTCATCACCGTGACCATGCCCAGGCCGACGGCCCAGGTGGCTGTGGCCGGCAGGTGATTGATGATCCGCACGCTCAGATGGCCGCCATCTCGAGTCGCTCATGTCACCCAGGATGCCCCGACAGTCGCATTGCAGCACATCGACAACGACTAATCGAATGCAGCTGCGAGAGCGGTGCAACAGCGGGCAGCCGTCGAGCCGTGAAACGTCGCTGGCTGGGCTAGCTGTGCGCGTCAGGCCACGACTCCGACGCCAAGGGCTGGCCCTTGAGGTCCGTCAGCGTCGCACCGATGGCTGCCAGTGCCTGCCTCGACTGCCGGTAATGGTGACCGCACAAGAGCAGTTCGACCGGCGCAGGGCGAGCGTTAGCCGGAATGACCGCAATCACGGCCGGCGGAGCAGGACAACAGCAGGCTCGCGCCGAGTACCGGGGTGACGGCTGATTCACGGCCGCATGCTCCGGTGTCGCGTTACTCACATCCACAGCGTCCGCTGTCCGGCCCGGACGGCCAAAGTAGCTAGGGTGCTGGAACCTCGACATACTCTGACTATCGCTGCAGCACGCCGAAGCGTTGCAGGGCCGAATCTCCTCCATCGGCGGGGACTAACGGCCCGGCTCAGGGACCGCACGCCGCCGACTCAAGGCCGAACAGTCGCAGGCCATTACCCCAGAGCACGTTCCTGAGCCAGTCATCGCCGAATCCCAGCGAGGCCAGGCCGCTCACCTGAGCTGCGAACTGGTGCGGAATGGTGGGGAAGTCCGACCCGAACACAATCCGTTCGCCAAGGGCCCTCACCCGCTCCGCCAGATGCAGCGGCGAGGGACCGAGGTACGGCGGGTCGGTAAACACCATCGCGGTGTCCAACCAGACGTTCTCATTGCGCTCGGCTAGCGCTACGAACGCGTCGTGGTCAGGGGCGCCGAGATGCGCGATCACCAGCCGCAGGCCAGGGAACTGGTCAAGCAGTCGCAGGACCGGGTCCGGGCCGCACCATTCTTCGTTTCCTGAGCCGTCAGCGACAGCGCCCGCGTGCAGGATGATCGGGGTTCCCGAGTCCTGGAGCAGCGACCAGGTACCCGACAGCAGCGGATCGGTCGAATCGAATCCGCCGACCTGCAGGTGTACCTTGACGGCCCGGCCGCCCGCGTCCAGGCAGCGCTCGGTTTCAGCGGCCACGCCAGGCTCGGGATAGATGGTGAATGTCGGGATGACCGCCGGGACCGCAGTGGCCAGGCCGAGCGTGTGATCATTCAGGAACGGCAGCATGCCCGGCCGGTGGGCATACGCCAGCGCAGTGTGATGTCGGACACCAAGCCCCGCGAGGACTGCCAGCCGGTCTTCGGCCGGCGCCCGGTAGGTCACCGGCCACGGTGGCGTGAGCCGGTCGAACCAGCGCCAGACTGCATCCTGGAGGCCGTCAGGCAGGAAATGGACGTGCGCGTCAACGATTCCGGGGACGCCAAGCGCCTCAAGGAAGCCTGGGATCTCGTCGTCGGTCATCGCGAGCAGGTTAGCGCGAGGTGCGGCAGCAGCAGGTCGCGCAATCTCCGCCTGGCCCGTGCCAGCGGTAAAGTCACAGCGCTGAGCAAGGCGTCAGAATTGCTAGAGGCACCGTCCAGGGAACCTGCAGGCAGAGCTATTACGCTGCGTAAGTACTCACCTTAGGTGGGGCCGAGCAGGAAGGATCGAGAGCGTGCCGGAGAACATGAGTATCGCCTATCGCGGGGCGAACTACGCCATCGGACAGGGGCCGCAGTTCTACGGCATCTGGCATGCAACGGCACCACAGGGTGCGCCGCTTGAGTGGTGGCCGCTGACCCCGGAGGGCTGGACGGGTGCCTGGTCCCGGTTCGCCTCGATTGAGGTGCCCGGTACGATTGCGCCGGCCAGCATGAACCCGCCGCCCGGCGCGAGCCCGCCGCCTGCCGCGGCCCAGCCGCCCTCCACGGCTCAGGCCCCCATGACAGCTCAGGCGCCCACGGCAGCTCAGGCGCCCACCCAGACCTGGGCGTCGGCTGGCACGGCCGCGGCGGCCTCGCAGACCTCACCTGCGACGGCAACGCCCGCGCCGTCGGCCGCCACCGAGACGCCGACGTCGCAAACCTCGCCCGTGACGGGAACGCCCTCGCCGTCGGACGCCGCCGAGGCAACGGCCGCGGTAGCAGGCAACCCGTCCAGTGCGGAGGAGGCCATTGATCCGCAGTACGGTCAGGTGGTCGCGCGCCCTGTCAGCGCCGTCAACCCCGCCAGGGGCGCGCGCAACTCCCGGATCGCGGCAGCCCTCCTGGCGCTCGGCGTGCTGCTCGGGCTCATTGGCCTGTTCCCCGACTACTTCACCGGCACCCCCAGCCTGGCTGCTCAGCCACCTGAGCTCGTACCGCACGTCATCTATCTCGCGGCCTGGGCCGGCGGCGCGGTGCTGGTCCTGTACGGCGGCGTCCGCCGCCAGGTAGGCGCCCTGATCGCGGCCGGCGTGAGCGTGGTCACATTCGGTTTGTTCTTCGCCGACCTTGGCACGCCAATCTCCTACGGCGCAAACCTCATGGGCGCCGGCCTGATCCTGTCGCTCATCGGCTGGCTCGCCTGCGCTGCCGGGTCTGTGCTCGCGTTCGCCGCGTCGGGGCTGAGCTTGCGGGGCTGGCGAGCGGGCACCCAGCGCGCCCGGCTGGCCGGTCACGAGATCGTTCCCACCGTCGTGATGATTCTCGCGGCGATCGGTGCCGCGGTTGCGTTCGCGCCCTCGTGGGACAGCTACTTGCTGCAGACCGGTCTCGGCACCTCAGCGACGACGACTGCCGGGAACGCGTTCTCCAACCCTGGAGCGATCATCTTCGGCGACGTTGCCGTGATGGTGCTGCTTGTCGCCGCTCTGGTGGCTGCCGCGTTGTGGCGGCCTATCCGGCTCGGGGCGGCGCTCGCCGTCGGCGCCATCATCCCGATGGTGGCCCAGGGCATCTCCGGCCTCGTGCAAGTGTCTGAGCCGACCTCGCCACAGCAGCTCGGCTATACCCAGGCGCAGGCCAGCGAACTCGGGCTCAGGATCACCAACGGGCTGACGCCGATGTTCTGGGTGTACTGCGCGTTCCTCGGCACGCTGATCTTGTTGTGTGTGTGGATGCTGCTCAGCCAGGAGTCCGCGCCTGGCCGGGCCCCTTCTTACCCGGGCTTCGGCTATCCCGGCCAGCCGTATCCGGGCCAGCAGTACCAGGGCCAGCCGTATCCGGGCCAGCAGTACCAGGCCCAGCCGTACCAGGGCCAGCAGTACCAGGCCCAGCCCTACCCGAACAGCATGGCGGTTCCGTCAGATGCCGCGCCGCCGGACCCCGGCGGCCCGAGCGTGCCGCCGCATACCGCGCCTCAGCAGTAGGCCGCTCGCCGGGCGCTCTCCCGGACGTCCGAACGGGAGAGCGCCCGCGGCCCGTCAAGAACGCTGCGCCGTCCTGCGCCCGCTAGGCGGCCCTGACCAGCTCGTAGGTGAGGAAGACGAGGCCGCTGCCGATCCTGCGGCTGTCGGCTAGGCGGAACGGCTTCTCACCGGCCGTCTCGCCCAGCAGGCGCTGCCCGCTGCCGAGCACGACCGGGAAAACGAACAGGCGCAGTTCGTCCACGAGGTCGTGCTCGATCAGCGTGCGCCCGAGCTGATAGCTGGCGTACACGACGATGTCTCCGTCCAGATCCCGCTTCAGCCGCGTGACCTCGTTGGCCACGTTGCCGTTCAGGACCTTGACGTTGGTCCACTTTGGCTCTTGCAGAGTCGAGGACACGACGTACTTAGGGAGGCTGTTCAGCCGGTCCGCCCACTCGCCAGTGCGCGATGCCCACCTCGTGGCGAACCACTCTTCGCTGCGCCGGCCAAGAAGGAGGGCCGCAGTCCCGAACGCCTCTTTCGTCGCGACCTTGGCCCATTCTTCGTGGTCCTTGCCGCCATACTGGTTGAACCAGCCGCCCCGGCTGAAGCCCTCCTGACCGTCGGGGTCCTGGACCACTCCGTCGAGCGACACGTTCGTGCTGATGACGATCTTTCCCATCTTCGTGCTCCCTTTGCCTAGTGCCGTCGACGATGGATACACCGCCGCCTGGTGAAACTGGGCGCCCGCGAGCCGCCCAGTTCGCCCCCTCGGCGGTGTACATACAGGGAGGCACAGCGGCACGCTGCGGGAAGAAGGTGACGATGTGGGGCCGACGAGATCTGACCTGATCGCACGGGCGCGGGACGGGGACGGCGGGGCCTTCGGCGAGCTGACCGAGCCGCATCGCCGAGAACTGCAGGTGCACTGCTACCGGATGCTCGGATCCTTCCAGGACGCGGAGGACGCCCTCCAGGACATACTGCTGGCCGCCTGGCAAGGCCTTGGCAGGTTCGATGAGGAACGCGCCTCGCTCCGCACCTGGCTCTACAAGATCGCCACCAACCGGTGCCTCAACGTGCTTCGCTCCGCCAGCCGGCGAGCGGCCAGGGAGTGGGACGTGCCCAACGTCGAACTGCCCGAGCCGACGCGGCTCGGCGAAGTCGTCTGGCTCGAGCCGTATCCCGACATCCTCCTGGAGGCTGCGACAGGCTTCCCGGCGGGCCCGGAGGCACGCTACGAGCAGACCGAAGCCATCTCGCTGGCCTTCGTGACGGCGCTTCAAATCCTGCCGCCCCGCCAGGTCGCTGTGCTTATCTTGCGCGACGTCCTCGGGTTCCACGCCGGCGAGGTAGCCGGCCTGCTCGACTCGACGGTCGACTCGGTCAACAGCCTTCTTAAACGTGCCCGCGCCAGCCTCGAGCGCCGGCTGTCGACGAACGCCGGCTGCGAACCGCCTCCCGTCTCCGGCTCATCCGCCGAGGGTGCGCTCGTCGCGGCTTTCGTCCGCACGTGGGAGTCCGCCGATCTCGACGGGCTGGTGGCGCTCCTGACCGATGACGTGTTCATGTCCATGCCGCCGATGCCGTTCGAGTACGAGGGCCGGGACGCCGTGGCCCGCTTCTGCGCCAGCCTGTTCGGCGCCGGCCGCAGTGTCGACCTTGTCCCGACGCGAGCCAATGGTCAGCCGGCGTTCGGGGCCTACGTGCGCACCCCGGCCGGCATCGGGCACGGGACCGGCCTGTTCGTGCTCACCCTGGCCGGCGACCGGATCTGTGCCATGACGCGATTCGACAACAGTGTGCTGTCCTGGTTCGGGCTTCCGCGATCGCTCCCCAGCCGATAGCCAGGCAGGCGCTCGGCCGATCGCAACGCGACCGGCATCCGCTCTGTCAGCTCGCCGGCGGCTTGCGCGCGACGATGATGTCACGCACGATCGCTTGGTCTACCCGGTGCCTGAAGCGCAGGTATGGCGGCGACTCGACTGGCTCGAGGCCGGCCGAAGCGAGTATGGAGGCTGCTTCGGCGCGCGGCGCGACGAGCGTGTTCCAGGCGATACCGACCGCACCGCCAGGCCGCAGCAACGTCGCCCACACCGGTACGGCGGCCTTCATCAAGTCCTGCGGCCGCCGCGCCAGCCCGCCTCCGGCCGACCTGCTGCCGTGCTGCACGCCGTACGGCGCGTCGGCGACCACCACGTCGATGCTGGCCGGCCGGAAGAACTCGCCGGCTCTCGCAGTGTCCGCGCACACCACGTCGAGTAGCTGCTCCCGGCCGGCCTTCTGCTCATCCTTCGACGCGGCCAGGCTGACTTGCAGCCTGCGGCCCGCTACCTTGCCCTCCCGCCGAACCGGCCCGTCATAGCTGACCTTGTGCTTGACCCGCTTGCGCGTCAGCCAGGTCTTGATGAACGTGCGATATGCATCGAAGTCCTTGCGGTCCTCGTCGATGCCAGCCGCGTCGTAGCCGTACATCAGTGCCTGGTTCAGCGTCGTTCCCCTCCCGCACAGCGGGTCGAGTACGGTCACCCTCCGGTCGAGCATTTCAGGCGCGAACGCGGACGCCAGCAGGGTCACGTTCAGCAGCAGCTTGGTGAACTGCTCGTTCGTCTTGCCCTGGTACTTCTGGATGGTGATGAGATCATCGTCGTAGTGGTCAAGCCTGGTCAGCTCCACCGGACTCAGAAGCCCGCCGGTCACCTCGAACAGCGCATAGAGCGACGAGATATTAGCCAGGAACGCACAGTCCTCCGCCCGCAGCTGGCCCGCCTCGAACTCCAGGTACGGCACTCCGCCACGAAGGTTCAGTTCGGCCTCCGACAGGGCACCGCCAAGCACCTCATCGCTGAACACCGCCAGTTCGGCCGCAGTGAGCCCGGCGGCCGCCTGGGAATAGACGCGATTAGCTGATGGCAGGATGAGCAGCGCGTACCGGGTCATGCGCTCCCTCCGGCAGTCCGGGACCGGTCTGACCAGCCGATGCTATTGGCCAGGCGTGAGCGCGCTTGACTCTGTACCTGGGTACGGCGGGTACCGTGCAGCCATGAGCGGGATGACGATCGGGAAACTGGCCGCAGCCGAGGGCGTCGGCGTGGAAACCGTGCGGTTCTATCAGCGCCGCGGCCTGCTGGCCCAGCCTGAGCGGCGCGGCTCGGGCTATCGCGAGTACTCCGACGCCGACCGGTCGCGGCTGGTATTCATCCGGCGGGCGAGAAGCCTCGGGTTCACTCTCGGTGAGATCGCCGAGCTGCTCGGCCCGGCTGAGGCACAGTCCACGGCGGAGATCCAGACGGCCGCGCAGGCAAGACTCGCCGCGATCGATGAGCAGGTCAGGGAGCTCATGCAGCAGCGTTGCAGGTTGCGCCAGCTCATCCGCGTCTGTGAGCACGGAGACGGCAAACAATGCGCTGCGCTCCAGCTCCCCGACCCCGTGGTTACTTAGCGTGTGCGTCCCGCAGCCGTCAGAGCAACTAGGAGGAACTCAGTGAGCAGTGCGCGAGTGGTGACCGATGAGAGCTTCAAGGCCGAGGTGCTTGAGTGCGCGGCACCCGTCATCGTCGAGTTCTGGGCCGAGTGGTGCGGGCCGTGCAGGATGGTCGCTCCGGTGCTTGAGTCGATCGCGGACGACTACGCGGGCCGGATCGGGCTGGTGAAGATCAACTCAGACGAGAACCCGGTAACCGTCAGTACTTACAGCGTCCTGCACGTGCCGACGATCTGTGTCTTCTCCGGCGGAGAGGTGGTCAGGCAGGTGATCGGTGCCAGGTCCAAGGCTGCGCTGCTGCGCGAGTTCGCTGACGTTCTCGAGCCGGCCAGTCCGGCACGGGTGCCGAGTTGATGCACCTGGCGCGGCACTTACCCGGCACCCATGAAGGTCATCGGCCCGATCGGGGGGCGCGCCGCCTCGGGGCACCGCCTGAGTGCGACGCCGGCTTTGTGGGTGCCGAGTTGATGCAGGCGCGGCACTAATCCGGCACCCAGGTCAGCATTGCGCGTGGCCGATCTGGGCGGGGCACCGCCTGAGTGCGACGCCGGCTCCGTGGGTGCCGAGTTGATGCACCTGGTGCAGCACTTACCCGGCACCCATGAAGGTCATCGGCCTGATCGGGCGCGCGCCTGGGCTGATGGCTCGTGGTGCAACAGTCCGGAAGTGCGGTACAGGAACTCGGCGTAGTCCTCCGGCGGTGCGTCCGGATCGGACAAGTACCGGTCCGGAGCGGTTCTTAGCTCGGCCATCCTGCGCTGGGCATAAGAGCATTCGGCGACGATGGCGGAGAGATTGCGGACTATCTGACGGACGGGGCTGGACTGCGGTGCTGCCTTGCTCATGAACTCAGCATCGCCCGCCGTCAGGACAACCGACAGTGGCAGCAAAGACAATGTAGCTAAACATCCTGCCAGTTGTGCGGCATCATGGATGCATGCTGAAGAACGTCGCCGTGGTCGTGCTCGACGGCTTCGAGCCATTCGAGCTCGGCGTGCTGTGCGAGGTATTCGGGACTGACAGGACCGACGAAGGACTGCCGGGTTATGACTTCGCGGTCGTGGCAGGCGAGAACGGCCCGCTCCGGTCGGCTGCCGGATTCAGCCTGCAGACTCCGTTCGGTCTGGACAGGCTCGAGAAGGCCGACCTAATCGCGGTGCCGGCTACCAGCGATGCGCGTTACATGCGCGCCGACTGGCCTCCGCCACTGCTAGCGGCGTTGCGCCGCGCCGTCGACCGGAACGCATGGGTGCTCAGCGTCTGCACCGGCGCGTTCGTGCTCGGCGCAGCGGGCCTGCTCGATGGCCGGGGCTGCACGACCCACTGGCGCCATGCCGCACGGCTTGCCCGGACGTTCCCGGCGGCCAAGGTGGATTCGTCGGTGCTGTACGTCGACGACGAGATGGTCATCACCAGCGCGGGAACCGCGGCCGGCATCGACGCATGCCTGTACCTCGTCCGCAAGGAGCAAGGCAGCAGGGTCGCCAATGCCATCGCCCGGCGGATGGTCGTGCCGCCGCACCGGGATGGCGGTCAGGCCCAGTACGTCGAGCGCCCGGTCGCGGAAACGGACTGCGACACCCTCAGCGACGTCATCGAATGGATGCAGCACAACCTGAGCCGCGCCGTAACCGTGGACGAGCTGGCCGGCCTGGCAGCGATGTCCCCGCGTACGTTCGCGCGGCGGTTCGTCCAGGAGACCGGGACAACGCCGCAACGGTGGCTGACTGGCCAGCGCGTCCTGCTGGCACAGCAACTGCTTGAGGAGACTGACGAGATCGTGGACGTGATAGCGGAACGAGCCGGTTTCGGGAACGCGGCCACGCTCCGCCATCACTTCCGGGCCTGGCGTGCCACGACGCCGAACGCCTACCGGCGGACGTTCCGCGAGACCGTGCCTGCCCAGCGAGCCCGATCCGGGCACTCGGTCGGCCCCGCGTGCAGGTAGGCCCATGCCGATGGCTCCCCGCCGAGATCCCAGTTCGACAGCGTTACGCCCGGCGGCCTGGAGCCCGACATGCCGACAGCCTAGCCCGGCCCTGTTGGGCGAGCTTCACGGTTGTCTGGCTTGCGCCGGCAGCCGATGAATGGCCTCACCGCCCCGGTGGAAGCGCGATCCGGGTTGTCGGCCGACCCGCGTGCTACTTGCCAGGGGTCGTCCTGACGAACCGGGCAACGACGCTGGCGTGCGCCTTCCCCGTGACCATGCCGAGCTGATTCCAGCGCATGTCGAAGTCGGCCCGGTCGACGTCGGCCTCAGCCGTGAGGGTGATCGCGTCGTCGGTTGCCTGTGTGATCCGCGCGCTCATGGTCAGCGGATGAGTCTGGCCGGCCGCGGTGAGCGTCCCGGTGGCGGCCACGTTGTCCGCGCCTGCGCCCTGCCGGGCGGCCTGCGTCACCTCGACCACGAGCTGCGGATGCTCGTCGGCGTGGAAAAAGTCCTTGGACCGCAGGTGCTGGTCGCGCTTGGCATTCTTGGTGTCGATCGACGCAGCGTCTATCTCAAGTCGGCCACGCCCGGACCCGTCCGCGAGTAGCTCTGCCGAGCCGGTCAGCTTGGTGAAGGAACCGCGCACCGTGCCCATTCCCCAGAACGTCTTGTGCGAGATTGAGACGGACGAGGCGGCCGGATCCAGCTGGAAGCTTGCGGGGCCGGCGTAAGCGGCCTCCGCCTGGTTACCCTCTGCAGTGGTCATTGGTGTTAGCCCCTTGTTCGCAGGGACCCAAGCTTATTCAACTTAGAACCAGCACTTGCCGGCAGGGCCGCTGCTATCCGGCCGGGTCAGTGCCGGACGGCAGGTGCCGGTAGACGAAGAAGATCCGGTCTGACTCATCGCTGACCGGGCTGCCGTCGAGGCTTGCTTCCTCGAGCAGCTCAAACCGGCCCGCGAGCGCCGCGCGGATGTGGATCAGCGGCACGCCAAGCTCGTAGATGCGCTCGTCATGCAGCCGGTATATGTCGTCATGCTGTCGTTCGAAAATTCTGGTTCGCCAGAGCGACAGTGACTTGGCGGCCGACCGCACTGTCATAAGCACCACGTTCCCGTCGAACTCGTCCAGGTACGGTGGCGCATCGTCGAGGCGGCTCAGCCGGCCGGCCGTGTTCACGTCGAAGATGAACAGGCCGCCGTCCGCCAGGTGCTCGTGCACGCAGCTGAACAGCGTCAGCCAGCCGGCGAACGACTGCACGTGATTGAGGGTGTCGAACATGCAGATGATCACGTCGAACCGCTCCGCCAGGCTGAACGCCGTCATGTCCCCGAGCACCAGACGCGCCGCGGGCACGGTCCGCGCGGCGACCGCCAGCATCTCCGGCGACCGGTCGATGCCGGTGACCGGCAGCCTGGGGGAGAGGCCCGCGAGGAGCGCGCCTGTACCGCAGCCGAGCTCGAGCAGCGACTGCGCGCCGGGCAGGAACCTTCTGATGTAGGCCTGGACGCGGTCGATATCTTCGGACCGGTCACCCATGATGCGGTCATAGAACCGGGCAAAACTCGCGTAGTCGGTCACGTGACCATCGTGCCTCATCCGGCCGCCATCCTTGGGCCGCAGGCCTGGGTAGTGCGGCGAGGAGCCGTTGATCCTGATAACGCTGGCGGCGGTCATGCTGGCGTCGCTGCCGGGATCGCTGGCGCTCCCGCGGCGAGGCCGCCAGCTACCGCTACCGGCCCGCGGGCGGGCGGCTTCAGCAGGACGGTGGCGCCGGACTGGGTGCCTGACGCCACCGTGGGCTGTCTGGGTGGTGCGGTTAGCTGAGCTGGGTGATGGATCCGGCTGGGACTGTTGCGACCTGGGTTGCTGGCTGGAGGAGTTCCTGGGGGGTACTGCTGCCCGGGACGCCCGAGGTCTGGTAGCCGGCGTATTCGTCGACGTCGCCGCTGGTGTTGATGGCGTAGATGCACGCTGGCCCGTCGGCGTTGCCGGGGGTAGCGATTGCGGGGTAGGTGGAGGCGGGGATGTTGACGGGCTGACCGGCGTCGCTGCCGGTGGCGTAGTCGAGCAGGGTTCCGCTGGCGGCGGTGACCGGCCCGCTGCTGGATAGGGAAGGTATGCCGTTGGTGAAGGTGATGGTGTAGCTGTAGATGTCGCCGTAGGTAGTGTCGGCGGTGTTGTTGTCGCGGGCCCAGATGGTGATGGTGCCGGGTGGTCCTTCGGTGCCGGGGGCCAGCAGGGTCATGTCGGCCCAGGTTGTGGCGTCGCTGCTGCCTGATCCGGTGCTGGAGCCGATCAGGACCGGGCCGGGGGTGTCGCCGGTTTGCCAGTTCAGGCCGGTGCCGAACTGGCCGCCGCCCTGGCCGGTGAAGAAGTACAGTTCTCCGTTCTCGACCGCCACCAGGTTGGTGTTCCCGGAGTTGCCCACAGGCCCGACGGCCAGGATCTGGCTGATGAGGTTGGTGTTACCGCTGGCGGGGGTTTGCCATTCGTCGGTGAGGGCGGAGTTGTAGACGTAGCCGGTGCAGTTGTTGGACGCGTCGTAGCTGGTAGAGCACTCGGGGTTGGTGACGATGTTGCTGGTGGTGTACTGATCGGTGCTGGTCTTGTTGTTGAGCATGAGGTAGAGGCTGTTGCCGCCGAGGGCGAACAGGTCATCGACGTCGGTGCCGCTGATGGAGCCGCGGTGGGTAATGTCGAACTGGTTCCAGTCGTTGCCCTGATCGGGGCTGTCGCCCGCCTGGCTGGCCTGGGCGGTGGAGGAGAAGTCGACGGCGCTGGCGCTGGTGCCGGGGAACAGGTCCAGCGTGCTGGTACTGGCGCTGGTGGTGGCCAGCAGGTCGGGGATGCCGTCGCCGTTGACGTCGCCGGGGGTTGCCATGCTGGCGGGGTTCCAGGGCGCGGTGAAGTAGTAGTCCCAGACGGCAGAGGCGTTGCCGGCGTTGTCGATGGCCTCGACGTACAGGATGTTCTCGCCCCAGTCGCCGACGTCGATGTTGGCGGTGCCGCCGACGCTGCTGCCGCCGGAGTTGGCTGCAACGGTCACTGTCCCTTGCGTGGGCGTGTCGGTGACCGTGCCGGCCGGGATGGGCTGGTTGAGGGAGTACTCGATTCCTTGACGCCGCTGGCCACGCACGGGTTCGGGTCGGCGTCGCAATTGCCGGCGGTGGGCACCGGGTCATCGCCGGTGAAGGTGAAGGTGCCGGTGGTGTCGGCATACTGTCCGCTGCCGTCTTGCGGGAACGCGGTACTGGACACCGAGCTGACCTGTGGCGGCGTGGTATCGACGTTGAAGTAGCAAAGCAGGGGGGTGTTTGCGTAGATCGGGCCGTTCACGTCTGCTTCGCCGTCGCCGTCTGTCTCGGCGTTCACCAGCCATTCGTACTGGTTGCCGCTTTGCAGCCCGGTCCAGTCGGAGGTCGGGAATTCGACCGTGGTCCCGTCGGACTCCGGCGCCTTGTACGCGGTGGTGACGATAGTCCCGTCGTCGATGGTGTAGTCGTCGGTTATATACGCTCCGGCCGCTGACTCCCCGCTGATGGACACGGTGGTGTCGGCCTCGAGTTCGGCGCTGTTGGCGTTGATCCACGGGGTGGAGGATGTGAAGCCGCCGGTGTAGCAGGAGGTCGAATTAATGGTGGCGTCGTAGGGGGTGCTGGGCGGCAGGTCGAAGTTGGCCTGCAGGTCGGGGTTGTCGCCGATGCGGGAGAAGCCGTAGTCGGTGGAGCTGGTAGAGGTGTCGCCCTCGATGCTGGTGGACATGTTGTTCCAGCCGTCGGTGATGGCGGTGTCCATGAGCGAGGTGACTTTGAATTTCAGCGCGACGTTAGTGCACACGTCGCTGGGGTTGGGGCCCAAGCCCGCGGAGATGCTGTCGACTTCGTTGTTGACGCTGGGCGGGCTGGCGCCGTCGGTGCCGGATTTGATGTTCTGAACGGAGTACAAGGTCAGCGGCCAGGTGTCG